>Ga0315912_10001814_pt1 | contig 24568 bp, 21 predicted proteins | sample VfabasoilMG_FD_204469 | JGI IMG/M metagenome (GOLD analysis project Ga0315912, IMG submission 204469) | Garden soil microbial communities collected in Santa Monica, California, United States - V. faba soil | ecosystem: Environmental > Terrestrial > Soil > Garden | place: USA: California... | reverse complement strand
GGACTACTCAGGCGCTGGCGCCGTTCGCTCCCGCGTTGTCGCCGTAGTGTCTGCCGGCAGCCAAACCGGCGGAGTTTTTGACAGCAAAACCGGCAGAATTGCGGTCAATTTATTCCGGCGCTAACAGTCAGTATCCAACAAACGTTATGGGGATTGTTGGATGCGCTGGATAGAAAGCAACGGCCACCTTGCTGCGCAAGAACTGGGCGCATTGGAATGAAGAGATGATGTGGGCCGTGGTGCAATTTGCAGTGTGCTTTCAAATTGCGACAAAGCAAGGGAGACGCCAAGCTAATATAGAAACTTGCGGTGCGTTTGATCGTGTTGTGGCGGCACTGCGAAAGAGGGCCAGTCGCCGGATTTAGGATAATCGCAATTGGCTGGAATCGCTATCCTCGGTTCATTCCGCGCCGCCGAAATCGCTTCGCAGGCGGAAACACTCCATCCATATTGACCATACCGCCGTAATGGAAAGGGAATTAGCAATGGTTCTATTTGGAGAATTCTGAGGTTCGCAGCCGGTTGGATGGGTGGAGTGGGAGTGCGGGGCTGAATGCCAAAGCTAAAAGGGAAGGGCAGACGCGACCTTTGGTTGCGTCTGCCCTTCCCTTTCAGCAATCTAGATTCAGGTTAAGCTTGCGCCCGCCGCCGACGCGCAACCGCGTAGAGACCCGCGAGGCCGATTGAGACAAGCCCATAGAAGCCCGGCTCAGGAACCGGGTCGTTAAATAATTCTACCTGGGCGCCGGTCGTGTCCGGAGCGGCGATATAGTAATTAAACCCGTCTCTATCGCCCCAGCCGGCGTTTCGGACGAAGACAGCATCGCCCCCGGGGTAACCGCCGTCCTTCGCGTAAAAATCCTGCCACACCGGAGCGTGATTCGATAAGAAGCTAAAGGATACCTTCTCGCTGTTCGGCCCGCTAGTGAATGTCCCAGGACTAAGCTTGATGCCGTAAAGTGAATCAACCATGCCAGGATTACCTTGTTGTTCAGTGTGTGTCTTGATCTCAGCGCCGGTTATGCCCCAAATGCAGCCATTAGTGCCCGCAGGGCCGGTGGTTCCAATAGTGCTGCCACAGCCCGGATCGCTTAGACCAAGAATCATGTGACTGAGTTTCTTTACGGTGTCCCCACTACCCTTATCCTCGAACTCGTAATTGTAGCGCAAGACCCCAGGCGATACATATTCGATATGCCATGCGATCGAAGCATCAGAAAAATGCGACGGTGTTCCATTGGTGTCTGGGGTGAGTCCGACGGGAGCCGTCAGGCATCCTCTTGCATTTAGTACACCGATAAACTCTCCCCACTCTCCCTGCACATTAGTGGGACCGACACCACAAGTTGCCACGGCCCAAGCCGTGGAAGAAAAAAGCGAAAAAATCACCAAAGTAGTTAATTTGAGCATAACGGACAGACTCCTTAGGTATGCTCTCCACATCCGCAGCGGAGGCGACCAATGTTGAATTCGATGCTCCAGTTTTGCAGATCGCCCACGGATTGTAAAGTACCGCAGATTGAATAAAAGTACCAGTACTGGCGTCTCGATGAGGACCCCTTAATCCTAATTAAACGGTGGCCCCTGTGCCGTATAATTATCATGGTGTCTAATCCTCTGCACTTGAAGGTGAGTCTTCCATGCGGCGACCTCGCCGCCCCTGTATCTACGCGGGCCATCCTGCTTTTGACGCTTCTCATGGTTGGCTGCAGCAAGACCGCGGAAGACTACCTTAAGCGAGGGAATGACTTCTTCTCAGCCGGTAATCTTGCCGAAGCTGCGCTGAACTACCGAAAAGCGATTCAAACCAAACCAGCGTTTGGCGAAGCGCATTACCGGTTGGGGTTGGCACTGGTGAAACTGGCTAAACTGGATGAAGCGCAGGAAGCGTTTGCGGCTGCAGTACAAAAGGCGCCGGAACTGATTGACGCCAAGGTCCAATTGGCGAACCTGGATCTTGCAGCATTCAAGAATAGTCCCCGCCGCCCGCCCCGGTTGTACGACCGGCTTAAGAAAATGACGGCCGAACTGCTGGCAAAAGACGAAAAGTCAGTAGATGGCCTACGGCTTCAGGGGGAACTGGCGCTGTTGGATCGGTCCCCGAGTGATGCTGTGACAGCCTTTGGTAAGGCGCACGAAATCCAGCCGGCGCAACCTGAAGTGGCTCACGGGTTGATGCGCTCCCTGATTGAGACCCGCCAAACCGCCGAAGCCGAAAAGCTGGCATTAGATTTCATCAGCAAGAACAAGAGCTATGGGTTAATGTATGACGACCTGTACGCTCTTTATCAGATTACGCAGCGACCCGCTGAGGCTGAGGCTATTTTCCTGACGAAAGTCGCCAACAATCCAACTGTTTCCGCCTATCGCCTGCAGTTGGCAGCGCATTTGTTCAACAACAGGAAACCGGCTGAAATGGAAGCCGCCCTGCGACCGTTAGTGAGCGATCCGAAGACATTTCCCGATGGCCGCCTGGATGCGGCGCAGTTTTACGGGCGTCTCTCTATGTGGGTTAAAGCACAGGCGTTGTACGAGGACGTAGTGAAGACGGACCCGCGCAATAGATTAAAGGCGAGGAAGTTGATTATTCAAACACTGGCCGCACAGAACAAAAATGAGGAAGCGGACAAAGCGGCCGATGAAGCCGTAAAAGAATTTCCTGAAGATACCGAAGCCCGGTTCGTACGAGCGTCGATGTGGGTGGACTCGAAAGACCCGGTAAAGATTAAAGCGGCAATCGATGAACTGGAGCGCCTGCGTGAGAAACAGAGCACGGAGCCCATGTTCTGGCACGTGCTAGGGCAGGCCTACAGGCGGTCCGGAGACGATAAGAAGGCGGAGATTTCTTACCGCGACGCATTGAAAGCAAATCGCGGGTTTAAACCGGCCATTATCGCCCTGACGGAATTGAGCCTTGAGAAGGGGCAAGCCAAGGAGGCGGTGGAATTTATCGAGAAGGCAGTCGCCTCGGATGAAAAGGATCCGCAGATGCGCTTGTTGCGCGCAAGAGCTCTACTGGAGAGCGGACGAGGGGCTGAGGTGCGCGGGGATCTTGCCTCGCTCGCCAGTGCGTACCCCGCGTCCGCTGATATTCAGGTGCAGTATGGGATGTCGCTGCTGGCTGAGCGCCGGTACGACCAGGCTGAGACGATCTTCAAAAGGTTCTATCGGCCTGGGCAGAACAACCTTCGACCGTTGGAAGGGTTGGTTCGGGTCTATGGAATGCGCGGACAAGGGAAGCGGGCTTTTGATTTGCTGGAGGCGGAGCTAAAGCAGCGTCCCCAATCAATAGGCGTGCGCCTCCTCTTAGCCCAAGTGGCACTGGCAGAGAAGCGGCCAGACGTGGCTGTGCAGCAATATACGGAGATAATACGTGCCGAGCCTAATGTAGGCCGGTATCATTATGCACTCGCGCAGGTGCTGCGATTAAAGGGAGATATCCAGGGGTCTATTGCGAGTTTAGAGACGGCTGAACAACTGGAGCCGGACAATCCGGTTCCGCTATCGGTTCTGGCCTTCCTGCTTCAGGAAGCTGGACGCAACGACGACGCTGCCAAGCGCTTACGCCGGCTCATGCAGTTGCGTCCCGACGATTCTAACATCCAAAACAATCTGGCTTTCCTGTTGGCTGAAACCGGCCAAAGCCTGGATGAGGCGAATGCGCTCATACAGAAGGCTCTTCAAAAAGAGCCCGGTAATCCAAACTACATGGATACAATGGGTTGGATTTATCTAAAGAAACACAGGGCTGATCTTGCGGTCCAGACGTTTCGCGCCACAGTACAGAAAAACGGGAACAATGCCATTTACCTCCATCATCTTGGACTGGCTTTGATTGAGAACGGGCAGAAAAGCGAGGCACGTACCGTCCTTGAGCAAGCGTTGCAGAAGAAGCCGGCGAAAGCTGAGGAACTGAAGATCCTGGATGCGATAAAGCGGACTGCCTGAGCGGATGCCCAGTGCGCCGAGCAGTCACCAGAGGTGGAATGGCACTTCCATGGTTTGATTCCCGCCCTCCTACCCGGTAACCAATTGCCGACTCTCCGCTTCCACTCGCGGTACTCGTTGTCCTGGCTGCTTCACTGTTACAGACAACCATGAAGTCCCGCTCCCTGGAACCAGGGGGATTGTCTAACGCTTAACGACGATCGCAGTCCAGTCCCTGCCTCCTACTACCCTGGCGTCCGAAACCATGGGGTTTCGAAGCCAATCGCAGTTGGCCCCGGCGAACCGGAACGAATGCTCCCCGTCACCATCCCCGCGCCGGATCCTACGCGGGCACTTAATGTCAAAATTGAGAGCCCGGGCATAGCCCTCACCCCAAGGATCAGAACAAAGGCGGGAGTTGTATGCGATCAGGTCTGGCCGGCAGGAAACTCTACGATCATGGCCGCCGTTACGATCGATCAAGTCGTCCGTCGATCTGCCATCGCGTTTGAGTTTATGCCATTCAAGATGTACACTTCCCCGGAGCTGACCATCGACCCCGGCACCACGCCCATTCCCCTGACCATCCTTCTCTCACCAAGCCTCCCGGTTAGCAATTCGAACCCGAAATAGCGGCTTCGCCCGCTCCTCCGCCTCCATCTCAAACGTCTGCGCCGACTTCGGCGGATCATAATCCCGCCACAGCCAAACCAGCGACTCCGGCAAATCCAGCGCCCCTTGCGCAATCGCATGTGCGCTCTCCCCGAACCGGAAGTGGAAGTCGTACCCCTTCATCTTCAGCGAATTCGCCAACTGAATATTGCTCAGCGGCCAACTTCCCGCCTGATTCTCAATATCATCCGCCCCATCCGACATCCACACCCTTAAATTCTTTCGGGCCTCCCGCCGTACGCGGTACGACACAATATACCCGCCGTCCTGCCCCTTCTCCGGATTCCACTGAATCGCCGAATAACTCCCGATATGCGAAAGCACGCGGCTGAACTGCCCCGGAAAATACCACGCCACATTGAACGCGCAGATCGCCCCCGACGACGCACCGGCCACCGCCCGCGAATAGGCATCCTTCCGGATCTTGTACGTCTTCTCCACTTCCGGCAGCAACTCCTCCAGCAGATACTTCCCATACCGGTCCGACACCGTATCGTACTGAATACTCCGCATCCGCGTCCCCCGCGCTTCCCCGCCCTCGCCCGGCGAAATCAACACGTGCACCATCGGTGGAATCAGCTTCTTCGCCACCAGATTGTCCGTCACAATTTGCAACCGGAGCCGCAGCAAATCGAGATTGCCCACAATCGTCTCGCCGTCCTGCCACACCATCAGCGGCGCCCCATTCTGCAAATCCACGCCCGCATTCGTGTACACCCAATAGTTCGCCGCCATTCCGGGATAAATCCGGCTCTGCAGCGTCATCTTCTCCGACAACACCCCCGCCGTGACCCCCGCGCGCGGATACGAATCCGGGTTATACCCGGCCACGTCGTAGGACCCGATCAGCCGCCCGCCCGCCGAATACGAGTAAAAGTGCGTCGTCCCCAGCCGCAGCGTCTTCAACAAGTACCAGAATTGCGTTCCCTCGACGGGCCGCATCGCCAGCGGAGGCCCATGGTCGATTGAAACCGTCGGCGCTGCTTCCGATTTCACTGCAAACAGAAAATCCTGCCCCCACACCGCCGCACCATCCCGCCCGGCCAGCCCCGGCAGCCCGCCGGCCAGTAACTCTTTCAACCGCGGCGAGTTTTCCCGAGCCGCGGTAATCAGCGCTTCTAATGAGTGCGGCTGGGCAGCCAGCGGGGTCGTAACGAGCAATAGCAGCGTGAGCAAACGAGGCATACCGCGTATTCTACAAGAACTCTTTCAGCACTCTGCGGTAATCGGGTATCGCTACCGCTAATTGTCCAGAGCAAACGCCAGAATCTGCCCACCCGCCGCGATCGCTACGTGCTGCTTCCCTTTGACCAAATACGTCATCGGTGACGCCTTCCACGCCTGCCCGGTCGGGAAATGCCACAGCGTCTTCCCCGTCTTTGCATCGGCCGCGGCGAACGTCCCGCCCGATTCCCCGTAAAACAGCAATCCGCCAGCCGTCGACAGCACTCCGGAGTAGTTCGCCTCCGGAGCTCCAATCTGCGGCACTTCCCAGGCAATCTTGCCGGTCTCGATATCGATCGCACGCAGCACCTTCTCCGGCGGATTCGCCGGATCGTTGTACGGGACAAACCAATTCCCTGCCGCCCGGTACATATTGCAGTCCTCAACCGCCATCACATAAAACAGCTTCGTCACCGGGTTGTAGGCAGTCGAATACCAGTTCGTCGCGCCGCGCACCGCCGGACACACCTTGGTCCCGCCGGCCGTCGGCTTCGCCGCCGGGTTCACCTGCGGACGGCCCTGCGCCGTCAGCCCCGTAGACCACGTCAGCCGCTTTACAAACGGCGCCCCCAGCAGGAACTCCCCGGTCGTCCGGTCCAGAACATAAAAGTACCCATTCCGGTTCGCCTGCAGCAGCAGTTTCCGCGGACGGCCTTTGAAATTCGCATCTACGAGCACCAGCGGCTCCGTAGCGTCCCAATCCCACAAATCGTGCGGGGTGAACTGGAAATGCCACTTCAATTTGCCGGTCTTTGCGTCCAGCGCGACGACGCAGTTCGTATAGAGATTATCCCCGCCCCGGTCGGTGCCGTCTGTGTCCGGATAAGGATTCCCGGTCGGCCAATATAGCGTATCGCTCTGCGGATCATACGAACCGGTCAGCCACGTTGCTCCGCCGCCGTAATCGATCGCCTTCCCACCCCAGGTCTCCGCCCCCTTCTCGCCCCGCCGGGGAATGGTGCGGAACCGCCACACCTCCTCGCCGGTCGAAGCCCGCAACGCCACGACAAATCCGATCAACGGCGCATCACCGCCGGCGATGCCACTCACTACAAGATCACCCACCACCAGCGGCGCCGCCGTCGAGCCATAACTACCCACCTTGTCATTCGGCAGGAATACTTGCCAAACCAGCGCGCCCGTCAATCGATTCAGCGCCACCATGTGCCCGTCATCGGTCGCGAAGAATACACGATCGCCCAGCAGCGCCGCGCCTCGCTGCGCCCCTTTCGCCGCATCGCCCGAAATCCGCCGCGCGTCGTTGCGCGACCGCACCCAGCACCAGATCTCCCGCCCAGTCCCGCTATCCAGCGCGCAAACCTGGTTCGGCGCCGTCACGTACATCACCCCATCGGCCACCAGTGGAGTCGTCTGCAGGCTGGGATGGGGCAGCGCATAGCTCCAGGCCGGCTTCAGCCGCGCCGCGTTGGCCGTCGTAATCTGCGCTAACGGGCTATGCCTGTTGGCCGAAGGAAGCCCGTGATAACCCGGCCATTCGCCCGTTTTCGGCGTCTGTACGCTCGCCTGGGCCGCCGCCGTAGGAGCAGCCACGCCGGCAATCGGACCCAGCTCCGTCCCGCCCAGCGTACTCAAATACGCCATTAAATCCTTCCGCTCCGCCGCCGTTCCCGCGAAGGACGGCATGTAGCTCGCCGCCTCCTTCGTGATTCCGCCATATTCCGCCGCGGTCAGCAAATGCAGTTTCCCATCGAAGGTCTGTAACTGCACATCGTGCGCGCCCTGGCTCCGCGCGAATCCGCGCAGCGAAGTGCCATTCTTCAGCCGTACAGTCACCACGCCCCATGGATCGTCCGGGCAGAACGCCCAACTCGGGCAGGAGGCGCCGTTCCGCTTCCCCTTCCGCGAGTTCGGATCGGCCAGCGTCTGTTCCAACTCGCGCACCGTCAACTCCTTCGCCACATCGGAGAGGTCCGGGCCGTTCGAACCGCCGCGCCCCATTGCCATATGGCACGTCAGGCACTGCTTCTCAAATAATGCCTTCCCCGCCGCCAAATCTCCAGCCGGCCGCGCATCGAACGCCGACGCATTCCAGGACCGCACCGCCTTGGCCAGCGTATCCAGCTCGGCATCCTGCAATGGAAACCCCGGCATTCCGCCTCGCGTCCCGCTCCGGATAATCCCCCGTATTTGCGCCTCGCTCCGCGACCGCAGCGACCGGGTATCGATCAACCCCGGCCCCCGGTCCGTCCCCGTAGCGCTATCGGCATGGCACGCCGCGCAATACTTCCCGTAGACCGCCGGAATCTCCTGTGCGCCGGTAAGGGCGGCGCCCATCAGTATCAACAGTAGCGGAGCCATATGCACCTATGCCGATTGCGTCAACAAACGCAGATCGTCTTCCAATTCGTAAATCCGGTCTTCCAGATTCTTCGTTCCCGCGCCCTTTGCTTTCGCTGTCTCCAGCTTCTTCCGCGCCGCGGCCAACTGCCGTTCCAGCCCGGCAATCTTCGGGTCCGCCTTCACCGGGGCTTTCATCACCACCGGAGCCGGTGCCAGGGCCGGCGCCGCAGCGGCTTTCTTAACGGCCTTCTTCCCGCCCGCCTTGAACTTGAACGACGTCACCACCGCCGGCGGCGCCAGCGTTACCCCAAAGTCCGCGCGGTACTCCTCGGCCAGATGCACCGCCTCGGTCAGCAACTCCCGGAAACGCGCCTCAATAGCCTGCTTGGCTCGCGCCCGCAGTTCTCCACCCTGCTTCTTCCACTGCAAATAATCGGCGATTGGATCACTCATGAGTATTCCATCCTATCGCCGAATTACAGTTCCCCGCGCACCATCTTTCTTAAATGCCGCGCCGCCCGGGGAATCGCGGTCATCTCGTCTTCCTTGCCCTCGTAAACCATGCTGCAGAACCCGTTGTAATGGACGCTCTGCAATATCTGGTACACGCGCTTGTAGTCGATGAATTTCTCCACGCCCTGCGCATCCGTCTCATACACTTTTACGCGCACGAACGGCGCCAGCGGCGCTACCTGCTGCAGCGAGCGGTAGTAGTTTTCGTACGTGTGGCCTTCCTGCTTCGGCCCGTTCGGGCCATCCCGCCCGGTAAAGTGCCCCGTATCGAGCACCAACGCAAAGTTGGGATGATCCACGGCCTTATGAAACCGCAGCATGTCGTCGCCCGTGCTGGTGAGCCCGCTGTGGTTCTGCAGCGCGACCACCATGCCGATCTCCGCACCGATCTCGGCGCACCTTCGCAGCGCGTCCGCACCCCGCTTAAAGGCCTCTTCCACATCGCCGCCCTTGGGCGCAGAACCCACAAAAACGCGAGCCACCGGGGCGCCCAGAAACAGCCCGGTCTCCATTCCGACGCGGCATTTCTCGATCTCGGCCGGAACCCGCTCCGCCGACTGTCCAAACTCGGTCGAAATCGGAAAGCTCGGCACCGACAAGCCATTGTCCAGCAGCATCCGCCGAAGCTGCTTCAGGTAGATCCGGTCGAAACTCTTCAGATGCGCCATGTGCAGATCGGCCCCGTCGAAGCCCAATCCACGCGCCGTGGTGATGAACTTCGGCAGATCCATCCTGCCCGCTCGAAACTGGTTCTGATAGCTAAGCGAAAGACAACTGAGTCTCATCATAAAGCGTCAAACCAGAATGTCTTTGAGTATCGTCCCGTGAACCTCGGTCAGGCGCTCCCGGCGTCCCTGGTGCAGGTAGCTCAACGCATCCTGCTGTAGGCCCAGTTGGTTGATCAGCGTCGCATGTAGGTCGCGGAAATGGACCGGATTCACGGTCGACTTCAGACCAATATCGTCGGTCGCCCCGTAGGCTATACCGCCTTTGAATCCGCCGCCTGCCGCCCACATCGTAAAGCCCGTATTGTGGTGATCGCGGCCGCCGCCCTTCTCCGATTCCGGAGACCGGCCAAATTCGCCGCCCCACAGCACAATCGTCTCGTCCAGCAATCCGCGCCGCTTCAAATCCTTCACCAACGCCGCCGTCGGCTGGTCGGTCAGCTTCGCCATGCGGATGTGATTCTTCTCGATATCGGAGTGCGCATCCCATTCGGTCTCCGCGCCGCCGCCGCCGGCCACCACGCAGACGAATCGCACGCCCTTCTCAATTAACCGCCGCGCCAATAGGCAGCGCCGCCCGTAGTCGTCCGTATCGGGCTTGCCCACGCCATACAGGTCCAGCGTCTCCTGCGGCTCGCTGGAAACGTCGAAGAGCTCCGGCGCCTGCGTCTGCATCTTGAACGCCGTGTCATAGGCCGAAATGCGCGCCGAGAGCTCCGCATCCTCACCCAGCATATTCGCTTCGTTTAGCTGCCGGATCAGGTCGATCGTCTTCCGTCGCCGGTCCATCGTGATCCCCTTCGGGACTTCCAGATTCAACACCGGCCGCTTACCGGCGCGGAACATCGCCGGTTGATACACCGCGGGCAAAAAGCCGTTCGTGTACATCGGCTGGCCCGCCTCCGGCGCACCGTTCGGGTCCGGCATCACCACGTATGCCGGCAGCGAGTCGGACTCCGTGCCCAACCCATACGTCACCCAGCTTCCCATCGATGGGAAACCCGGAATCACGCGCCCCGACATCAATTGATATTGCGCCGCCGAGTGCACCACCATGTCGCCATGCATGGATCGGATAACGCACAGATCGTCGATAATCTCCGCCTGGTGCGGCAGCAAATCGGACACTTCCAAACCCGACTTCCCATACCGGGCAAACGTCCGCTTGGTGCCCAGCAGCCGCGACGCGGAGTTGACGTTCTGGTACTCCACCTTCCCAAACGTATCCGGCCGCTTCTCCCCATGCAGCTTGTTCAATAGCGGCTTCGGATCGAACGTCTCCAAGTGCGATGGCCCACCCGCCTGGAACAGGAAGATCATCGACTTGGCCTTCGCCGGGAAATGCGGCTTCTTCGGCGCCAATGGATTCTTGGCCGCCTCCGCCGCCATTAGCGAACCGAAGCCCATAGCCCCGAATCCGCAGAAGCAGTCCGTCAGAAACTCACGTCGATTACGGGCGAAACGAATATGTTCACTCATGTTAGTTCACGTAAAGGAAGGCGTTCGAGTTGAATAGCGAGAGGGCGAATTCGGTGGCCGCGGCCGGGTCCGGATCGTCCAGATACTTTAGCGATAACAGGCGCTCGCGCTCGTTCGGCAAGCGGCCCGCCGCAAGGCGGAAGGCAAGGTCTACGCGGGCCCTCGCCGCCGGAGCGGCCGCCTGCAGCCGCTTGGCGAAGGCAACGGCCAAGTCGTTCGATACGGTCCCATTCAACAGCTCTAACGCTTGTGGTGCATGCGTCGATTGATCTCTCCGCGCGCAAGAAAGCAGCGTATCCGGGGAATCGAACACCTGCATAAACGGCAGGATCAAATTGCGCTTGTAGATCATGTAGATCGTGCGCCGGTCGTGCTCGGTTTTATCCCGCGTCGGCGCCCAGTATTGCGGCCGCTTCAGATCTTTGATGAGCTCCGGATCGATATTTACCATCACCGACGGCCCGCCCGCTTTGGGGTTCAACCGTCCCGAAACCGCCAGCATCGTGTCGCGGATCTCCTCGGCCTCCAGCCGCCGCCGGTTGGCCTTCCATAGCCATTTGTTTTCCGGATCCTTCGTCTTGTAAGCCTCTTCGTTCGCCGACTGGCTAGCCTGCCGGTAAGACGACGACAGCAAAATCATCCGGTGCAACGGCTTCATCTTCCAGCCGCTCTTCACATATTCATTGGCCAAATAATCGAGTAGCTCAGGATGCGACGGCCGGGTTCCCATCTTCCCGAAATCGTTCGGCGTGGTGACGATCGGCCGTCCAAAGTGATATCCGAAGATCCGGTTCACCATCACGCGCGCCGTTAACGGATTCGATGGCTCGGTGATCCATTCGGCCAGCCGCAGGCGCGGTTTCTCCGTATCAAGCGGCAGTTCCGGAGTGCCATCGGGCAGCAGCACGCCCGGCGCCCGCATACCCACCTTCTCGCCCTTATTCCGGTAATCCCCGCGCTGCAGCATGTGGATCTGCGTCATCGTCTTGGAATCGTCCTTCACCGCGTACATCGCCGTCAGCGGCGCAGGCATCTGGGCGTCGATCTCCTCAAGCCGCGTCAAGATCTTGCCTTTATCTTCCTCGCTCGCCCTGCGCATCGAGAACCGCAGCTTCCGCATTTCCGCTTCGATCGGGGCCATGATTTCTTTGTGTTTAGCCTGCTCCTCGGGCGTCGCCACAACGACGTCATGCTCCTGCGTCTGCGCAAAGTATCCCTGCAAACGGTAGTAGTCCGACTGCCGGATCGGATCGAACTTGTGATCGTGGCATCGCGCACAGCCCATCGTCATGCCCAGAAACGCCGCGCCCACTATGTTCGCCATCTCTGTCAACACTTCTGTGCGCGAACTGGCAACATCCTGGTTACCCTGATTCTTCCGTAGCGGTCCCAGCCGGTTAAAGCCACTCGCTACCAGCAGCGCGTCATTCTTCGGGTCGATCTCGTCGCCCGCCAGTTGCTCCCGCAGGAACACGTCGTAAGGCTTATCTTCATTCAAGCTGGCGATTACGTAATCCCGGAACCGGTAGGCATCCGGCCGGTGCGTATCGTATTCGTAGCCATCGGATTCGGCGAAGCGCACTACGTCCAGCCAGTGCCGCGCCCATTGTTCGCCGTAACGAGGCGAAGCCAGTAGCCGGTCCACCAACCGCTCATAAGCCTGGGGCGATTTGTCCGCCGCAAAAGCCGCGATCTCTTCCGGCGTCGGCGGTAACCCATGCAAATTGTACGTAACGCGGCGAATTAACGTGGCCTTGTCGGCTTCAGCGGCGGGCGTCAACTCCGCCTTCCGCAACCCGGCCAGTACGAAGGCATCCAACGGCGTGCGGATCCACGCCTTCGCCGCGGCATCGGTAAATACAGGAGGCGTGACTTCCTTACGTGGCTGAAAAGCCCAATGTCTGCGCTCGACCGGTGTGTAGGTTCCCAACGGCGCCGTGTCGGTCACAGCCGGTGCCGCCAGCATCACGCTAGCCAAAGTAAGGGAGGTTAGACTTCGAAGCGTTGGATTCAGCATCGTTAATCTTTTGTGTAAAGTGTACCCGATTCTGCCACCGGTTTGGGGGCCGTGTTACCGTGACGAAATGGCCAACTGGGATATCGAAGCCTGCCTCTTCGCTGAAAAGAACCTTTACACCGCCGTCGTCTCCGATTCGCTCGATCAACTCGGCGTCCGCCATCAGGCCATGCGCGAGTACCTTCGCCCCGTTCACAAGGGCTGCGTTTTCGCCGGCTGGGCCCGCACTTTGTCGTGCTCGGACATCTACCATATATCCGAAAATCCGTACGATATCGAGATCGAAGCCGTCGATAGCCTGCTCCCTGGCGAAGTAGCCGTCGTCGGCACGCAGAAATCCGTGCGCAACGCCCCGTGGGGCGAACTCCTCTCAACGGCCGCTAAAGCGCGAGGTGCTCGCGGAGCCGTAGTGGATGGCCTGGTCCGCGATGTCACAAAAATCGAAGACATCAATTTCCCGGTTTTCGCCGCCGGCATCAAGCCCGTCGACTCTATGGGCCGCGGACTGGTAACCGCCTACAACGTGCCGGTCGAATGCGGCGAAGTCATCGTCGACCCCGGCGACTTCGTCTTCGGCGATACCGACGGCGTCATCGTCATTCCCAACGCCATGGTGAAACAGGTGCTGGAACTCGCTCACGATAAAGTCACGCGCGAAAACCACTCGCGCGAGGCGCTCCAGCAGGGTGCCTACCTCCGCGATGTGTTTGCGAAGTATGGGGTGCTCTGATCAACAACCACTCGGGCGGCAGTGTTCTAGAATCGAAGGAGGGACTGTAAAGTGAGTATCGTAGAGCGGATCACAAACTCGGTCGGTCAACTTCCGCCTTCGAAACAGGCATTGGTACTGCGCTATGTCGATTCGCTTTCCAACGAGGAACTCGTCGGAGTTCCCGGGTCATCTCTTCTAAGATTCGCCGGAACCATCGATCCGGTTTCGATTTCCGAAATGGACGACACCATCGAAAAGGACTGCGAGAAAATTGACCCAGGCGAGTGGTAGATTTCTCCTAGACACAAACATCATCATCGCGTTGTTCAGCGGCGATGAGGAGGTGCTCGAAAAGCTGACTCAAGCGTTCGAGGTCTTCATACCAGCGGTCGTCATCGGCGAACTCTATTTCGGCGCGGCTAAGTCTCACAAACGGGACGAAAACATCGCTCGTATCGAGGAATTGATAGTAAGCCAGCAAATCGTCGCATGCGATGTTGCTGTGGCGCGCGAAGACGGTCGGCTGAAGGAAGGTCTGAAAAGGCTTGCCGGCCCGTACCTGAGAACGACATTTGGATCGCCGCCACCGCCCGCCACCACGGCTTGACCCTGGTCACTCGAGATCGTCATTTCGAAAACATAGACAATCTCCCTCTTACTCCTTGGTCCGCTACCGCCCCCTAACATCCGTCTGAAACAAAACCAGTCGCTTCTTCTCCACTTCCATCACATACCGCCAGGGCGCGTCGCAAAACACCCCAGTCGAACTCGGCAGCGTCCTCAATTCGTTAAGCGACTCCCGTCCGCGCGATACGTGTTAGTCATGCGTACAATTACATATGCGAACGACCTTGATCATTGACGATGAACTCATCGATCGCGCCAAGGAGCTAACGGGCATTCAGAAAAAAACGGCACTGGTTCGAGAAGGCTTGCAAGCTTTGATTGCTCGTGAGTCGGCGCGGCGGCTGGTATCGATCGAGGGAACAATGCCGAAACTTCGCGATATTCCCCGACGGCGTTTTAGCTGATGGTCCTCGCCGACACCACCGTTTGGATCGAGCACTTCCGGAGTGGCGAAGTAGGCTGCGGTCTCGCTGGATCGACTTCCAAATCTCGCGTCGACGCGGCATCTAGACCCCCTACCGCCCCTTAACATCCGTCCGAAACGAAACAATCCGCCCCTTCTCCACCTCGGTCACATAACACGTCATACCATCCGGCCCGCCGAACGTAATATTCGTCGGGTTTTTCCCTAGCACGTCCACTTCCCGCAGCAACTTCCCTTTCGGTGACACAATCGCCACCGTCCCCTTCCCATGCCGGGTGATATAGAGATTCCCTTTCACATCCGCGCGCATCCCGTCCATCCCGAAACCCTCAAACGCAATCAGCAACTGCTTATCCTTCAAAACCCCGTCCTTGGTAATCTTGAACCGCCAAACCTTCCGCGAGCCCGATTCATTCACATACAAATAATTCCCGTTCGGACTCACCTCGATTCCATTCGTCGTGCTCATCCCCTCGACCATCAGCGTGACCTTGCTGGACTTTTCGATCCGCCAAATGCGCCCCGTGCCAGCTTTCCAATCCGGATCCGACGCCCACAGCGTTCCGTCGGGCGACAGCGCCAAATCGTTCGGCTGGCTCATCTTTGGCTCATGCGCGAACACGCTGATCTTCCGCGACACCGGGTCAATTTCCAGAATGTTATGCCCGGTGTAATCGGCGACAAACATCCGCCCCTCCGGCGTAAACCGGATTCCATTCCCCAGGCTTCCCGGCGGCATCGTAACGAACAGCCCCGCCTGCCCATCGGGCGTCACCCGCCCGATGGTATTCGTCTTCTGATAGCTGACGGCATAAACATTCCCGGCCGAATCCGTGGCCGGACCCTCCACGCCGGATGTAAAGCTATGCTCCGGCGTGAACGGAGTGGCAACGAAAAGGGCTTGCGCCAACAACAGCAGCATGCCTTACTTCGCCGCCGGCGGAGGAATCCGCGTCGTGTGCCGCTCCACTAACTGCCACTGATTGCCGTTCTTCACCCAAACCATCAGCATCGTCAATGGTGTATCTCCCGTCGCCGGATTGTGCGCCGTCATGCGCGACCGGATCGTCGCCGCTTTCCCGTAAACATGAATCGTCTGCTCGTGCACTTCGAAGTTGCCCTTCGATTTCACCAGCGCCGCAATCGCCTCCGCCTTCGTTTCCAGCTTCGTGTTCGAGTGGCTGTATTGCAGGCCATCCGCGAAGAGCTTGCCAAGCGCCGCGCCATCGCCCGCCTTGGCCGCCGCGACTAACGCCGCATGCGCGGCCTTCACCGCGGCTTCATCAGCCGACTCCGCAAAACCAACGGCGGAGACCGCCAGTACGAGGGTTGTCAACAACAGAGTTTTCATAGCTCCTGATAATATCCGATTTATTGGACGCATTCGAAATTCGCCGCCTCATCCGTCGAACCGCTGCCTTTATACTTGGCCGTCTTCGGATACGCGCACAACGGCCGCGTTCGCCCCGGTTTCGACGCAATGATCTGTTCCGGCGCCGTTCCCTTCTCCACCCACTGCATCAGCGCCATCGCAATATTCGACGCCGCTTCGCCCTTCGGAGCACCGGCCTGCCCGAACTGACTCGGCCCAGCCCCGCCGCCGCAATGCTGCATTCCTGGCACCATAAACAAGCGCACAAACGAGTGCGCCGCCTTACTCCCCATCTTCTTCACCACGGAATCGTAATAATCGATCACCGCCTGGCCTGGAATCGCCGCGTCGCACCAACCGTGGTAGAGAATGAGCTTCCCGCCCCGAGCCTGAAACGCCTTCAAATTCGGATCCGTCGCGCTCAAATGCACTGCCAGCTTTTGAGCCGCCGGCAGGTCCCTGGCCACATCGAAAGTCCGGAAATCCCACGCTGGATCGCTATGAACCATGTACTTAAAGAAGTTCGTGCTGAACCCGAACAGGGCGCTCTTCTCCGGCGCCGGCCCGGTTATCCAAGGCCCCCAGCCGCCATTGTCGGCCTCGCCCGAATGCGCGTAACCGGGATAAATCTGTTTGCCCTTCGCATCCTTCAACCCGCCGTACAGTTCCACCAGCGACCCCACCTGCGGCGCCGTCAAACATGCCTTCGTCTCTTCGCCCTTGCACAACAGCACCTTCGGATCGAAGCCGCAGCGGGCCGGATTCTCGACAACCCCATCCGTAACGCCGTCCTTTTTATCGCAAGCCGCCAGCGCCGCCGCCTGAATCGCCGGCAATTTCTCCGCCGGAATATAGAACGAGGGATCCCGCAGCGTCACCGCCATATTCTTCGCTCCACTCGTCAAAAGGTTCACCCAATCGTTCGCCGGCGCTCCGGCAATGATCCCGTCATAATCCTCGGGATACCGTTGCACCTCCATCAGCGCCTGCCGCCCGCCGTTCGAACAGGCCGAAAAATACGATTTCGACGGGCCCTTCCCGTAGAACGCCGCCGTCACCGCCTTCCCCTGCACCGTCATCAAATGAATCGCCCGGTGCCCGAAGTCAATGATCTTCTCCGGATGCTGCAACGCCCACGCCGCATCGATCCCCGGCACCGCCGCATGGCCCGTGTCCGTCGACGCTCCCGCAAAACCATTCCGCACCGCCTCGGCCAATCCGGCCGCGCTGATCGCACCGGCAAACCCACCATTGCCAATCCCTAGAAACTTCCCGTTCCAACCATCCGCCGGCATCCAAACGGCTAACTTGATCTCGGAATCCGATGTCGGAGTAATCACTCCGGCCACGCGGCAGTGGGCCGGCAGCGCCTTCTCCGCCGCCACAAGTCTGGCCTCCGTAATCTTTGTCGAAGGCAGCGTCAACTTCGTCAGTCCTTCACAATCTGCGGCCCAACCCATCGCCGCACACAAAAGCCCAATAAGCAACATCCTCATCGCAAAACTCCCTCTCAACCGGCAACTTCCCGCAGTCTGCGCGCCAGCGCGTCCAGTTCATCGTCCCTTAAACAAACCGGGCTGATCGACAGCGTACCACCCGCCGCTCGCGAAGAGTTCACGTACACCGCCGGATTCCCGTTCTGCAGCTTCAGCGCCGCCGCCTCGCCGTCTTTCACTTCAATAACCAGTGACGGCACCAGCCCATCCCGTATCGATCCCTTAACTCCGCCCAACTGCGCCGCCACTCTCTCCACGCGCGCCTTGTAAATCGCCCGCCGCGCATCGTCGCTCTCCACCACAAATCGCTTCAGCGCTACCAGCAGCCCCACGACCGTCTCTTTCCCAACTTTGCAGCTCCGCCCGATCCCATGCTGCGGCAGTCCCGGCAGCAGATCCTTGTCAATCAGCGATGGCGGCGGCGACCAGTGCGACCACTCAATGTCCAAATCCAACATCTGCAGCACCGCCGACATGATCAGGTTCCGCTTCCCGCAAAGAATCCCCGACCCCTGCGGCCCCTGAATCGCTTTCCCGCCGCTGAACGACACCAGGTCCGCGCCCGTCTCAATAAACCGCTTCAAATTCGAAACCGGCGGCAACTGCGCCGCCGCGTCCACCAGTACCGGAACGTTCTTCCCATGCGCCACTTTCACCACTTCCGACAGCGCCGGCCGCGCATTCCCGTTGGCGACATAAACCACAGCCGCCGTCGCCGGCGTAATCGCATCGGCAATCTCCCAGCCTTCCGCATCCCGCACCCCGGCCCCCGCCACACGGTCCGGAAGCCCCACTTCCACTATCTTCACGCCGTTCGCCCGCACCGCATGGTCGTAAAAGTTCCGCTGACTCCGCACCATGATCACTTCATTCTTCATCCCCGTCGTATCCGGCAGCCGGGACATCTTACCCGGATCCAGCCCCGCGACACACGCAGCCGTGCCCAACAATAACCCAGCCGACGCCCCCGACGTCACGATACCCGCCTCCGCACCCGTCAACTCCGCAATGATCTTGCTCGCCCCCGCCTGCAGATCCGCCATATCCACGCAGTAGGTAGCCGCCTCCGCCATCGCCGCCGTCACCTGCGGCGCCAGCAAACCGCCCGATACGCGGGTCGATGGACCCTTGGCGTTAATGATCGTTCGAATCCCTAAATCGCTGTAGATGCTCATTGCAATCAATGGTACGCTACGTGCTACAGGATAGGCACCATGAAGATCTTACTAGCGGTTGAAGCCAGCCCTGCCAGCGAAGTCGCTGTCGAAGAAGTCACTGGACTCTCGTGGCCCGAAGGCACGCAAGTCGAGGTGCTCACCGTCGCCGACACCGTCGATTCCGAATACGCGGCCGGCAAAGAGCTGGTTGACGATCTTGCCATGGTCATCCGCGACACCGGCCTGAGCGCGCACGCCAGCGTCGCCGGCGGCGATCCCAAACAGGTCATTCTCGAACGCGCCGAAGCGTACCAGCCCGATCTCATCGTCCTTGGCTTCCACCGCGCCACTCCCGTCGCCGATCTCTTCCTCTCCAATGTCGCCTCTCACACGCTCCGCAATGCGAATTGCTCCGTCGCCATCGTTCGCCCGCGCGCAGACGGTGACTTGGTCCCCCGCCGTGTCCTCCTTGCCACCGACGGCTCTCCGTCCGCCGAATTAGCCGCCCGCGAGATCGCCGGCCGCCCTTGGCCGGTTCGCACCGAGATCCGCGTGCTCAGCGTCATGGACGCCGTGCTCCCCAGCGTCCACGCCCTTTTCGAGCCCCCCTTCATTCACTCCGAAGAGGTCCAGCGCATCCGCGAAGAGGGCCTCCTCCATGCACAAAAAGCTGTCGCCGACGCCGTCGCCATCCTCAAACCCTCCGGCCTTCCCATCTCCGAATCCGTCTCCATCCTCTTGGATGGCACCAAGAACGTCATCCTCAACGAGGCCCGCGACTGGGGCGCCGATTGGATCTTTCTCGGCTCGCATGGTCACCAGAGCACAGCCGAGCGCATCCTCATGGGCAGCGTCTCGGAATCGGTCGCCAACGATGCCCCCTGTTCAGTCCAGGTTGTCCGTCAGCCAAAAAGCGCCTGAAACGTAAGGATGCAGGAAATCCCGACAATCGAAGTGATCACCTTCATCGTCGTCCAACTCCGCAGCGTCTGCGGCACCGTCATTCCAAAGTACTCGTTGACAATCCAGAACCCTGCGTCATTGACGTGCGAAAGCACGGTCCCGCCCGCGCATAGCGCCAGTACAATCATCTCCGGCGTATAGCCCGGAATGCCCTTAACCAGCGGCGCTACAATGCCCGCCGCCGTAATAATCGCCACCGTCGCCGATCCCTGCGCCATCCGCATTCCCGCCGCCACCGCATAGGCCACCACCAGCGGCGAAATCGCTGACGACGCCAGCAACTTCCCCGCATATGGCCCGACGCCCGAATCCACAATGATCTGCTTGAACGCGCCCCCGCCGCCCATGATCGCCAGCAGCGTTCCGATCGGCATCAACGAATCGGTAGCCATCTTCCCCAATTGATCCCGATTCAATCCGCGCCGCACGCCGAACGCATACATCGCAAACAACGCCGTAATCAGCAGCGCCGTGAACGGATGCCCCAGAAACCCGAGCACGCCGCCGCTGCTAAACTTCGCCAGGTCCGCAATCGACGACGCGAAAATGAACAGCACCGGCAGCAGCAGAATCAGAATCACCAACCCCACGCTGGGATCCGGGAACGGCGACTTCTCCTCTTGCTTCACCCGCGTCGCCATCTCGGGCACCGGAATAAACAGCTTTCCCGCGATCCAACGCCCATAAATAATGCCGCCCGAAATCGCCATCGGAATCGAAAGCAGCGCCCCATACAAAATCGTCTTCCCCAGGTCTGCTCCCAACAGCGAAGCCGCCGCCGACGGCGCCGGGTGCGGCGGCACCATTGCATGTGTCACCGTCAAAGCCGCCGTCATTGGCAGCCCATAAAACAGCAGCGATTTCTTCGATTCCTTCGCTAGATTCCAGGCCAGCGGCACCAGAATGATGAATCCCACTTCAAAAAAAATGGGCAGACCCACCAGGAACGCCGCTGTCAGCACCGCCCATACCGCATTCTCTTTCCCGAACTTCGTCAGCAGCCAATCCGCCAGCACCCGTCCCCCGCCCGAATGCTCCAGAAACCGCCCAATCATCGCGCCCAATGCCACGACAACGGCAATAAATCCCAACGCCTCGCCGAACCCCGTCTGGATCGACTTGATCACCTTTAACGGCTCCATCCCCACCGCCAGCCCCAGCGCCATGGAGCTGATCAGCAGTGCCAAAAAGGCATGCAACCGGACCGCAAGAATCAGGAACAGCAGGAGCGCGATAGCCCCCAACGTCATGGTTAATAGAAAGGATCCGTTTTCTGGCACGAACCCGTAAGTTTACACTGTATCCATGCAGCGTCGGAACTTCTTCGGATCCAGCCTCTCGGCAGGCCTTATGCAAGGCATACCCGAGCCCCAGATTGACCGCGAGTATCAGTCAGGAGGCACCGGGGGCGTCGCCTACCAGGTTCCTCTCACCATCGAACGCAAACAGCCCGGCAAGCCCCACGCCGGCAAAGTCTTCGCCGCTATCCAGCCCCACTGCGACGATATCCCCATCTTCGCCGGCGGCCTCGTCCTCAAGCTCATCGACGAAGGCTACACCGGCTATCTCATCACACTCTCCAATGACTCCATGGCCGGCACCGGACCCACCATCGGCGACATCGTATACAAAAACGAGCAGGACACCTACGAAGTCGGCCGCCGTCTCAAATGCAAGGAGTCGATCTTCCTCAACTACCCCAATCACAACATGGACGCCTGGCCCATCGTCGAGATCCGTGCCCGCCTCATCTTCCTCTTCCGCGTCCTCAAAGTCGACACCGTTTTGGTCTACGATCCATCCTCCCTATACGAACGCAACCCGGACCACTACACCACCGCCAAGGCCGTCGAATCGGCCTTTTGGATGGCCGGGAGCCGTTGGGACTACCCCGAGCACTTCAAGGCCGGCCTCACGCCCCACGGCCCCAAGGACGCCTACTACTTCGCCCGCGGCCCGCAAGTGGTCAACCGCGTCGTCGACATCGCCGACTATATGGACGGCAAGGTCCACGCCAACCTCGCCAACGTCACCCAAGGCCCTGCCGGCCGCAACGGGGCGATGCTGAAAGCCCGTCTCGCCGCCCAGGGCAAGCGCCTGCCTGTATTGGGTAACGACGACGAAACCGCCAATCGCAACTATGCCAAGTACTTCGCCCTCTCCCGCGACCGTGTCCGCGGCAAGCAGTACGGTCTGCAATACGCCGAGGTCTACCACTACGTCTCCCGCGACGAGAATCCGGAAGACGAGTACATCTCGAAGAATGCTGTGCCGTTGTAGAAATATGAGGAAGCGCATTCAGCGCCTGATCAAGTTCTGCATGCGAAACGAAATCTGCATAGGCTAGCCGTAAAACGTAGCCCATCGCCGGTCCTCATCCGTAGCGTTCGCATCGGACAGTATCCGCTCGGCCTCTAGCGTCAACCGGGCGCAATAATCCACCGGCGACGTCCTCTGTTCTGCCAGCATCGCCAGAGCTTCCATGCCAACCGGCCACCAGTTTCCCGGCGGAGTCTCCCGATCATCCAAAACGGATTCCAGCGCTCTGACGACGCGGTCGTCCCGCCAATCGCCCCCGCCCACAACCGGAGCTGCATATCCGGATCCCGCAGCGCCGCGATCATTTGCACGATCGTCTCGGGAATACCCACATAGGTCAGTGACTCGGCCGCCTCTTCTCTCGCGGTATGCGGCTGCGCGCCATCGTGCACACAGGCTCCCAACGCCATCGCTGCCGCTCTCCCCCGACGGGATATCCACCCCAAAGCCCGCGCCGCCCAATAACGCCGGTGCGGATTAGCATCCTCAAGCAGTACGCGAATCAACGGGCCAACGGCGCGGCGGTCATTCAACTCCTCGATCGCCAGCGCCGTCATGTACAGATCATCCTTCTCCGTTTGTTCTAAAAACGGCGGCAACGTCGCCCGAACCGCCGCCCCATTCTCGGCAAGCGACAACAACCTCCTGCACTCGCCCGCTCAAACTGGAACCGTCCAGGATCGATGGTGACCGAACGCAACGCGGCCACATGCGACAGCCCGCCACGCTCCAGCGACGCCACCGTTCACGCAAGCCCGAATTTCCGCTCGCAAGGCGAACGCTTCCTAATCCGCCGCTGAATTCGCAGATGTGAGTGCAAAGCATAACAACCAGAAGCCCGGATTCCAAGATCAGATTCCTGGAAGAGCATACTCCAACTGGCGCTGCGCGCCCATCTGCTATTGCGCGTGCTCCGCCGCTAATTTCTGCTATAAATGACGGCTGGGGATCATGCCGACTCGCTCACTGGGACTTTTCGTCTTCGTATTCCTGATCCACACCTTGACGCCCGTGGCCACACAGGGCGACTCCCGCTGGACAATTCCCATCGCCCTCAATCTGCTCCATCACCAGACATTTGATCTGCGCTCGTACTCCCAGGAAATCGTTCGTAATGAATTTTATGGGATCGAATGTATCTTCCCCGATCAGCGCCGTTTGTATCCGCTGAAGGCAATCTCCGACTGTGATGGCGGTCGGCTCTACGGCCTCTATCCGGCCAGTATTTCTCTCCTCGCGATGTCCGTCGTCGCGCCAATGGAGGCGTTTCTGCAGGCGGGTTATCCCCTTTGGAAACCATGGACGGACCGGGTTCCCATCCCGCTGATCCGCAACTTCCTAGCCGGCGACTTCCGTCACGCGACGGAACTGACGGAGAAGGTGGTCGCCAGCGTGTTCACGGCCTTGGCCACGGTCGTGATCTACCGGACGGCGCTCACTTGGCTCACTCCGGCATTTGCGCTCGCCCACGCATTCCTGTTCGCCTTCGGCACCCTGGCCTTTTCGCTCGTCTCGCGGGCGCTCTGGCATCATGGCCCGTCTATACTCCTCAACGCGGTTGCCGTTTGGCTGCTCAGCCGCGAAAAAATTGACCGAAGGAGCGGCATCGCACTCGGCGCCGTTCTCACCGCTGCGTTCTTCATTCGCCCCACCAACGCCGTCCCCGCCGCCCTCATCGGATTGCTGTACCTGTTCCTTCTCCGCCTGCCTGTCTGGTGGCTTGCCGCCGGAATCGTCCCCATTTCCTGCCTCTTCGTTGCCATTAACATCGCCATGTATGGCCAGGCCATTTCTTCCTATTTCCGCGTCAATGTTCCGGGCGTTTCTACCGGCGCGATTCACGGCATGTTCTTGCACGGCGCTTACGGAGAGGCGATTCTTTCGAACCTGATTTCTCCGGCGCGCGGCCTCTTCGTCTACATGCCGTTCCTTTTGGTACTGCTGATTCCCTCCCTCTGGAAGCGGCCCGTTTCGCCACTCTACGGCCGCCAACGGCCGTGGTTCGCGGCAATATTCGGGTTGCACCTGGTGCTCGTTTCCGGCTACACGGACTGGTGGAGCGGGTTCAGCTACGGTCCTCGCTATCTGTCTGATTTGCTGCCGTATCTGCTCTACCTATGGCTCCCTGTGTGGGGTTGGGCGGCGGAGGACAGAGTACGAAAAATTCTGGTGGCGTTGACGGTGGGTATCGCATTTTTCATTCACTTCCGTGGCGCGACAGCCATCGCCGTTCACCATTGGAACTCCACGCCCGTCTCCATCAACCAGGACCAGCGCCGCCTCTGGGACTGGCGCGACGCCCCGTTCCTCCGCAGCCTCCACTAAATACGGGATTTCACTGTCTAGAGCAATCCTTGACTTAACAAGATGCATAGCCGCAGTGTTTGAAACAGTTTTGTGCAACGACCGGGGCGATCGGGGAAAGGGCTTGAGGGATGGCCTCATTAAGGGCGTCCAGGGAACGGGCTCTGAGTTGGCGCAAGCGCTGCTTGACGACGGACCAACAGGGTTCGCTAGATTCTAGAATCGGAGATTCTAAATCAGAATACTTCAACAAGGTCAGTTATGCAGCCAGTAAACTGACGATGTCTTCGATGGCGCGATCGGCTTTGTAGTAGGCGTTTTCCAACTGGCTGTGGG
>Ga0315912_10001813_pt1 | contig 24568 bp, 16 predicted proteins | sample VfabasoilMG_FD_204469 | JGI IMG/M metagenome (GOLD analysis project Ga0315912, IMG submission 204469) | Garden soil microbial communities collected in Santa Monica, California, United States - V. faba soil | ecosystem: Environmental > Terrestrial > Soil > Garden | place: USA: California... | reverse complement strand
CAGCGGGCGCCGCCGCGGCGCGACTGCCGCCACCAGCACCGGCAGCAGCCCCACCACCCCGGCCGCCACCGCCACCGCCGCCAGCGGCGAGCGGTCGAGCGAAACTGGGGGCGGGGACGGACGGTGGCGAGAATTCGGCTACGACTTTCGCCAGCGCCCAGTTCTCCGAATCCGCGCGAAACGGCTCGGCGTTCGTCCGTGCGGTTGTGACATCGCGGGTGGCTGCTGCGGTGTTGGCCGTGGGCGGCACCGCCGGTGGCGGCTGCAGCATCACGGCCGGCGGCGGTGGCAGAACGACGTTAGGCGCGGGTGCCGCCACGGGCGCCGCCGAGGGCGCGATGGACACCTTCGGAGCGTTGGCCTCGAGTTTTTCTTTCCGGGCCGACGCCATCCGTTTATCGACCGGCGCAGGCGCCGCGGTCGCTTGAGGCGATGCCGGCGTGATCGCATCCGCGACAGAAGGTGGCGGCGCCTCGGCCCCCGACTTGGCCAGGTGCTGTTGCAGTTCCGCCGTGGTCGCCGGCGTGGTCGGCCGATTGCGAACTGCCGTCCATAGTACGAGTGTCGCCGCGAGGCTCGCGGCCAGGGGCAACAGCCACCGCACCGGCGATTTCGGCGTGAATGGAATCACCGAGGCGGGCGAGGATGCCGGCGCCGCCGATTCGTCAGTCATCGCAAACGTGCTCAGCACGGCCTGGCAGCGCGAACAGTCAGCCAGGTGCGTTTCCACCGCCGCGATCCGATCCGCCGGCAGGTCCCCGTCGGCCCACGCCGCCAGTGTTTCCGCGTCGACACACCCATGCGAACCAGTCTGGGGGACGGGCTGCAGCGCCTTTCGCAGAAGCGCATCGGTCACGGGGTCGCGATCGGGTTCGGGGGACACACCATCTCCTATTCTCTAGAACGATCCATCCGGACTTGCTTGCACCGGCTTCGGTCCGGCTGTGCTTTCAGGCGCCGTGCCGACCAATTCGGCCAGATCCATCATTCCCGAGTCCCGCGCGGCGGCCTCCAGGCACTCGGCGATCGCATCGGCACTGAGGCCATGCTCCATCCGCAATCGCCGTACGACCCCCTCCTTGATCATCGTCCGCGTGCGCGTCAGATGGCGCGACACGGTGGCCTCATGTTCCTTGACCGCGCGGCCGATCGCGGCCAGTTTCATGCCCTGCACGTAGTAACACGACAGGCGCAGACGGTCGCGCGGCGCCAGGGCGCCGATTTCCGCGGCCAACGCCGCCTGGACGGCCGCCTGAAGCCCCGCCGGTTGCGGGATCGCCACGTCGATTGTGGCCGCCGCGGGCAATAAGGCTTCATCTTCCGGCAGCGCATCGAGTTTTCGCCCCGCGCGTAATTGGTCGATATGCCGTTGCGCCAACACCGCGCGCAGCCACGTGCCGAGCCGGCTCCGGCCGTGAAAGTAGCGGAACAGAGACTGGCGCGCGCCCTCGCGTTCCTTGAGTCCATAGAGATCGCCGTAGAGCGAATCGGCGATCTCACGCGCGCGGCCGGTCGGATCGATGGCGTCGGCCGCCCGATAGAGCAGGGGGCGATGCTCCGCGATGAAGTGCGCCCACGCCACCTCCGATCCCGCGCGGCAGGCCGCGGCCAGCGCGAGGTCCGCGACGTGGAGCGACGCGGCATAGCGGGCGATTTCGGCCGCATCAGGCTGCCGGCCCGCGAACGCGTGCGCCACGCTCGCGTCAATCGCCGCATCGAAATCCGCGCGCGACAACGCCCACCGGCCGCTGTTCGACTCGTCATAGAGCCGGGCCAGCAGGGCAGCGTCCGGGCGAAGGTGCGCGGGCGGCATGCCGATCATTATCCCCCCGAGCCCATTCCGCCCACCCGCGATTACGTTAAACAGCGTGATAATTACGTATACTTACGTAACAGGAGCACCGCCCATGGCTGCCGAGAACCCGTTTGTCTATGGCGAGGTCGTGCCCAGATCCGCGTTCGTCGGCCGCAAGGCCGAACTGGACCGGCTGGTGGGCGACCTGGCCGACGGACAGAAGATCTTTCTGATTTCTCCGCGGCGCTACGGCAAGTCGTCACTCGTGCGGCACGCCTTCGCGGCGCTCACGCGCCAGCGGATCGCGACCCTCGAGATCACCGTCAGCAGCTTCAGTTCCTACGTCGCCTTCCTCGAAGGTTACGTTCGCGCGATCGGCGGGCTCGATGCCCGGGCGGGGGAGGGCCGCTCCTGGCTCCGCGATCTGTTCACCACCTTCACGCCGGAACTGCGCGCCGATTCGGCGGCCGGCGGCGCCTTCACCGTCGCATTTCCCGCAGTCCGCACGCCACGCGACGCCGCGCGCCTCGCCGCTGAAGTGTTCGCGCTCCCAGGCCGCCTGTCCGCTCGACTCGGCCGGCGTCTCGTCATTGCCATGGATGAATTTCAGGCCGTCACCGGATACGACGCGGGCAACGTCGAACAGGCATTACGCGCCGCGGTCCAGCAGCAGCGCCAGGTGGGCTACGTGTTCGCCGGCTCCGAACCCAGCCTGATGGAGCAGATGGTCAGCGCGAAGCGCCCGTTCTACAAAGCGGGCCCCGTCATGCGCCTCGGCAAAATCCCGTCGGAGACGTTCGCGGCATTCGTCGACGACCGCTTCAAGAAATCCGGTCTCACGCCGGAATCAGGCCTGGGCGCCGCCATCGTCGATGTGGCCGGCAACCTGCCGTATGACGTCCAGCGTCTCGCGCACGAAACCTGGGACGATGTGACGGCCGATCGCCGCCGCAGCGTGAATCTGGAGGACGTGCATCGCACGTTGCATCGGCTGCTGGATGAGCAGGCGATTTTTTTCGAGGCGGTCTGGCAGCGGCTCACGCTGGTGCAGCGCGCCGTGCTGCGCGCCGTCGTGCTCGAACATGGCCATGCGATTCTCGGCGCGGATCTGCGTTCAAGATACCGGCTGGGCGGCGCCTCCAGCGTCCAGACCGCGTTGGCGGCGCTTCAACGTCTCGACGTCATCGGCAGGGAAGACGATGGACGGTATGCCGTCGTGGACTCGCTGATGCGCGAGTGGGTCGCCAGGCGCACACACTAAAAACCGGCTTGTCAACAAGAGCTCACATGAAGAATGAAGAAATGAAGGTATGTCCTTTGAAAAACATTGTGCACACTGGCCGTCCCCAAAACACTTCATTGCTTCATTGCTTCATGTGAGGCTTTTTCGACGTGATTCGTGACTTCATCTTCTCCTGTCGCCATCTCGCGCGCGCGCCGGGTTTCACCGTCGCGGCGGTGCTGACGCTTGCGCTGGGCACGGGCGCGAACACCGCCATCTTCAGTCTCATCAACGGATTTCTTCGGCCGTTGCCCGTGCCGAACGCCGATCAAATCGTCATCCTCGCTGCGTCCACGCCTGGCGATGAAACCGGATTCCGCTATCGCTTCTCGCTGCCGGCGCTGAAGGACTTCCGGGAGCAGGCGACCGTCTTCTCCGACGTCTTCGCCTTCGATATTCGCCTCGGCGGCCTGGGCGTGGATGGCCGGACGACGCAATTCACGTATTGCGTCGTCACCGGCAATTTCTTTTCGGGTCTCGGACTGAAGCCGGCGGCGGGCCGCTTTTTTGAGCCGGGAGAGGGTGAAGCGCCCGGATCGGACGCGATCACCGTGCTGGGTCATGCCTACTGGATGAAGCGGTTCGGCGGCGACCGCAACATCGTGGGATCGACCGTACGGCTCGATGGCCATGCGGCGCGCGTGATTGGGGTTGCGCCCGAAGGGTTTCACGGCTTGATCGAGGGTGCCGACATGGATGGCTACGTGCCGCTCGGTGCATTTGCCGGCCTGTGGCGCGACGATCGGTTCTTCACCGATCGCACGATGCGGCCACTGACGGCGGCCGCGCGCCTCAAGTCCGGCGTCACCGTCGAGGCGTCGCAGACCGAAGTGGATTTGATCGCGCGCCGGCTGGCCGAGTCGTACCCGTCGACTGATGGCAAGGTCACGGTGCGTGTCGTGCCGGAACGGCAGGCGCGTCCCGTTCCCCTGCCGTTCATGGCGAGGATTCAGCCCGCCATCCAGGCGCTGCTTTTCGCACTGGGCGCGCTGGTGCTGTTGATCGCATGCATGAACGTCGTGAATCTGCTGCTGGTGCGCGCCACCGTGCGGCAGCGCGAATTGGCCGTGCGCGCCTCGCTCGGATCGAGCCGCGCACGGCTGATTCGCCTGCTGCTGACCGAGAGCTTCGTGCTGGCCATCGTGGGCGCGGCCATTGGTCTGGTGATGGGGCAGGTGGCTGTGCAGATGCTGCTGGGCCAGATCGATCTGGCGGGCGTGCTCCCGTTCTCGTTTGATGCCGGCGTCGACTGGCCGGTGTTCCTGTTCGCGCTCTCGACTGCGCTGGCGACGGGCGTGTTGATTGGCGTCCTGCCGGCGTTGCGCGCCTCTCGCGCGAAGGTGACGGACCTGCTGCATGACGGCGGCCGCGCCGGATCCGCGGGCGGCGGCCGCGCGCGGCTGCGGAGCCTGCTCGTCGTGGCGCAGGTCGCGGGATCGCTCGTGCTGCTGATCGTCGCGAGTGTGTTCGTGCGGAACCTTCGCCACGCACAGGCGGTCAATCTCGGATTCGATCCCGATCAAATGCTCATCGTCCGGCTCGATCCGCATCAGATCGGCTACGACCTGCCGCGCGCCACCACGTTCTACGACGAGTTGGAGCGACGGCTCAGCAGCATGGCCGGCGCCGAATCGGTCAGCATGGCGTTCACGACGCCGCTCAGCTACATCTTCGGCGGCTACGCCATCCTGCGTGAGGGCGAAGTGGCCTCGACGGATGCGCCGCCGGCGCCGGTCGGGTGCAACAGCGTCAGTTCGACCTACTTCGACATGATGCGGTTGCCGATCGTGCGCGGCCGCAGTTTCGGCCCTCAGGATATCTCCACATCCAAACGCGTCGTCATTGTGAACGAAACACTCGCCGCGAGATTGTGGCCGGGCCAGGATCCGATCGGGAAGCGGTTCAACGTGCGCAACGTGCCGGACGGCCTCTGGGAAGTCGTCGGTGTGGCCAGCGATAGCAAATACATCGCGGTGTTCGAAGATCCCTTGCCCTATTTCTACATGCCGCTCACGCAGAATCCGTCGTTCCTGCGCGTGATGCAGATCCGATCGTCGTGGCCGCCCGAGACGCTGGCCGCGAACGTGTTGCGCGAGATCGCGGCGATCGATCCCGACATGCCCGTCGCCGAACCGAAGACGATGCGACAGACGATCGATGGAGGCCTGGGCTTCCTGTTGTTCCGCGTGGGGGCGATGCAGGCCGGCGCGCTCGGGATTCTCGGTTTGATCGTGGCCTCGGTCGGCGTCTATGGGGTGCTGTCGTACAGCGCGAGCCAGCGCGCACGTGAGATTGGTATTCGGCTCGCGCTGGGCGCCAGTCAGACGGATGTCGGCCGCCTCATTCTTCGGCAAGGGGCCGTGCTCGTGCTGGCCGGGATCGGTGTCGGCCTCGCGGGCGCGATCGCCATCACGCAAATCATCGGCAAGTTCCTGCTGCTGGCCACCGCGACCGAGCCGATGCCGCTCGCAGGCGTCACCGTGTTGCTCGCCGCCATCGCCCTGGCCGCCTGCTATGTGCCGGCCTGGCGTGCCATGCGGACGGATCCCATGACCTCCCTCCGACATGAGTAAGAAGAACCAAACCGTGAAGCAGTGAAGAGTTTGAAATGGGGCCCTTGTTAACGTGGGGCGCATTTGATCGTAATAGCAATGACCCGAACTGTTCCCGGCCGAGACTCGTCTGAAGGAGCGACATGCGACGACTAGTGAAAATTCTGATCGGGTTGGCGGTGCTGGGCGGCGTCGGCTACGGTGCGTTCTTGTGGCTGTGGCCCCGATCGCCGGTGTCATCGACCCGGGAGCAGAATTTCGAGGTCGAAGTGGCGCAGATGGAGGACTTGCTGCTGGTGGCGGGCGTCGTCAAGCCTGCGGTGACGATCGATCTGCGAGCGGAGGCCTCGGGCATCGTTGAATTCGTCGCCGTCAAAGAAGGCGACCGCGTGACGCCGGGCCAGGAGCTCGTGCGGCTCGACTCCAAGCTGGCTCAATCATCGCTCGAGCAGGCGGAAGCCAACTTGAAGCAGGCCGAACTGCAGGACGAGGCGACGAAACTCGATCTCGACGAAGACGGGCTGGCGCTGCGTAAGAAGACGCTCGAGCGATCGGAGGCGCTCTTCGCCCAGGGCTTGCTGCCCCGCGATCAGCTCGAACAGCGCCAGTTGGAGTATCGCGCCGCGCTCCGATCGATGGAGCGCGCCAAACGCAGCGTCGAGAGCAGTCAGGCCCGGATCAACCAGGTACGCGCGACGGTTGATCAGGCGCGCACACAGTTGCTCCACACGACGATTCGGGCGCCGTTCGAAGCGTTTGTATTGCGCCGGACTGTGGAAGTCGGCAGCGGCGTCGCGGGCGTGAGTCAGTCGGCGTCGGGCGGCACGATTCTGATGCAGCTCGGCGATGCGCGCGAATCGGCGCTATACGCGCGCGCGACCGCTGCGGACGCCAAGCGCCTCCATGTGGGCCAGGCCGCGCGCGTGCGGCTGGACTCGGATGCCAGTCAGCAACTTGCGGCCGAGGTGCGCAGCGTGTCCACCGCCGGCGATGTCGATAATTCGACCCGCCTCACCACGTTCCCCATCGTGATCGCGCTGAAGTCGCAGCCGCCGGGCGGCTGGGTCAACGTGCCCGCACAGGCCGAGATTGTGATGTCGGCAACCGTGGACTCCATCGTCGTGCCGGAACGCTGCGTGCAGACCGATCCGTCGGGCCGGTCTTACGTGCGCACGAAGGAGGGCTTCGACTCGCGATACCGATCGGTCGAAGTCGGCGTCGTGCAGAAGGACAAGATTCAGATTCGATCCGGCCTCAACAAGGGGCAGACCGTCGTCTGCCGGATGCAGTAATGGCGCATCCGATCTGGCGCGTCGTCGGCGTCTCCGTCATCGCCCGGAACATTGTGGCCGAGGCGATCGCGAGTCTGCGGATGCGCCGGATGCAAGCGGCGTTGTCGTCGTTCGGCATCGCTACCGGTATCGCGGCGGTCGTGCTGCTCGTCTCGATCGTGTCCGGCATGCATCATTTCGCCATCGAACAGATGGGCGCGATCGGCGGCAACCAGATTCAGGTGGGGACGTCCGGTCAGCGATCGACGCGCGATCCGCGCGGGTTTCCCGTCACGCTGCGCGTCAGCGACCTTGATGCCGTGCTCGCGTCCGTCAGCTACTACGACCTCGGGATGGCCGAGAACATCGGTTTTGGCGTCGTACGGACGGCCCGCCGCTCGACTCGTGAAGTGACCGTTCGCGGCGTGACCGATCGCGCGTTGGAACTGCAAGGTCTCACCACCGAGCGCGGCCGCGCGTTTCTGGATACGGAATTTCTCAATGGCTCCCGCGTGGCCGTCATGGGTGCGGACGTGGCCATGGATCTGTTCGCGGGCGATTCTCCAATCGGCCAGACCGTGGTGGTGGGCGACTGGCCCTTCCTCATCGTCGGCGTCCTGAACTGGGTCGGCGATCCCGTCAGTGGCGCGACCACCTCAGCCGATCGCAGCATCTATGTGCCGTTCAAGGCCTGCGCGGCTGCGTTCCGGGGCAACGAATACGCCAGTTCATTGCGACTCCGTCTCAAGTCGGCTGACGATGCGACGGCCGCGACGAAGGCGACGAAGGCGGTGCTCGACCCGCGGCGGAAGCAACGGGGAGAGACCAGCGGCGAATTCACGGTGATCAGCAGTATCGAGCGGCTGGGCGAATTGAACCTGGTGCTGACCGCTATCAAGCTGGTCGTGGGACTTGTCGGCGGCATCGGGTTGTTCGTCGGCGCGGTCGGCGTCGCCAACGTCCTGTTCGTCTCGGTCCGCGAGCGGCGTGCGGAAATCGGTACACGGCGCGCCGTGGGCGCGACGCGTCGCGCGATTTTTGCCGGCTTCCTCATCGAGGCCCTCTTCATGACGCTGTCGGGCGGTATCGTCGGCATTCTGATTGCGTGGGCGCTCACGAAAATCGCGATCTTCATTCCGACCGTGCCGGTGGGCGCACGTCCGATCATCTCGTTGACGACGGGGATCACGGCGATGGGATTGTTGACGCTGGTCGGCTTGATTGCCGGCGTCTGGCCGGCCCGCCGGGCGGCCGCGGTCTATCCCGCCGAGGCGCTCAGGGCCGACTAGCCCGACTACTTGCCCAGCACGTCGAGTGCCGCGCGAACGCCGGTCGCCAGTTGGGCCGCCGGTCCTGCGCCCCAGTAGTGCACAAAGATGACCACCGGACGCGCGTTCACCATGTGATGGTGCATGGCCACGACGTTGAGGTTGTTGCGCCGCAGCGCCGTGAGCACGGGCGTGACTTCGCTCTCGAGCATGGCCACATCGCCGGCTACCATGGCGTCGGCATCAGTCCCGACGAAAGCCGCCCACGTGTTGAGGCCCATGCGCGCGTTGATGACCGCGCCCATCTCGCGCATCGCAATGTCGGGCCGGCCTATCGTGATCTTGAAGACGGCACCGTTCTGATCGCCCGGGTATCCGATGATCTTGCTGAGGGCTGCGGTGTCAATCGCGGTGCCCGGCGCGGCGGCAGCCGGGGGCGGCGACGGGGCAGTGGCGCGTCCGATCAGATCGACGGCCGGCTTGACCTTGGTCGCCAGGTCCGCCGCCAGCCCATGTCCGTGCACGTGCATATAGAAGATGCGGGGCGTTTCCCAGAAGAAGTGATTGTGCAGTGCGGTGGCCTCGATCCCGTTGGCCTGCAGCGCCGACAACACCGGGTTGACTTCGTCCTCGGTGAGCACGAGGTCGCCCATCATCACGTCGTGTCCGCCGTCGCCCTTCGTGAAGGCGAGCCATCCGCCGAATCCGAATGGCGTCGGCGCCGGCCGTCCTTTGATCGTGACGGCCAGGTCCGTGCGCGGAATGTTCACCTTGAGGACACCGTCCTTGAAGTCGCCCGTCTTGCCGACGGTTTTGAGGACCGCTTGATAGTCGGCCGGCATCTCCTGGCGGGCGGCCGCGGTGTGCACCGTCAAGGCCGCCGCGAAGGCGACCGACGCGACTCGAGTCATTCTGTGTGTCATGGCTGGACCGCCTGCGCGAGAGCCTAGAGTTACGATGGTCTCATGATCGGGCAGCGAGTTTCGATTGCGGCGACCACGCTTGTGGTTGGCGCCGTACTGGTGGCGGCCGGTCAGTCTCCGCAGCCGCCGGCCCAGCCAACCCAGACCATCGGGCGAAATGGCGTGGCATCTCAGGGCGCCGAGGAAGACATCAAGCTTCTGCGGCGCTTCGATGCCGACGGCAACGGAAGGCTGGACTACGCGGAACGCACATCGGCGCGGACCTATCTGGCCGCACATCCTGAACTTCGCCGGCCGGCGCGTGGGCCCTCCACCACACGGCGCGGCACGCCAGGACCCAAGCTGTCCCCGAGCGACGTGAAGTCGTTCGGTGCGAATGTGCCGCTGTACGACACTGACACGTTGCGGACGATCTTCCTGCAATTCGATCACGATGACTGGGAACAGGAACTCGCCGCTTTTTGGCACACGGACGTGGAGGTGCCCGCTGCGGTCATCGTTGACGGCAAGTCGTACCGGGACGTCGGCGTCAGCTTTCGCGGCAACAACTCGTTCACGGCGGTCCCCGATAGCCTGAAACGCTCTTTGACGCTGTCGTTCGATGCCGTCCATGCGAATCAGCAACTGCTGGGGTATCGCACGATCCACCTGCTCAACTCGAATGGCGATCCGACGTTCCTGCGCACGCAGCTCTACCTGGTCGTGGCGCGTGACTACATTCCCGCTCTCAAATCCAACTTCATGCGCGTCGTGATCAATGGCGAGAGTTGGGGCGTGTATCCCAACCAGCAGTCGTTCACCCGCGAGTTTCTGCGCGACGAATTCAAGACCACGGACGGCACCCAATGGAAGTCGCCGAACAACTCCACGGGCGGGGGCATTTCGTATCTCGGAGACGACCCCGCGCTGTACCGGCGCTGGTACGAAATGAAGGGCAAGGACGATCCCCACGCATGGGCCGCGCTGATTCGAGTGTGCAAGACCCTGAACGAAGCGCCTGCGGATCGACTGGAATCGGCCCTCGCGCCCCTTATGGACGTTGACGGTGTCCTGAAGTTTCTCGCGCTGGATGCGGCGCTCATCAACAACGACGGCTATTGGAACGACGGCAGTGATTTCAATCTCTACCTTGATGCGAAGGGCGTGCTGCGGCTGACGCCGCACGATGCCAACGAAGGATTCCGCGGAGCGGGTCGGGGCGGCGCCCAGCTCGACCCGCTGACGGCCCTGGACGACCCGGACAAGGCGCTGCGGCGGAAGCTGCTCGCGGTGCCGGTCCTGCGCGATCGCTACCTGAAATACGTGGGCGACATCGCCGACAAGTGGCTCGATTGGCAGCGCCTCGGTCCCATCGCCGAGCAATACCGGAAGTTGATTGCCGACGATGTGGCGCGAGACAGCCGCAAGCTGGAGGCGACCGAGGCCTTCACGACCGGCGTCTACGGCGACGGCATCGCGCCTCCCCCGGCCTCCAGCATCAAGGGGTTCGCTGACCAACGGAGGGCGTTTTTGCTCGCGCATCCGGAGATTGCCCGGGCGCGGGCCCGGTAACCCCGAGGCCTTGGGCGCCGGCTGATGGGGCCTCCCGATCCCCCCTAAGACTCCCATTCAGCCCCGTTGGCCGGCCCCCCTCAGATTTTTGTAGCTATCCGTCCGCCTTCGCCCCTAGAATCCGCCACATACACACAGGGGTTACCCATGGGTTAACTCGTACGTTAACGGATGCGTTAACGGATAGGTCGACGCATAGGTCAACGGATGATTCGACGGATGGATCGACGGAGAGTCCGCTTTGGGTGGACTCGCATTGAAAGACGGGGGAGGAACGGCATGGTAAGACGAGGATGGATGACCGCTCTGGCACTCGCGCTGATGCTCGCAGCAGCGCCGGTGTTCGCACAAAGTACGAGCGCGGCGCTTTCTGGCAGCGTAACCGACAAAGACGGCAATGTTCCCGGCGCCACGGTGACGCTGAAGAACATCAACACGGGTGAGACCTATCCGGCTCAGGTGACCAACGCCTCGGGCCAGTATTCATTCCCGGGATTGGCTCCCGGCACCTATAAGGTGACGATCACGATGACCGGCTTCAAGACGGTCGAAATTGAAACCCGTCTGGCGTCCGGATCCTCTAATACGTTGCCACCCACCAAACTCGAAGTCGGTCAGCGGACCGAAATCGTGAACGTGGCCGGCAGCAGCGAACTGGTGCGTACCGATACGCCCACCGTCAGTCAAACGATCAACTCGGACTTCATCTCGACCCTGCCCAAGCAGGATCGGAATGCGCTGAACTTCCTCATCTTCCTGCCGGGCGTTCAGATGACCGGCGGCCAGCGTGATACCGGCGCGAACAGCCAGGACGGCGCCCGCTTCAACACGACCATCGGCGGGTTGTCGACCACGAACATCACCATCAAGATTGACGGCGTCACGACCAGCAGCTTGCTCGACAACCAGGGCATGTTCGCGATGATCACGCCGCGTCTCGATGCCGTCGAAGAAGTGTCGCTGACCACGGCCAGCGCCGGCGCGGACGCGTCCGGACAGGGCGCCATCCAGGTCGCCATCGCCACGCGCTCGGGCACGAACAAGTTCGAGACGAGCATCTACTGGTACCAGCAGCACGCGATCTTCAACAGCAACACCTACTTCGGCCGGCTGGCCGGGCAGGAAGTGCCGCAAGCCACCAACTACACGTATGGCGGCCGCATCGGCGGCCCGATCATTCTGCCGGGTTTCGACGGACGTGGTAAGGCGTTCTTCTTCTTCAACCAGGAAGAGCTCTACAACCCGTTCCAGGCTCAGCGCAGCTCGACGCTGATCCGCCAGTCGGCTCTGGACGGTAACTGGACATACGGCGCGGCAGGCGCGCAGCAGACGGTGAACGTCCTGGCCTTGGCCGCGGCCAACGGTCAGATCAGCGCCTACGATCCGCAGATCAAGGCCTTGCTGGAATCGATGCGCAAGGCGAGCACGGACTATCCGGGCGCCACCATCACTGAGCTTGTGGGGTCGCCGAACACCGGGACCATCACCTGGCTGGCGAACACCAGGACCATCAACCACGCCCCGACCGCGAGCGTGACGTTGAACCTGTCGCCGAAGCACCGACTCCAGGGGTCCTACTACTGGATCCGGTTCCTCCGCCAGCCCGATAACCTGAATTCCGGGTTCCCGACCTACCCGGATTTCCCGGCGTTTGGCAACGCGGAACAGTACCGCACGCTGGGTTCGGCGTCGCTGCGTTCCACCATCAGCTCGACGATCGTCAACGAAGCGCGTGGCGGCTGGCAGTGGGCGCCGGTAGGCTTTTCCACGAACGGCAACGCGGCCCAGTTCGAAAACCAGGGCGGCTTCAACCTCACGAACGGAAACTGCAGTTTGGCTGGGCTTGTGACCTGCGCGAACAACAGCTCCGCAAGCGCCCCGTTCATTCGCAACACGATGAACTTCAACGTGTCCGACCAGTTGAACTGGCTCAAGGGCTCGCACAGCATGACGTTCGGTGCCGATTACACCCACGTCAACGACTACAACACGCAGACGACCGTGGCCACCGCCATGGGGATCGGGTTCCTGGCGAGTCAGGAGCCAGCGGCGGATGCGATGTTCAGCGCGGCGAATTTCCCCGGGTCGGTTAGCGGCGACCGAAATAACGCGAAGGCTCTGTATGCTCTGCTCACCGGCCGCGTTTCATCGATTAGCGGCACCGGCCGCATGAACGATGCCGGTGACGCCTACGTGTACAACGGCAACCTGACCCGGCGCGAAACCCAGGACGACTACTCGTTCTACGCGCAGGACACGTGGCGCTGGAAGCCGACGGTGACGATCACGGCGGGCCTCCGGTACCAGTTCACGTTGCCGATCACGTCGGCCGTCGGTAATTTCACAACGATGACCATGTCAGACGCGTGCGGACCGTCGGGCGAGGGCGAAGGCCCCGGCGGCCGGCTGTGCTACATGTTCAACGGCGGAAACCCGACCGGACCGGGCTTGTCGTACATTCCCAACCCGAACGTTGTGCCGATGTGGAACCTCTACACCAACAACACCAAGGGGTACTCCACCGACTTCAACAACGTGGCGCCGAACCTTGGTATCTCCTGGCGGCCGAACGTGCAGTCGGGCTGGCTGCGCAAGGTCTTGGGCGATCCTGAACTGGCCAGTGTCAACGGCGGCTGGACCCGGAGCTTCACGCGGCCGACACTCGACCAGTTCCTCAACGTCTACAACGGCAACCCCGGACAGACGATTCCGCTGACGCGTAGCACCGCGACCGGTGCCTACCCACTGGTACTCCCCGGTGAGCAGTACCCGATCCTCTTCAGTCAGAAGAGCCGCTTGGGTCCGCCGACGTTTGATCCGTCGCCAGCATTGCCCGCCGTCGCGGCGTTCGGCAATGGCGCGTGGGTGTTCAACCCGAACATCCAGGTCCCGTACGTGGATTCCTGGAACGTGGCCTTCCAACGCTCGATCACGAAGGACACCGTCGTCGAGATCCGCTACCAGGGCAACCGCAGCTGGGGATCGTGGACGCTCGAGAACTGGAACGATAACAACGTCTACGAAACGGGCTGGCTGACGGCTCGAGACGGCCAGGGCTACGCGGCGGTCGGTGAGTTCGAACTCGCGCAGAAGAACCTGCGCGCGAACGTCCTCGCCGGGCGCCCGGAAGACGGCTTCAGGTACACCGGCATCCCGGGCACGAGCCCGTTGCCGATCATCCTGGCGCACTTCAACGCCAGCACGAACAGCGGGAGTCCCGCGGCCTATACGGGCAACCTGTGGACGAACACCCGGTACGTCGGTGCGCTGGATCCGTTCGCGGCGAACCCGAGACAGTTCGCGAACGACATGTGGTCGAGATCCGAGAGCACTGTGCCCACGGGTCTGAATCAGCGACTGTTCGAAAACGCGAAGGCGGTCGGGTACCCGATCAACTTCTGGGTGCTCAACCCGCTGCTGAACGAAGTGGAGATTGAGACCAACAGCACGAACCGGCCGATGAACCACTTCGTGATCCTGCAGGCGCGACGCCGGCTCTCGGCCGGTCTCGCCGTGCAGGCCAGCTACACGTGGGCGCGCAGCTTCTCGGGGTCGCTCCAGGACTTCCACCTGGATCGCTTCTATCTGCGCAGCACGGGCATTCCGCACGCGATTCAGACCGTGTGGACCTATGACTTGCCGTTTGGTCGCGGCAAGAAGATCGGCGCGAACATGAACCCGTGGCTGGATGGCTTCGTCGGCGGCTGGACGTTCTCCGGCACGGCGCGGTTCCAGCGGCAGTCGTTCGTGCTTCGGAACGCCGTGCTCCATGACATGACGCTCGACGAAGCGCGAAAAGCACTGAGCGTGATTCGCTTCGTGACCGATCCGGTCTCGGGGGCGCGGTCGGTCTTCAACTTCCCAGAGGACATCTACGTCAACACACGCCTGGCCTACGCCACCGATGAGACGCGGCCAGACTTCTACGCGGCTGGCACTCGTCCGGACGGTCCGCTTGCCATGGCCACCGCCGACGGCAAGTACCGCTACTTCGCGCCGGCCGGCTCAGCCGAGTGCAGCATCATCTATCCCGGTGATTGCGGCACGCAGGAACTGTGGTTCAACGGCCGGTTCTTTGGCGAGATGGACTTCCGTCTGGCCAAGCAGTTCCAGCTGCCGCACCGCGCCCGGTTCGAGTTCAGTGCGGAGGTGTTCAACGCGACGAAGGCGTTGAACTTCCCGAACGTGATCAACCCGGGAACGAGCGGCAACACGTTCCGTGCGACGACGACACAGAGCGGCGCCCGTACGGCCCAGCTCGTGTGGCGTATTAGCTTCTAGTCAAACCCACTGCCGGCGCGGACCTCCCCCCGCGCCGGCAGTGGTGGTTTTTAGTCCCGCCTGAACGTCCACGCCAGGATTCGGCTCTTCTTCTGGCCGTGCGACATGTCAATCGTCCGCACCTCCGGCGCCTCAGCTTCCCGTAGTACTTGCGACAGGCGCGGCAGGTGCTCGCTCTTCGATACCAGCGTCGTAAACCATCGGCACTGACGCGCGAACGCCACGCTCTCGTGGATCATGCGGCTCACAAACGCCAACTCTCCGCCCTCGCACCACAGTTCCCCAGCCTGACCGCCAAAATTCAGGACCGGCGCGCGCGTCCGGCCGCTCAGGTGGCGCCGCTTCCGGCGACTGGCCTCCTCGGCCGCGCTAGCTGAGGCGTGGAACGGCGGATTGCACATCGACAGGTCGAAGTGCTCGCCCCGCTTGATGACGCCGTTGAAACATTCCCGTGGCGATGGCTGCAACCGGCATTCAATGAGATTCGCCACCGTCGGATTGCGGGCCACGAGCGACCGAGCCCATCGCAGTGCGACTGGATCGGTCTCGGTTCCCACAAAACGCCAGCCATATTCGCTCGCGCCGATGAGCGGATAGATGCAATTGGCGCCCATGCCGACGTCGAGCGCGCGAACTGTCGCGACTTGCGATCCCGCGGCGTCGCGGCTGGCGCTGATCAAGTCCGCTGCGTGATGCAGATAGTCGCTCCGGCCGGGAATCGGCGGACACAAATATCCGGGCGGCACATCCCACGTGGTGAGGCCGTAGGTGCGGATGAGCAACGCCCGGTTGAGCGCCTTGACCGCGGGGGGATCGGCGTAGTCGACGGAGGCATTTCCGTGGGCGTTGGGTCGTACGAATTCTGCGAGCGGGGGACTGGCCGCGATGAGCGTCGGGAAGTCATAGCCGCCGCGAAAACGATTTCGCGGATGGAGCGTGTCTTTGACGGAGCGTCTGATCACCCGGCCTTACTTCGCGGCGTCGAGCTTGATCAGGGTCGCGAGGTGCTCATCCACGTCGTGATCGATCGTGACGGAGATCTTTTCGCCCTTCTGGATCCTGGCCTCGGCGAACGTCACAGTCTTCGTGCCGCGCATGATCTTCGTGTCCTTGTTGAGGTCAAACGTCATCGACGCCGGCTTCTTGGTCGTCTCATCGACGACGGAAACGACGATGGAATCCGGCTTGGCAGACACGACAGTGCCCGTGACTGAGTGGGCCAGAAGCGTCGCGCCGAGAACGCACACGGCGACGGTCGAGGCGACGATGGTTCGGAGGTGGGTCATGGACATGATCATACAATTCAGCCGTGCCGCCAGAACAGCCTCGCGAAACATTCGGATCGCGCTTCGGCGCGTTGATGACGATCATCGGTGTCGCGATCGGTCTCGGCAACGTCTGGCGATTCCCGTACATGGTCGGCATGTTCGGCGGCGCGGCGTTCGTGCTGTTCTATGCCTTTATTTCGGTCGTCATCGGCGTGCCGGCGCTGATGGCCGAGTTTGCGCTCGGACGGCACGCACGGCGGGGGCCGGTGGGCGCGTTCGCGGCCGGCGGATTCCCGTTCGGCACGCAGGTGGGCTGGTTCTTCTTTGTGATCGTCATCGCGGCCACCGGCTACTACACCGCTGTCATCGGCTGGGTGCTGTACTTCGCGGTCAGCCAGGTCGCTTTGGCGGGCGGTGTGGTCATCGACGCCGGCGCGGTGTTGCCGCCGGACACGGGCTTCGTCGCCAAGTCGTTCGTGCTGCAGCTGGCCTGCACCGGCGCGATCACCGTCGCGTGTGCCGTCGTCATGCTGAAAGGTCTGCGGGGCGGCATCGAAAAAGCGAGCAAGGTGATCGTGCCGCTGCTGTCGGTCCTGCTGATTGTGCTGCTCGTGCGATCGCTCACGCTGCCGGGCGCCATGGAGGGCGTACGCTGGTACATCCTCAAGTTCCGGCTGCACGATCTGACGCCGCCGGTCATCGTCGGCGCCATTGGACACATGATGTTCTCGCTGTCGCTGGGCGGCACGTTCATGGTCGTGTACGGGTCGTACCTCAGACCCGAAGAGGGCACCGCGCGGCCCGCCATCTGGACGGTCATGGGCGACACGGGGTCCGCGCTGTTTGCGGGTCTGGCGATTATTCCCGCCGTGTTTGCGATGGGCCTCGAGCCCACGTCGGGCCCCGGACTGATCTTTTCAACGCTTCCGAAAGTCTTCGCGGGGCTGCCGGCCGGATGGGTTTTTGGATCCCTGTTCTTTATCGGCCTGATGGGCGCGGGTTACCTGTCGAACGTGGGCGCGTTCGAAGTTCTGGTGGCGGGACTGACGGACAACACGCGCCTCACGCGCAAGGCCGCGGTGTGGATCGTCGCGGCGGCGACCTACCTCATCGCCATTCCGCCGTCGATCAACAATGCGATCTTCATTCCGTGGGATTTGACGTTCGGATCGGGCATGCAGACGCTGGGCTGCCTGCTGGCCGTGATCACGGTCGGCTGGTGCATGAATCGATCAACGGCATTGCGCGAAATGTCGCGTACTGGTGGCGACCCGGTTCCGGCGTGGCTCATTTATTGGATCCGTTTCGGCATTCCCGCAGCGGTGCTCGCGGTGGGGATTTGGTGGATGCTGACGAGCGTGTTCGGCGTGGCCGCGGCGGTGTAACACCGCCGCGGCATAGCGAAGAGGCCGTGTAACGACATGTCCACACTCACAGACCTGATTGAACAACTGAATACCGGCAGCCTGCGCGTCATCGATCTCACGGCGCCGCTTGGCCCGGAGACGCCCGTCATCGGACTGCCCGAGATGTTTGGCGCCTCGCCGGGCGTGTCGCTCGAGGTGATTTCGCGCTTCGACGCCAGGGGGCCGGCCTGGTACTGGAACACCATTCGAATGGGAGAGCACACGGGCACGCATTTCGACGCGCCGGTCCACTGGATCACCGGCAAGGATCTGCCGGACAACGCGTGCGACACGATTCCGGCGCGCCGGTTCGTCGGTCCGGCGTGCGTGATTGACGTGACGAAGGACGTGGAGGCGAACGAGGATTTCCTGCTGACGCCGACGCGGCTGTACGCCTGGGAACGCGAGCATGGCCGCATCAAGGCCGGTTCGTGGGTACTGCTCCGGACGGGATGGAGCGCGCGCACCGATCCGGCGGCGTTCCTGAACGTGCGTGAGGACGGTCCGCATTCGCCGGGATTCCACGCCGACGTCTCCCGCGTGCTCGCACTGGATCGCGACGTGCTGGGCGTGGGCGTCGAGACGGTCGGCACGGACGCAGGGCAGGCCGGAGGATTCGATCCGCCGTTTCCCAATCACACGATCATGCACGGCGCCGGAAAGTTCGGCCTGGCCAGCCTGCGCAATCTGGATCAGTTGCCGCCCACCGGCGCCATCGTCATTGCCGCGCCGCTCAAGATCGTGAATGGGAGCGGGAGTCCTCTGCGGGTTATCGCGATATCCAGCTGAAGCCTTCGGTCGCGACGGCAGGCGGCACTTCGTGTTTGCCGCTGAACTCACGGAATGTCACATCGTAGCCACGCTGCCGCAGGTCAGGGACGATGACGCGGCTGCACTGATTGATCGGCAGAATGTCGTCGTCCGTACCGTGGGACACGAAGATGCGCGGTTTTCCCTGCGCCTCGCCGCGCACCAGATACCCCGGCGAGAACGCGACGATCCGGGGAAACAGATCACCGTTGATCAGGCCCAATGACAGGGCGTAGGTCGCGCCGTCGGAGAATCCGCCGATCGCAAGCCTGGCGGGATCGACGGCGACTTGTCCGAAGACCTTGTCCAGCGCGCGATCGATGAACGCGACGTCCGGCCCGAACCCGCCGAGCACCGCATCCCACGTCGGACCGCGTGAATCCAACGCGAGCACGGCCACGCCCGCGTCGCTCGGGATGGACCCGAATCGCGCGAACTGACGCTCGCCACTGCTGCTCGCGCCATGAAACAGCACGAGCAACGGCAGTGGCGTGTTTGGCACCACCGCGGGCATGTGCAGCACGCCATCGCGGGCGCCGCCAAGGCCGAGCGGCGTCCGGCCGGCAGCAGTGGTCTTGACGCTCTTCTTCGGCCGTGCGGTCAGTCGGGAGAACGCCTGGTCGGCTGGTGCGGCGACCGCGCACGCCGGATTGATCGCGAGCGCGGTCAGCGCGGTGCCCGTGAGGGCGACAAACTTCCGTCTGGAGACTGGCATGGCGTCAGCGGCGCGCGCTCGCGTCTCCATCGAATTCCTTGCGCGTGGTCGATTGTTCGTGGCCGACGCGCCCAACCTCGATCTGCGCCCGTGCGTAGCTTTCCGGCCGGATGGGTGCGCCCAAAGCGCCGCGAATCATGGCGAGCTGGCCGACGTGCGTGAGGGAGTCGGCAATCGGGCCCTGAAAGATCACTTCGGCCGGATATTCGGCGAACGCCGCGCGTTCCAGCGCACCATCCAACGCGAGCAGGCCATGGAAAAATCGATCGCACGCCGCCTGCCAGTTCGCGGGGGACTGCGGCGCCCATCGATATTCGCCCTGCGCCATACGCTCGGCCCATTCCACGAGATCGCCCAGGTGCGACACGATCTCGAGCGGTGTTCTGCTGGCGGGCGAGACCTTGTGATCGGCAAATCCGGTCGGCGCATCGCGCAGGACTTTGTCCGCGCGATAGGCGAGTGTTGCCACGGTGTGGCGAATCAGGTGGCGAACGGGATCGGAGGGACTTGATGTCGGTCCGGTCATAGCTATCGCTTCCCTTCGAGAGCGGCGCGCCAGTTCTGCACCACGGTCACGGAGCCAATGCCGACGCGTTCCGGAGCGATGGCGAGAAACTTCTGGCGGTTCGGCATCGCATCCATGTTGACGATACTGGAGGGGAACGTCGCGATCTTCTGCGGCGTGCCGGCGCGCAACGTGGCGCCGGCCTGGATGTCGGCACGCCACAGCGTGTGGAGATCGGCGCCGATGAACAAGATCTGCTTCATGTCCTTCGTCCACCACGCCAGGACCGAGCCCTGTTGCGAAATCTGCACGCGCGGCCCGGGTGTCGGGAACGGCTGGACATAGAGCTCGAATCGACCGGTATCATCGGACGCAAAGGCCATCCAATGCCCATCGGGCGAAATGGGCCCGCCATTGTCGCGCGTCGGGCCCTTGACCAACAGCGTCGGTGTTCCCGTACCGGAGGCCGGCACGAGCCAGATGTTCTGGGCTGTCGCCGAATCGAGCTGTTCGACCGTGATCCATTGAAGGTCGGGCGACCATGCGCGCGCCACTTTGAACGGCTGGTCGTTCTTGAAGAGCAGCTGCTCGGGTGACGCATCCCCGATGGTCTTCACATAGATATTCTGCGGGCCTTCGCGATCGGCGGCGAATGCGACACGCTTGCCGTCGGGCGACCAGAGCGGCGTGTCATTCCGGCCCGGCCCGGCTGACAACGGTGACGCGGATCCGCGCGTCAGATCAACCAGCCACAACGCGGACTCTGATGGCGACGTCGATCGCACCAACACAGCCTGTGTGCCATCGGGAGAAATTGTCGCGGTCTCGTAGTGGCCAGGCGGCAGACTGAGCGTGCCGGCGCTCTGCCCGTTCACGTCGTACCACGTGGCCGTCGTGTTGAGGGATGGCGACGAAAAGTAGGCCAGCGACCCATTCCTCGAAATGGAGGTCGATCGCCCCGCCGTGAACGAAATCGCCGGATCGAGAATGCTCGAGGGTTCATCGGCGAGCGGAATGGGGTCGCCCGATATTTTCAGCGTGACGGGGTCAAACGCCTGCGCCGCCAGCACGCCCTGGCGCGCGAACAGGAGCCAGCCTGGCTCCGCGTAAACGGGCGCACTCTCCATGGCACCGACAAGAACCCGCGAGTCGTCCGCCAGCGAGCCGGCGAAAATGTCGAATTTGCCGGCCTTGCCTGGCAACGTGGCGTAGAGGAAGTGAACGCCGTCCGGCAGGAAGACCGGAAATCGGTGGCCGGATTCCTTGCGCGCCGGATCGACCTTGGTAACGGGTTCGGGTGTGCCGCCACTCGCGGGAATCTTGAATACAGGGCCGGCGAATTCGGGAGCAAAGATGATGACGTTGCCGGCGTTCCAGCTCGCGCCACGCGCGTTCGGCGCGGTCGCCAATACTTCCGCACGTCCGCCCGTCGCCGCAATCGTTTTCAGTTTTGACTCGGTGAAGAAGCCGATTCGGCGGCCGTCCGGCGACCAGAACGGCAAAAGCGCCCCCTTCGCATCGTCCAGCCGCCGCGCGGACGTCGAATCAAGCGACCGGACCCACAGCTCTGTTTCGGTTTGCGTCACGCTGCCGACGATGAAGGCGACCATTGTGCCGTCAGGAGAAATGGCGACGCCAGCCGAATCGGGATAAATCTCCTCGCCAGGCGGGGGCAGAATCGCCAAACGCGCCAGCCCTCCAGGTCCCTGCGCCGGTGCCGTCGAAGGCCACACGACGGCGACGATCGCGAGCGTGGCAACGATGCCGGCCAGCACCGGCCAAACTCGCGACACGAGCGATGGTTTTGCGACTGACGCGGTCGCCGGCGCCGCGACTGCCGACTGTTCCTGCTCGTCGAGCTCGAGCCTTGCATCGCCAATCGCGCTCAAACGCCGCTTGGGATCCTTCTCCATGCAGCGCCGCAACAGACGATGCAGCGGGGCAGGCAGATCGCCAGGCAGCGCGGCCCACTTCGGGTCTTCTTTCAGCACGCTTGCCAGCGTGATCGACACATCGTCGCCTTCGAACGCGCGACGGCCCGTCAGCATTTCGTAGAGCACCACGCCGAAGGCCCAGATGTCGGCGCGTCGATCGACAGTTCGACCGCGTGCCTGCTCCGGCGCCATGTAGGCGGCCGTGCCGATGATCATGCCCATCTGCGTGGCGCGCGCGGTGAGCGTGGGGGAGTTGGCGGAATCTCCGTGTGCGCCGCTGCCCTCGGCACCGCCTGTGAGGGCTTTGGCCAGCCCGAAATCGAGGACTTTTACCGTTCCGTCCGCGCGGACCTTGATGTTCGCCGGTTTCAGATCGCGATGAATGATGCCTTGATCGTGCGCGGCCTCGAGCGCGTCGGCAATCTGCTTCGCGATCGGCAGCACATCGGCGACCGGCATGGGCCCGCGGGCGATGATGGCGGACAAATCGTCGCCCTCGACCAATTCCATCGCGAGGGCGCGGACGCCAGCGGACTCTTCGAGGCCGTGAATGTGCGCGATGTTCGGATGATTCAGCGCTGCGAGCGTTTGGGCTTCTCGGGTGAAACGCGCCAGCCGGTCGGGGTCGTTCGCGAACAGGTCCGGCAGGACCTTCAGCGCGACGTCTCGATTCAGCTTGGTGTCGCGCGCGCGATAGACCTCGCCCATGCCGCCCGCGCCGAGCACCCCGATGACTTCATAAGGACCGATCCGTGTACCTGTTGTGAGGGACATTGAAGGCCGGGATCATATCAGTCCGGCCTCGGCTATGATTCGTTCGTTCCCGGTCCCGGAGGGGTCCCATGCTACACAAGTTAATGACGACGTTCTTACGGTCGGCGGCGTTTGCGATGACGTTTGGTCTGGTCGTCGCCGCATCGCCGGCATCGCAGCAGCCGCCCGCGCAGAATCCGCCGGCCGGAGCGCCCGCGCAGGGTGCTGGCGGCCGAGGCGCCGGTCAGGGCGCTGGTCAAGGCGCGCCTGGCGCGCAGACGATGACGGTGTGGGCGCCGGTCACGGTCACGACGGAAAAATCCGATGACGCGCTGCTTGCGAAGATTCGCGCCGAAGGTATGGAGCGCTCGAAGGTCATGTGGATCGAGCACTACCTCACGGACGTCCACGGTCCGCGTCCCACGGGATCGCCCAATCATGTGGCGGCCGGCAACTGGGCGATCAAGACGATGACGAGTTGGGGCATGACGAACGGCAAGCTCGAGCCGTTCACGTGGCGCGGCATCGGCTGGCTACCGGGTCGCGCGACGGGTTTCGTCACCGCGCCCATCAAGGCGAACATCAAGTTCGAAGCCGCGCCGTGGTCGCCGTCGACCAATGGCACGATCACGGGCGAAGTGGTCAGCATCGTCGCGCCGGAGAATCCGACCGAGGCGGAATTGACGGCGTATCTCGCCGCATTGGCGCCGCGCGTGAAGGGCGGCATCGTCATGGTGGGCCCGCCGCCGAACGCGCCGGTTGATTTCAACACGCCGCAGAAGCGCACGCCTGACGAACAGGTGAAGGCGCGCTACGCGCCACCGGATCCAAATGCACCGCCTCCGGCGGGTCGCGGCGGCCGAGGCGGCGGGGCGCCTGCTGGGGGCGGGCGCGGCGGCGCGGCTGCCGCGGCGCCGGCGCCTGAGGGTCGCGTGACGGCGCAGCAGGTCAACGCGCGTATCACCGCGCTCCTGCGCGACAACATGCCGGCGCTTCGGCTGACGGCGAGCGGCGCGGGCCGCATTCCTGGCCTCATCGTGGCGCAGAACGGCGGCGGCCAGATTTACGACAACCTGACGCCGCAGCCGGCGGGCGCGATTCTGCGGAACGACGACTACGGCCGCATCTTCCGCATCATCCAGGACGGCACGCCGGTGACCGTCGAGTTCAACATTCAGAACACCTACTATCCCGAAGGCAAGACGTCGTACAACACCACCGCCGAAATTCGCGGGACTGACAAAGCGGACGAAGTCGTGATGTTGGGTGGCCACCTCGATTCGTGGACGAGCGCGACGGGCGCGACGGACGATGCGATTGGCTGCGCGATCATGATGGAAGCCGTGCGCATTCTGCAGGCGGTTGGCGCGAAGCCGCGCCGGACGATTCGTGTCGGGCTCTGGAGCGGCGAGGAAGAGGGGCTGCTCGGATCGATCGCCTACGTCGATCAGCACTTCGGCATGGCCGAAGCGCCGAAGCCGGAATGGTCGAAGCTGTCGGCGTACTGGAACATTGATACCGGCACCGGCAAGATTCGCGGCGCGTCGATTTTTGGGCCGGCTGAGGCCGGCATCGCGCTGGCGCAGTTCCTGAAGCCGTTCGAAGAGTGGGGCGTGTTCGGCGCGGGCACGACGCGCAGCCGCGCGACGGGCGGCACGGACAGTACTTCGTTCAATCAGGCGGGGCTGCCGGGCATCGGCGCGTCGCAGGACACGATTGAGTACAACAGCACGACGCATCACACCAATCTGGATACGTACGAGCGGATCGTGCCGGATGACGTGATGAAGAACGCCGTCATCACGGCGTGGGTCATCTATCAGATCGCGAATCGCGACAAGATGATGCCGCGCTTCTCGGCGGACGACATGCCGGCGCCGACGGGCGGCGGTGGCGCGGGCGGCGGGCGCGGCGGCAACGCGGCGCCGACGGCGGAGAGTCACCTGTATGCGGCGCAGAAGAACAAGCCGCTGACAATATCGGCGCCAGGGCTGCTGCCGGCCGCCGCGGCGGCGGCTGGTGCGCCGGTGCGAACGGCCGCGCTGGACGCGCCGCCGCAACACGGCAAGGTCGCGATCAAGCCGGACGGCAGTTTTGTCTACACTCCGAACAAGGACTATGTCGGGACCGACACCTTCACCTACAAGGTGACGGTGGGCACCGCCTCCAGCGCCGCCGCGACGGTGACGGTCACCGTCAAGTAGGGGGTCAAACCCGGGGGTCAGACCCGGGGGTCAGACATTCGGGTCTGACC
>Ga0315912_10001812_pt1 | contig 24569 bp, 21 predicted proteins | sample VfabasoilMG_FD_204469 | JGI IMG/M metagenome (GOLD analysis project Ga0315912, IMG submission 204469) | Garden soil microbial communities collected in Santa Monica, California, United States - V. faba soil | ecosystem: Environmental > Terrestrial > Soil > Garden | place: USA: California... | reverse complement strand
GCGTCGTGTCCGGACGCGTGCGCCCGCCGCTCACGAGCAGGGGCAGGCCGCTCGCGCGAGCGACGCGCGCGGCCGCCAGGGCGCGCTGCAGGCTCAGCGCCCCGGGCGCCGGCCCGTTCCACTCGGGGCTGTCGCCCTCCACGCCGGCTCCGAGCACGACGACCGCACCGGCGCCGCTGTCCTCCAGCGCGGCCTCGGCCGGCGGGCCCTCGAGGGAGCGCATGAGCAGCCAGGCCGTCCAGGGCAGGCAGCAGAGGAGCAGGCTCGCGCCGCCGAGCAGGGCCAGCGGGCGGCCGAGGCGCGCACGACGGCGCAGCAGCCAGCCGGCCAGCAGGCACAGCAGCGGGCCGCCGGGCGGCAGGACGAGCGACTCGATCAGCATCAGTCGGCCGGGAAGAGCGAACGGTCGAGCTGCGGGAAGATGGCCAGTGCGTTGCCGTAGTACAGCTTGCGCAGCACCTCGTCGGGCAGCTCCAGGCCGTACATCTTCCAGAAGGCGTGCCGGCGCCTGTAGTAGTCGAAGTACTCGTCGGCCGTCTCGAGCACGCGGAAATAGCACTCGTACTCCGACGGCTCCCAGACGTCCTTGCCGAACAGCAGCCGGTCCTGGTGCGCGATGAAGAAGGCGCGGGCCGCGCGCGGCTGGCGGCCGAGCTCGGCGATCACGGCGCCGATCTCGGTGTACACGTTCGGGTGCGCGTCGAGCAGCGCGCCGAGGCGCTGCAGGTCGTTGCCGAGCCAGGCCAGGTGCGCGCTGATGAAGGTGGTGCCGGGGTGCTGCTCGAACAGGCTCCAGTGCTCGCCCATCACCTGCTCCCAGCTCGGGCCTGTGGTCGGGTCGCGCTTGCGGCGCGGCCGTTCCTTGAGCTCGAGCCAGCGCTCGTTCTGCGCGTCCCAGGGTTGCCAGAAAGGCGCCGGGTCGCCGGAGTGGATGAGCACGGGCACGCCGAGCTCGCCGCAGGTGTCCCACAGCGGCGCGAGACGGCTGTCGTCCACCGGCACGCGCGCCCCGCTGCCGTCGAAGACGTCCATGCCGAGGTTCTTGTAGATCTTGAGGCCGGCGGCGCCGGCGGCGATGTCCGCACGCAGCTGCTGCACCGCGCGCTCGGTCCAGCCGGGCTCGCCGACGCCCTCGAAGGACACGTTCGTGAAGACGAGGAAGCGCCCCGGTGCATGCGCCGCCACGTTCTCCAGGCAGTGCTGGAGGTGCAGCGGGTCGTCACCGCTGCGGCCGCTCAGGTTGACCATGACCGCCATGTGCATCGCGTCCATGGCCTCGACGACGGGCGCCAGGTCGGCGACGTCCATCTCCCACTGGTGGTTGTGCACGTCCACGAAGGGATAGCTGGCGGCCGTGCGGTGCGTGGCGGGCACGACCAGGGTGGAGGGCGGGTCGTACTCCTCGAAGCTGAGGCTCGGCGCCGGCGGAGCCTCCTCGGTGGCGGGCGGGGAGGGCGCCGCGGCGGCGGCTGACGGGCCTGAAAGAGGTGTCGGCGCCGGAGCGGTGGCCGGGGTCTGGGCGGTCGCTGCGCCGGCGACCAGCAGCAGGGCGAAGCCCGGCAGCAGCGGCCTGCGCGGCCCGCGCCCGGGGGCAGGGTGTGACATGGAGGCTCCTCGATCTCCCGTGCGCGGCGGCATCAGGCAGCGCGTGCGCGGGCTCGACCACCCTACCCTTCCCACGGCGCCCGGTGCCAAGGCCACAGCTGACCCGGCGCTGCTCGGAAGCGGTCGGTCCACGAGCGTGAGTCGTCCCACGCGGAGGGTGTCCCGGACAGCCTCTCCCCGCGTCATGTCCCGCTCGAACGCGGTCGATAGGGTCGCCATGACGAGATCGGGTTCGCGCTCTCCCGCACCCGGCGGATGCGACCGGTGTCGTGGCGGTCCACCGTCGGAGGGCGCCTCCGGCCTCGGCGTCCGCGCTGCATGGGGATGCCAGCATGGATAATCGCGACCAGCTCCTGGCCCGGCTCGAGCGCGAGCGCAGCGCCCGACGTGCGGCCGAGGCCAGCCAGCAGCAGAAGCACATCGAGCTGAGCCTGGCCAACCAGGCGCTGGCGCGGGTGCGCGACATGCTCGAGCACCGCGTCACCGAGCGCACGCGCGAGCTGCAGCGGCTCAACGACGAGTACGCGCGCAAGACGAACGACCTCGAGGTCATCAACGCCTTCGCGCTGGGCCTGCTCAAGCAGGGCTCGCTCGACGACATCCTGTGGGACATCGCGCGCAACGCCGTGGCGCGGCTCGGGCTCGAGGACTGCGTCATCTACCTGCTCGACGAGAGCCGGCAGTTCCTCGTGCAGCGCGCGGCGCACGGCCCGAAGAACCCGGCGCGCGAGGACATCCTCAACCCGATCATCATCCGCATCGGCGAGGGCGTGGTCGGCACGGTGGCGGCCACCGGCAAGCCGGCGCGCGTGCGCGACACGCGCAAGTCGGATGCCTACATCAAGGACGACGCCTTCCGGCTCTCCGAGCTCGCCGTGCCGATCCTGCACGAGGGCCAGGTGATCGGCGTGATCGACTCGGAGGATGCGCGCCCCGACTACTACACCGACGACCACGTCGAGCTGTTCCAGACCATCGCCAGCATGGCCTCGACACGCATCGCCGTGGCGCTCGAGAAGCAGAAGCTGCAGGCCACGGTGACCGACCTCGAACGCACGCAGGCCGACCTCGAGCAGGCCACGGCGCGCGCCGAGCAGGCCAGCCGCCACAAGTCCGAGTTCCTGGCCAACATGAGCCACGAGATCCGCACGCCGCTCAACGGCGTCCTGGGGCTCAACAGCCTGCTGGCCGAGACGCAGCTCACGCCCGAACAGCGCGACTACGTCGAGACGATCCGCGAGAGCGGCGAGACGCTGCTCACCATCATCAACGACATCCTCGACTTCTCGAAGATCGAGGCCGGTCGCCTCGAGCTGGAGAGCCGCGCCTTCGACGTGCGCGACTGTGTGCGACGGAGCTTGGGCCTCATCGCGCCGGCGGCACGCAAGAAGGGGCTGGTCGTGGACTGCGTCCTGGCCAGCGAGGTGCCCGAGCAGATCGTGGGCGACGTGACGCGCGTGAGCCAGATCCTGGTGAACCTGCTCAGCAACGCGGTCAAGTTCACCGAACACGGCGGCATCTCCGTCACGGTCGGCGCGACGCTCGAGCGGCTGCCCGACGGCGGCGCCGGCTACGAGCTGGCCTTCGCCGTCGAGGACACCGGCATCGGCATCCCCGAGAAGCGCCGGCAGCTCCTCTTCCAGCCGTTCCAGCAGGTGGATGCCTCGACCACGCGGCGCTTCGGCGGCACCGGCCTCGGACTCGCCATCTGCCGGCGGCTGGCCGAGATGCTGGGCGGCTCGATCTGGGTCGAACCGCGGCAGGGCGGCGGCTCGATCTTCCGCTTCACCCTGCGCGGGCGGGCGGCAGAGGCGCTCGGTCCCGAGGCCGCCGGCCGGCGGGCGATCGACGGCCAGATGGCCGCGCGCCACCCGCTGCGCATCCTCGTCGTCGAGGACAACGTCGTGAACCAGAAGGTGACGCTCGGCATGCTCGGGCGGCTGGGTTACGCGGCCGACGTGGCCGGCAACGGGCACGAGGCCATCACGGCCATCGCCGAGCGCGAGTACGACGCCGTGCTGATGGACGTGCAGATGCCGCAGATGGACGGACTCGAGGCGGCGCGCCACGTGCGTTCGGGCCCGTCCGACCGGCAGCCGTACATCATCGCGTTCACCGCCGACGTGCTCACCGGCGACGAGGAACGCTTCCGTGCCGTGGGGATGAACGACTACATCAGCAAGCCGATCGTCATCGATCGCCTGGCGAAGGCGCTGGAGGCTTGTCCCTCGACGCTGGCGCCGGCCGAGAACTGAGCCGCGCGGCCGCGGCGCCCTCCTCGGGGTGCACGCCGCGCCAGCCCTCGAAACCGCCCTCCAGGCTCCACACCTGCGTGAAGCCGTGCTGCATCAGGTAGGCCGCGCCGCCGCGGCTCGCGTGGCCGTGGTAGCAGTAGACGACGACCGGCTGGGCGCGCCCGGTCTCCTCGAGGAACGCCTCGATGCTCGCATCGTCCACGTGCAGGGCGCCGGGGATGTGGCTGGCGGCGTAGCTGCCGCCGTCGCGCACGTCCATGAAGAGCGTGCCGCCGGCGGCGAGGCGTGTCGCGGCGTCGGCGGCGGTGATCTCGGGGATGTCCATGCCGGCCATGGTAGCGGCGCGCGCCGGCGCCCGCCGGGAAACCTGGGCACCCGGCTCAGGCTCCCTGGCTCGTCCTGCCGGCCACGACGTCCAGGAATCCGCGCCCGTAGCGTTCGACCTTGGCGGGGCCGATGCCGAAGACCTCGAGCAGCTGCTCCTCGTTGCCGGGCCGGCGGCGGGCCAGGTCGCGCAGCGTGCGGTCGCTGGCCACGACGTAGGGCGGGATGCCGGCGGTGCGCGCACACTCCAGGCGATGGCGCCGCAGGGCCTCGAACAGCTGCTCGTCGAAGGGCAGCTCGTCGGCGGCGGCCCCGGGGGTTCGCGCCGGCTGACGTGCGCGCCGGTCCTTGCCGGCCTTCGCCGGCGCGTGCTCCGACGGCAGCAGCAGGCGCGCCTCGCGCCGGCCCCACATCACCTCGCGCCCCTCGTCGGTGAGCAGCAGCACCGGCCGCTCGCCGCCCGAGAGGTCGACCCAGCCGGCCGTGATGAGACGCCGCAGCAAGCGCAGGATCCACTCCAGGCTGCGCTCCGCCAGCACGCCGAAGGTGCTCGTGCCGTCCAGCCCGGCGCGCGCCAGGCGATCGTCGTCCACGCCCTTGAGCAGCCGCGCCGCGGCCTCGGTGCCGAAGCGGCCGTGCACGCGCGCCACGCCCGACAGCGCCTTGCGCACCACGAGCGCGACCTCGTCGGCGTCGGACTCGCTGCCCTGCAGCCCGAGGCAGATGTCGCAGCGCCCGCAGCCGGCGAGCGTCTCGGCCTCGTCGCCGAAGTAGCGCAGGATGGCGTCATGCCGGCAGCTGCCGCCCTCGACCCAGCGCATCAGCTCGAGGAACAGGTTCCACTTGTGCTTGATGAGGTCCTCGTCCACGCCCTGCTCGGCGTCCAGGTCGAGGAAGCGCCGCCGCAGCGCGAAGTCGCTCGGCCCCACGAGCAGCAGGCCGATGGCGGGCTGGCCGTCGCGGCCGGCGCGCCCGACCTCTTGGTAGTAGGCCTCGATCGACGAGGGCGGCGCGAAGTGCGCCACGAGCCGCACGTCGGCGCGGTCGATGCCCATGCCGAAGGCGTTGGTGGCCACGACGACCTCCAGCTCGCCGGCGGCGAACGCGCGCTGGCTGCTCTCGCGCCGGCCGGCGGAGAGCCCGGCGTGGTAGCAGTCGCTGCGCCAGCCGCGCGCCGCGAGGCGCTCCTGCTCCTGCTCGGCCGTCTTGCGCGTCGGTGCGTACACGATGGCCGTGCCGCGCCCCTGTCCCGGGGCCCCGAGCGCCTCGGCCAGGGCCTCGTCGATGGCGCCCTGTCGCTCGCGCGCCGTGCCGACCTCGGCCGCGCGCAGGGCGAGGTTGGGGCGCGCGAAGCCGCGCAGCAGCTGGGGCGTGTCGGGCGGCAGGTGCAGGCGCGCCAGGATCTCGTCGCGCACGATGGGCGTGGCGGTGGCGGTGCAGGCCAGCACGCGCGGCACGTCGAGGCCGTCGAGCAGCTCGCCGATCTGCATGTACTCGGGCCTGAAATCGTGGCCCCACTCGCTGATGCAGTGCGCCTCGTCGATGGCCACGAGCGGGCAGTCGAGGTCGCCGAGCAGCGCGCGGAAGCCGGGGAAGGCCAGCCGCTCGGGCGCCACATAGGCCAGCTGGTAGGCGCCGCGCGCCAGCTCGCTCATGCGCTGGCGCAGCTCGCCGGCCTCCAGCGTGGAGGCCAGGAAGGTGGCGGCCACGCCGCGCGCCTGCAGCGCCGCGACCTGGTCGTGCATGAGCGCGATGAGCGGCGAGACGACGAGCGTCGTCCCCGGCAGCAGGCAGGCCGGGAGCTGGTAGGTGAGGCTCTTGCCGCCGCCCGTGGGTGCCACGAGCAGCAGCCGGCCGCGCTCGAGCAGCGTGTCGATCGCCTCGCGCTGTCCCGGGCGGAAGGTGTCGTGGCCGAGGCGCCGCAGGCCCGCCAGGAGGTCGAGCCCGTGCATCGGGCCGGCCTGCTCACCCTGTGCTCCTGCCACACCGTCCGCCATCGCGCCATTGTGCCAAGCGTCGGCCGGCGAATCCGCGCCGCGTTCCCGCCGAGCGGGCGCGGCGCGTGGCGCGTGCGCTGCGCCCGGCCCGCCGTGCCGTGCGGCGTCTCAGCCGGGCGGGGCCTGGGCCGCGGTGAAGAGTGCTCCCTCGATCACCAGGCCGGGGCCGAAGGCCAGCGCGACGCAGGGCAGCGGCGCCGCCTGCCGGCGCAGGCGCTCGAGCAGGAAGCCGATCGTCGCCGAGCTCATGTTGCCGCACGCGCTGAGCAGCTGGCGCGAGACGCTGATCTGGGCCTCGGCCAGCTGCAGCGCGCCGGCCACGTCGTCGAGCACGCGCGGGCCTCCCGGATGGATGGCCCAGCTGGCGACCTGCTCGGGTCGCAGTGCGTGCTCGGCCAGCCACTCCTGCAGCCAGGGCCGGAGGTGCCGGCCGACGAGGTCGGGCACGCGCGGTGAGAGCTGCATCTCGAAGCCGTGGTCGCCGACGCGCCAGCTCATGGCGTCGTGGCTCTCGGGCAGCAGCAGCGAACCGGTGGCCGCGAGCCTCCAGGCGCCGCCGCCGCTGCCGCCCGCGCCGAACACCAGGGCCGCCGCGCCATCGGCGAAGAGGGCGTGCGAGACGGCCTCCTCGGCGGGCAGTCCATAGCGGAAGTGCAGGCTGCAGATCTCCGCGGAACAGACCAGCACGCGCGGTGCCGGCCCGCGGGAGCCCGGTGCCCCTGCGGCGGCCGGCCTGGCGAAGCTGCGCGCGGCGCCGAGTGCGTTGAGCAGCCCGTGACAACCCATGAACCCGACATGCAGGCGCTGCACGCGCGGCGAGAGGCCGAGCCCGGCCAGCAGGGCCAGGTCGAGTCCGGGAGCGGTGAAGCCCGTGCAGGACACCGTGACGAGATGAGTCACGTCCTCGGCGTCACAGCGCGCCTCGGCCAGGGCCACGCGCGAGGCTTCGAGCGCCAGCGGCAGTGCGAGCGGCAGGTACTGCTGCATGCGCTCGGCGGTGGTGGGGGCGCGCTGCAGCGGATAGAAGGCGTCGGCCGCGGCGATGCCGCGCTGGACGACGCCCGAGCGCCGGAAGAGCGCCTCCAGCGCGCGCGGGTCGCGTTCCGAGGCGGTGCCGCGGCGCTGCGCGAACTCCAGGGCCTGGCGCTGGTCCCAGGTGTGCGCCGGCCGCGCCGTGCCGCAGCCCAGCAGTTCCGGACCGGGTGCGTTCGGCGGTGTCGTGCGCGCGTCGCGAGCTGCGCTGCTCATGGGCGGCGCACCGCGGCGAGCAGGGGGCGCGCGAGGATCGGCAGCCGCGCGAAGAGACCGATGCCGGCCGCCGCGAGCGCCGGATGCCGCAGCACGCGCGCGCTCGCGCGGCAGAGGCGACGACCGACGAGCCCACGCTGCAGGCGGCGCCAGCGGGGCTCGATGCCGGGCGACCAGCCGTCGCGCGCCAGCGCCGCCACGGCACGTGCCGCGCCGAGCGCCCAGCCGATGCCTTCACCGGTGAAGGGCTCGACGTAGCCGCCGGCGTCGCCGAGGGGCAGCACCCGGGCGGCCAGCGCCGGGGCGCCGCGCGTCAGGGGGGGCGTGACGTGCACGCGTGTCGCCGGCAGGGCCGGCAGACCCGCGCCGAGCAGCAGCTGGTCGAGCACGCCGGCCGCGCCCTGGAGGCGCACGGCTTGCGCGTCCACGGCCGCGGCGACGTCCAGGCGACCGCCCTCGTCGCGCACCAGTCCGACGTAGCCCTCGCGGCCGCAGACCATCGTCACGCCGTCGGCGCAGGGCAGCTCGGGGGCCTGGGCGGCCGGCACCCACGCGCCGAGGCCGAGACGCGAGCCGCGCGCGGCGGGTGCGGGCAGCAGGAAGCCGCCGGCCAGGCCGTCGGCGGCGAGCACGAGGTCGGCGCACAGCGTCTCGTCGCCGACGCGCACTTCACGACCGTCGGGCCGCAGCGCGCCGAGGCGCGCCGGCACGCCGCAGCGCACGCGGGCTCCGGCTGCTGCTGCGGCGCGCAGCAGATGGGCATCGAGCGCGGCGCGGGAGACGACCTGCTGCCCGTCGAGCGGCAGGCGCACGCTGCGGCGCCCGGCGCGCAGCTCGATCTGGTGCAGCGCGCGACAGCCGTCCGGCAGCAGCTCGAGGGCACGCAGGTGGCCGACGGCGCTCGTGCTCAGGCAGGCACCGCAGGGCTTGTCGCGCGGGAAGGGCGTGCGCTCGACGACGAGCACGTCCAGGCCGGCGCGCGCCAGCAGCAGGGCCGCGACCGAGCCCGCCGGCCCGCCGCCGACGACGATCACCGCGTGTCGATCGCTCACGCGGGCTGCCCCACGAGCATCCAGCGCGCCGGCCAGACGGGGGACAGCCGCACGCGCTGCACGCCGGCCGCCTGCGCCAGCTCGGCGACCTCCTCGGCCGTGAAGGCGGCGCGCACCGAGCGCGGACCGTCGACGTGCACGACGTCCGAGCGGCTCAGGAGCCGTGTGCCGACGAGCGCCAGCCCGAGCCCCAGGGCGTTGCGCTGCAGGTCGCTCACGAGCAGCAGTCGGCCGGCGCTGGCCGCCATGCGCGCCAGGAGATCGCGCGCCTCGTCCGTCGACAGATGGTGCAGGAAGAGCGAGCACATGAGCACGTCGTAGCCACGGGGCAGCGGATCGGCGAGCACGTCGAGCGCGTGCAGCCCGAGGCGGACGCCGGCGGCTTGGGCGCGCTGGCCGGCGGTCTCGAGTGCGAAGCGGCTCTTGTCGCTGGCGTGCAGCTCGAGCGGCAGGCCGCGGCGAGCGGCACGGCGCGCCAGAGCCACCGGGACGTCGCCGCCACCCGAGCCGAGGTCGAGCACGCGCGCGGCGCCGAGCGGTGCGAGCTGTCGCCACAACGCCGGGACCACGCCGCTGCAGCGGTTGATGCGGCGCAGTCCGGCGAGCGCCGCAGCGTGCCGCGCCGCGGGCAGGCTCGGGTCGTCCATGCACTCGGGGGTGAGCCGGCGGCTGCGCAGGAGGCTCAAGCGGCGGGGCTCCGGGGGGCGTTTCGGCTGGGCGGGGCGCTGCGGCCGGAAACTGCTCCCCAGCATCCGACGACGGCCAGCCAGCGTCCAGCCGGTGGAACAGCTGAGCGCCCTCCGACGAGGGCCTCCGCGGCCGTCCGGACGCCATGCGACACCTCGGGCAGGCGCGGCGGCCTGCGTCAGGAACGGCGCGCTTCTTTCGCCACCCGACATGCGGAGAATGGCCGCTCCCCTGGCCGGAGCCCGCCGCCATGCCGTCCGACGTCCGCGAAGTGATCGACGGCTGGGTGGCCGATTTCTGCGAGGGCCACCGCCCGCGCCGGCCGGCCGCGGCCGTGGCCGAACTGGCGCCGGCCGTGCTCGGCACGCTGCTGCTGGCGGCCTGCGAGCACCGCGGCCGCGCGCCCGACGACATCGAGGCCGACGACCTGCGCCACGCCTTGCTCGACTCGGTGGCGCGCCTCGACCTGCCCGAGCCGGCGCGCGAGGCGGTGCCCGCCCTGTGCCGCGACTTCCTGGCCGAGCTCGAGGAACAGGGGCGCCTGGCGGACGGCCGCGACCTCGGATTGATGCTGGTCGCGCAGCGGGCGGCTTTCCTGACGGCCGCTTCCGGGCGCGTGGAGCCCATCCGCCGGCCGGGCGCCAAGCTCGGGCGCAACGAGCCCTGCCCGTGCGGCAGCGGCAAGAAGTACAAGCGCTGCTGCATGACCGATTGAGGTCCGGATCATTCCGTGACGCGCCTGTCGCTCGCGCGTCGAGAAGTGCTATTCAGGCTGCGCACCCGGCAAGGCAGCGGCGAGACGTCGCCGACGACGGCATCCGAAACCCCCGATCCCCGCACCAGACCCGATCCTGGTAAAGGAAGCGTCATGAACAGCACCACATCCGATACCCCCATCGAACGCGACGAGGAGTTCGCGCAGAGCCTGCGGCAGCTGCGCACGCAGGGTGAGGAGCGACGGCAGCGGGCGCTCGAGCGGGACGCCCGGGCGCGCGACGCACAGCTCGGAGCGCACCTGCAGGGGCTCGACGGCCTCGCGGCGCTGCGCCAGCGGTTCGAGGCCCTGGCCGCCGACCTGCTGGCCGAGGCGCCGGCCTTCGAGACGAGCTGCCGCCTCTTCGACGGCCGCTACCTGCTCGAGGTCTCGGCGCGCGAACCCTTCACGGACACGCACGGCCGCAGTCGCCGGGCGCTCTCGCGCCTGGGCTTCCTGGTGCGCAGCGTGGCCGACGGCCTGGAGGTCGAGTGCCACAAGACGGTGGCGGACCACGACCTCCTGCCGGGCAACGCGCGCGCCGCACACCGGCCGGAGCCGGGCGGGAACGCGCTCGACGCCTTCCTCGAGGCCGAGTTCCTGGAGTTCGCCGAGGCCTACTTCGCGGCGCTCGGACGCGGGCCGACACTCAGCTCCTGATGAGCACCCCGCTGGCCACGATGACGTAGGTGCGCGTGTCGCCGTGCACGGCGGCGGCCTCCTCCGGGCGGCCGGCGTCCTCGAGCCAGTGCTTCTGCTGCGACTCCGGCACGAGGCGTTGCTCGAACACGCCCTGCAGACGCACGGTGCGGCCGGGCGTGTCGCGCGGTACGAAGAAGCCGTAGTCCTTGAAGGTCACGCGCACCGTCTGTCCGGCGTGGGTGAGCGTCATCCAGCAGCCCTTCTCCTGGCAGCACTCGTCCACCTCGGCCTCGAGCACCAGCGTCTGGCCGACGTAGCGCTCGGGCTGCGCGAGCAGGCTCTCGAGGGAGAGCGGCTGCTCTGGCGGCACCCCGGCGCCGTAGGCCGTCCAGCCGCTCGGCGCGGCATGGACCACGACCGGCGCCCCGCAGGCCGCGAGCCAGAACGGCGCGAGCACCAGCAGTCCGAACTGCAGCAGTCCGAGACGCGGCAAGCCGAGGCGCGGCAAGCGGCCGGTCGGCCGGGAGGGGCATGGCGCGCGGCGCGGCTCGGCGCTGGCAGGCCTCGGGAACGGATCGAGGTCGAGCATGTCATCTCCTCCGGGCGGGTCGTGCAGGGTCGGGGCGCGCATCGTCTGGCCGGCCACGGCCGATGTCCAGCGACGAGTGCACGTGTCGGCCGGGCGGGCGCGCTGTCCCGCCCGGCCGACACGCGCGCAGGCCCTCAGCGCGCGCCCGGGCAGGCGTCCGCCTCGAGCTGCTCGACGCGCGCGCGCAGCGCCGCGATCTCGGCGGCGCCCTCGGCCTGCAGCGTGCGCAGCGCCTGGATCGCCGCCAGCGCGACACCATCGGCATCCACCACGTCGATGCTCTTCTCGCCGGGGCCGAGCCCGAAGGCGGCGTAGAAGTCCTGGGCCATCGGCCCCAGGTGACGCACCTGCTCGCCCTGGGCGATGTAGTTCCAGGTGGTCATCGGCAGCGCACACAGGCGTTCGAGCAGCGCCTTCGTGTCGACCGGCTGCAGGTTGTCCTTGGCCTGGCGGTCGCTCACCGACGACCAGGTGCCCGAGCCCGGCGCGAGCGTGACACCGGCAGTCCCGCTCGAGTTGGAGAACATGTTCACGCCGCCGCTCGCGTAGACGCTGAACGAGTTGACTGCGGTGGACGGCTTGTTGATCACCGCGTTGTCGCCCCACACGAACGAGCCGGCATGGGTGGCCGAGGCGAAGCGTCCCGCGGCGGCGCTGTCCGCGGCCGAGGCCGTGTTGTTGCGCCCGCCGAGCACGGTGGACTGTCCACCCGAGGCCGTGTTGTCACGGCCTCCGATCACCGTCGCGAAACCGCCCGAGGCCACGTTGGTCGTGCCGCCGCCCACCGTGGCGCCGCCCAGCGTCGCGCTGTTGCTGCTGCCGCCGGCGACGGTCGACTGCTGTCCGGAGGCGAGGTTGTTGAGGCCGCCCGAGACCGTGGAGTACGGGCCCTGCGCCGCGTTGTTCTCGCCCGCTCCGATCGTGGAGCGCGCGCCGCTCGCGTTGTTGTTCACGCCGCCACCGACGTAGGACGGGTCGGTGAAGGTGTTGCCGATACCGCCGGTGTGCGGGCCGTCGACACCCGCGGGCCCCGCGGGGCCCGTGAGGCCGGTCGCGCCCGGCGCGCCCTGCGGTCCGGGGACGCCCTGCTCGCCATGCGGGCCCGGGTCGCCCTGCACGCCCTGGATGCCCTGCAGACCCTGCGTGCCCGGTTCACCCTGCAGACCCTGGATCCCCTGCGGACCCGGATCGCCCTGTGGGCCCTGGGGCCCGACATCACCCTGCAAGCCTTGCGGGCCCGGGTCGCCCTGCACGCCCTGCGGCCCCTGATCGCCCTGCGGCCCCTGCGGCCCGGGCTCACCCTGCACACCCTGCACACCCTGTGGGCCGGGATCGCCCTGGGGGCCCTGCGGACAAGCCCTGCAGTCCCTGTGGCCCGACATCGCCTTGCGGCCCCTGCGGGCCCTGGTCGCCCGGCGGCCCCTGCACCCCAGGATCGCCCTGCACACCCTGCAGGCCCTGGGGGCCCTGCGGCCCGATGAGCCCCGTGGGGTCGCCGACCCACTGGCCACTGGCGTCGATCACCGCGCTGCCGGCGACGGCCACGCTGCCGTTCACGTCGAGAGCCGCCGTGGGCGTGAGCGTGCCGATGCCCACGTTGCCGCCCAGGTGCGTCACGTCGCCGCTCGAGGTCGAGATGTCGGCGCCGCTGAGCGAGCCGTCGATCACGTCGAGCCCGTCCACCTCGTTGCCGCCGTCGTTCACGAACAGGACGTCGAGCTGGTCGAGCAGGGTCGGCAGCAGCGTCGGGTCGGGAGCGGGCCGGCGATCGGCGCGCGAGGGATCCAGCCCGAGGCCCTGTCCTCCCAGCGTGGGTGGCGTGGCGCTGCCGCCGAGGGCGGGCGGCGGCAAGGTGGGCACGTGGTCCGGCAGCAGTTCGCCGCCGTGCGCGCCCGCCGTGGTCGCGGTCGCGTCCTGCGTGGTGGAGGCGCTGCCCTCCGCGGGCAGCACGTCGGGGCCGGCGCCGCCGTCGCGCACGAAGCGGCCGCCGCGCGACCAGAAGAGCACGTCGCTCGGCGCGTTGTGCAGCAACAGGTCGAGCAGGCCGTCGCCATCGACGTCGACGCGCTCGGCCGCCAGGCCCTGTCCGTGGTCGGCCAGCCCGAGTTCGGCGGTCGCCTCGCGGAAGTAGCCGCCTCCTTCTCCGAGCAGCGCCACGTTGGCGCCGGAGTTCACGAAGTACAGGTCGAGCAGGCCGTCGCCGTCCAGGTCTCCGGTCAGCACGGCGGCCGGCTGCACCGGCGGCAGCGTCTGGACGACGGGCTGGAAGCGACCGGAGCCGGACTGCACCTCGATGCCGAGCCGACCCTCGGCGGAGAGCACGAGCTTGTCGAGGCGCCCGTCACCGGTGACGTCGAGCCATCGGCAGGACGCGGCAGGGGGCTCGGTGGGAAGCTGCAACAGACTGACGACGACACATGCCAGGAGGCCGGACATGAAGGCACAGATCCTTTCGATGCATCGCTCGGGCGGAGCATGCCCGGCGATCGCAGACGCGGAGTTTTCCCGCCGGCGGTCGGCCTGAAGGGGGCCGCCCGTGCCGGCATTCCCAGGCGCGAGTCTCCCACTCGCGCTCTTCCAGCCCCTCAAGCTAAGGCAGCGGCCGGATCCTGCCTAGGGGGAATGTGCTGCGAAGAGGCAGCCGGCCGGGAGGGCCTCAGTGTTCGGCGAGCCGCGCTTCCCAGGCGGCGCAGGCCGCGAGCACGTTCTCGGCCGAGGTGCCGCCCACCGCCCGGCGCGCGGCGATGGCGGCGTCCACGCTGAGGACCTGCGCCAGCCGGCCGTCGAAGCGCGGGTGCGCCGCGGCCAACTCGGCCGGCGAGAGCGCATCCAGGCCCACGCCGCGCGCCTCCGCCGCCGACACGAGCCGCCCGACGGCCTCGTGCGCCTCGCGGAAGGGGACGCCCTGCTGCACGAGCCAGTCGGCGGCTTCGGTGGCGAGCAGGTAGCTGGTGGCGTCCTCGGCGGCGGCTCGCAGGCGCTCGACGTCGAACTGCAGGTCGTCGAGCATGGCGGTCGCCACCGCGAGCATCTGGTGCAGCGTGTCCTCGGCCTCGAACAGCGCGGCTTTGTCCTCCTGCAGGTCCTTGTGGTAGCCGAGCGGCAGGCCGCGCGGCAGCTCGAAGAGGCGCTGCATGGCCGAGGTGACGCGCGCCGCCTTGGCGCGCAGCAGCTCGGCGCCGTCGGGGTTGCGCTTCTGCGGCATGATCGACGAGCCGGTGGAGACGGCGTCACCGAGGCGCACGAAGCCGAACTCGCGGCTGGCCCACAGCACCAGTTCGCCGCCGAGCCGCGAGAGCGTCGTGGCGCAGGCGGCGAGCGTCGCCGCGAAGAGCGTGGCGTCGCGGCGCGAAGACACGGCCACGATGCTGTTCGGCGACGGTCGCAGGAAGCCCAGCTCGCGCGCCGTGGCCGCGCGGTCGATGGGGAACGAGGTGCCCGTGCCGGCGCCCGCGCCGAGCGGGCAGTCGGCCGTGGGGGCGTGCAGGCCGGCGGCATCCTGGCCGAGCATCTCGACGTAGGCCATGAGCACGTGGCCGAGCAGCACGGGCTGGGCGCGCTGCATGTGCGTGTAGTACGGCAGCACGGCGAGCCCGTCGCGGCGCACGAGCCGCAGCAGCGCGCGCTGCACCCGCTCGATGGCCGAGCGCGCCCGCGCGGCGGCGGCCGGCAGGTAGAGCGCCAGGTCGGTCGCCACCTGGTCGTTGCGGCTGCGCGCGGTGTGCAGGCGCTTGCCGTCCGGCCCGACGAGTTCGGTGAGCCTGCGCTCGACGGCCATGTGGATGTCCTCGTCGCCGGGCTGCTCGACGAAGCGCCCGGCGGCGAACTCGGCCTCGACCGCGTCGAGCCCGGCCAGGATGCGGGTCACCGCCTCGGCCGGCAGGATGCCGGTGCTGCCGAGCATGCGGGCGTGGGCGCGCGAGCCGGCGATGTCCTCCTGCCACAACCGGCGGTCGTCGGGAAGCGAGCGGTTGATCGCGTCGAGCGCCGGATGCACGCGCCCCGCGAAGCGCCCGCGCAGCAGGTCGGCGCCGGCGCCCGTGGCCTGCGGGGAGCCCTCGGTGGTGCTCATCGGCCCTGCGCCCCGGCGTGGCGCGGATCGTGCGCGCTGCGCCCGCCGGCCGCCAGGAACTCGCGCGCGATGGCCAGGTAGGCCGCGGTGGCAGCCTGGACCTGCTCCACGGCGACCCATTCGTCGGGTGCATGGCTGGCCGCGCTCGTGCCGGGGCCCATCACCACGCCCGGCATGCCGCGCAGGTGCGCCAGGTCGGAGACGCCGCCGAAGCCGCGCACGAGGCCGGTCGGGCTGCAGCGCCGCGCGATGGCGATGATCGGCTCGTCCGGGTCGGTGACCACGGGCAGCATGCGCGTGCTCTTGAGCACGACCTCGCTCTCGGTGGCCGCGTCCACCAGGGCCAGCATGCGCTGGTTGTCGCACTGCGGCGTCGGGCGGCCGTCGAGTTCGACCGTGCACTCGCCGGGGATGACGTTGCTGCGCGTGCCGCCGGCGATGACCGTGGCCTGCAGCGTGGCGCGTCCGAGCAGCGGGTGCGCCTCGCCCAGGTCGAGTGCGCCGAGCGCCACGATGTCGCGCGCCGCCATCTCGATCGCGTTGTGGCCCTCGTGCGGACGCGAGGCGTGGCAGCTGCGGCCGTGCGCCACGAGGCGCGCCCGCAGCAGGCCCCGCTGTCCGGGGCAGACGTCGAGGCCCGTCGGCTCGCCGACGACCGCCGCGTCGCACGGCGGCAGGTCGCCCGCACAGGCCTCGATGCCCTCGCCGCCCGTCTCCTCGTCGCACACGAAGGCGAGCACGAGGCGGCCGTCGAAACCCTGCTGCAGGAGACGGCTGGCGGCGACGGCCATGGCGGCCACGCTGCTCTTGGCGTCGTTGCTGCCGCGGCCGTGCACGCGCCCGTTCTCGAGCGCGGCGTCCCACGGCTCGCGCGTCCAGCCCGGGCCGACCGGCACGACGTCGATGTGCGAGCAGAAGAGCAGGCCCGGCCCCTGCCGCCGGCCGTCGAGCGTGGCCAGCACGTTGCGCCCGTGGAGCTGCGGAGCGATGCCGTGCGCCTCCAGCCAGGCGGCCAGCGCGTCGCGACAGGCCTGTTCGCTGCCCGACACCGAGGGGATGGCGACGAGCTGCCGCAGCAGCGCAACGCTCTCGTCGCCGGGGCCGGCGGCACTCATGCCCGCACCTCCAGCTCGCCCACGGCCGGGTCCTGCGCGCCGTCGGCCACGATGAGCGTGCCGCAGCCGTCCTGCGTGAACAGCTCGAGCAGCAGCGCGCCGGGCTCCAGGCCCGACAGGACGTGTCCGCGCTCGACGCCGCCGCGCACGGCGTCCACCAGCGCGGCGATCTTGGGCTTCATGCCGGCCGACAGGATGCCCTGCTCCTGGGCGCGCGCCACCTCGCTCAGCGTGAGGCGCGGGATGAGGCTGGCCGGGTCGGCCACGTTGCGCAGCACGCCCGGCACGGTCGTGAGCGAGATGAGCTTGGCGGCGTGCAGGTCCTTGGCCAGCGCGGCGGCCACCGTGTCGGCGTTCACGTTGAGGATGTTGCCCTCGTCGTCGCTGCACAGCGAGGCGAGCACCGGCACGTAGCCGTTGTCCATGAGCAGCGAGATGACCTTGCTGTCCACGGCGGTCACGTCGCCCACGAAACCGTAGTCGATCATGCGCGTCTCGCCGGTCGCGTCGTCGCGCACCTCGGTGGGGCGGCGGCGCACGGCGTGCAGGATGTCGGCGTCCACGCCGGACAGCCCCACGGCGCGCACGCCCTGGAAGCGCAGCGCCGACAGCACGTCCACGTTGATCTTGCCAGCGAAGACCATCTTGGCCACGTCGAGCGTGTCGGCATCGGTCACGCGCCGGCCCTCGACCAGCGTGGGCTGCAGGCCGAGCCGCTTGCTCAGCTCGGTGGCCTGCGGTCCGCCGCCGTGCACGATGAGGATGTGGATGCCCACGTGCGTGAGCAGCGAGAGGTCCTCGGCCAGCGAGCGCAGGGCCTCGGGCCGCGCCGCGATCTCCCCGCCCAGCTTGACGACGAAGATGCGGCCCTTGTGCCGGCGCAGGTAGGGCAGCGCCTGCTTGAGCAGCAGGACGTCCTTGGCATCCTTCATGGGGCTTCCTCGAGGGCGTGGAGCAAGGTGGCCTTCTGGACGTCGAGCCGGGCGGCTGCCAGGTCGAGCACGGCCGAGGCCGGCCCGTCGAGCACGGCGTCCTCGACCACGACGCCGCGGCGCACGGGCAGGCAGTGCAGGAAACGCGCCGAGCGCCCGCGCGCGAGGTCGGCGGCGCGCACGGTCCAGTCGCGCGGCGCGCGCACGGCGGCGGCGCCGGCCGCGGCGTCGCCGTAGTGGCGGCGGCAGCCCCACGACTTGGCGTAGACGATCTCGGCGCCGTCGAAGGCCTCGCGCCGGTCGTGGGTCAGTCGCAGCGATCCGCCCGCGGCGGCCGACATGCGGCGCGCCTCGGCGAGGATCTCGTCGTCCAGGTCGAAGCCCTCGGGGTGCGCGAGCACGACCTCGTGCCCCTCGCGCGCGAAGGCCAGCAGGGCCGAGTGCGGCACGGCCATGGGCAGCGGCTTGACGTGGTTGGCCCAGGTGAGCGCCACCTTTCCCCGGCGCCCGCGCAGCAGGCGGCGCACGGTGAGCGCATCGGCCAGCCCCTGGTGCGGGTGTTCCATGGCCGACTCGAGGTTCAGCAGCGGGATGCTCGACACCTCCGCCACGGCGTTCAGGAAGGGGTCGGCCGCGTCCTCGGCCGCGTCCTGCAGCCTGGCGAAGCAGCGCAGCCCGAGGCCGTCGAGCAGGCGGCCGAGCACGCCGATGGCCTCGCGCACGTGTTCGGCGGCCGCCCCGTCCATGACGACGCCGTCGCGGTGCTCGAGCCCCCACAGGCCGTCGCCGGCCGGCAGGTGCACGACGTGCGCGCCGAGTTCGAGCGCCGCCAGCTCGAAGGTGGTGCGCGTGCGCAGCGAGGGCTGCAGCAGCAGCAGGCCGAGGCGACGCCCGGCCAGCAGGCCACCGCCCGCGCGGCGGGGCGCCAGCCGCTCGGCCGCCGTGAGCAGGGCCTGCCAGGCGCCGTCGGTGAGGTGGCGCAGCCCGAGCAGATGCCGGCCCTTCATGCGAGCAGCTCCGCGAGCGCCTCGACCAGCGGCTCGCATTCCTCTTCGGTGAGGGTCAGCGGCGGCAGGAGGCGGATCTGCTGCGCGTCGCCGTCGGCCGTGCCGGTGAGGATGCCGCGCTCGCGCAGCGCGCCGACGAGCGGCTTGGCCGGCCGGTCGAGGTCGATGCCGCGCAGCAGCCCGCGCCCGGAGAGACTGCGCACCCCGGGCAGCTCGACCAGCCGGCGTTCGAGCCAGTCGCCGACGCGCCGCGCCTGCTGCGGCAGCTGCTCGTGCTCCAGGATGCCGAGCACGGCCAGCATGGCGGCCATGGCCAGCGGGCCGCCGCCGAAGGTGGTGCCCTGCTCGCCGTGGCCGATGCCCGCCGCGATGTCCTCGCGCACCAGCACCAGCCCGGCCGGCACGCCGCCGGCGATGCCCTTGGCGGCCGTGATGAGGTCGGGGCGCACGCCCACCTGCTCGCCGAACCAGTAGCTGCCCGTGCGCCCGAAACCCGTCTGCACCTCGTCGAAGACGAGCAGCGCCCCGTGGGCGTCGCAGGCGCGCCGCAGGGCGGCGAACCAGCTGTCGGGCGCCACGCGGATGCCGCCCATGGAGGGGATCGGCTCGAGCATCACGGCCGCCACGTGCCCGCCCATGGCGGCCAGCAGCGCGGCCTCGTCGCCGTAGGGGATGCGCGTGTGCTCGGTCGGCACGGGCCAGCTGGGGTCGCGGTAGCGCTCGGGGCCGGTGGCGCCGAGCGAACCGAGCGTGCGGCCGTGGAAGCCGTCGCTCATCGAGACCACGTGCCGCCGGCCGGTGCGGCGGCGGGCGATCTTGAGCGCCGTCTCGTTGGCCTCGGTGCCGCTGTTGCAGAAGAAGACGCGCCGCAGGCCCTCGGGCGCGATGGCTGTCACGGCCTTCGCCGCCGCCGCGCGCGCGTCGTTGTAGACCACGTTGCTGTAGAAGAGGAGGCGCGCCGCCTGCTCCTGGATGGCAGCCACCAGCCGCGGGTGGCAGTGGCCGACGAGCGCCACGCAGTGGCCTCCGTAGAGGTCGAGGTAGCGCCGTCCCTCGGCGTCGAACACGTAGCTGCCCTGGCCAGCCACCACGGCCACCGGCAGGTGTGCGTAGGTGGCGAGCTGCCAGCGGTCCTCGTCGGCGATGATCGCCGCGCTGCCGGAGGTGGCCGTGCTGCCGCGCGTGGGTGCGCTGCCGGAGGTGGGCGTGCCGTTCACAGGCCGAGCCCCGGGGCGCGGAGCCCGGTGCGCTCGTCGAGCCCGCAGACGAGGTTCATGTTCTGCACCGCCGTGCCGGCCATGCCCTTGACGAGGTTGTCGATCACGGCGGTGACGCACAGCAGCCCGTCGTCCGGCGTGGCCGCGAGGTCGGCGTAGTTGCTGCCGACGACGCCGCGCAGCTCGGGCTGGCCGCCGCGCAGCACGCGCACGAAAGGCTCGCCCTCGTAGGTGGAGTGCAGCACGTCCACGGCCTCGGCCTCGCGGCCCGGCGGCACGGGCACGAAGGCCGTGACGTGGATGCCGCGCGCCAGCGGGGCCGAGTGCGGCACGAAGTCGATGCGCACCGGCGGGCTGGCCGTCCTGACGCCGCGGGCAGCGCCGGCGGCCGGCTGCCCCGCGCGTGCCAGCGCGGCCTCGATCTCGGGCACGTGCTGGTGCCGCAGCGGTTTGTAGGCCTTGAAGTTGGCGAAGCGCTCGGGGTGGTGCGTGCCCGCAGCGGGCGTGGCGCCCGAACCGGACGAGCCCGTCACGCTGCACACGCCGACGCGGCCCGCGATGAGGCCCTCGCGCTGCAGCGGCCAGAGCGCGAGCAGCGTCGCGTAGGCGTGGCAGCCCGGGTTGGCCACGAGCCGCGCGCCGGCCAGGTCCGGCCGCGCGCCGCACTCCGGCACGCCGTAGACGGCCTGTTCCAGCAGCGCGGGGTCGGCGTGCTCACGCCCGTAGTGCTCGGCGTAGAGGCCCGGGTCGCGCAGCCGGAAGTCGCCGGACAGGTCGATCAGCCGCACCGCGGGGTTCGCGCCCAGCACCTCGCGCGCCTCCTTGGCGGCCACTCCGTGCGGCGTGGCGAAGAAGAGCACGTCGTGCACGGCGGCCAGTTCGGCCGCGCGCTCCTGCGTGAAGCGCAGCTCGGTCAGCCCGCGCAGGTGGGGGTGGGCGTCGGCCACCGGGCCGGTCTGGCTGCGGCTGGTGAGCGTGTCGAGCTCGACCTCCGGGTGGCCGAGCAGCAGGCGCAGCAGCTCCATGCCGCCATAGCCGGTGCCGCCGACGATGGCCGCGCGGATCACGCATGCACCTCCTGGAAGGCGACCTGCTCGACGTGGTCCACCAGCGCCTCGGCATCCAGGCGCGCGTTGTGCGCCGCCACGCCCATGTCGCGCCGGATGGTGTTCACGCCGATCTCGTTGTCGGTCGCCGGGCCGGCGATGACGTCGGCCAGGAGGCCGTGCATCTCCATCCAGCGCAGACCGCCCCAGGCCGCCACGAGGTCGGTGGCGCACAGCACGTGCGCGCGCACCAGGCTGCGGAAGGCCGGGTCCTGCAGGATGAGGTCGACGCCGTAGCTGCCGATGAGGCCGTCGCCCAGCTCGGCCACGATGACGTCCAGCTCGCCGGCGTTCTGGGCCGCGATGGTGCGCAGGATGCGCCGCGCCACGTAGGCGACCTCGGGGTTGCCCGCCGTGGACGGCAGGCCGCAGTCCACGAAGGAGAGCGTCGAGGCCGCGCCGTGGTCGGACATGTTGAGGGTGTCGCGCAGCGCCGCCACACCGGTGAGCTTGACGCCGCCGCACAGGTAGCCGCGGGCCGTGAGCCGCGCGACGATCTCGCAGGCCGCGAAGGTCTTGCCGGCGTTCATGCAGGTGCCGGAGACGACGATCACCGGCGGGATGGGCTGGTCCTCGGGCGCATCCGGCACGGCCGCGTCGGCGATGTTGGCCGGGCGGCCGTCACGCAGCACCATGCCCAGCACCTCCACGTCGAGCGGCGGGCCGACCTCACGGCTGCCGCTCGTCACGCGCCCGAGCAGGCCGCCCAGGTTGAGCACGTGCAGCGTGTCGCCCACCTTGACCGACTCGGGCACGCGGCCGACGAAGCCGCGCAGGGCGTCGCGCCTGCCGAGCGCGCCGACCAGCACGTCGCCCTTGCCGATGTGGGCCATGCGGCCGTTCTGCAGCTCGAGCACGTCGTAGACGCTCTTCTCGCCGAGTGCGCGCACCGCCAGCACCTGGCCGACGCGCGCCTCGACGAGGCGGCTGATCTGCACCTCGGACTGCAGGCCGAGGCGGTGGACGACGCTGGCGATCTTGTGGGCGCGGATCTTCACGGGTGGACCTCGAACGGGGAGATCTTGGGGTGCCGGGGGAGCGGCAGCGCCTGCGAGGCGAGCCGCGACTGCATGCCGTGCAGGCGCGCGAAGCCGGCGGCATCGGCGCCCGTCCAGGAGCTGGAGCCCTCGCCGTAGAGGGCGCCCTTGCCGAGGAGCGAGTAGGGCGAGCGCGTGCCGACCACGGCGTGCTGGCCCTTGTGCAGACGCACGCGCACCTCGCCGCTGACACGCTGGTTGACGCTGTCGAGCAGCGCCTCGAAGTCGCGCATGACCGGGTCGTAGTACAGGCCCTCGTGCAGCAGCATGCCGTAGAAGCCGCCGACCTGTTCGCACCAGTGCAGCTGCCACTTGGTGCAGACCAGCTTCTGGAGCTCGCGGTGCGCGGCGATGAGCACGAGCGGCGCCGGCGCCTCGAAGGCGATGCGGCCCTTGACGCCCAGCACCGTGTCGCCGACGTGCACGCCGCGACCCACGCCGTGGGGGGCGCAGCGCGCGTTGAGGGCGGCCACCAGGTCCACGCCGTCGAGGGGCCGGCCGTCGAGGCTCACCGGCAGGCCGCGCTCGAAGCCGAGCACGAGCTCCTCGGGCTGCTCGGCCGCCTCGGTGGAGGGGCAGGTGAGCACGTAGGCGCTCTCGGGCGGCAGGTTCCAGCCGTCGTGCGTCTCGCGCCCGCCGATGGTCGTGCCGAAGAGCCCCTCGTTGAGCGAGTAGCCGACCGTCTTCTCCTGGACCGGGATGCCGCGCGCGCTCAGCCAGTCGGACTCCTGCCGCCGCGACCAGGCCAGCTCGCGGATGGGGGTGATGATCTCCAGGTCGGGCGCCAGGGTGGCGAGCGCCACGTCGAAACGCACCTGGTCGTTGCCCGCGCCCGTGCTGCCGTGCGCGATGGCCGAGGCGCCCACCTCGCGCGCCACGGCCACGACGGCCTCGGCCTGGGCCGTGCGCTCGGCCGCCACCGACACCGGGTAGACCCCGCCGCGCAGCACGTTGCCCTTGATGATGTAGGACACGAAGCGCGCGTAGACCTCGTGTCGCGCGTCGACCGTGCGGTGCGCCCGGGCCCCCAGCGAGAGCGCCCGGTCGGCGATGGCGGCCAGCCCCTCGGCCTCGAAGCCGCCGGTGTCCACGCAGCAGGTGACCACGTCGAGGCCACGCTCCTCGCGCAACCAGACGGCGCAGAAGGAGGTGTCGAGTCCACCGGAGAAGGCCAGGACGACGCTGCTCATCGCAATATGCACATAGAGGTGAATAATATGCGCCAGGGAAGCGCGCGAGTCTACACGCTCGCTGTCGCACGGGAACGGGTCGGCAGATCTTTTTTTGCTGTCGATCCTGCGACGCCCGACCGCCGCAGCAGTGGCCCTGCTGCTCGCATGACCCGGGCAGCCCGTGGCGCGGGAGGCTGACCTGCACGACGGCGGGCACAGCGCGAGGGAACTCGGCGCCGCGCGCGGTCGCCGCCAGGTAGCGCCCGTCGCCGCCCGACACCGGTCGCCGCCTCGTTGCGTCGCGCCGCCTGCCTCGCCGCCCGGACGCCGCGTCGTTGCACCCAGCCGCCGCTGCCCATCCTCCGCCGCCCGGCCGCCCGCCCGTCGTCCCCCGCCGCCCCGCCGCCCCGCCGCCCCGCCGCCTGCCCGCCCGGCCGCCGCGCCTGTCGCCACGCTCGGCCGTCGCTCGGCTGTCGCTCGGCCGTCGCTCGGCTGTCGCCCGCCCGGCCGTCGGTCTCCGCCTCCCAGCCGTCGGTCGCCGCCTCCCAGCCGCCCGGGAAATGCCCGTTCGTCCCGGGCGGTTCGCCCACTGCTCCGGTCATCGCAGCCGCAGCAGGCGCACGAGCGCCCTGGCGAGCTGACGAACAACCGACCAGCGCGAGGCCGAGGCCAACGCCTGGTCAACGAGGAGAGAGACCCATGAAGACCACGCTGACCATCGCCCTGATCGCGACCCTGTCCTTCGCCGTTTCCGCGCAGCTCCCCGCAGCGCACCCGCAGGTGGCCAAGCAGGCCGGCCTGGCCCCGGGCGCGCCCTTCGTGCTGTACCTGGGCGACGTCGACGGCACGCCCTTCGAGGTCCTCATGATCGGCCAGGTGCCCGCCGCCGGCGAGCGCCGCCTGCGTCTGCCCGAGTTCCGCTCGGACGTGACCGGCCTCTTCCTGGCCGTCGAAGGCGACGTCTACCAGGTGGCCCGCGAGCGCGACCTCGACCTCGACAACATCCGCCCGAGCGACATGGGCAAGAAGAGCCAGCAGAACATCGGCCGCATCAAGCACCAGATCGTGGCCCAGGCGCCCTCGCCGACGCTCGGCGGGAACCACGACGTCTTCTCCCCGGACCAGCCGGTGGACGAGCCACCGTTCGTGACCGAGATCGAGAAGAAGGGTCAGTGGGTCATCGGCCGCATCCACACGAGCGTCGACTCGGCCACCTCGGCGGCCGGCGCGGCTCTTGGCAACGGCAGCTCGAAGGTGCTCATGGGTGGCCAGCTCGGCGACCTCGGCGTGCAGGGTGACGCGGGCTCGGGCCACTCGGACGTCTCGGGCGTGATCGAGTGCCCGTGGGGCGGCCCGGACGCGGGTGTGGACGTCGCCGCGGCGGGCTTCAGCAGCGGCGCGATGGCGCCCGGCCTCGGCACGGCGGGCGGCGCCAGCCTCGGCGGCACCGGCAGCCTGGCGGATGCCGACCAGGGCCTCGACACGAACAACCAGTTCGGTCATCGGCGCGGCGACGTGAACCGCGGCGGCGTGATCGGCCTGCAGGGCGGCATGGGTGCCAAGGAAGCGGTCGAGGTCATCAACCTCGCGCAGCCGACGGGCAGCAACGCCAGCCTGGGTGGTCAGGTGATGATCCGCATCGCGCCCCAGGGGCTCGGCCTCCTGGTCGAACGCTGATGCCGATCGACAAGCGTTGCCCCGACACAGGGGATGAGACCGGCTCGTGCGGGAGAACCCCGCACGAGCCGGCTTTGTTTG
>Ga0315912_10001811_pt1 | contig 24571 bp, 23 predicted proteins | sample VfabasoilMG_FD_204469 | JGI IMG/M metagenome (GOLD analysis project Ga0315912, IMG submission 204469) | Garden soil microbial communities collected in Santa Monica, California, United States - V. faba soil | ecosystem: Environmental > Terrestrial > Soil > Garden | place: USA: California... | reverse complement strand
GTGTCACACGGCGGCTGCAGGCCCGACGGGAAATCGTCGTTTGCGCCGGCGCAGTGCAGTCGCCGCAGGTCCTGATGCTGTCCGGCATCGGCGACCCTGCAATACGCAGTCTCGGAATCGAAATGAAGCACGCCTTGCCGGGCGTTGGCGCCAACTATCACGATCACCTGGCCGCCGGCATCCTCATGGAGATGAGCAACAGCGAGTCGTACGGAATCTCCCTGAAGGCCGCGCCGCGTGGCGCCTGGAATCTCCTCGAATACGCCCTGTTTCGCCGCGGGCCGCTGGCGAGCAACGTTTTCGAAGCCAACGCCTTCGTACGCTCGAGGCCGGATCTCGATCGTCCTGACCTTCAGATCGTATTCCAGCCGGCACGGCGCAATCCGGGGACGTTTCCGTTTCCGCTCGGGCACGGCTTCGCCTTGAGCGTCGTGCACCTGTATCCGAAAAGCCGCGGTCGCGTTTCGCTGGCGAGCCCCGATCCGCGCGATGCGCCCCTGGTCGATCCGAATCTGCTCGGCGATCCCGCTGACCTGGAACCGACGTTACGCGGCCTCGAATTGTCGCGGCGGATCATTGCGGCGCCGAGCTTCTCTCGCTACCGGGCGATCGAAGTTCAGCCCGGCCCCGCAACGCAAGGCCCCGAGTCGCTCGGCGAGTACGTGCGCCGCGTGGGCATGACCGTTCACCATCCGTGCGGCAGTTGCCGCATGGGAAGCGACGCGAACGCCGTCGTCGACGCGGAGCTCCGGGTACACGGCATCGCCGGATTACGCGTGGCGGACGCGTCGGTTTTTCCGCGTATCGTCGGCGGTAACACCAATGCCGCGGTAGTGATGGTGGCCGAGAAGGCGGCGGACATGATGCTGGGTATCGCAGCACCGCAACCGTTGGAGCTGGCCGGTTAGTCGAGGAATCACGCATGGCACGCGAGCACATCAGGCACTGGAAGATCGGCGACGTCGAGATCGCGCGCATCGTCGAGGTGAACAACTGGGAAGACGACATCGCCATGTTGTTGCCCGACGGCAAACCCGAATACGTGCAGAAGTTTCCGTGGCTGGTGCCGCACTTCGCGACGCCCGCCGGCAGGATGCTGATCTCCTTCCAGTGCTTCGTGCTCCGGTCGCGCGACAAGGTCGTGATGATCGACACCTGCATCGGCAACGAGCGGGAGCGCGAATACCCGGTGTTCTGCAACCTGCAAACGACCTTCCTCGAGGATCTCGAGGTAGCCGGCTTTCCGCCCGCCAGCGTCAACACGGTGATGTGTTCGCACCTGCACTTCGATCACGTCGGCTGGAACACGCGCAAGGTGAACGGCAAGTGGGTGCCGACCTTCCCGCAGGCGCGTTATCTCTTTGGCAGGCAGGAGTACGAGCACTGGCAGCACCTGCGCGACACCGGCGGCTACCACGACGTCGCGCACCTCGTCGACTCGGTCGACCCCATCGTCGAAGCAAGGCTGCATGAATTGATCGGCACCGACCATCGCATCACGGATGAAGTGTGGCTCGAACCGACGCCGGGGCACACGCCGGGACACGTGAGCGTCCACATCCGCTCCCGGGGCGAAGAGGCGGTCATCACCTGCGACATGATGCATCACCCGATCCAGCTCGCCGATCCGGGGATGCTCGCCAACTTCGACATGGACAAGGAACAGGGAGCCCGGACCCGGCGTGCCTTCGTCGAGCGATATGCCGACAAGAACGTCATGATCATCGGTACCCATTTCTGCGATCCGACATCCGGCTGGATCGTGCGCGACGGAACGACGTGGAAATTGGCGTTGAAATAACATGGCCATCCAACACAACTTCAGTGAGCTGGCGATTCTCGTAACCGGCGCGGGCCGCGGTCTCGGACGCTCGGTCGCCGAAAAACTCGCCAGCTGCGGTGCGACCGTGGGACTCATCGATGTCGACGGCGACAATTGCAACGCGGTCGCGGCAGTCATCCGCGAAACAGGCGGCAAGGCTCACCCGTTCGTCGCCGACGTCGCGAATCGGACGGCGTTCGCGGATGCGGCTGCCAGGTTCGCGCGGGAGCGCGGTCGAATCGACGCGGTAGTCAACAACGCCATGCTGCTGCGCTACGAACCGATCGAGAAAGTGACCGACGAGGTACTCGACCGCATGCTCGGCATCGGCATCAAGGGCGCGATCTGGGGCGCGCAGCTGCTGTTGACCCATATGTCCGAACGCGGCGGCACGTTGATCAACATGGCCTCACCCGTTGCGGAGCGCGGCTTTCCGAACACCGCGGTTTACAGCCTGGTGAAAGGCGCAATCGTGACGCTGACCAAGACGCTGGCCGCGGAGCTGGGTCCGCGCAAGGTGCGCGTGAACGCCGTCGCCCCCGGATCGGTGCCGACGCCCGGAGCGATGGGGCTGAACGACAAGGCCGAATACGAACGCCGCGCACGGACCATCCCGCTGCGCCGGCTCGGCAGCGAAGAGGACAACGCCGAAGCCGTGGCATTCCTGCTGAGCCCGGAAGCCTCGTTCATCAACGGCGAAATATTCCACGTCGATGGCGGCATTGCCGCCGCCCACTGAATGGCGCTAACCACTCCAATCTGCCACGACGACATCTTCAGCCGCGACGCCGTCCGCAATGCGCGCGCCGTGGACGATTCATTGCGCGAGCTGGCTCCCGTCGTGAAGCTGGCGCGCGAAAACATCACCATGGTCGCGCGCCATGAACATGTGTCCGGCGGGCTCAGGGATTGGCAGACGTTTTCTTCGAAGTCACGGCCCTGGCACGACCCCAACTCGGTGCGGCCCGAAATCCTGCTGGTCGATGATCCGCCGCGTCACACCCACGTGCGCACCGTGATCGCCAGCGCCCTGTCGCCGAAAGCCCTGACGAAGATGGCGGCGGCCTTCAGTGCGGATGCCGACGCGCTGCTGCGCGAGGTGAAGCAACACAGCGGCGAAACCATCGATGCGGTCGCCGCGATCTCGCGGCCTTTCGTGTACAAGGTGCTGCCCGACCTGCTCGGCGTGCCGAAGGCTGGCCGCGAGAACATGACGGCCTTCGGTCACATGGTCTGGGCGACACTCGGGCCGCAGAACGAGTTGTTCCACGAAGCGATGGAGAACGTCGGCCCGGTCATCGAGTGGGTAGATAGTTGCTGCAAGCGGGAGAATCTCGAGCCCGAAGGCCTCGGCATGCAGATGTTCCTGGCAGCCGACCGGGGTGCGATCACCGAGGACGAGGCCAAACTGCTCGTGGGCATTCTGTTGTCCGCGGCGGCCGACACCACCGTGATGACCGTATCCACCGCCATGCGCGCCTTCAGCCTGTTTCCCGAGCAGTACCAGACGTTGCGTCGCGAGCCTTCGCTGGCACGCGCCGCGTTCGAGGAAAGTTTGCGCTGGGATTCACCTTCCCGCATGGCGGGGCGCATCGCCACGCGCGACATCGAGATTGACGGCTACGTGATTCCGGCGGGAGAGCGCTGCGGACTGATGTTTGCCGCGGCGAATCGCGATCCCCGCAAGTGGACCGAGCCGGACCGCTTCGACATTCGTCGCGACTTGCGCGGCAGCCTCGGCTGGGGTTACGGCATCCACGCCTGCGTGGGCCGCACGCTCGCGCTGCTCGAGGCCGAAGCGCTGCTCGGCGCGCTCGTCCGGCACATCGAGCGCTTCGAGCCCGCCGGCGAGCCCGAACCGTGGATGACGACCATCGGCCACGGACCGGCGAAGTTGCCGGTCGTGATTCGACCGGCATGAAACGCGCCGGACGTCATGGACACTGCGCGCCCTTCGGCACGCATTGCACGCACTTTGGCTTGTTGTTGATGATTTCGGTCTCGCAGCACTTCTGGTCGGCCGGACATAGCCCGCCCTGCGGCGGCTGCGGCTGTGAAAAATTGAACGTGGTCAGCGCACCGAGTTCCTGCTCGATCTGATTCATCGGGCTGAAGAAGAACGCGCTGCCATCGTCGAAGCCACCCCACAGGATGCCCGAGAGATTGACGGTGGAGCTGGCGCCCAGCCAGCGGAATACCGGTGAGCCGCTGTCACCGGGGTGGGACATGATGTACGTCTGGCCAGCCAGGCGATTGACGCGGAACTGGCACAACTGCGTGATGTCCGTGTCCGCCACGTTGGTGTTCTGGCAGGTGCCATTCACCAGCCCGAACGCCCAGCCGCTGGTGCGGCCGATCTTGTCCAGGTCGCTGCCATCCGCCCAGGCGGACATTTCGGCAATGATGGTCAGGCGTGTAGTTGGACTGGTGCTGATGGTCAACGAACCATTGTTCCACCCCTCGGTGCGCGCAATGTTCTGTCCGCGCGCCACGTCGTATCGCACAAAAGCACTGTCGCTGAAACGGCAACGACGTCCGGAAGGACAGATGCCACCGGTGAAGTAGGTAGGGTCCACGATCTCGTTGCCGACATGGTTGCCGGAAAGCAATGGATCGTCCGGCTGATGAAAATCCGTCCCCTCATTGCCGCCCTGCGTCTTGGTGCAATGGGAATTGGTCACGAAACCGGCAACACCCGCGCGGATGGCGTTGAACCCCATGGTGCAGGTCTTGAAGGCGAACACTCCGGTATCCGCTTCGATCTGAACACCGCCCGGCATGGGACGCACCTCGCTGCGCAAGGTGGCATGTTGACGGATGGGTTTCGTCTCCTCGAGAACAACGGCATCGAGTGGGATGCCATTTTCCTTGAGCGCTGCCTGCACGCGCTCGCGCGCAGCGCCGGTTGCAATGCCGACCTTCAACCGATTGCTGCGCTCGTCGAGATCCGTGAAGACGACTCCGTCGATTGCGAGCACGCCGTCGGCCTTGCGGCGCCAGTCGGCAAGCTGAGGGATGTCGTAGCTGCCCTTGACGATCTTGATCGCGAGTGGCGCCACTGCGGTCGGTTCCGCGTCGGGGTCGACGCGTTCAACGCGTCCGCGCGCGAGAAAATCCGCGCCGTAGACCGCGCTCAAGGTCTTTTCCAGCTGCGCGCGACGCTCCGTCATGGCTGCCGCGTCGGCTGGCTCCTCGAGCATGTACACGTTGAGAACGCCGCCTTCGTCGATGTACATGCCGCCGAAGCCTGGAACCTGCTGGGCAACTTTCAGCAGCTCCTCATCGAGCGTCATGTCCTGGGGCACGGGCGTGGAATCCTGTGGAGGCTCCCTCTCTCCGCATCCATACAGAAGGCTCAAGAGTGCAAGCAACGGCAGGCTTGATTTCATGACGATCCCTTTCCCTGGTCTCGAGATGTGAACACGTGGGCGCTTACAGATGCCTTACCTTTCATTGTCAGGCGCATTTGCCGCGCAGTTGTATGCCAAGGTCCCGCTCACCATGGCACAAGACAACACGATAAAACTGTTCGATCTTCAGCTCTCGACCGGGGCCACCATCAGCCCGTTCGTATGGGCGACCAAATACGCCCTCAAACACAAGGGTTTCGACATCGACATCGTTCCCGGCGGTTTCACCGGCATCGAGGAGCGTACCCAGGGATTCCACAATCGCGTGCCGGTCATCGTCGACGACGGTCGGTGGATCAAGGAGAGCTGGGACATCGCCGAATACCTGGACGAGAAGTATCCGGATCGGCCGATGCTCCTTTCCGGCGCCAGCATGAAGGTCCTGACGAAATTCATCGACAGCTGGATCTGGGCCACGGCGATCCGCCCATGGTTCTCCTGCTACATCCTGGACTATCACGACCTGTCGCTGCCGCAGGACCAGGCGTACGTGCGCGAAAGCCGCCAGACCCTGTTTCTGCAGGGGCGCAAGCTCGAAGACGTGCAGGCGGGTCGCGAGGAGCGCCTGCCGCTGGTACCGCCGCAGCTCGAGCTACTGCGCCAGCTCCTGAAGCAGACTCCGTGGCTCGGGGGCGATCAGCCTAACTACGCAGACTTCCGGGTGCTGGCGTGTTTCCTGTGGGTGGCATCGGTCGCCAAGACCCCGCCGCTGCACGACGACGAACCGCTGCGCGACTATCTGGATCGTGGCTTCGATCTCTATGGCGGGCTCGGCCGCCATCCGGGCATGCACACGCTGTTCGGGCTTCCAAAACCCCATGCGTAGCGGAGGCCTGAAGTATCCGGGTCTCGCGATCGCCGCCTTGATTGCGGCCGCCACGATCTGTCACGCGCAACCGGGCGCGCCCCGCGAGATCGTGCGCGTCAAGGGCGATCTCTATCGCGCCGGCGAAGGCAACTGGTACACCGTGTTCCTCGTGACGCCGGCCGGCATCATCCTGGGTGATCCGATCAACGAAAACTTCGCGCCCTGGCTGAAGGGCGAGCTCGACCGGCGGTTTCCAGGCCGCCCGGTGCGCTACGTCGTCTACAGCCACAGCCATTTCGATCATGCCTCTGGCGGTGCCGCGTTCGCGGCGACCGCGACCTTCGTCGGCCACGTCAACATGCTGCGAAACATGGACGGGCGCTATCCGCAGATGCCGGGCGACATGGTCGATCGCAATGACAACGGCGTCATCGATCGCGACGAGATCGACATCCCCACCAACACGCGTCCGGGTGTTTGCGGCATGTTTCCCGGCTGGTTCGACATGGCCGACAGCAACCACGATGGCAAGATCACTCCGCGGGAACTGCAGCAGCACATCGTGCGACCGACGATCACCTACAGCGACCGCATGCGCATCGAGCTCGGGGGCAATGTGGTCGAGCTGGTACATCCCGGCCTCAACCATTCCGACGACGCCACGGTGATGGTGTTCCCCGGGGAGCGCGCGGCGTTCGCGACGGAGTTCATCGCCGACGCGCTGGTGGCCGGCAACCCGCGTTCGTTGCCGAGCGCCTGCGGCCCGTTCGACGGAAGTCCATTGAACGAGTGGATCAAGTCATACCGCACTGTCGAAGATCTCGAATTCGACATCCTGGTCCCCGGACACGGCTCCGAACTGGCCGACAAGGCCCTGGTGCGCGAGACTCGGCAGTACTTCGAGGATTTGCGCAGCCAGGTTGCGGCGGGCATGGCCGCCGGCCAGACGCTCGAGCAACTCAAGGCGAGTGTGAAACTCGAGCGTTACCAGGGTTGGGCAAACTATCAACTGCGCACCAACAACATCGAAGCCGCGTACCGCAACTTACTGACGTATCGCTGAGGAGAAACCCATGTCCGCGTTTCCGCCGTTCGCATTCTCGGGTTCGAGATTCACCCGTCGTGGTTTCCTCGGGGGCGCGGCCGCGGCCGCCGCCGCGCTGCCCGCAGCGCCGCTGTGGGCAGATGCCTCGAGCGCAGCCGGCGACGTTTCCGCAATCGGACTCTCCGGCAAACAACTCACGCTCACGGCGGCCGACATCAAGGATCTTCGCGCCGCGATCAGCGGTGAGCTGCTGCTCGCGCAGGACGCCGGATACGACCAGGCACGGCGCGTGTGGAACGGCGCGTTCGACCGGCACCCCGCATTGATCGCACGCCCGGCCAATGCCGCGGACGTGGCGAAGGCAGTGAGCTTCGCTCGATCGCACGGCGTGCTGACGTCGGTGAAAGGCGGCGGCCACAGCGTCTCGGGGCAATCCACCTGCGACGGCGGAATGATCATCGACCTTGGAAAAATGAAAGACGTGCAGGTCGACAAGGCGGCGCGCATCGCCAGGGCGCAGGGCGGCGTATTGCTTGCCGAGCTCGATGCCAAGGCACAGGAGCTCGGACTGGTGACGCCGCTCGGTACGGCGGCGGACACCGGCATCGCAGGTCTCACGTTGGGCGGCGGCCAGGGGCGGCTGCAGCGTACATTTGGCCTGTCTTGCGACAACGTGCGTGCGTACGAGATCGTGACCGCGGACGGCAAGGTGCTCAAGGTCAGCGCGCAGCAGAATGCGGATCTCTTCTGGGCGCTGCGCGGCGGCGGCGGCAACTTCGGAGTCGTGACGAACTTCGAATACCAGCTGCATCCGCTGGATCATCCGGTCCTCGCGGGCACGCGGCTGTACGCGTACGACCAGGCGCGCAGCGTGCTCGATGCGTTCCTCGATCTCGGCCGCAAAGCGCCCGATGAACTTTCGCTGAGCGGCGGCATCATGAAGCTGGGCCCGGGGGCGCCCGTGCCGCCTGGCAAATACGTCGCAATCGAAGTGATCTACAGCGGCAAGCCCGAGGATGGCGAGCCGTTGATTGCACCGCTGGCGAAGCTCGGCAAACCGCTGGTCGATGGCATCGCGGCTAAGCCTTATGTGCTGGCGCAACTCGGCCCCACCGGGTCGGCACCACCGGCCATGCCGGCCGGGTTGGGTTTCTACGTGAAATCCGGCTTCCTCAACTCGGTTCCGGATTCGCTGGTGAGCGAGGTCATTCATGCGTGTGACAACGCGCCCGAGTGGTTCCAGGGAATCGGCATCACCCCGCTCGCCGGCGCGATTTCGCGGGTGAAGCCAAATGCCACCGCGTACTGGAATCGCCTGGCGCAATGGGATCTGCTGATGTTCGGTGTGTGGTCCGACCACACGCAGGACGAACACAACGCGAAAACCCTGCGCGATCTGTGGAAGACGTTCGAGCCGTTCACCAAGGGCTACTACGTCAACACCGAACCGTCGGAAAGCGAGCAGCGCCTGCGCAATACGTATGGCGACAACTACGCGCGGCTGGTCCAGATCAAGAACAAGTACGACCCGGACAACCTGTTTCGCATGAATGCGAATATCCGCCCACGGAGCTAGTCGGGCAGACCAATCCTCGCGGACCGCTCGTTGTGGTTGCATGGTCTTCCGCGCTCATCGGACCACCACCGTTGTTGCTGCGTTCGTGCTGGCGAACACGGCTGGCAGCGTATCCGTGGCCCAGGCGCCTGTGGCGCCCGCCCGGCCCGGCCAGCCAGCACAGTTCCCCGGCGCAATTCAGCAGCTCAGGGTAGTCGGCGTACCCGCCGGACCGATATTTTCACTGCGCGGGGCGCAGGTGGACGTACCCGTCTCGGTGCAAGGCGGCGTTCCGCCGTACGCTATCAGTCTCGACACGACATCCGACGCCTATCCGCCTGTACTCGGCGACGTGCTGCTGCTTGCACCCATCCAGACGGGACACGGACTCGGCTCAACGCCTTCATCAGTTCGCACCGTGCGCCTGGTCCGCACCGATTTGCCGACGGGACACAACCACTTCCGGAAGAGCAAATATGAACTGCGAGCGCGCGTGCGGGACGCTGCCGGCACGATCGTCGAAGTGCCCATGACATTTGTGCGCACGTATACGTCCGGACCGTCAGTCATCCAGCGCGCCGAGTTGCAGACTTTCGGGACCCCGTTACCCGTTGATGATGCCCCGTTCTTCGACTACCGCCTGACGCTCACCAACTACGACACACGCGAATTCGTACGAATCGAATGTGTGTACGGCGTCCTGGCGGTCGAATGCGACCCACAATATGGTCATTCGAATACCGACGCTGCCAACCAGCTGCTCACCAGCCAGGCGTTACCCGAGATCACGGTGCGCGTGCCGCGCGTGGATCGTGGGCTCACAGCGAGGGCAGATCCCACGATCAATGATACGGGTGTCAAACTACGCGTGCGAAACTCATGGGGATTGGGACCTGACTTCGCGATCCTGTGGCCCAAACTACCCGCGCCGCGTCCCCCGGATATCCGGGTCACGCACAACTTCACGATTGCAGGCGGACAGCCCACTGAATTCCCGCTGCAACCCGCCGGGCTGCCGGCCACAGTTGATTGCGATCAATCCGTCGGACGCGACGACTACGGACTGCGCCCATTCTGGAGCCAGGTGCAGCTCGCCGCGGCGAGCAATGGCGTCACGTTGCTGGCATCCGCGCCGAATAGCGCGGTCGGCCCATCCAACCTGCCTCGCCTCATGGCGACTTCGCCCGGACAGCACTCGGCAACCGTGGACTACTTCTACTACCGGCGCGTGCAGGTCTGCCGCCCGCGCGTGGTTTGCCCGGAAGACAGGAACAGGGACATTTCACGAACCTGCCTCATTCCAATTGAGTTCCACTAGCGCCTCGACCCACGCGCAGGCACGGTCGATGGCTCCCGAACGAACAACTTCTCTGCGACCAGGGAAATGGATGGCGCTGCCGCCCGGGCGGAGTGGCAACATGCCGCCGTTACCATCAGGGGGCCGCCATGAAGTGCATCAACATCCTCTACCCCGCGAAGGACAACGACGCCTTCGACTTCAAGTTCTACGTCGATCGGCACGTGCCGCTGATCAAGGACATTCTCGGCAGCAGCCTGCATCGACTCGAGGTGCGCAAGGGTGCAACCGCGCAGGACGGCACCAGCCCGCCTGCCTACACGTGCGTGATCAGCATCTGGATCGCGGACTGGCCCGCGTATGAGAAAGCCCTCGCGACGCGCGCCAGTGAGCTCATCGCAGAAGTGCCGCTGTTCACGAAGGTCATGCCGCTGATCCAGATCGATGAAGTCATCCATCCATGACTTTGTGATCGTCGGCGCCGGCTCCGCCGGCTGCGTGCTCGCGCATCGCCTGAGCGCCGAGCGCGACACCTCCGTGCTGCTGCTCGAGGCCGGCGGACGCACCAGCGGCGTGTTCAAGGACATGCCCATCGCCTTCCCGCGCTACGTGCTGCGCCGGGACCTCAACTGGAACTTCCAGAGCGAACCCGAGCCGTATGCCGAAAACCGTGTCATCGAGGTACCGCGCGGCAAGGCCCTGGGCGGATCCACGGCCATCTACGGCATGGTGTACGCGCGTGGTCATCGCCTCGACTACGACGACTGGTCACGCGCCGGCCTCTCGGGCTGGAGCTACCCGGAGGTGCTGCCCTACTTTCGCCTGTCGGAACGCAGCTGGTTAGGCCGCGGGAAATACCACGGCGGTGAAGGCCCGCTCGAGGTGTGCGTCCCCCGGGAAAACCTCATGTACGAGGAGTTGCGGGCTGCCACGTCCGCGGCGGGATATCCCGTTACCGACGACGTGCACGGCGAGAATGGCGAAGGGCTGCAGCGCAATGAAATGGTCGTGACACGCGGCCGCCGCGGCAACGTCGCGCGCACTTTTCTCGAGCCCGTGATGCATCGGCGCAATCTCGGCGTGATCCCGAAGGCACAGGCGACGCGCGTGGTGTTCGAAGGCACGCGCGCCGTGGGTGTGGAATACCTGAAGGACGGGCAGGTTCACCTGGCGCGCGCGCAGAAGGAAGTCATCCTCTGCGCCGGCGCCTATGGCTCTCCCCAACTACTCATGTTGTCTGGCGTCGGGCCTGCGGCCGAGATGTCGAAGCACGGCATCAAGCCACTGGTCGATCTGCCTGGCGTGGGACAGAATCTCATCGAGCACCCGTTCCTTCCCATGGCCTGGCGCGCGCTCCCGGAGACATTCAAGTGTGCGATGCGCGCCGATCGCGCGGCGGTGTCGGTATTACGTTGGGCGTTGTTCGGCACCGGGTTGTTCGCCACCAACGGCGCCGCTGGCAGCGTGTTCCTGCGCACCGCACCGGGACTGGACCGTCCCGACTTTCAACTCATCTGCCCTGCCGCCGAAATCAGCGCGGGCAATGTGTGGTGGCCGCTGATCCACAAACCAGCGCATACGCTGGTCTGCGCGCTGTCGATGGTCCGGCAGGACAGCCGGGGGTTCATGACGTTGCGCTCGGCCAACCCGCTGGATCCGCCGCGCATCCAGTTCAACCTGTTCCAGGAGCAATCCGACGTCGATCGCATGGTTCGCGGCATCCGCGCGGCGCGATCTATCTACAGCAAGGCACCGCTGAACGGGTTTCACGCCGAAGAGCTGTCGCCGGGAGATCAATTGAAGACCGACGTCGAGCTCGGGAAATTCGTGCGCAGCGTCGGCGCGATCACCCAGCACCCCGTCGGCACCTGCCGCATGGGCGCGGAGCGCGACGCGGGCGCCGTGGTCGACGCAGAACTGCGCGTGCGCGGTGTGCAGGCGCTGCGCGTCATCGACGCCTCGGTCATGCCGAACATTCCGGCCGGCAATACGAATGCACCCACCATCATGATCGCGGAGAAAGGGGCGGACGCCATTCGCGGCCGCCGCCTGCCGGCGGCGGAGGGAATCCCATGAAAGACCTGAAAGGCAAAGTCGCGTTCATCACCGGCGGCAGCAGCGGCATCGGCCTCGGCATCGCCAAGGTGCTCGCCGATGAAGGCATGAAAGTCGTCGTGACCTATCGCCGGCAGGATCACCTCGAGGAAACGCTGGCCTACTTCCGCACGCGCCCCGGTCAGCAGGTGCACGCCATCAAGCTCGACGTCACCGATCGCAAGGGCTTCGTCGCCGCTGCCGATGAGGCCGAGCGCGTATTCGGTCCGGTACAGGTGCTGGTGAACAACGCGGGCATCGGCATCCTGGGGTTCATGGAGCACGCCACCTACGATGACTGGGACTGGATCATGGGCGTGAACGTCGGCGGTGTGGTGAACGCGATTGTGACCTTCCTGCCGCGCATGATCGCGCTCGGCCAGCCGTGTCACATCGTCAACGTCTCCTCGATCGGCGGCGTCGTCGCGCTCGGATCTGCCGGGCTGTATGCCACGACGAAGTTCGCGGTGGTCGGACTCACCGAAGCGTTGCGCACCGACATGATCGGCCGCCCCATCGGAGCGTCGGTGTATTGCCCAGGCCCGGTGAAATCCAACATCGGCGAAGGCGAGCGTGGCCGGCCTGCGCAGTTCGAAAACAGCGGCTACAAGGCTGTTCCGCCGCAGGGCGCGCCGCCACCCGAGTTCCTGTTGAACGCGATGGAGGCGGTCGACGCCGGCCGCCACGTGCTGCGCGGGATACGGGAAAACCAGTTGTACATATTCAGCCATCCGGAGTTCCGCGACGTGCTGGCGGCGCGCGGCGACGCGTTGCTGCACGCCATCCCCGACGAGCCGATCAACCAGGCCCGCGCGGATTCGGTCCGCTGGCTGCTGTCCAACCGGATCTACGATGAAGGCGCGTGAACGGAGTCTCGCGGCCAATCGCAGCTAGCTGTCGGACAAACTCCGACGTCGCGCACACAAGACGAAGTACCCGGGGTTTCGGCCGGTTGGCCTACAGGCCACAGACATTGGCCACGAATACGCTTGCCAGCGTTCGGGATAGGAATACCCGTCCAGGGAGCACAAACCAATGTCGTTCGTCATGCGCTGGGACAGGCGCTGGATTTCCGGCAGCCGATTTGCACGGGACTATGCGGCGAGCATCACCGCGTTTACGTCAGATGTGTCGCAGGCGGTAACGCGAGTCCATCGTTCAAAGCAAGGTCCGGTGTTCTGCGACGAACACACTCATGCGGTGGTATGGGCGGCCGTTCTCGTGGCATTTGAAGCTGCGAGTTTCCGCGACGAGGATCGCGAAACGCTGCTGGCGCTGCTGCTGGAAGAGCTGCGGGCTTCGTGGGGTCATGCTACGGGAGTCTTGCAGCGTTCCGAAGCCTATTTTTCAACCCGCGACCGCAGCAGCGCACGGAAAACCTCGGAGCGGATCGTGAGCTGGTACTTGCGCGCGATCGGGCTGTCCGAACTCGTCGGCAACTCTGCGCTCGCGCGTCATCTCCGCGCCATCTTTACTCATCGCATCCTGTGCGACATCTATCGGCTCAGCGCTGCGTCCCGCCTGCGTAGCGCGGTCGTCGCATTGATCGATCGACAGAGGGCGGCCAGGATTGCCGACGTCGACATCTGCGGAATGTCGATCTGGGAACCGCGGGCGCCGGCAGTGGATAGCCCGGCGCCGGTACCTGCGAAAAAACGCGAAGACAGTCATTGGGATGGGCATCCGATCGAGGTGAGCAGCAGGGCCGGCGCAACGAGTCGTTAGTGCGCCGATGGGCGCCTGGGACTTGTTGAAAGCCTGCGCGAGGGCGCAGGCTTCGAGGCATGACATGCCGCGTTCACCGGAACAACTCCCGCGCGCTGCTTGCGCTGCTGTCGCTGCTCGCAAGCTGCTCGGAAGGACCGGGCGGCGACGCAGAGCGCAGAGAACCGCTGGTGCTCGGCTTCAGCCCCATCGTGAGCTGGGGCAACTGGAACGGCGCCAACGCGGAGTCCATCCGCCAGGCAGCGCGCGATGCCCGCATCGAGCTGCGTCTGGAAGATGCGCGTCACAGCCAGGAGAAACAGGTGGCGACGCTGCGTTCTTTCGTCAACCAGCGCGTCGACGCGATCGCTTTCTCACCCGTGGTTCAGACCGGATGGGAGTCCGTGCTGCGCGAAATCCAGTCGGCGGGAATTCCCGTGATCCTCATGGATCGCACCATCGAGGTCAGTGACGAGACGCTGTTTGCTGCGTGGATTGGCTCAGACTTCGTCGAAGAGGGACGGCAGGCCGGACGCTGGCTGCTCGAGCACACCCGCGACGTACCGGGCGAGATCAACATTGTCGAACTTCAGGGTTCAGTGGGTTCGGGACCCGCCAATGATCGCAAGCAGGGCTTCTCCGAGGTCATTTCGGCCGACGGGCGCTACCACGTCGTCCGCTCGCAAAGCGCCGACTTCGATTTCGCCCGGGCGCGGGAGATCACGAAGGGATTTCTGCAAGCCGAAGGCCCCCGCATCCGCGTACTGTTCGCGCACAGCGACAGCATGGCGCTGGGCGCCATCGAGGCCATGGAAGCAGCGGGACTCAAACCTGGAAGCGAGATCCTGGTCATTTCAATCGAAGGCAGCCGCAAGGGACTCGAAGCCATCGTCGCAGGCAAGCTCAATGTGTCCGTCGAGTGCAGTCCACTGCTCGGGCCGCCGGTCATGGCATTGGTGCAGGAACTGGCCGCCGGCAGAACGGTTCCGAGGCGCGTGATTACCCAGGAGACCGTGTTCACCCGCGAAAACGCCGCGCTGGAACTGCCCAATCGCACTTATTGAGGCGGTGCACCTGCAGCAAACTACTTGATCTGCGCGAACCATGGTGCCGCCGGAAACACCGGCGTATCATCGACGCGCCTTTCCGAGTCAGCCATGCCTCGAACAACAAGGAATACGCATGGACAAGTTACTCGAAGCCGCTGCAATCGCCTGGAATCCCATTGGCGAAGTCCGCCGACGACTGGAGGACGGCAGCTTCACGTTCAAGTCGGTGCTGGCGCCGTTCGTCGGCATCATCGTCGGATGCAATCTCTTTGCGATCGCGGCGCAAAAGTTCTTCTACGAAACACTGCTGGAGAGGCTCGGCAGCGAACTACCGGTACACCCGTTGACGAACAGCGACTATGCGCTGCAGATGATGTCGGCGCTCGGGGTATTGCTGCCGGTGGCCGCCGTCTCGTTGCTCCCTGAATCGGCATTCCATCCGCGGGGTCGAAGCACCACGGGTGCGGCGCTCCTCGTCACCGCCGCCGCGTGGGCTTTCTACGGCGCCGCCGTGGGATCGGTGATCTACTTTTTCGCCGGAGCCCTGGCCAGCGCGAATCCGCTGCAGGGCCTCCAGTTCTATGTCTTTATCGGCGGTCCGATATTGATCGGAATGGCGGGATTGCTCATCTTCTTCTGGTTCCGGATCATGATGAGCGTCTTGGGCTACAGCGGCGGGCAGGTCGCCGGCATCACCGTCGTGGCTATCATCGTCGAGGCGGCCCTGGTGTGGTTTCTCGCGAGCGTGCTGGCCGCGTCGCCGGAATTCCAGGAGCAGGCGCAGGTTCTCGGTGACCGACTCGCTACTGGCAGTTGATCAGATCACATCTCCCGGGCACCACATTCGCGGCGGCACCGTCTGCACGGTTTCCGCGGCGATCCCGCGCAGCGTTTCCTGCAGCGAAACATCAACGGGATACTGAGGCAGAGGCGGAAGATTCAGCGGCGACTGCCCGGTGATCGTGGCGTACAGCATGAGCGCGGCCAGGAACGCGCCGGCCGGCGCCGAGTGATTGCCATCGGCCGCATACAGGGGCAGCGTCGGATCGCGTGCCAGTGCGAGGTCCCACGCCTGGCCGATCGGCGCGACACAGGCGGGTTCGGCTTGCGCGATCGAGACATGCAGATCGAAGATCCGCCAGGTCTCGTCGACGCCACGGAGTGGCCATTCGGGAAACATCACGGGTACTGCATGCTGCCCGCGGCTGATTCGAATGAGCTCCTTCGCCTCCGCCGTCGAATACGTGAATTGTCCGCTGACGCTATATTTCTGCGCCTGGAGGATGACGAAACTCCAGGTTTGACCGCGCAGCAATGCCATCGTCTGCGCATTGTTCAGGTGCTCGTCGAGGAACGGGGATCCGGTAGCCATGGCGGCAGCGACCGTCTTGCCGGGCTCACCCGCGCGCACCATGTCCACGACCATGCCCGTGAGGTTGTTGGCCGCGGTGTGACTGTTGCCGATGAACAGCAGCGTGATGTCCGCCATGACGGGCTGCGGTGCGGGCTGCGGTGGAGGCGTAAAGGTGCCCGGATTGGTGACGGGCTGCGAATTGCCACCATCACCACCACCGCACGCGGTCAGCAACAGGGCCAGTGCAGTGCAGGCGATCCTGATACTCATGGCGGAGATTTTGCTTGCGTGCGTCCATGGATTACGAGCGCCGTGCAGCGAACGGTCATGATTGCCGTGCCAACGGTGCGCCGATAGGATCGGTCGAACTTAACCAGGGGATCGCCTGCATGGCTGCGTTGAAGTTGCGAATCAATGGCAAGGAAATCTCGGCGGATGTCGATCCCAATACCCCGCTGCTGTGGGTGTTGCGCGATACGCTGGGCCTCACGGGCACGAAATTCGGATGCGGGATGGCGCTTTGCGGTGCCTGCACGGTGCACGCGGACGGCAATCCGATCCGCGCCTGCTCAACCCCGGTGAGCGGTGTCATCGGCCAGTCCATCACCACCATCGAAGGCCTGGCGAAGGGTGAAAAACTGCATCCGCTGCAGGAAGCGTGGATCGAGCACGACGTGCCGCAGTGCGGCTACTGCCAGGCCGGCCAGATCATGTCGGCCGCAGCGCTGTTGGCTCGCACTCCGCAACCGAGCGATAGCGACATCGACGCCGCGATGTCTGGAAACATCTGCCGCTGCGGCACCTACCAGAGAATCCGCGCCGCAATCCACAGCGCCGCAGGCAAACTTTCGAAAGGAAAGCCGGCATGAATGCGCGCAACCGGGACCCGATTTCCGCCGACGAGTATCTGCGCGAAATCATCTGCGAGATGGAACGCGACGATGCGCCGCGCAGCGACATCAGCAACAGAACTTCACTCGACCGGCGCGGATTCCTGAAACTCACGGGACTCGCCGGTGGCGGGCTGGTTCTCGCGTTTTGCACCGGCATGCCGCGGGACGCGGCCGCAGCCGCGGGTGCGAACTCCTTCGTGCCGAACGCCTTCATCAAGATCGGCAAAGACGGCTCGATCCTCATCTACAACAAGGGACCGGAGATCGGCCAGGGCATCAAGACGGCCTTCCCGCTGATCATTGCCGAAGAGCTCGACGCGAAGTGGTCCGACGTGATCGTCGAGCAGGCGCCGGTCGATCCGGCGGTGTACGGCAACCAGAGCGCGGGCGGCTCGCGTTCGATTCCATCGAGCTGGGACCAGCTGCGCAAGGCCGGCGCCGTGGCGCGAGCGATGCTCGTCTCGGCTGCGGCAGCGACCTGGAATGTGACGGCCGCCGAATGCACCACGCGCGACAGCCAGGTGCTGAACGGCAAGCGCAAGCTCGGTTATGGCGCATTGGCGGCCAGGGCGGCGGCATTGCCCGTGCCCGACGCCGCGACGATCAGCCTCAAGAAGCGCAGCGAGTACCGCCTGCTCGGCAAGTCGTATACCGGCGTCGAGAACCGCAAGGTGGTTACCGGCAAGCCGCTATTCGGCATCGACCAGACACTGCCGGGAATGAAGTTTGCGATCTACGAGAAGTGTCCCGCCGTCGGCGGCAAGGTGCGTACGGCGAACCTCGACGAGGTGAAGAAACTGCCGGGCGTGCGTGACGCCTTCGTGATCGAGGGCAACGGCAAGAGCACTGAGATCATGCCGGGAGTTGCAATCGTCGCCGACTCGACCTGGGCCGCATTCGAAGCACGCAAGAAATTGCGCATCGACTGGGATGAATCCACCGCATCGAAGGACAGCTGGAGCGCGCTCGTGGGTGTCGCCGCTGAATTGTCGAAGCAGGCGGCGGGTGACACCACCACCCTCGCGAAGGGCGCGACCGCCGACGCCCTCAAGGCTGCGGCCAAAGTCGTCGAATCCTTCTACACGTACCAGTTCGTCTCGCACTCCCCGCTCGAGCCGCAGAACTGCACCGCGTGGAGCCACGACGGCATCGTCGAATTCTGGGCGCCCACGCAAACCGCGGATCGTGCGCTCGCCACCGTGGCCGGTGCACTCGGCATGCCGGTGGAGAAGATCAAGATCAACCAGACACGCGTCGGCGGCGGATTCGGCCGCCGCCTCATGAACGACTACGTCTGCGAAGCGGGCGCGATCGCGCAACGCTGGGCGGGACCCGTGAAACTGGTGTGGACCCGCGAACAGGACATGACGCAGGACTTCTTCCGCCCGGGCGGCTTCCATTCGCTCGCGGGCGGTCTCGACGCCTCCGGAAAACTGGTCGCCTGGCGCAATCACTTCATCACTTTCTCCACCGACGCCACCAACCCCGTGAGCGGCGGCAACCTGCCGGCAACGGAGTTCCCGGCACAGAACCTGGCTAACTACCAGCTCACGCAGACCATGCTGCCGCTGAAGACCCCCTGCGGCCCGTGGCGCGCGCCTCGCTCCTGCTCGGTCGCCTGGGTCATCCAGAGTTTCCTGCACGAGATGTCGGTTGCCGCGGGCCGCGATCACCGCGACTTCCTGCTCGAGGTCATGGGAGAGCCACGCCTGCTCGAGGGCGGGTTGAATACGGGCCGCGCCGCCGACGTCATCAAGCTCGCCTGCGAGAAGGCAGGCTGGGGCCGCAAGCTGCCCGAGGGCCATGGCCTGGGGCTGGCATTCCACTTCAGCCACGCCGGTCACATCGCCGAGGTGGCGGAAGTGAGCGTCGACAAGGACAAGAAAGTCCGACTGCATCGCGTGGTGGTGGCCGGCGACATCGGCCCGATCGTCAACATGAGCGGCGCCAACAACCAGTGTGAAGGCGCGGTGATCGACGGCTTCAGCACCATGCTCGGGCTCGAGATCACCATGGAGAACGGCCGCGTCGAGCAGTCCAACTTCCACCAGTACCCGATCCTGCGAATGCCGAACCACCCGAAGGTCGAGGTGCACTTCATCCAGAGCGACAATCCGCCGACCGGCGTCGGCGAGCCGGCGCTGCCACCGGTGGCGCCCGCGATCTGCAACGCAATTCATGCCGCCTGTGGCCATCGCGTGCGCACGTTGCCGCTGACCAAGGAAGGCTTCTCGGTTTGAGCGTTTCGCGCCGCGACTTCCTCAAGACCGGCGGCGCGGGACTGTTGGCGGCCTCGGCGCTGCACGAGGCGGGCGCCGCGCAGGATTCACGGCCGTGGTACCAGCGCACGCTGCGTTGGGGCCAGACCAATCTCACCGAGGTCGATCCACGGCGCATCGACATCGACTTCTGGCGCGCGCACTGGAAGCGCACTCGCATCCAGGGCGTGGTCATCAACGCCGGTGGCATCGTTGCCTACTATCCGACGAAAGTGCCGTTCCACCGCCGCGCGCGCGAGCTCGGCGATCGCGACCTGCTGGGCGAGCTGGTGCGCGCGGCACGGGATGAAGGCCTCGCGGTGTTCGCGCGCATGGATTCGAACCGCGCCCACGAAGAGTTCTATCGCGCGCACCCCGACTGGTTTGCGCAGGATGCACAGGGCAAGCCCTACATCGTCACCGGCCTGTATGTGGCCTGCGTCAACGGGCCCTACTACCGCGAACACATTCCGGCGATCCTGCGCGAGGTGGTGAACGGCTACCACCCCGACGGCGTCACCGACAACAACTGGAACGGGCCGCAGCGTCACCAGCCCTGCTTCTGCAGGAACTGCGAGGAATCCTTTCGATCGCTGACCGGCTCGGCGTTGCCCCGCAAGCCCGAATGGGACGACGCCGGCTATCGCCAATGGATCCTGTGGAATTACGGGCGGCGCCTGGAGATCTGGGACGAGTTCAACCGCGTGACACGGGCCGCCGGCGGCGACGCCTGCCTGTGGGTGGGCATGATGTCGGGTAGTTTGAACTACCAGGCGCGGGTGTTTCGCGACGACGCCGAGGTGTTCCGACGCAGCGAGATCATCATGCTCGATCACCAGCGCCGCTTCGATGACGAAGGCTTCCAGCACAACGCGGAAACCGGCTTGCGACTGCACAGCGTGGGCGGCTGGAACAAGGCGATCCCCGAGAGCATGGCCATGTACCACCTCGGCGATCACAATTTCCGGCTCGCCATGAAGCCAACCGCGGAGGTGCGGCTGTGGGCGGCGGAGGGATTCGCCGGCGGCGTGCAGCCGTGGTGGCATCACCTGGGGGCGCTGCAGGATGACCGCCGCATGTTCGAAACCGCCGAACCGCTGTGGCGCTGGCACGAGAAGAACGAGCGTTACCTGGTCGATCGAGTGCCCGTCGCGAATGTCGGCCTGCTCTGGTCGCAGCGCAATGTCGATTTCTTCGGTCGCGACGACGCCGGCGTGCTGGTCGACGAACCGTGGAACGGCTTCTCGCAGGCGCTGGTGCGGGCGCGCATTCCCTGTGTGCCTGTGCAGGCGGACGACATCGACAGGCTGGCGCGCGAATTGGGTCTCAAACTACTGATCCTGCCGAATCTCGCGGTGCTGTCGGACGCACAGGTCGCCGCGATCGAGCGTTTCGTCGCCGAGGGCGGCAGCCTGCTTGCCACGGGCTCGAGCTCACTGTGCGACCATGCCGGGCAGCCCAGGAGCGACCTGGCACTCGCAGAGATTCTCGGCGCCGGAGTGCCCGAAGGACACGCCTGGCGGGACCCTTCGCGGCGCACGGCGCAAGCCCGCGAGTGGTCGCAGACCTACCTGCGGTTGCCGCGCGAGGAAGCCGCTCGTCACGAGGCACTGCGTGGATTCACCGGCACCGACATCCTGGCCTTCGGCGGAACGCTCGAGCCGGTTCGCGTGACGCATCCCGACAATGTCGCACTGAGCTTCGTCCCACCGGTACCGCTCTCGCCTCCCGAGGATGTCTGGATGCGCGAGCCCGAAACCCGCATCCCGGGCCTCATCTGCTCGCAGCGAACCGGCGGCGCCCGCATCGCCTATCTTCCCGCCGACATCGACCGACGATATGCGCGCGACCAGATTCCGGACCACGCCGCCCTGCTGGCAGCGCTGGTGCGCTGGTGCCTGCGGGACGAGGTTCCGCTCGAAGTCCAGGCACCCGGCCTGTTCGATTGCCGCCTGTTTCGCCGGGCTTCGGGCCACGTGCTGCATCTCGTGAATCTCAACAATGCCAACGCCTGGCGTACGCCGGTGCACGAACTCGTGCCCGCGGGACCCGTGCGCGTGCGTCTGCGCCTGCCAAAGGGCAATCACGCCGTCACCGCGCGAGCACTGGTGCGTGAAGGCAAGCTGGTGCAGACCGTTCGCGGCCCGTGGCATGAAGTGGAGATTCCGACGATCAGCGACCACGAAGTGGTGGTCTTCGAGTAGCGGATGTCACCGGCTCTTGGGTGGATCGCGCGAACTGAGAGTGAGAACCATCGAACTGCACTGTCCGGCGGTGTTCCAGTTGAAGATCAGGTAGCTGTCGCTGCGCAGCGCGCGAATCATCCTGACGAGATCGGGGTTGTTCGTGACGCAGCTACGGACCAATCCCTGCGCGTTGCGCGCGGTGCATGAACCCGTGCCGCTGGTGTCGCTGTAGCAGCGTATGTATTGCATGGCATCCGCAGAACTGTTGGCCGCGCCGATCGCGCCAAAGGCCTGGCGGCGGGCATCGTCCACCGTGACCTCGATGACCCGTCGCGCGCCTGCCGACGCGGTGAAAGATGCGGCGAACGCGAGAGCAAGGGTTGCGAGCGCAACGGCGCGGTGATTCATCGGCGCTGTCCTCACGGCTGATGCCGCACGAGCGGAACGTGATCGGATGAAGTCAGGACGCGAATGTAGGTGCAGACCGCGTCGTTGACCCTGGGCAGGGCATCACCTTCCCAGTCGAATTCGACGCTCGACGTGGCGTGCATCGCGCGAATGATCTGCAGCAGCTCGGCATTGTCCGGCGGCACGTTGCAGGTGACCCGTTGGCCGGTGGACGAGGACGCGAAGCATTGAGCGGTTACCGTCGACGTGGACGGCAGGGCCGCAAAGCTGCAGCCGATGAACTCCAGGTCGTTCGTCGAGTTGAAAGTGTTGCTGGCAATTCCGCGCGCGGTCTGGTTTGTCAGGTTGATGGTTACTGCATCGGCCCGGGAAATGGTTGCCGGCGCGGGCAGCGGCGCGGTGAGCGATCCGGAGTAGACCTGGATGGACGTGCAGGTTCCGTTGTTGGCCCAGCGAAAATTCAGGACGGAATCGTCGTTCATGGCGCTGACCACGGCCACGAATTCGGGATCGCCGCTGAGGCACGAGATGTGCTGGGAGCCGGCGCGCGCCTGGCAATCTACCGTCGGCCCGAAGGCGATGGAGCAGCGGATGTAGTCCGTATTCGGACGATACAAACGCGGTGCGCTCAGCGCGCCCATGGCCGTGCGCGTGGATTCGTTGACCGATACCGCCGGCGTGGCGTGCGTGCCGGAATGCGCGAGTCCGCTGCCGGCCAGGCATGCAGCGGCGCCCAGTATGATCAGTGCGTTTCTCGAGGACATTTGCGGGCTCCGGGAGACTTCACGGGTAGATCATCGTGTCGATCTGCAGCCGATCCGCGTTGGTGGCGGCGGCGACGCGCATGAGGAGTTGCGCACGCTCCGCGCCACCGAGTCCTTCGGTGGCCGTATCCAGGGATTCGACGTCCGTGTCGGTCCAATGCCCTGATGCCAGTGCGCGATCGATGACGTCGTTGCCGGCGCGCAGCTGCTCCAGTTCCTTGGCCCGAACCGGGGATTCCACAACGGGGTGCGTGGCAGGGCGAGCCGTCGCGAATGATTCACGAGATTCGGCTCGCCGTGCATGCGAAGTCACTTTTGGTTCGACTGGCGCCGCCGAAGACAGGACACGAGTCTCGCTGTCGCTCCTGCCCAATAGATAGCCGCCATAACCGCTGCCGGCGAAACCGATCAGCAATGTTGCCGCCACTGCCAGCCTCCGCGGGTTCATGGCAGCTTCGGGTTGTGCTGGATGCTGGACAACCTGCTCAAACTGGTGCAGGCACCGCTGGCATCCCAGCCAAAAGTGACGCGTTCTTCGGCGCGCAAAGTTCGAATCACATCCAGGAACTCCGGGTCGGTTGTGATGCAGGAACGCGTGGTCCCGGCGGTGTTCCTCGCACTGCATCCGCCCTCTCCGGACGAACGCGTATAACAAGTGAGGTAGGCAACCGTGTCGCTGGTGTTGCGGGCCGCGCTCATGGCCCCCCAGGCAAACGAAAATTCGTCCTGGATCTCGACTGAGAAATCGTTGTCCGGAAAGCGTCTTCCGGCCGATGCAGGTGCCGCAAGCGCGAGCAGGGTCAAGCCCAGTGACACGATTGCCAGCGCGGGTTTCGTCGTGATCATGCGGTCGTCCCTGTTATGTCAACGTGCAACGTGAGCCGCAGGCCGCGTGGCCTGACACGTCTATCCTGAGTTGCGGGTCCCGCGCTTTCGGTTCCCGCGATGATCAACTCACGCGGACATGTATTGCACTCCCTGCGGGAAACGAGAGCGGGGAGCCGCGATTTCCGCCGTTGCCGCATGCCACGCCCTTCCCAGCGGAGCGCAATCGAGACCCTGGGCGTGGAAGAGTCTGCGCGATACCACGAGGTGTTCTTTGCCTTCGTAGATACGACCGCGGCGCACCAGCGCGCGCATCAGGTGTTCGTGCGCGCGGACGTCGAAAGGCGCCAGCTCCAGCCACTTTTCGACCCACTCGAGAGATTCCGCTTCGGGCGCGCGCTCGACCAGCCTGCTCAGCAGCGCGACCCGCCAGGCGCGGAAGCGGCGCTGCTGAGCCAACCGCCAGGCCGAGAAACCCGCGCAGCGATCGATTTCCAGGCCTTCGAGGAAGTCGCCGCCGAACAACTCGAGTAGCTCGCGCGTCCGTTCCGGCGACAGTGCAGATAATCCCTTTCGGGCCGCGCGTTGTATTGCAAGCGCGTCGACGAAGCTGTCGGCAAGCCCGATCCGCACGGAATCTTCATCGCTGCTGACGCGCATGCCGCCGACGATTCCACGCACCTTGCTCAGGTACCAGCGCAACTCCCCGCGAGAATCACAGGCTTTGTCCAGCAGCAACTCGCAGAGTCGGCTTCGCGGTGTCGCACACGGCATCAGCGCAAGATAGGCCAGCAGGGCGCGCGCCTTGCGCGATGGCGGCAGTTCGAGCTCCTTGCCTTGTTGCGAAATCGCAAACGTTCCGAGCATGCGCAATTCGAGACCCATGCCGGACAGCCTGTGGGCAACGAGTGCCGATGCCTAGTCCAGAATCTGCACTGGAGATGGGCCGCGAGCCGGAGTAGCTTGCACGCATGCACGAATACGGACAGTTCTGCACGGTCGCGCGCGGCGCGGAGATATTCGGTGAGCGCTGGACACCGCTGGTGATCCGCGAACTGATGTGCGGCAGCACCCGGTTCAACGATCTGCGGCGCGGCTT
>Ga0315912_10001810_pt1 | contig 24578 bp, 25 predicted proteins | sample VfabasoilMG_FD_204469 | JGI IMG/M metagenome (GOLD analysis project Ga0315912, IMG submission 204469) | Garden soil microbial communities collected in Santa Monica, California, United States - V. faba soil | ecosystem: Environmental > Terrestrial > Soil > Garden | place: USA: California... | reverse complement strand
ATGCGCGCCTGGAATTACTGCGCCGCCTGCCGGCAACGGTACACCGTTACGCGGGCGACTCCGCAGCCGGCGGTACCGGTGAAGTGCTGGTATTGTCGAGGGCTTCGCGGCGCTGAACCGGAGTGCCACGCCTACGGGGGGATCAGCCGCGGAACTCGACCTGGCTGAGAGTCAGGGTTTCCTCGATGAGCGGCACCGTCGCACCTTCCGCGCCCGGCACCAGCGTGCGGATCTGGTACAGCGAACCGGGAATCTCATCCGAAAACACGAACTCGTAGCGCTTGCCCGCGAACTGCTCGAACTCGGCGCGGTGCGGGTCCTTCACGAATGGCGTGATGGTGATGCGCTGTGCCTTGACGGCGCGACCCTGGAAATCGACGGTGACGTCCTCGATGACGGCCGCCTCGGCCAGCGCAAGCTTGATGCGGCGCTGGAAGTAGCGCCAGCGCCCGCGCGAATCCGCCGACGCGCCGGTCAGGCGGTTCAACTCGTCGATGTCGCCGCCAAGGTAGGTGCCGAGCACCGGGTTGCCGGTGATCTCGGTGACGTTCTCGGCGCCGAATCCCTGCGCGCGGGAGCCGGAGAAGAACTGCATCTCGGCGTTCTTCGTCCCGTCGGCATTGATGGCCACGATGTCCAGGTATACGGAATCAACGAATCCTTCCTCGAAGGAACCACCCTTCTGGAACTCGTAATGCAGGCGCGCCGGCCGCGTGATGTTCCTGAGATGATCGCTTAGCCACAGTCGCGTCTCGGCGTCCGAGAACTTGTACTCGGACTGATCGACGGTCGCCTGGTCGCCCATCCTTCCCAGGATGCCACCCTGGATTTCGACTGCGCCGTCCTCCCGAACGACGGGCGCCTCGGGTGTTTCGCCTTCCGCCACGGCCGCCGTGGACAGGAACATCAACAGTATCGCGACGTTGCGCATCGGACTCAGTCGTCGTCGTCGACAACGGGCGACTTCTTCAGCGGCAGCAACGGCACGCCGTAGTCCCGGAGGATTGCGTCGATGGCGGGCCGGTTGTCCCGGATCAACCCGTTCACCTGCTCGAGCCACTCCTTCTCGCCGTGCCGGATCGCCATGGCGATGCTGAACTCGAATTTCATGTCCGGGTACTTCGGGTCGTCGTGCAGGTTCAGGAGCACGAATTCGCCCCGGTCCTTGAACTTCTGTGCGAAGTATCCCGCAGAAGGACCCCAGACAATCGACACGTCGATCTTTCCGTCGGCGATGTCGCGCATCAGGGTTTCACCCGGACTTTCATGCGGGTCGCCCGGCTGCCCCATGTACGGCACCATGTGATCCATCAGGCCCTGGCGGAACACCCACAACTGCGCTGGCCCCTGGTCCGACAGTCCGACCCGCACCTTGCGCCCCTCCGCTGCGACCTTAGCCAGCATCTCCGGGCTGGTCACGTCGTCGAGGCCGCGGCCCTTCACGTATGCGAGCACGTAGGTCGAGGTGTAATACGGTTCGGTGGTGGCAGCCAGATCGAAGCGCTCGGGAACGCTGACGACCAGGTCGCACTTGAAGGTGCCGTCCGTATTCTCCGAACGCAACGTGTGGCGGATGAACCCCATCCGCTGTGGAAACCATTCGTAGGCCAGCTTCCACTGCAGCTTGTCCGCGAACAGCTGGGCAATGCGGTTCTCGTAACCCGCCCCTTCCTGGTTCGAAAACGGGAGCATGTACGGATCAGCGCACACCTTGAGCGTGCGCTGCGCGGGTTCATCCGCCGCGAACGACGGCATGGCGCATGCCAGCAGCATGCCGGCGATACCGGCGTGCAGGCGCAACCCGATGCCCCGGCTTCCGTGCATCACTCGCCCTTCGCCGTGCGCTGCACTTTGAGCAGCTTGGCGATCAGGCGGCGATACGGTCCTTCCAGCTTGGCCTGCGCCCATTCCATCTTGGCGTCGATGTCCACGGGCTTGCCAACGACGATCACGCCGACCATCCCGAAACCGATGTGCGGAACGCACACGTAGGCGTAAGTACCCTCGATGTCGAGCTTGATGGTCAGGTTGTTGCCGATGCCGCTGTCGAACGGCTGCGCGCCCTCGGGGATCAGGCCATCGACCGACTTGGCGTCATGCGAGGTCATGTTGACGAAACTGACGGTGTCGCCGGGCTGCACGTAAAGGATGTCCGGGTTGAACACGCGCGCCTCGGCATTGAGCTGGTGTTCCGCGGCCTGGCCGGGCTGGGACTGCAGCGCCAGCAGCGCCGCCAGCGAACAGGAAAACAGTCTTGCAAAACGCATGGTATGGGGTCCCCCTGTACCTTCGGTGATGGTTTAACTCCGGTGCCGGTCCCGTTCGCCTGCAGCCCAGGGCCCTGCGGAGGCGTGCATTAAAACACATCTGCAGGGCCGCCTGCACTGCGGGCGGGACATCCGGCTAAGGCGATGGACAGTCAATTCCGGGTGAAGTTCTGCCCGCCTGGAGGAAATGCATCCGTTCCGGGAACCGGTCTCCAGAAAAGCGAACTCCCCGGCGCCTTGCGGCGCCGGGGAGTCCGTTGAACCGTTACCTGATACCTGCTTGCTTAGGGCAGGCTGAACACCATCAGGACGCCCGCGTTACGGGAAACGTTCAGCAGCTTGCGATAGCCGCCGACCGCACCCAGCGCCGCGGTGTCAGGCGCAGCAGCGAGGCCAGGAATGGCCACGACCGCGCCGGCCCAGCCGCCGATGCCCGAGAGGACGCCGACGTACTGCTTGCCCTTGTGGGTCCAGGTGTTGAAGTTGCCGATGATGCCCGACGGGGTCTTGAACTTCCAAAGCAGCTTGCCCGTCTTCGCATCGACAGCCTTCGCGTAGCTGTCCAGCGTGCCGTAGAACACGACATCGCCCGCCGTCGCCAGCACACCGCTCCACACGGACCACGGCTCCGGGATCGACCAGACGATCTTACCCTTGTCCGCGTCCCAGGCAATCATGTTGCCCATGTTGTCGGTGCCGTCCTTCATGACCGCGCCTGCCGGATACATCGTCAGGTTGGCGTTCACGTAGGCCTGGCCGGCCGTGTACTTGTTGCCGCCCGCGTTGTAGCTGACCGGTTCATAGGTCATGCACACGTGGTTGGTCGGCACATAGAACAGTCCGGTCTTCGGGCTGTAGGCAGAGGGCTGCTCGTCCTTGGTACCCAGCGCTGCCGGGCAGATATCCTTGGAAACGAAGTCCTCGCCACCGAATGCCGTGCTGTACTTGTTCACGACCTGGGGATAGCCCGTCTTCATATCGACGTGCGTAGCCCAGTTGACCGCCGGGTCATACTTCTCCGCGACCAGCAGCTCGCCGGTCTTCCGGTTCATCGTGTAGCCGAAACCGTTGCGGTCGAAGTGAACCAGAGCAGGCGTGTCCTTACCCTTGACCTTCATGTCCGCGAGGATCATCTCGTTGACGCCGTCATAGTCCCACTCATCGTAGGGCGTCATCTGATAGACCCAGCGGGCATGACCCGTGTCGATGTCGCGGGCGAACATGGTCATCGACCACTTGTTGTCGCCAGGACGCACGACCGGGTTCCAGGTGCCAGGGTTGCCGGAACCGTAGTACATCAGGTTCTCGTCGAAATCCGCAGGCCACCAGCCCCACACGGAGCCGCCGCCCTGCTTCCACTGGTCACCGCGCTTCTTGCACTCGCGGCCCTTCTGGTCGTTCAGACGATAGGTATCCTTCGTCCAGTCGCCTTCCGAGCACCAGGTGCGAATCGAGGAGTCCTTGCCGACGGACTTGCCCATCGACGTGGTCTTCTCGTCGATCAGCGTGTCCTCATCCGGACCCATGCTGAACGCGCGCCAGGCCAGCTTGCCGTCCTTCGCGTTGTAGGCCGCCATCCAGCAGCGCACGCCGAACTCGGCGCCCGAGCAACCCGTGAACACCTTGTCCTTGATCGGGTGCGGAGCGTTCGTGTTGGTCATGCCCTTCTTCGGGCTGTACGGACCGCCCTTGGACTCAGGCACATCACCGCCGTTCCACGCTTCCCACGCGACCTTGCCGGTCTTCGCGTTCAACGCCACCAGCTTGGAGTCAGCCTGTTGCAGGTAGATCTGACCCATGCTGTAGCCGAGACCGCGGTTGACGATGTCGCAGCACATCACCGGGACGGTTTCCTGCTCGTTCTGCTGCGGCTCGAAAGCCCACACGATCGAGAGGTCATCCAGGTTGATGGCGAATACGTCATTGGGGAACGAAGAATGAATGTACAGGGTGTCATGAGGCAGTCCCGTTGCACTGGTCGGAAGCACCAGCGGTCCACCCTCATGGCCCTGCAGACGTCCGGTCGAGAACGTCCAGGCAGCGACGATACTTCCGGCGTTCTTGGTGTTGATCTGGTCCAACGCCGAATACCGCCAGTTGTTGTAATTGCCTCCCGGGTACGCCCAGTAGTTCGGATCCTGCGTCAACTTGCGCACTTCATCGTTGGCGGGGACCGAAAACGGAACGACCAGGGCCAGAGCGGCAATTATCCATTTACCAAAGGACAATTTACTCATGACCTCCTCCTCTCTTGTTGGTTAAGCAGTTTGATCTCTGGAAGCAGGAAGCATCCCTCGCCGACCCGAGATCAGAAGCCGACGAAGGATTAATGACAGTCCTTGCACGAACTGGCATGTGAGATTCGGGAAACGCGGCGCGCGCATTCGGCCGCATGGAAATTATTCTTCTTATAGACATCAAACCTGATCCTGGGGTCCAGCCTCCGCAGGGGTGGTCTACGTCCGGACAGATTTCTTATCTTTCTTATCGTTCTTGAAAAACATGCTTCTGCAAGCAGTGGGAAGTCTAGGAAATTTCCCCATTTCACGCAAGTAGTTCTCCCGTCATCGCGAGTGGGAAACGCAGCGAGCCCGTCGCGATCCTCGAATGCAATGATCAACAACTTAGGTGCGTGTGCTAAGGTTTATCCCAAGGTGTATTCAGTGTTTGCCGCGCGCCGGCACGCCGAATCGAAAATGCTGCTATGCGGAACTATAATCCGCTCGCGATCGGTAGGTGTTGTGCAATGCGGCAGTGCAACAAGATCGCAGACCGGAGGAACAGAGTTCACGTGGCCTACATCGAAACATTCCTGAAGCACTCGTCCCGCATCGCGCTGCTGTGTCTCGCCGTGCACGCCTTGCCCGTGGCAGCGGCCGCCGAACCGGATTTCCGCGAGGTGGCGTCGGAGAAGATATGGAGCGAGAACCTGCGCCCCGGCTTTTTCCAGGATCGCCCCATCAACGACAGCAGCGCGGAAGCGGTGCTGGAACTCAAGGCGCCGTACCGGGCGGAGGACGCCACGGTTGTCCCGATCTCCATCCACACGAAGACCGATCAGTCCGACGAGCGCTATATCCGGCGTATCCACGTATTCATCGACAAGAACCCGGTGCCGCTGGTCGGCATCTTCGAACTGACGCCGGCGAGCGGGCGCGCCGATCTCGCCATGCGCGTCCGCGTCGACGATTTTTCCTTCATCCGCGCCATCGCGGAGACCAGCTCCGGCGAACTGTTCATGGTGAAGAGCTTCGTCCGCGCCAGCGGCGCCTGTTCCGCTCCGCCGCCGAAGAGCATCGGAGATTCCATCGCCAACATCGGCGCAATGCGCATCCGCACCGTTGGCGAACTCGAGTTCAACAAGCCGGCGCTCGTGCAGCTCATGATCAAGCATCCGAACATCACGGGACTGCAGCCGATGACCATCGGTTCGCGGGTACGGCCGCCGGCCCATTTCGTGAAGGAACTGCGCGTCGACTACGAGGGAACCGAGGTCCTGCGTGCCCAGCTGACGTTCTCCGTCAGCATGGACCCGAGCTTCCGGTTTTTCTTTCTGCCGCGGGCCGCGGGAACCATGACGGTGGAAGCGGTCGACACCCAGAACAACCACTGGACGGCGACGCAGCAATTCCCCGTACCGTCCTGACCGGCGCTACTGTTTCCGTTCCGCGGGCGGCTCGCGCTCGATCCTGACGACGCGCGGGCACTGTGCCGCGGCCTCTTCACGGGCCTTCTTCAGCCTCGTTGTCAGCACCCTGCCCTCTTCGTTGTCGCGGACCATCGCGCCGCGTTTTCCGGGCATGTCCTTGTAGCGCTCGAACATGAGCGCCGAATCGAACTCCTCGAACGTAAACTGGGAACTGATCTTGTCGAAACGGCAGGCACAGGTGTAGAGGTTTTCTTCCGTTTCGCCGCCGTTGTCCGCCATGCAGCCGACGACGAACTTCACGATCTCCGTGGTCCCGTACGGTTCTGCGCCTGCCAGCGCGGGCATCGCGATGAGGATCAGGCCGAACAACTGCTTCATGCGTGTCTCCGGTGAAGTCGCGTGATGTCGGTCTATGCTAGCGCAATTTCGCCGCTTACAGGGACAGCACGCCCTGCAGGCGCTCCATGACGAGGTCGGCGCCGCCCTGATTTTCCACGTAGACGCGATGCGCGCGCTCGCCCGCCGCGTGCCGCAGGTTGGCATCGTTCAGCATCTCCACCACCACCGCGGCCAGCTCCTGCGGATTGCCCACCGTCCGCAGCGCGCCGGCCTGCCGCAGGCGCTCTGCCGCATCCGCGAAATTGAACACGTGCGGGCCCGTGATCAGCGGCAGGCCAAGCGCCGCCGGCTCGAGCAGGTTGTGCCCGCCGTGCGGCGTCAGGCTGCCGCCGACGAACGCGATATCGGCGCTCGCATAGAAGACGGGCAATTCTCCCAGCGTGTCCAGGAGAAACACGTCCATTTCCGGACCGCGCGATTCGGCCCGGCGTCGCGCCACTGAAAATCCCGCCTTCCGGCACAGCGCTTCCACGCGATCGAACCGCTCCGGGTGCCGCGGCGCGAGCAGCAGCAGGCAGTCCGGCTGAACCCGCTGCACGGCGGCGAATGCATCCAGGACGGCGCGTTCCTCGCCTTCGTGCGTGCTGGCCGCGATCCAGACCGGGCGGCTCGCGGAAAAGAGGCGGCGCTGCGCCAACCCCTGTTCGCGCACGCTCGGCGGAAAGCGGATGTCGTACTTGAGATTGCCGCACACGGTGAGCCGCGCCGGGTCCGCGCCCAGTTCCCGCAGGCGGCGCGCGTCGGCTTCCGACTGTGCCGCGATCAGAACCGGGATCCGCAGCGTGTCGCGGACAATGCCCGGCACTCGGGCGTAGCCGGCCGCGGATCGGGCGGACATCCTGGCGTTGACCAGGGCCAGCGGGATGCCGCGGCGGCCGCAGGCGGCGAAGAAGTTCGGCCAGATTTCCGTTTCCATCACCAGCACGGCATCCGGATCCACGCGCTCGAGAAATCCGTCCACGGCCGAAGGCAAATCGTAGGGGAAGTACAGGTGCTGCACGCTTTCGCCAAAGCTCTGGCGGACCGTTGCCGCGCCCGTGGGCGTCGTCGTCGTGACGATGATGCGATGACCCGGATGGCGGGCCATGACCCGGTGCAGCAGTGGTTTGGCGGCGAGCACTTCGCCCACGGACACGGCGTGCACGAGCAATACCGGCTCGGTGCCGAGCCGGCGCGCCGGCCTGCCGAAGCGCTCGCGCCACCGCGCCAGGTATTCCGGGTTCCGCGTGCCGAGCCAGAGCAGGCGCAGAAGAACGAACGGCACCAGCAGATAAAGGAGTGCCGAGTACGCCAGCCGCGTGGGCAGACGCATCATGGGCGCGGCGTCGACAGCCATGTGTTCAACCCGCCGCGCGGGCGTTGCCGTCGCCCAGCACGTCGAGGTAACGCGGAATTCCCCGCTCCAGGCCGAGAAACTCCGCGCGGTAGCCCGCACCGCGCAGCGCCGCGGGATCGCAACGCGTAAAGCTCTGATAGCCCTCGCGCAGGCCGGGTGGGAAATCGATGTACTCGATCCGTCCGCCGCCGTGCCAGCGCACGACTTCGGCAGCCACGTCGTTGAAACTGCGAGCGGTCCCGGTGCCGACGTTGTAGATGCCGTGCAGGTCCTTGCCGCCCAGGCACCAGAGATTCACCGCCACCACGTCATCCACGTGGACGAAATCGCGCTGCTGGGCGCCATCGCCGTAGCCGCCGCTGCCGCGGAACAGGCGCAGCACGCCGCCGTGCGCAGCCTGCCGGTGCAGGTGAAAGATGATGCTCGCCATTCTTTCCTTGTGAGTCTCTCCCGGCCCGTACACATTGAAATAGCGCAACCCGACGACCGGTGCCGTGAACCGCTCCCGCGCCGCCCGTACGTGCCGGTCGAACGCCAGCTTGGAGTGCCCATAGGGATTGACGGGATATTCGCAATCCGGCTCCTCGACAAAACGCTGCCCCGTTCCGTAAACAGCCGCGCTGGACGCATAGACGAGCGGCACCCGCCGGGCCGTGCACCAGTCGAGCACGTCGACCGAGTACCGGAAGTTGTTGTCAGCCAGGAACTGCTCGTCCCGCTCCATCGTATCCGTGCACGCACCCTGGTGAAGCACGGCCTGCACGTCGCCGAGCGAGCCATCGCGGCTGCGGATCAGGGCGCGGAACTCGTCCTTGTCCAGGTAGCCCCGGATCCGCCGGGAACGGAGATTGACGAACTTGCTGGCACGCCGGATGTCGTCGACCACCAGCACGTCCTCGCGTCCCGCCTCGTTGAGCGCCCGGACCAGGTTGCTGCCGATGAATCCGGCGCCGCCCGTGACGACGATCATTTGCGACCCGTGCGTCCTGCCGAGCGCGCGGCGGCGTCGATGACTCCTGTCGAGGATCGCCCCGGAACCAGCGGCAGGATGACCACCTGCCCGCCCGCGGCGGCAACCTCCGCCGCTCCCGCGACCTGATCGGGGCGGTAGTCGCCGCCTTTGGCCAGCACGTCCGGGAGAACGCCGGCGATCAGGTCGCGCGGCGTGTCCTCGCTGAAGCCGATGACCCAGTCCACGGAACCGAGCGCCGCGAGCACGGCCATGCGATCCGCGTGCGCGTTGATCGGGCGGCCCGCCCCCTTGAGACGCTGTACCGAAGCATCGTCATTGACGGCCACGACCAGCCGATCGCCCAGGGCGCGTGCCTGCTCCAGAAAACGGACGTGACCGGCGTGCAGGATATCGAAACAGCCGTTGGTCATCGCGATCCGCTCTCCGCGCCGCCGCGCCCGATCGATCTCGGCTTCCAGTTCCGGCCGAGTCAGCACACCGCGACGCGCGCCCCGCTTCCCCGCCAGGCGCGCGTTCAGTTCTTCCACCGTCGCGCTCGCGGTGCCGAGCTTTTCCACTACCAGGCCCGCAGCCGCGTTCGCATACTGCATCGCCTCGGGCAGAACGTGCCCTGAGACCATCGCCGCCGCGAGCGTGGCAATGACCGTGTCGCCGGCACCGGTGACGTCGTAGACTTCGTGCGCGCGCGCAGCGACATGCAGAACCTTCGGTCCGGCGGCCTGCACCAGCGTCATGCCGCGTTCGCCGCGTGTGACCAGGAGTCCGTCCAGGTCCAGTTCCCGGCGCAGTTGTTCGCCCTTGCGCCCGATTTCGCCCTCGTCAGCGCAGGCGCCAACCACCTGCTCGAACTCCTTCAGGTTCGGCGTCAGCACGGTTGCCCCCGCGTAGCGCGCGAAATCCGCCCCCTTGGGATCGACGAGCACGGGAACGCCGCGCGATCGCGCAAGACGGATGAAGTCGCCGACGCGCGCCAGCCCGCCCTTGGCGTAGTCCGACAGCACGACGCAATCGAAGCCCGCGAACCCGCCGCACTGGTCGAGCAAGGCGCCGTCGTCCGCCGGCGGCAGGGCGGCCTCGTAGTCCAGCCGCAGCAGTTGCTGGTGCTGGCTGAGGACCCGGACCTTGGTGATGGTCGGAAACCCGTCGCGGCGCAGGAACCGGCAGGCGATGCCGGCCGCGCGCAGCATGTCCGAAAGATTGTCCGCCGCCGCATCCGCGCCTGTGACACCCGCGAGTTCGACGTCGATGCCCAGCGCGCGGAGATTGAGTGCGACGTTGGCGGCGCCACCCGGCCGCTCCTCGGTCGAACCGACGCGGACGACCGGCACCGGCGCTTCCGGGGAAATCCGGGTCGTGTCGCCGTGCAGGTACCGGTCTAGAATCACGTCGCCGACGACCAGGACGCGGGCGCCAGCAGCGGGCACGAAGGGTGGGAGCCTATTGCTCATGCGATGGTCGAAGTAGGGTGTTGGCCGGCACGAACCTGCAATGATTTTAGCGCATAAATCAGGATGTTAGATGAAGATCGTGAATAGAGGGCTGAAACTGGCGGCGGCATGGCTGCTGTGCGCGTTCGGGCACGCCGCCGCCGCGGAGCTGCCCGGCACCTTCGAGGCGCACTACTCGCTGTATCGCACGGGCGCCAAGGTGGCCGAGATGCTGCGCGTGTTCGAGCGGCTGGACAACGGCCGGTACCGCTACCGGTCGGAGACGCGCACCACCGGCGTCTTCTCGCTGTTCCGCAAGGATCACGTCATCGAGGAAAGCAACTGGCTGTTCCGCAACGGCGAACTGCGTCCGCTCGAGTATCTCTACGACCATTCCGGCGGCAAGAAGGACCGGAACGTCGCGGTGACCTTCGACTGGGACGCGCAGAAGATCACGAATACCGTCAACGGCCAGTCATGGCGCATGCCGACCGAACCGAAGGTCATGGACAAGCTGCTCTACCAGCTCGCGATCATGCATGACCTCAAGTCCGGGCGAGCGCCGCTCGCCTACACGGTCGCCGACGGCGGCAAGATCAAGACCTACGATTTCGAACTGCTCGGCAACGAGATCATCAGCACGCCGCTCGGTGAGCTGGACACGGTGAAGGTGTCGAGAGTCAGGAAGGACAGCCGCAGGGAGACGGTGTTCTGGTGCGCGGAAAAACTGCACTTTCTGCCGGTTCGCGTGGAAAACATCGAGACCGACGGCGGCAAGACCACCGTGGTCATCGATTCCGTGACGGGACTCGACGCCGCGCACTGACGCCGCCGGCGGTGCCGCGCTTCAGGGTTCCTTCAGCGCTTCCAGCAGTTCGTTCGGCGGCAGGTACCCGGAAATGAGCCGGCCGTCGGTCCGGAAGATCGCCGGCGTGCCGCGGACACCGAGGTGCTGGCCGAGCAGGTACTGCTTCTCCACGGGATTCTTGCAGCTGGTTTCCTTGATGCTGTGGCCGAGCTTCGCCTCGGTGATGGCCGTCCTGCGATCCGCCGAGCACCACACGGATTCCATCTCGTGGAAGGTGGGCGAATCCTCGCCGTTGCGCGGGAACGCGAGGTAGCGCACCGCGATGCCGAGACGGTTCAGTTCAGGCATGTCGCGATGCAGGCGCCGGCAGTAGCCACAGGTGACATCGGTGAACACATAGACGGTATGCGTCGTCTTCGGCGGCGCAAACTCGATGGTCTCCTCGGTGGGTACCTTGTCGAGCAGCTTGACCCGCTCCACCGAGCGCGTTTCCTCGCTCAGGTTCCGGCGCGATCCGAGATCGAGCAGGTCCCCCTGGATCAGGTAGCGCCCGTCCGCGGAGACATACAGCACCTCGGTGCCGAACATCACCTCGAACATGCCGGGAATCTTCGACTCGCGGATCTGCGTGACTTCCATGTCCGGCACGGCGGCCTTCAGCGCCTCCTTGAGCGCGGCGGTGTCCGCCGCGTCGGCGCCCGTGCAGAGCGCCGTGAGCAGCGTGCCTGCGCGCAGCAACTTTGATGAAAAACCCTTAATTTTCAGCATGGTAAATCTGGCGTATAGTGGCCCGGAGTCGGGCGGTATGTTATCAGACCCCGCGCGGCTTTACCCGTTCCGAAGACGGCGCCGCACCTTACACGGACGAGGCAGATGAAGACCGCCCGGCTGGCGAAGACGCAGCAAGGACTCGATCTCGATACGGCGCTGACGCAGCTGCAGGCGGACGGGATCATCACCGCGCAGCAATCCGCGCAGTTGCGCTCGCTCGCCAAAGCCGGCGACGAGCGGCATCCGCTGATCGTGATCGCCGAACAGGGCTGGCAGAGCTCGACCAAGCCGCCCTACCCCCTGTCCCTCGAGCAACTCACGCGCTGGCTGGCGGGCAAGGCCGGCCAGCCCTACCTGCGCATCGATCCGCTCAAGATCGACGTCGGACGCGTCACCGCGGTCGTGTCGCAGGCCTACGCCGCCAAGCTGAAGATCCTGCCGCTCGGGGTCAGCGAGACGGAGCTGACCGTGGCAACCTGCGAGCCCTACGTCAGCGGCTGGGAACCGGAACTCGAGCGGATCACCAATCTCAAGGTGAAGCGCGTCATCGTCAATCCCAACGACGTCGAGCGCTACCTCGTCGAGTTCTACGGCGTCAGCCGGACCATCCTCGGCGCCGTGTCCGAATCGAAGCGGCAGACGCTGAGCGCATTGCAGAACTTCGAGCAGCTCATGGAGGTCGGCAAGGTCGGCGAACCGGACAGCAACGATCGCCACGTGGTCAGCCTGGTGGACTGGCTGCTGCAGTTCGCCTTCGAGCAGCGCGCCAGCGACATCCACCTGGAGCCGCGCCGCGACAAGGGCCGGGCGCGCTTCCGCATCGACGGCGTGCTGCACATCGTGCACGAATTCCCGCCCATGCTGATGAACGCCATCACAGGCCGCCTCAAGTCACTCGGCCGCATGGACGTCACCGACAAGCGACGCCCGCAGGACGGCCGGATCAAGACCAAGACGCCCGCCGGCAACGAGGTCGAGATGCGCCTATCGACCATGCCGACGACATTCGGGGAGAAGCTCGTGCTGCGCATCTTCAATCCCGAGATGCTGATGAAGTCTTTCACCGATCTGGGCTTCACGCGGCACGACCAGGAGTGCTGGGACCGGATGGTGGACAACCCGCACGGCATCATCCTGGTGACGGGCCCCACCGGTTCGGGCAAGACCACGACCCTCTACTCGGCGCTCAAGCAACTGGCCCGGCCCGAACTCAACATCTGCACCATCGAAGACCCGATCGAGATGGTCGATCCGCAGTTCAACCAGATGCAGGTGCAGCCGATCATCGACGTCACTTTTGCCGCCGGGGTACGCACGCTGTTGCGGCAGGATCCGGACATCATCATGGTGGGTGAGATCCGCGACCGTGAAACCGCCGAGGTCGCGATCCAGGCCGCATTGACCGGCCACCTCGTACTGTCCAGCCTGCACACGAACAGCGCGCCGGCGACGATCACACGGCTGCTGGATCTCGGCGCCGAGCCGTATCTGGTCAGCGCCACGCTGCTAGGCGTGATCGCACAGCGCCTGATTCGGACGCTGTGCCCGCACTGCAAGCAGGCCACGGAACTGGACCGCACGGCATGGGACGCGCTGGTGGCGCCTTCCAGGACGAAAATCCCGGCGCAGATGTACCGCGCCGTCGGCTGCGACGAGTGTCGCCATACCGGCTACCTGGGCCGGATCGGGATCCATGAGACGCTGCTGATGGACACCGACGTGCGCCGCCTCATCAACACGCGGGCGGCATTGCAGGAGTTCCAGGTCGCCGCGGAGAAGCAGAAAATGCGCTCGTTGCGCATCAGCGGCGCCCACAAGATCGCGCAGGGACTGACGACCATGGAAGAGGTCTACGCCGAGGTCCCGCCGGACCGCAATACCGCAGCCTGAAACGCGTTCAACCGCGCGGGTGGTGTTCCGCGTGCAGGCGCTTCAGCCGTTCCCTGGCCACGTGCGTGTAGATCTGCGTGGTCGATACGTCGCTGTGTCCCAGCAGCATCTGCACAACACGCAGGTCGGCGCCGTGATTCAGCAGGTGCGTGGCGAATGCGTGGCGCAGCACGTGCGGAGAGACCGTTTTTGAAATCCCGGCGCGACGCGCGTAACGACGCATTGCGTACCAGAATGCCTGCCGTGTGAGCGGGCCGCCACGTCCTCCCGGGAACAGGATCGCGTCGGTCCTGCCCTTCTGCAGCTCGGCGCGACCCTCCCGCAGGTAGCGATCCATCCAGCTGATGGCTTCCTCGCCGAGCGGCACGAGCCGTTCCTTGCCGCCCTTGCCGAGCACGCGCACGACGCCCTGGCGAAGATTCAGCTGTTCGAAACGCAGGCCCACCAGTTCCGACACCCGCAGGCCCGTGGCGTAGAGCAGTTCCAGCATGGCGCGATCGCGGAGCCCCGCCGCGGTTCCGGGATCCGGTGCCTGCAGCAGCGCTTCCACTTCCTTCTCGGTGATGGACTTCGGCAGCGGCCGGCCGATGCGCGGCGCCGCCACCAGGGCCGTCGGATCCTGCGCCAGGATCCCCTCGCGGACGAGATGCTGGTAGAGACGCCGCAGGGTGGAAAGTCGCCGGGCAGTGGTGCGCACCGACGGTGCGGTGCCGGTCCCGAGGTAAGCCATGATGTCGGCGGCGCCCGCCTCCACGAGACTGCAGCGGCGGCGCGCCAGCCATGCCGCGTAGCGGCCGAGATCGCCGCGATAGGCCTGCAGGGTGTTCCGGCTCAGCCCGCGCTCCATCCAGAGCGCGTCGAGGAAGGCATCGATGACGCCCCCGGGATCGGCAGGCGCCTGTTCAGTCCCGCGCATCGGCGCGCAGGGGCCGCCCGCCCGCGGCGGGCGCCTGCGTCAGGATTCCTGCTCCGTCGCGGCCTCGGCGGCGGATCCGAGTTTTTCCCGGATGCGCGCGGAACGGCCGCGGCGGTCGCGCATGTAGTACAGCTTGGCGCGGCGCACGTCGCCCCGGCGCTTCAGCTCGATGCTGGCGATGGCCGGGCTGTGCATCTGGAAAACGCGCTCTACGCCCTCGCCATAGGAAATCTTGCGGACGGTGAAGGAGGAGTTCACGCCGCGATTGCGCCTGGCAATCACCACGCCTTCGAACGCCTGCAGGCGCTGCCGGTCGCCTTCCGCCACGCGCACCTGCACGAGGACCGTGTCGCCCGGCGCGAAATCCGGAACATCTTTCTTCAACTGCTCGTTCTCGATCTGTTCGATGATGTTGCTCATTGCCGTTGCTCCAATTTGCATTTCCTGGTTCCGATTTACGCCTGCTGCCGATCGCGCCTGCATTCCTCGAGCAGCGCCTCCTGCTCGGGCTCCAGCCGGCGCCCTTCCAGCAGGTCCGGGCGCCGTTGCCACGTCCGCGCCAGCGCCTGCTTCAACCGCCAGCGCCGGATCTGCTCGTGGTTGCCGCCGAGCAGCACGTCCGGGACGCGCAGGCCGTCGATCTCCTCGGGGCGCGTATAGTGCGGGTAATCCAGCAACCCGTCCATGAACGACTCGTCCCGGTTCGACTCCGCGTTGCCCAGCGTACCGGGCAACAGCCGCGCCGCGGCGTCGATCAGCACCATGGCCGCCAGTTCGCCGCCACTCAACACATAATCGCCGATCGACCACTCGGCATCCACTTCCGACTCGATGAGCCGCTCGTCCACGCCCTCGTAGCGGCCCGCCACGAAGATTGCCGACGGCCGCCCCGCCAGTTCGCGGATATCCTGCTGCCCGATCCGCCGTCCCTGCGGCGACAGGTAGATCACTTCCGCCCCGGGCAACCGCGTGCGCGCGGTCCGGACCGCGGTGCGCAACGGCTCGACGCTCATGACCATGCCCGGCCCGCCGCCATAGGGACGATCATCCACGCTCCGGTGCACGTCGGTCGCGTGATCGCGCGGGTTGAACGGCAGCACTTCCAGCAGCCCGTTCCGCGCCGCCCGGCCGGTCACGCCGAAATCCGTCAGCGCGCGCAGCATCTCGGGAAACACGGTGACGACGCCGACGCTCAGCATTCAGAGATACTCCGTATTCCAGTCGACGCGGATCGTGCCCCGCTCCAGGTCGACTTCCCGCACCACGCGCCCGGGCAGGAAGGGAATCAGGTGCCGTTCCTCGCCTTCCACCACGAGCACGTCGTTCGCGCCCGTTTCCCGCAGCGCCGATACCCGACCCAGAATCCGCCCGGCCAGGTCGACCACTTCCAGTCCAAGCAGGTCGAACCAGTAATATTCACCCGCCGACGCCGGCCCGAACTGCTCGCGCTGGACCGCGATCTCGCGGCCCGTCAGCGCGCGCGCGGCGTCGCGATCCTCCACGCCGTCGATGCGGGCGAACAGTTTGCCCGGTGCCGCCCTCGTTTCCGCGACGCGTACCTGGCGCCACGCGGAAGGGCTGTCGCCGATGTACCAGGGATCGTAGGCCAGGAGGTTGTCGCGAGGCCGCGTATGCGAGAACACCCGAACCCAGCCGGCCAGCCCGAATGCCCCCTCGATCCTGCCCACCACGACGAGCCGATCGGGATGTTCACCGCCGGCCCGTGGGGACGTCATGGCCCGCTCAGGCGGCCGCGGCTTCCTGCTTGCGGTTCTGCTTGACCAGTTGCGCGACGCGATCGGACAGCTGCGCGCCGTGGGCCACCCAGTGTTCAATGCGCGCGAAGTCGAGGCTCAGTTCCTGCTCACCGCCGGTGGCGATGGGATTGAAGTAACCGATGCGTTCCACATAGCGCCCGTTGCGGGCACGCCGGGAATCGGCCACCACGATATGGTAGAAGGGTCGGCCACGGGTTCCGCCGCGGGCCAGTCGAATCGTCAACATGAATGGGTTCTCTGCCGCCTGCCAAAAAGGGGCGCCATTGTACGTGAAGCCGGCCAAAAGTGAAGCACGCGGGCACGACTCCGGATCCTGGCCCGAAGTCCCGGATTTTTCATAACTATTTGATTCATAAATATTATTTAGAATAGCTGAACCATGAACAGCGATCAGGTGGCCAAGCAGGACTGGCGCGCGCGGCTCAAACAGGCCCGGGCCGCACTGTCCGTCGCCGAGCGCGCCGCCGCCTCCGCGCGGATCCGCGAGCGCGTGCTCGCCGAAGAGGCGGTGCGCCGCTCGCGCACCGTTTTCTGCTTCGTTTCGCAGGGCAACGAAGTCGACACGCATCCGCTCATCGATGCACTCGCCGGCGACGGCCGCACGATCCTGGTCCCGAAGATCACCGGACCGGAAGGCATGCTCGCGATCGAGTTTCCGGGCTGGCCGGCGCTGCAACCCGGCACGCTCGGCATTCCGGCGCCCGTTTCCGGGCGCGTCTGGCCCGGACCGGTGGACGTCGTGATCACGCCCGGTCTCGGTTTCACGGCGGAAGGCCATCGGCTGGGCATGGGCAAGGGCTATTACGATCGCTGGTTTGCGGCGCACGACTACGGGCTGAGCATCGCAATCGGTTTCGAATCGCAGCTCGTGGCCGGTCTTCCGGTGTCGGCGACCGACATTCCGGTCGATCTCGTCGTCACCGACCGGCGCGTCCTCCGAACCGGCCGGGCGCGCTGACGCCGGCGGGTGTCAGGCGGCGGGCACGGCCCAGAGGTCGTGCTCGCCTGTCTCGACGACGCGAACGCGGGCGAGTTCTCCCTGCGGCAATGCCCGCCCGCCGCGCACGATTACGCGCCCGTCGATCTCCGGCGCATCCGCGGCACTCCGTGCAATCGCGTCCTCGCCCTCGAAACCGTCGACCAGCACCGGCAGCGTCCGGCCCAGCTGCCGGTGCAGCCGCGCGCGGCTGATTCCGGACTGGAGTTCCATCAGGCGCGCGTAACGATCGTCCTTGACCTCATCCGCGACGGGTTCCGGCAGATCATTGGCCGCCGCACCGCGCACCGGTGAATAGCGGAAACAGCCCACGCGATCGAGTTGTGCTTCCTCCAGGAACGCCAGCAGCATTTCGAAATCGGCTTCCGTTTCTCCGGGGAACCCGACGATGAACGTGGATCGAATCGCGAGGTCCGGACATTGCTGCCGCCACGCCGCGATCCGCTGCAGCGTATTCTCCGCGGCCGCCGGACGTCGCATCAGCTTCAGCATCCTGGGACTGCCGTGCTGGAACGGAATGTCCAGGTACGGAAGGATGCGGCCCTCCACCATCATCGGGATGACTTCGTCCACGTGCGGATAGGGATAAACGTAGTGCAGGCGTACCCACACGCCGAGCGTGCCGAGGGCGGCGCACAGGTCGCCGAAGCGCGTCCGCAGCGCCCAGCCCCGCCACTCCGCCGATGCATACTTCAGATCGGCGCCGTAGGCGCTGGTGTCCTGCGAAATGACCAGGAGCTCTCTCACGCCGGCGGCGACCAGCGTCTCCGCCTCGGCCATGACATCGTCGATGCGCCGGCTCGCCAGGTCGCCGCGCAGCGACGGAATGATGCAGAAACTGCAGCGATGGTTGCAGCCTTCCGAGATCTTCAGGTACGCGTAATGCCGCGGTGTCAGGCGGATGCCCTGCGGCGGCAGCAGGTCCGTGAACGGATCGTGCCGCCGCGGCGGCAGGTGCTCGCGCACGGCGCGAACCACCTGTTCGTACCGGTGCGGGCCGGTGACGCCCAGCACCTTCGGGTGGCGCGCCCGGATCTCCGCCTCGTGCACGCCGAGGCAGCCCGTGACGATCACGCGGCCGTTCTCCGACAGCGCCTCGCCGATGGCGGCCAGGGATTCCTCCCGCGCTTCCTCGATGAAACCGCAGGTGTTGACGACGACGAGGTCCGCTTCCTCGTAGGACGGAACGATCTCGTAACCGTCGCCGCGCAACTCGGTGAGGATGCGCTCCGAATCGACCAGGGCCTTCGGACAACCGAGACTGACGAAGCCGACCCGGGGCGCCCCCTCGGGCCGCGACCGCGGCTTCATCGGCCGCCGCCGATGCCCGCCAGTCCCAGCGGGTTGGCCGGTTCCACTCCGTCGCGGAACGGGATGCGACGATCGATGTGCGTGAGCTGGTAAACGGCGCCGATCCAGTTGTTGATGATCGCCTCGGCGCTGTCATGCCAGGTGTTGTCCACGCCCGGCGCGATCAGGTGCTCGGGGAATTGGGGCGCCGGCGCACCGGCCTCGATCGAGGCGTGCACGCGATCGCGGTACTCCTCGAGGATCGCCGCGTGGCGGCGGCCGAGGTAGTTCTCGGGCAGCGGCGGGTACTCGCCGATCGCGCCGTCGATGAAGCGACCCACTTCGCGCTTGTATTCCTTGAGCAGGCTGATGACGTCGTATTCCGGGTGTCCCTGGAAGAACACGAAGCGGAAGCCGTCGCCGCTGGTCGCCAGATGCACGCCGGCTTCATCGCTTTCGGCCAGGACACGCAGGCCGGCGGCGTCGAATTGCGCGCGGTCCACCTGGTTGAAACGCGAATGCGGCACATCGAAGCGCGTGTTGACACCGCGCACGAGCGGGTGGCTGCGATCCGTCACGCGGTGCGGATATACGCCCCAGCGCTTGCCTTCCGGCAGGCGACGCCGCTTCAGCCCGTGGCGGAACTCGAGTATGGCGTGGGTGGCGAGGCACGAGCAGAGAATGGACGTGACATGCTCGCCCGCCCAGTCGACCACGCCGATGAGGGGTTTCCAGAACGGCTCCTTCGACAATTCCGATCCCGCGACGTTGGCGCCGGTGATGATCAGCGCGTCCAGTCCGTCCCTGCGGAGATCGGCGAAGCTGGAATAGAAGCGCTGCACGTGCCGCCGTGCATCGCCACCGCGCCTGAGTTCGGGCAGCGTGAACGGGTGCATGTAGAACTGCGCGATCTGGTTGCTCTCCCCGACGAGCCGGAAAAACTGCCGCTCGGTCGCTTCCAGCGCCTTGTCCGGCATCATGTTCAGCAGCCCGATGTGCAGCTCGCGGATGTCCTGGCGTTCCGCGCGGCGGCGATCGATCACGGTTTCGCCGTCGGCGCGCAGTCGCCTGAAGCTCGGAAGATCGGTGTTGGCTACCAGCGGCATGGCGTCACTTCCGCACGCGGCGCCGGCCGGTGGCGCCGAGCGCCGCTTCGACCAGCGCCAGAAAATCGGCTTCGTCCCGCACGCCGGCCACGGCCGCCGCGCCGACCGTGTAGCCGTGCGCGCGCGCGATCGCCTCGTAGCGCGGCACGCGCGCCTCGATCAGCCTGGGGAATACCCAGCGCACGAAGTCGTCCGGATCGATCTGCGCAACGTACTCGAGCTTGCGCTTGCGCATGTACGCGCCGAGCTGCCTGTCGAAAAACGATTCCCGGTAGTAGAGCGGCTTGGGATCTTCCTCCGATCGACGCAACAGCGATTTCACGTCGCGGTCCGAAGCCTCGATGTAGACGATCAGCGAATGTGCGGCCAGTTCCTCGACCACACCCGGGTGCTCCAGTTCGCAGAGGCTCCCGCCGGCATCGTTGACGAAGCGGCTGTAGCCATAAGTATCCTGCGCGCGCCGGATGAATTCCGGCACGTCCTGCATCGCGGCGATCTCGGCGCGGCGGTAGAGCTGCTGGCGCCGGCGGAACTCCGCCAGGCCGATGCCACCACGCTCCGGATCGCCGACCTTGCCGAGGAACGCCGACAACGGCTTCAGATTGTCGACGCTGATGTTGGTGGCGATATGGATGGCATCGGAGCGCAGCAGCTCGCCCAGGAGCGGGTTGTGCATCGCCTGCTCCTTGACGTAGTCCAGGATGGCTTCGTCGAGGTAGCGCGTGCCGATCCGGTAGTCGCCGGAGTAGTGAAACCAGTCGTGCCGGCGGAGGATGCGGGCGAGCCGGGTCTTCCCCACTCCGGACATGCCGAGCAGGGTGATGGCTTTCCGATCCCAGGATCGGAACTCGCTCGCGTTCATCTTCATGGCGGCAGCGGGCGCCAGCCCTCCGAAAAGAGGCGCATCCTACCGGAATTACAGGGTTTCCGACACGGGCGCGGGCCAGGGGCAGGCGCCCGTCCCCGCGGCCGGCGCCGGTCGCGACAGGTGGATTTCGACGTGCAGGCGTTCGTCGTGCAGCACCTGCAATCGCAGGCAGTCCTGCTCGAGGCGCGCCAGCACCTTCAGAAATTCCAGCGTCGTGGAGTGAAACACGAGCGTTCCGTCGGTCACGCCTTCGAGCAGCAGAAACATGGCGCGATCGTTCCCGCCGAAATCACTCAGGAATTCCAGTTCGATGCCGCCGTCCGCCGTGGGACAGAACTTCCAGCGATGGTGAACGCCGCCCGGCTCGGCGATCCCCGCCATGCATTGCGCCTCATCCGGCTCGAACCGCAGGTCATAGCCGAACGGTCCCGCCGGCGTCCGCACCGCGCGCCCCTGCCAGTCGCCACCGATGCCGGCCAGAAAAGTCGCGGAGGCTTCCGCAGACCAGGGGTCCGCTGCAACAGCCCCGGCCAACAGGCCACAGGCGAATCCGATACAGGACAGGATGAAGGCGCGGCAGACGGTTCGGCGCGCCGGCACGGGGGTCAGTGCTCCGGGGCGAGTTCCGCGCTCAGCGTCGCGCCCGCCGTGACGGGGTCGAGCCCGGCCGATACGAGCAACCGGCGCGCCAGTTCCGCACCGGCCACGCAGGGTCGCGCGTGCACCAACACGGTACCGGCGGCCTGAACCTCCGCCAGCGCCTGTCGCAGCACGCCCCGGCCGATCCCGCGACTGCGGAATTCCTCCTCGATGAAGAAACCGTCGATCAGTGCTTCGCGGCCGCCGGCGGCTAGCGAGTAGCCGTAGCAGAGCGCGAGATAGCCGATCGGACGGCCGCCCGCTTCGATGAGCCAGAGCCGTCCCAGGTCGGAAGAGTTCAGCAGGGGAAGCAGCGCGCGCTCGGCGCGGTGCAGGTTGAAGGCGCGCTGATCAAGCCGCTCGAAGGCGTGCACGTACCGGATCAGCGTCGGCAGGTCTTCCCGACGCGCGGACTTGAGTGCCACGTTCACGGGCGGCAACCCCCTTGGCGCCGCGACCGGGGCCGCGGCGGTGATGCGGTGTTACTCGTTGACCGCCTTCATGCTGAGGCGGACGCGCCCCTGCTTGTCGATCTCGAGCACCTTGACCTTGACGTACTCGCCCTCGGTCAGCCGATCGCTGACGTTCTCCACGCGCTCGTGGGAAATCTGCGAGATATGCACGAGGCCGTCCTTGCCCGGAAGGATGTTCACGAACGCGCCGAAATCCATCAGCTTCGCGACGCGACCCTCGTAAACCTTGCCGACCTCGATGTCGGCGGTCAGGTCCTCGATGCGCTTCTTTGCGCCTTCGCTCGCCGCCTTGTCCGCCGAATAGATCTTGATCGTGCCGTCGTCCTCGATGTCGATCTCCGTCCCGGTCTCCTCGGTGATGGCGCGGATCGTCGAACCGCCCTTGCCGATGACGTCGCGGATCTTGTCGGGGTGGATCTTCATGGTCAGGATGCGCGGCGCGTATTCCGACATTTCCGGGCGAGCGGAGCCCATCACCTCGTTCATCTTGTCGAGAATATGCATGCGGCCGGCGCGGGCCTGGGTCAGCGCCGCTTCCATGATCTCCCGCGTGATGCCGTCGATCTTGATGTCCATCTGCAGGGCCGTGATCCCGCCCGCCGTGCCGGCCACCTTGAAATCCATGTCGCCGAGGTGGTCCTCGTCGCCCATGATGTCCGACAGCACCACGAACTTGTCGCCTTCCTTGATGAGTCCCATCGCGATCCCCGCGACCGGTGCCTTGAGCTTTACGCCCGCATCCATCAGCGACAGGCTGGTGCCGCACACCGAGGCCATCGAGCTCGAACCGTTCGACTCGGTAATCTCGGAGACGACGCGGATCGAATACGGAAAATCCTTCGGATCGGGCATGACGGCCTGGATGCCGCGCTTGGCGAGACGGCCGTGGCCGATTTCGCGCCGCTTCGGACCCGCCATGCGTCCGGTTTCGCCGACGCTGTAAGGCGGAAAGTTGTAGTGCAGCATGAAGGGTTCCTTCCGCTCGCCCTCGATCGCGTCGATGATCTGCGCGTCGCGCTCCGAGCCGAGCGCCGTCACGACCAGCGCCTGCGTCTCGCCGCGCGTGAACAGCGCCGAACCGTGCGTGCGTGGGAGCACGCCGACCTCGATGGAAATCGCGCGGACCGCGGCCGGCTCGCGGCCGTCGATGCGGGGCTCGCCGGCGAGAATGCCGCCGCGCACGATGCGGCTCTCCAGCGACTCGATGGCGCCGCCGATGACGCCTTCCGACCAGCGTTCAGGATGAGCCTCGCCGATCGTGGTGATGGCCTCGCTGCGAATCTCGTCCAGCTGCTCGCGACGGGCCAGCTTGTCCTGGATGGAATAGGCCTCGCGTACGAGGTCGCCGCAGCGCTTGTCAATCGCCGTGGCGAGATCCACGTCCGCCGCCGGTGCCTTCCAGTCCCAGGGCTTGACGCCCGCCGCCTTGACCAGCGCCTCGATGTTGTCGATGACGGTGCGCAGCTGTTCGTGTCCGAACATGACCGCGCCCAGCATCACGCTCTCCGGCAACTGGTCCGCTTCCGATTCGACCATCAGCACAGAGCTGCGGGTCCCGGCCACGACCAAGTCGAGCTGCGAAGAATCAAGTTCCGAAAAGCTGGGATTCAGGACGTAGTTGCCGTCGCGGTAGCCGACGCGCGCCGCGCCGATGGGACCGTTGAACGGGGCGCCCGACATGGCGACCGCCGCCGACGCGCCGATCAGGGCCGGCACGTCCGGGTCGACTGCCGGATCCAGCGACACGACGGTCGCGATGATCTGCACTTCGTTGCGGAATCCCTTCGGGAACAGCGGGCGCAACGGCCGGTCAATCAGGCGCGAAGTCAGGATCTCCTTCTCGGTCGGACGGCCTTCACGCTTGAAGAAGCCGCCGGGAATCTTGCCCGCGGCATAGGTGCGCTCCTGGTAGTCGACGGTGAGCGGCAGGAAGTCGCGTTCGGGGTCGGCATCGCGCGCCGCGACGCAGGTGACGAGCACCATCGTGTCGCCGAGGCTGACCATGACGGCGCCGGTAGCCTGGCGCGCGATCTTTCCGGTTTCCAGCCGGCACTTCCGGTCGCCGTATTGAAATTCCCTGTGCACTGCTTTCATTGGATTCGCTCCGGTGTATTGCCCGCGCGGAGCCCCTGCTCCGGCGGAACGGAATGAGAAAAGGATTCGGGGATGAAATGCCGGCGAAGCGTCAAGATGGCTTCCAGGCTCGTCACCGGACTGAAAATGATTGGATTACTTGCGCAGGCCGAGGCGGCCGATGAGATCGCGGTAGCGGTCGATGTCGGTTTTTCTCAGGTAGTCGAGAAGCTTGCGGCGCTGGTTCACCAGCCGCAGCAGTCCCTGGCGCGAGTGATGATCCTTCACGTGCGTCTTGAAGTGCTCGGACAGGTCCGTGATTCGCGCCGTCAACAGCGCGACCTGCACTTCGGGTGAGCCGGTGTCACCGCCGTCGCGGCGGTACTCGGTGAGGATTTCGGATTTCTGCTGGGTATTCAGGACCATTTACTGCACTCCATCACGTTCATGCCTTGTCTAAAGTGGCGCGTATTGTACCCACGCACCCTGCCTCGAACAAGGAATCGATTTCCTTCATTTCTCAGCCGCTTAGGTCGGAAAATGCGGCGCGCGATCGACCGCGCGCGCGGGCTCAGTCGCGGTGAATCAGGCGCCGCGGCGCGACGCGCCCGTCGTCCAGCACCTCGCCCGCGCCGAGGAACTCCCCCGACTCCGCGTACAACCGGACCATGCCGTGCGTGGGCGCGTGCGGCACGACGACCGGCTGTCCCTGGCCGACATAGAAGGCCACTGATTCGGCGAGCCTGACCGAGGGGGCATCACGCAGAATGACGTCCGCACCGAGAAGCAGGGCATCGAGCGCGGCGATTCCGCCCGCCGCGACTGCCTGCAGCGACTCCGCGGTGCGCATCTCCTCCTCCCGGAACGTGCCAACGGCGGTCCGTCGCAGCGACTCCACGTGCGCCCAGCAGCCCAGCC
>Ga0315912_10001809_pt1 | contig 24591 bp, 27 predicted proteins | sample VfabasoilMG_FD_204469 | JGI IMG/M metagenome (GOLD analysis project Ga0315912, IMG submission 204469) | Garden soil microbial communities collected in Santa Monica, California, United States - V. faba soil | ecosystem: Environmental > Terrestrial > Soil > Garden | place: USA: California... | reverse complement strand
TGGTAAGTTTTGTAGAGGCATCCAAATCCGAACCGAATTTGGCGAAGGCTTCCAATTCACGAAACTGTGCCTGGTCAAGTTTCAAAGTACCGGCAACCTTTTTCATGGATTTGATCTGGGCCGAGCCCCCCACACGCGATACGGAAATACCTACGTTAATGGCTGGGCGGATACCCGAGTTGAAAAGGTTAGTCTCCAAAAATATTTGCCCATCCGTAATAGAGATCACATTGGTTGGGATATAAGCGGATACGTCATTGGCTTGCGTTTCAATAATGGGAAGGGCCGTAAGCGAACCACCACCTTTAACTTTATTTTTCAATGAAGGAGGAAGATCATTCATATTTTTCGCCACGCTATCATCATTAATAATTTTAGCGGCACGCTCCAGCAAACGGGAGTGCAGGTAAAAAATATCTCCGGGGTATGCCTCGCGGCCGGGAGGCCTTCTTAGCAACAACGATACTTCACGATAAGAAACTGCCTGCTTGGAAAGATCATCGTAAATAACCAAAGCAGGGCGGCCTGTGTCTCTGAAAAATTCCCCGATTGCTGCACCGGTAAAGGGAGCAAAGAATTGCATTGGTGCCGGGTCGGATGCGTTGGCCGCAACAATAATTGTATAAGGAAGTGCCCCGGCTTTCTCTAAAGTGTTTGCCACATTGGCAACTGTTGAGGCCTTCTGCCCAATGGCCACGTAAATGCAATACACCGGGGTGCCTCGCTCGTAAAATTCTTTTTGGTTGATGATGGTGTCGATAGCCACAGCTGTTTTTCCAGTTTGGCGGTCGCCAATAATTAATTCGCGCTGGCCACGACCAATTGGAATCATGGAGTCAATAGCTTTGATACCTGTTTGCAAGGGCTCATTCACCGGCTGACGGAAAATAACGCCAGGGGCTTTACGCTCCAGCGGCATTTCAAATAATTCACCTGAGATGGGGCCTTTCCCATCAATTGGGTTCGCCAGCGTATCGACTACGCGGCCTAGCAGTCCATCGCCCACTTGCACAGCGGCAATTTGTTTGGTGCGCTTCACGGTGTCGCCTTCGCGGATGCCTTTTGAATCACCAAAAAGCACAGCGCCCACGTTATCTTCTTCCAGGTTGAGCACCAGTGCTTTAATGCCGTTTTCAAATTGCAGCAACTCGCCCGATTGTGCTTTAGTTAATCCATATATGCGGGCAACACCGTCACCAACAGTTAATACGGTTCCAACTTCTTCCAGTTCGGCTTGGGTTTTGGAGTCAGCTAATTGTTCGCGGAGTATTGCGGAAACTTCTTCAGGTCTGATTTCGGCCATGATTTTATTCGTTTAAATTGCTTTGATGTATGGATTATGACTAAAACTAAGTTTAAGTGCCCTCAGTTTGCTGGCAATGGAGGCATCAATTTGCTTATCGCCAACATTCAAAATAAAACCACCGATCAAAGCTGGATCTGTTTTTTCATTCAACTCTGTTTTGGATCGGGAGCTTAACTTTTTGGCAACCGCTTCAATCTCTGCCTTGAGTTTGGCATCGAGCGGCACGGCTGATGTTACAGAAGCAAAACCAATTCCGTGATGTTCATTATATGCTTTGTGAAAGCCATCGGCAATGGCTGGTAAAATAGATTCCCTGTTTTTCCGGGTGATGATATCGAGAATGGCCCAGGTGAGTTCGTGCACACGGCTCTTAAAAAGTTTTTCCAGTATGTCGCGTTTCAGGTCGTGCTTGATTACCGGGCTGCGCATCATAACCAGGAAATCGCGGTTGGATTCGCACACGCGATCAAACATTTGCATGTCTTTATGGACTTGCTCCAGGGCTTTGTGTTCAACAGCCAAACCCAAAAGGGATCGTACGTATCGGGAGGCAACTCGTGCGTCAGCCATTTTCTTAATTCAATTTTGTTTCTTTCAAAAACTCGCTCACCAATTCATTTTGCGCCTTGTCGGTAGAGAGATTTTTCTTGATTAATTTTTCTGCTATCTGCAAAGAGAACAGGGCCACTTGTGCCTTCACATCCCGCAACGCGGCATTTTTTTCGGTATTGATAACCGCTTTAGCGTCATCAATGAGTTTATCGGCAGTTTTCTTGGCATCTTGTTGTGCCTGGTCGTGCAACCGGTTGGCTGCATCGCGGGCGTCACGAATAATTTTATCGCGCTCTTCACGAGCTTGTTTTAACAGCACTTCATTACCTGCCTGCAGTTTGGCCATTTCCTCTTTGGCCTTTTCGGCAGAGTCAAGTGCCTGCTGAATGGATTCTTCCCTTTCTTTCAAAGAACTCAGAATTGGCTTCCATGCAAACTTGGCGAGGAAGAAAAACAAGGCAAGGAAAACCACTGCTTGCCAAAAAATGAGTCCGGTTCCGGGGGTTAGTAAGTCCATAATTTTATTTAGATAAGGTTCTTAATCTTTTAGTAAAAAAAGAACTTGCCCGGCCTAGTGCCTAAGGCAAGTCCTTTTACTTTTTCATGCCGCAATCTTTCCTTCTGTTGCGTTTGAAATTACGAAGCAGATTACCAGCGCAAACAACGCGGCAACCTCCACGAGAGCAGCGATAATAAGCATGGAACCCTGGAGTTTGTTGGCCGACTCGGGCTGGCGTGCCATTGCTTCCATGGCAGAACCACCGATACGACCTACACCGATACCTGCGCCAATCGCGGCAAGACCAGCTCCAATGCCAGCGCCCATTATAGCGTAGCTAACATCGAGTAATAAGTTAAATAACATATAGTATGTATTTAAGTAAAAAGTCCGGGATTTTCCCGGAGTATCTTCAGCCTCATCTCTATGAGATAAGGACTATTTTTTCTTTAATGATGACCGTGCTCTTCAATGGCCAACCCAATATAAAGCGATGTGAACAAGGTGAACACATACGCCTGGATACCAGCCACCAGTAATTCGATCAGGTTAATAAAAACCACAAAAATGGATGCCCCAATCCCGACACCCCAACTGTGATATATGAACGTAAGGGACAGCAGGCTTAATAACACAATGTGGCCGGCTGTAATGGCGGCAAACAAACGAACCATTAATGAAAATGGCTTTGTAAACACACCAATAATTTCAACAGGCAAAATAATTATCCGCAAGGGAAGAGGCACCCCCGGTGTCCAGAAAATGTGCGACCAGTAATTTGAATTCCCGCTCACGTTGGTAATAATAAATGTAAATACCGCTAAGGTCATAGTTACTGCGATATTCCCGGTAAGATTGGCTGACCCCGGCAACAATCCTAAAATATTTCCAAACAGGACAAAGAAAAATAGGGTTAGCAAATAGGGCAAGTATCGCTCGTAGCGAGGACCAATATTTGGTTTTACGATTTCATCTCTCACAAAAAATATGATTGGCTCCATGAACGACTGTAGTCCGGATGGGGCCTTACCCTTATTTCTCTTATATGCCGAGGACACTTTCAGGAGAACAAAAAGAATTAATGCCACATTAATAAAGAGCATGGCTACGTTCTTGGTAATTGAAAAATCCAATACCGGTTTTTCATTAAGTGTAATGTGATTGTGCTCCAGTTTATAGCCGTTGTATTCCTTAGGCTGGTGGTGTTCATTAAAAAAGTTGCCTGAGGAGAAAATATCCAGTCCTTTTTCTTCGGAATAAACGATTACAGGAAGGGGCAAAACGAAGCCGTCAGCAAAATGCCAAACGTGGTCGTCCATTACGTGATGGAGGATAACTTCACTTACATTGAATTCCTCTGCCTTACCGACAGGCTGGTGCTCTTTGCCTTCTTCATTGGCAAAAACAGGCGTGGTCGCAGCCACAAGACCACACATGAGAACAACCGCAAGAATGGCTTTTGAGCCAGATAGAATTCCCTTCATTAGTTTTGGTAAATGCCTTTGAATTTTAGTGGGGGCAAAACTATTCATTAATAGCCCAAAAAAAAATGATTCCGTTAAAATTTGGCCGTTTTTGCGGTCCCTTAAATCCGGGAGAAAAGCCGGGCTTTACCGCCCCACCTTAAGGAACAAAACCACCACTTCCAGCGCGGTAAATGCGAAGTAGCAAGCCAAAATAAGGATGGCATTGGCGTTGAGGTTTTGCGGACTGATTAGCCTTATCATTAACAGGAAGAAAGAAAAGAAAATGAGTTTCATTACTATAGAGAGCAGGTAGGAATTGATAAACAATGGTGGCACACTAATCCGGCTTAGCCAAAAGTATAAGCCAGAAGTGACCAACACATTTGTAGCAATTACCTCAACAGTAAAAAGCGGCATCGAAAACCAACTGTTGTTGGCGCCTACCCAAACAAAAAGATAAATTACCAAACCCGTTGCTGCGGCAGTTAACAGAAATGCGAAGGGCTTCATTCGTCTTTGTTAATGGATCGGTACAGTTTGTACATAATTCCCCCGAAAGAAAGGAAAACAAGACTCAATAAAAATATTGGGAAATTAAAATCGAAATACAGATCGAGTTTGTAACCAACCCAGGCAGCTATACCAATGGTGACAAGCATTTGCATGGCCAGGGAACTGTATTTGAGAAATGGAGCAGGCATTGGTAGACAAGTAATGAAAAAAACTGCTTATACGAACGGCCAAACTTATTTCAACCGTTCAGCCGCCATCAAATATTTTTTCGAGATTCCGGAAAAAGCGAGCAAATATTTTTCACCGCCATCTTTTAATTTGAATTTCTTTTTGATTTGTTCAGGGGTGAGCGGATGATTGCGGCAGACGATGTTATACATCAATCCCCGGCCCTTCTCCAATGTGGAGAAGGGTGACTGCACTCGAAAAACTCTGCCAGGGAATTCAGCTATTCGCTTGTTACTTGTGTAGAGATGTGTATTCACAGCAATTTTAGAAAGTCCATAAGCCTGGGCTATTGATTTAAACGCCCCCGCCTTGAGAAGCGAAGTGTTGGGCTCGTAAATAAATTCCTGCGGTTCCCTAAAGTTGATTTCTATTTTGGTTTCTTCCGAAAATCGAAATGGAAATGATTCTTCACCATTTGAATTAATGTGAATGCAAATAATTTCTGGTTCGCTCGTCCAGCCTTTTTCCAACCGAAACAAAACCTCTTTGCATTCGTTGCCCACAGAGACCACAAAAATTTCTCTTGTACCAGGCAATTGTTTTAGCCCGTCTTTTAAATCAAGAAGGGGAGATGTTTTAATCAGGATATTATCGGTTTTTAAAAATAGCAGTGGCAATAATTTGGTTGCATCTGGTTGGGAATCAGTAAGTTTCAATATTTTTTTACCATTGGCTTTTCGCGAAGGATCAAGAAAAATCCAGCTTAATTTTTGGGTGATTTTAGGGATAAATTCCTCAGCCGTAGATTCAACATATTCAATCGGATTATGCGTGCCAACACTCTTGAGCAAGGCGTGATTCTCTTTAGCCAGTGCGCACAGGCCAGCGTCCGGCTCAATATGATACACTTTCAAAAATTCGCGACTAAAAAAAAATGAATCAACGCCAAAACCTCCGGTGAGGTCGGCTATGGTTTCAGTTTTTGCTGATCGTTTGACAATTTCGCACTTGAACATGGCAGTTGTCTCTGAGGAACATTGCTCCAAATTCTGTTGCGGTGGATAAACTATTGCGGGATTGGCATACCATGTTGGAAGTTTATCTTTGGCCCGCCTTCGCCCATTAATTTGATTGGCCACAAATGAGGCCGGGTGGTCCAATATTTTTTTCTTCAGTAGAAGTTTCGCAAGGTCAGCGTTTTCATGAGCTAAAATATAGTTGATCAGCGCCTCATCCATGGAGTGCAATTTACAATTTGATGGTAATTCGTCCGGTTAAAACGGGCAGCTTTTGAATTACTCCGAACACCCGCCTCCAGGTTCTCAATAAAAAAAGAACTTTTGAATTAATTAGTGGAACTGGAATTAGCAGAAAGCTGTTGATTGCCTATCTTCAAACCTTAACCAATAAAACCCCATGAATACCCAAAAAATTACAACTGCCCTGCTGTGCTTTGCTACGGCATCGGTTATTTTTATTTCGTGCAGCAAGCCCACACCTGTTCCGGAATCCGCAACTCCCAGTACCGAGCGCATTAGCCAGATGATCAAAGATTGGGAGCGGGCTAAAAGATACACGCAAGCATATTTGGACTCTTCGAATGAGAGATCCGTTGCGTTCAAAGCGTCTGATAAAGCACCTCGCACCTTTGGCGATCAGTTGTTGCACATTTCTGAAGCAAATTACGGCCTGGCGCAAGCTGCCACCGGAAAGGCCACCGAGTTAGGTTTTGGAAAAATGGAAAAGAGCGATCTGTACAAAACCAAAGCCGATGTTGCTAACGCCACTATGGCCAGCTATGATTTTATGATTTCTGCTTTGAAGGAAATGAATGATGGACAATTGAAAGATTCCTGCTCTGTGTTTAACATGACCATGACTAAAGAGCAATTACTCAACAAAGCATTTGAACATCAAACCCACCATCGCGGGCAGTGCGCTATATACCTGCGTGCCCAAGGGCTAACGCCACCACAGGAAATGTTATTTTAATTTTTCGTGAGACCACAGTATGACGTTTGAGCATGCTGTGGTCTTTATCCCATTCACTCATTCCTGTTTATGAATTGGGCGAATTCCCTATTTTTGCTCAAATTTTACTTGATTGAAGCCCAAACGCACCCTCTCCGATTGGCTTACCAACCGATACCAGTTGGTTATCCGGAACGAAGAGAACTTAGCAGAGAAACATACATTCAGCTACACCTATGCCAAGGTGCTGGTGTTCAGCATAACTTTTCTGTCGTTGCTTTTTATTGGAAGTCTTTTTCTCTCTAAAACACTTTTGGCCAAATGGTTCGACCCACGCCACGCGCAGTTGGAGGCCAACAAAAATCTGGCAGCACTGGCCGTGAAGGTAGATTCACTGGTGATTGAAGTAGACAGAAAGGATAAATTCATCAATAATATTCAACGGATATTAAGAGGCGATACCGCTGGGGGTTTTCAGGATCCATCTGAAATATTGCAAACCCAAACCGAACCAGTGTCGGCTTCAGCGCTTGCCTATAGTGAGTCTGATTCTGCTTTTAGGAAAGAGTACGAACAAGCCGATCTGTCGTTTGTGTCGGTGAGCAACAAAAAATATAACGAGCTGCAAGAAACTTTTTTCTTTTCCCCCACTACCGGTTTTGTATCTGATAAATTCGATGCCAAAAAAGGGCACTATGGAATTGATGTGGTAACCAAAGCCAACGAACCGGTAAAATGTATTGCTGATGGAACTGTAATTATCGCCAGTTGGACGCAGGATTCGGGCTACGTCATTGCCGTGCAACACCAGGGAAACTTAATGTCCGTTTATAAGCATAATGCAGAACTTTTAAAGAAAGTAGGTACTTTTGTAATTGCAGGCGAAATTCTTTCTATAGTTGGCAACAGTGGCGAGATGACGAATGGCCCACACCTCCACTTCGAGTTGTGGTACAACGGCAACTCCATTAATCCGGAAGAATTTGTAACCTTTTAAAACAGCAGAACATGTTAGCAACTAAAGAACAAAAAAGAGCGGCTGAAGAAATTAGCAACTCAAGCAACGTAATTGGGAAAGGCACCACCATCGAAGGCAATATTGAAACCTCCGGCAACATTCGAATTGAGGGAAAAGTAATTGGCAACATCAAATCGCGTTCTAAGATCGCCTTGGGCAATGGCAGTCAGGTAGAAGGAAATATTACTGCACAAAACGCTGATATTGAAGGACACGTGAAAGGCAAAATTGACCTGTTGGAAATCCTTGTATTGAAATCAACGTCTGTCGTAACGGGCGATATATCTACAGGCAAATTGGTAATTGAACCAGGCGCCACTTTTAACGGTAGTTGCAAAATGGGCGGTGGCTTAAGGGATTTTAAACCGGTAGAGAGCAATGGGTTTGGAAGAACCTTGAAACCGGAAGAAGCAAAAGCTATCTGATCCTCCTTACTAATACGCCCGGTCTATCGAGCCCGACCCATAAACTTTCTTAGTCGTGTTCTTCGTATTGCCTTTGTGTTTGATAACTCCGCTGCCAACCACCAGGGCCTCCAACGAATTAGTTACGTTTAGTTCGGCAATGCCTGTTCCGCTTACTTTCGCCTTGCTGTTTTCGAGTGGGCAATCAAAAGCACTAACACTGCCGCTGCCACTTACCACCACATCGCATGAGGTGGCATAACCTTTCAATGTAATTTTACCAGAGCCGCTTACTTCGGTTTTAACCACATCTCCTTTAATATCGAGATCCATACTACCACTTCCGGACACAGAAAGGTTAAGGTAGCCTGAAGCAAGCGAATTTTCAGAAACGATCTTTCCGGCACCATTTACCTGCATCTCATCTAGGTTTTTTACGCTGATATAAATTTTCATAGTGGGGCTTATCTTGATATCATCAATCTTTCCCCAGATGCTTTTATTGGGATCATCCGGTTTGCGATCCAGGTTAATCATCAGTACGCCATTCTCCACAAAAATTTTTGTAAGTGCATAAATATCGGTCATGGCTTCCACGTTCACTTCCTGCTTATTGGTCTGCTTCAGGTAAATCGAGTAGTTCGAATTATTATAGATAGACTTAAACTCGGGGAGTTCAAGTGTTTTTTTTGTGACCTGGGCGGAGGCTGTTAAGGCCAAAAGGCCTAAAACAACAATAGAAAAGGTGGTTTTCATAAGGGTGCTTTTTTTGACTGTTAAAAGGGAATTTGAAAATACACTTTATCGGCAAGAGGAAAAACTCAACAGACAGAATTTCCGTCAAGCCAACCTGTTTAGGTGATGAAGCTACCCAATTCGGCTCCAGCTAATCTCATTTTTCTTTAAGGAATCAATTTGAATCCAGATGGGCCGGTTGGCCTCGCTGGATAATTCGGGATCGCTTCTCAGCACCTCCTTGGCAATCTCGCGAGCCTCTTGTAAAAGTTGAGTATCTTTTACCAGGTCGGCAATTTTCAAATCAAGCAGGCCGCTTTGTTGAGTACCCATTAAATCACCTGGGCCACGCAGTTTCAAGTCGGTTTCGGCAATTTCAAAACCATTGTTGGTTTTTACCATCGTCTCCATCCGCACCTTAGAGTCAGCACTGAGTTTGAAGCTGGTCATTAAAATGCAATAGGATTGTTTAGCCCCTCGCCCTACACGGCCTCGCAACTGGTGAAGTTGGGAAAGTCCAAATCGCTCGGCACTTTCTACCACCATCACAGAAGCATTTGGTACATCTACTCCAACTTCGATCACTGTAGTGGCCACCATAATCTTAGTTTCATTTTTTTGAAAACGACTCATTTCAAATTCTTTGGCCTCTGCCGGCATTTTGCCGTGCAGAATACTGATCGGTAAATCCGGAAAAGCACGCGAAATACTTTCGTAGCCGTCCATTAAATGTTTGAGATCAAGTTTTTCAGATTCCTCAATCAGCGGATAGACCACATACACCTGCCGACCTTCTTCAATTTGAGTGCGGATGAATTTATTTATTTGTAACCGGTATGAGTCAAACCGGTGTTCTGTTTTAATTGGTTTTCTTCCGGCTGGCAGCTCATCAATTACAGATATGTCCAAATCACCATATAGCGTCATGGCAAGTGTGCGTGGAATTGGGGTTGCAGTCATTACCAGTACGTGCGGATAAACCCGACTGCTCTTGGTCCAAAGTTTGGAGCGCTGGGCAACACCAAAGCGATGCTGTTCATCGATTACCACCAATCCCAGATTTTGAAATTGAACCTCATCCTCAATCAATGCGTGAGTGCCAATCAGAATTTTTATAGAGCCAGCTTGCAATCCTTCGTGCAGTTTTTTTCTATCCGATTTTTTTGTGGAACCGGTTAACATAGCCATGGGTATACTCATTAAATCGGCAAATATTTTTATGCTTTTAAAGTGTTGGGTGGCCAAAATTTCAGTAGGCGCCATCAGCGCTACCTGCGTGCCCGAGCTGATTGCAATTAACATGCAAATGAAGGCCACGATGGTTTTGCCGCTACCTACATCGCCTTGCAAAAGGCGGTTCATTTGCTTTCCTGATTTTAAGTCGGCATAAATTTCATGCACCACTTTTTTCTGGGCTCCTGTTAATTCAAATGGAAGATGGGATTCGTAAAATTCCTTTAATAATGAGGTGTTGGTGAATACTTGACCCGCAAATTTTTCTTCCCGAACCAATTTTAATTTTAATAATCTAAGCTGGATATAGAAGAGCTCTTCAAACTTTAAGCGCTTCTGAGCCGCTGTAAAACTTTCGCGCGTCTCCGGAAAATGAATTTGTGAAATAGCTTCACTTCGTGCAATAAGTGAAAGTTTTTTTAAAATGAGATCAGGAAGAGTTTCTCTTATTTGGGTTTCAGCTGATTTCAGAATGGCTGCTTCCAGCTTGCCAATAAATTTACTGTCGATGTATTTTGCTTTTAACTTTTCTGTGAGCGGGTAGACGGGCTGAAGAAATCCGGTTGTTTCGGTTCGCTCACTCACTGGCTCAATCTCCGGGTGGGCAATGGTGATCGTTCGCCCATATAGATTAGGTTTGCCAAACACGACATAATCGATTCCTTTCTTGTATTTTTCTAAAGCCCAGTTTATTCCCTGGAACCAAACGAGTTCAAGAGTTCCGGTGCCGTCACTAAAGGTAGCCACCAACCTTTTTTTTCTGCCTCCACCCGCTAATTCTATTTTAGTTATCCTGCCTTTAATTTGTGCAGAAAGTAGGTTTTCGTGAGTTTCAGCAACGGTGTAAAAACGGGTGCGGTCTTCGTAGCGAAAGGGATAATGACCCAGCAAATCGCCAAACGTAAAAATATTCAGTTCTTTTTGCAGGAGCGCAGCGCGCTGCGGACCAACACCTTTAAGGAATTCTATTTTAGTTTCGAAGAAGTTTGACAAGGTCATTATGAGCCTTGAAAAGGATTGTTTTTTAGCAAACGGTTACTATGATGTACCGTAAGAATTTCAATTCAGCCATTTGCTTAGCCTTTTCCTTGCCTCGTCAGTTGAAATAGTTTGACCTGCCTTTGATTGCTCCAGCCCAAGTTCCACTTTTTGCAAAAGGATAATTTTTTCAAAAAGGTCTTCAATTGAAAACCCATCGGGAAGGTCTTTAACAGTTTGAAGGATTTTTTCTTTTGAAAGCATAATCAAAAATACAATCTTCTACTCATTTCGCCAATCTACCGTATTAATCAAATGCATGGCATCTTTCTTCATGTAGTCAATGGCAGGGGCCAAAGAGTCGTTGCTTACTTTCGTATAAAAGTAAACAGCGCCACGAAGAAAATGGCGAGTGGAATCGGTAATAGTAAATTGAAATTGACTGGGCACTTCTCCGTTTAGTTCCGAGATGGTGGCAGTTTTTCCGGAAGGGGTTTTCACCACTACCTCATCAATGGCGTTTGCTTTTATTTGGTGCTTGGCTGTGAGCACAAAAGCATCGTTAAAGTACGATTTAAGTTGCTCCAGATTTTTTATTCGTTTATAGGTAATATGAATGTTGGCTTTCATTTCAGGATAGTAAATCTCCACCCAATGCTTATCACTCACCCACGAAGTATCTTTAAGAAATTTGGCATACTGAGAATACTCAAACCGATAGGGCAATGTATCAGGCGAAAGCTGGTAGACCGGTTCAGGCAGAACCAAACGATTATAGCCAAGAGGTTTAGGTTGGTAGTCTTTCTTACAGGAAACAAAAGTGATACCCGCTAGGAAGAATAGCCAAAATCTAAACTGACAATTAAGAATTGACAAATTGAAAATTATTTAAAACGGTAAATCATCCGTTGCAGAACCTGAAACCGGTTTAAAATCTTCCTGTGCTGTTGGAGGGGCAGCAGGTCTCGAAGCCGAACCGGTGCCCGAGCCTTTTGTGCCTAACATTGTCATGTTGTCGGCCTGCACTTCGGTGATGTAGTGTTTTACATTATCCTTTTCCCAGGAGCGCGTGCGCAACCGTCCTTCAATATATACAAGGTCACCTTTGTGCAAATATTTGGCGGCTATATCCGCAAGGCCACGCCAAAGAACAATATTGTGCCATTCGGTTATGTCTTTGCGCTCCCCAGTGGTTTTGTCTTTATAGGTTTCGGTGGTGGCCATGGTGAAGTTAGCCACGGTTGCACCGCTTTCTAAATTTCTAACTTCTGGGTCTTTGCCCAAATGTCCGATTAAGATTACTTTATTAACTCCGGCCATGTGTCGATATGTTTTAAGATTTTAATTCAGCCTTTATGTAAAGGCCTGATGATACTTCAAAATTACTTTTTTCCATCCAAACTAAAATGTACTAAATCCTCTGTGCTTTAAATAATTAGTGATTAATACAGGTTTAGCTAAAGTTTCTATTTCTTTATTTGAGTAGAATTCCCCGTTTCTTATTCGTTTGCTGAACGGTTTTATGTTCGAAATGCTTACCTCAAAAAACTTCCCTATGATTTCCTGGTGCGACAAAACTTGCTTTATGCGGTAACTTTTAGGCAATGGGACTTTAGGATTGATCCCTGTTTCAGAACGAAACAGGTGAAAAGCAGTTGAATCGCCAAGTTGCCGGTTCGATTCTATTAAGTAGAATTCATGCAAACCTTCCCAAATGTCTTTTTCTTTCCGGAGGTGCATCCATATTTTTTTTCCTACCCGAACTACAAAATAATTGAAGTACCTAACCTTTTTTTTCTTCGGCTTGGGTTTCACCGGATACAAAGACTGACTTTCGGTTTTGAAAGCAACACATTGTTTTGAAAAAATACAATCTCCACATTTTGGATTGCGAGGCATGCATTGCACAGAACCAAACTCCATCATGGCTTGGTTAAATTCACCAGGATGATCTCGTGAAATGAGACTATTAGCTAACTCGAAAAAATATTTCTTGCCTTCAGGCGATGAAATATTAAGACTGATGCCGTAAAGGCGTGATAAAAATCTGAACACATTGCCATCCACCACTGCGGCAGGCTGCTGAAATGCCAGTGAGGCGATGGCTGCAGCGGTGTAGTCACCGATGCCGGGAAGTTTTTTGAGCAAGTCAACTGTTTTTGGGAATCGTCCTTTGAAATCGTTTGATACGATCTTGGCGCATTTATGCAGGTTTCGCGCCCGGGAATAGTACCCGAGCCCTTGCCAAAGCCTAAGCACCTCTTTTTCGTGAGCGTGGGCCAGGTCATTTACGGTGGCGAATCTTTTTACAAACTTAATATAGTAGGGAAGCCCCTGGTTTACCCTTGTTTGCTGCAATAAAACTTCAGAAAGCCAGATTTTATAAGGGTCTTTTGTCTTGCGCCAAGGCAGATTGCGTTTGTGGTTTTGGTACCACTCTATTAATAAGGTAGAGAAATGTATTTTGTTCATTATTTTCTTTGAACGACTCGCTAATGGCCGCAAGCTATAGGCCTGGGGGTTAGTCATTAACCTTATGACATGACTTTTCTCCCAAATAGCGATTAAAAAAACTAATATCCTGTAAATCAGCAACTACTATTTGCGTATGCAAAATTGCGTTCTAAATTTGCCCACTTGAAACGACCCGAGAAACCTTAACCCAACTACCGTGACAAAATCAGACATCATCAACCAAATCGCAGACAAGACCGGAATTGATAAGAGTGACGTGACCGCTTCGGTTGAGGCTTTCTTTTCGATCGTTAAATCTAATATGAGCAGTGGGCACAATATTTATATCCGGGGTTTTGGGAGTTTCGTGAATAAAAAACGCAAAAAGAAAATCGCCCGGAACATTTCCCGAAATACAGCCATTGTTATTGACGAACACTATATTCCAAGCTTTAAGCCCGCTAAAGTCTTCATCAGCAAGATTAAAAACAGCGATAAGGTTAAGCAATTAGCCAGCAAGATGGTTGAGAAATAATGCTCGAACCATTGAGCATCGACAATTGATCCATTGATTAATTTCTCTTATGCTTAAAACACGAATCATCCTCCTCGTGGCATGTGTTGCCATGATTTGGCTGATTTTTTTACTTCCCAAGTCAGTTGTAGAGAATCAGACGGAATTAAAGGAATCCCAATCCAGTTCCGGAACCACCGATATTCATTCGAAAGTGGATGCCGGCCTTCAGAAACAAATTAATCGGCTGAGGGCAAAACTGACCCATGAACCCGAAAAACGAAATTCTGCTATATTTGCCGACTCTTTGGCCGGGCTATACCAAAAGGCCTCGCGTTTTGACAGCGCTGCCTGGTATGCCGAACAAGCCAATATGTTCTTTGAAACAACTGAAAGCATAGAAAAGACAGGCATGGTCTACTTCCAGGCCTTTTCCTTTGCCATGGATAGAGCTAAAAGAAATGAACTGGCGGGAAAGACAAGGATATACTTTAACAAAGTATTAGAAAAATCCCCTGGCAACCTGGATGTTAAGACCAAGCTGGCACTTACTTATATAGGAACCGATGCACCCCCGATGCAAGGAATAAACCTTTTGCGTGAGGTGCTTGCGGAAAATCCCAAATTTCAACCGGCCCTTTATAATATGGGTATGCTTTCAGTGCAATCGGGGCAGTATGGTAAAGCTATTGAATGGCTGACCAAATTGCTGGAACTAAACCCCGATGATGTTCAGGGCACGCTCCTGCTCGGTGTGGCATACGCCAATGTCGATGAAAAAGATAGAGCTCGCGAACAATTTGAAAAAGCAAAGAAATTGGATTCGGATCCGGCTGTTCAGCAACAGGCGGATACGTATCTGAAAGATTTAAAATAAAATTATTATTAACTCCCGGTGCTGACGGGAAAAACAAAAAAATTATGCCAAGCGGTAAGAAAAGAAAGAAACACAAAATGGCCACTCATAAACGCAAGAAGCGTTTGAGAAAGAATCGTCACAAGAAAAAATAATTATTAACCATTAAAATTTAAACATTTTGAGCAGCGAACTTATTATCAGTTCGGCTCAGGATGGTTGCCGACTGGCGTTACTCCGCGATAAGACACTCGTAGAGTTTCATCAAGATGAGGCAGGAAGCAAGTTTGTAGTAGGCGATATTTACCTGGGCACCGTAAAGAAAGTGGTTCAGGGTTTGAATGCCGCCTTCATTGACATCGGGTACGAAAAGGATGCATTCCTTCATTACCTGGATTTGGGTGCACAGTTCAACTCACTTCAAAAGTTCAGCAAACTTGTTAGGGCAAAAAAAATAAACGGAGCCAAACTCGATAAATTTCATCGGGAGAAAGACATTGATAAGCATGGCAAAATAGGCCAGGTGCTTTCAAAAGGTCAGTTGGTTCCTGTGCAGATCGTAAAAGAGCCCATTTCTACCAAAGGCCCGCGGTTATCATCTGAGCTAAGTATTCCGGGACGTTACCTGGTGCTGGTTCCGTTTTCAAACGCTGTGAGCGTTTCGAAGAAAATTACCAGCAGCGAAGAGCGCAAGCGTTTATTGCGCCTTATTCAATCCATCAAGCCCGAAAATTTCGGAGTCATTATTCGCACGGTGGCCGAAGGCAAGGAGACTGCCGACCTCGACAAAGATTTGCGAAGCATTGTGAAAACCTGGGAAGACGGGATGGAAAGGCTTATAACAGCCAACAGTCGTGACAAAATTATTGGTGAACTGAGCAAAACTTCTTCCTTGCTGCGCGATGTGGTGAACGAATCGTTCGATAACATTCACATTGACGACAAGAAACTTTATGATGAGGTGCGCGGCTACATGGCCGTAAACGCTCCCGACAAAGAGAAAATAGTAAAACTCTACACCGGCAAAGCAAAAATATTTGAACACTACGGCATTGAGCGACAAATTAAATCGGCTTTTGGACAAACCGTAAGCTTAAGAGCAGGAGGGTATTTAATTATTGAGCACACGGAGGCACTGCACGTAATTGACGTGAACAGCGGCAATAAGTCGAATCGCGAGGCCAACCAGGAAACAACTGCACTGTCCGTAAACCTGGAAGCCGTGAGAGAAGTAGCGCGCCAACTTCGCCTGCGCGATATGGGTGGCATTATTGTGGTGGATTTTATTGATATGAGGAGCGCGGATAACAAGCGACTCATTTATCAAAATATGCAAAACGAAATGCAGGCTCACGATCGGGCTAAGCATACTGTACTTCCTCTGTCCAAGTTTGGTCTGATGCAAATTACACGCGAGCGTGTGCGGCCACAGGTAAACATCGTTACCAAAGAAGTTTGCCCTTCGTGCAATGGCACAGGCAGCATAACGGCCAGTATTTTAATTACCGATCAGATTGAGCAACACATTCAGCACCTCTTTGAAAAACAAAACGAATCGGGATTGGTGTTGGCGCTGCATCCGTTTCTTCACTCCTATTATTCTAAAGGCATTTTTTCCAAAAGGTTTAAATGGTGGTTGAAATACAAGCGATGGGTGAATTTGGTGAAAGACACTTCGCTGGGTATTACAGAATTTCATTTCCTGAATAGGGATGGCGAAGTAATTGAAATGGGAACCCAACCGGTAAAAGAAAAAGAGAAGGAAGAGGTTAAGGAAGAAGTAGAAGCCTGATTTAAAAATGAATAATTTTAGCCTCCACGGTTTTAAACCCTGGAGGCTTTTTTGTGCCCGGATAAATATTTTCGTCCCCGCAGAGAACGGCTTCGAGACTCTGCGATTAGGTGAAGAGAGCCCTTTTTCTGTATTTTTATTGGATAAGGGAATATGTGCAATAGCGCTTATTCGGACGTTGGAGCCAATTAATCAACTCATGACTGACAGATTCTCATTACTAATCTTAGCAACAGTAATTATATCCTGTAACACAGACTGCAAAAAAAAAGTAATTGAGACGCATAGTAACGGACAAACAAAAAAATTGCGTGAATACCCGAAATGTTGGGACTCGCTGACATATGAGGAGAAACAGTTTTATCCGTCAGGAAAGATTGAATGGGAATCATTCACAACACCGACAGAAAAGTTCGTTGAATTCAAGTCCTGGTATGAAAACGGACAGCAATCAGCTCAATGGAAACTGCAAGACAACAAAGAACACGGACATATTCTTTGTTGGTATGATAACGGAAATCTAAAAAGAGAAGGATTTTTATTTGAAGGACTTGAGACCGGTTTACACAAAGAATGGCACTCAAATGGACAGTTAGCCCAATTAGGAAAGTATATGGACAACGGCAAAGACAGTGTCTGGACGTACTGGCTCGAAAGTGGAGTACTCAAAATGACGGAGACTTATAATGACGGACTACTAGACGGGGTGACGAGAGTGTTTCATAATCACGGAAAAACTAAAATTGAATTAGTATACAACAACGGGCTTAAGGACGGCATTTATAAGCAGTGGGACACTAGTGGGCAGCTTATTAAAGATTTTGTATACGAAAAGGACTCCTTAATAAAGAGGACGGTGGACAAAGATTAACTGGCGCTAACAAAATGCTTGTGTCAGGGTTTGGTGTTTTCTGTCCCCGCGGAGTCTCCGCTTCGTGACTCTGCGATTAGGTGAAGAGAGCCCTTTTTCTGTATTTTTATTGGATAAGGGAAGATGTGTAATAGCGCATATTCGGATGTGTGGCAACAATGTTGACTAAAATTAGATTAGATGAATAAGCGTTTGTTGACTCTATTGTTTTTATCTATTACGTTTTGTGTCGTTGGACAAAAAAAGTTTAACATGCTGCGTGACACCAGTGAAGTTTCTCCACTGAAGGTTCTTGACATCGTTGGACCTGTTTCAATTATTAACTTAATAGCAACTCCGGAAAAATATCACGGAAAGAAAATTCAGATAATCGGATATTTACATCTAGAGTTTGAAGGTGATGCGATTTATCTTCATAAAGAAGATTATTCAAATGCGATCACTGCTAATGGACTATGGGTTAATTTTTCAGAGAAGTTGACAAAGAAAAAGAACTTAACAGACTATAACGACAACTACGTTATTATTCTTGGGACTTTCAACAAAGACAGCATGGGACACATGGGACTTTGGAATGGGACAATGGACGACATCATAAGACTTGACTTTTGGAGATCGAAGAAGTAACGCGGACAACACTGCCACCAACAAGCTATAAGTCATGCCTGCACAGTTGATATTTAATTTTTCAGACTTCGCAGAGTCTCCGCTTCGGGGCTCTGCGATTAGGTGAAGAAAGCCCTTTTTCTGTATTTTTATTGGATAAGGAAATATGTGCAATAGCGCATATTCGGACGTTGGCGGTAATTGGCATGACGGACATATGAAATCGACATACAAAATTTTTGGACTACTGATTCTAACGATTTTGATTCAGGAGACAATAAACAGGACTCTTGACAAATATTTTGTAGTTGGCATTGCTCCCACATTAATCTTCGGGACAATTTGGAACCTAAAAAACGGACAGTTTATTTATTCAAAGCTGTCGGACAAAGAAAAGTTTAGCTTAAAATTCTTCAAAGTCTTTAGCATTGCAACAGTAATTTGGTTAGTAGTCTACACGTATTTTTTAAATATCTTCATTTGGCCACATGGGACAATTGACATTAGTTCCGGCCGACTAATTTTTAACGCAGTTAGTGGACTATTTGTAATTTACTTTCTGTTTGTCTTCTATTTTAACATCTCTTTCGTGACAAGGGGACTAAATAAATTATATGATGTAAAGGGCTTTGGATTAAAGACGGTTCTCTCAATAATATTTTTCCCACTTGGACTCCTTTGGTTGCAACCAAAAATTGAAGGACTCAAGTGAGCCAACTACCGCCAACAAAATGTTCTGTCTTGCAGAGTCTCCGCTTTTGGGACTCTGCGATTAGGTGAAGAGAGCCCTTTTTCTGTATTTTTTGGATAAGGAAATATGTGCAATGGCGCGTATTCGGACGTTATAAGCAACCGATTGACAGTATTAAACCTAACTTAAAATGAGAAAAATAATACCCTTGATTCTGGTATCGACAATTTCAGTTTTTGTTAATGCACAAGATAGTACAGCGTTTAGTTTAACATTTAATCATTTAGCGATTTCAGTAAAAGATGTAAATCGATCAGCCGAGTTTTACAAAAATGTTCTGCACCTTAAAGAAATTGAAAACCGTGGGAAACTCGAAGGAGTTAGATGGGTTTCAGCTGGAGATGGCAAAGAATTGCACTTGGTTTCAATTCTTAAAGAACCTGTCGTATTAAATAAAGCCATTCATATTGCATTTACAACACCTCATTTTGATGCAATAGTCAAAACCCTTGATAGAATGAAAATCACATATTCTGACTGGCCAGGAAACTTGAATAAAATCAACATTCGGGCAGACGGGATAAAACAGATATTCTTTCAAGACCCTGATGGCTATTGGATAGAGGTGAATAGCTTAGGACAAAATTAATACTTACGTTTTTATTCGGCTGCCGATACCAACGTGTTGATGCCATAGCGTGGGTTCAGTGTTGTGTTGTAGTTTTTGTTTCTTAATTTAGTTCGGTCACGTTGGACGGTTCATTTGAATCGATGGTTTAATTCTTAAACTAAAGAATATGGAAACAAAACCGACAGATAGAAAATCAAGAAATAGTATAGCTATTTGGATTGGTCTTGGAATCGCATTGGGGGCCGCCTACGGTGCTTATACGGGAAATACCTCATTAGGCGTTGGGATTGGACTAGTTGTAGGTGTTGTTGTAGGTGCAATATTTAGCGCTGTAAAAAACAGAAAGTAAAATTTCAATCAACACTATGTGGAGCGGCTTGTGGGTAGGCTTTTATAAACTGAAGTGATGTGACCGTCAGAGGACTGAATGTCCCTCAGGACCGGTAAATTAGATGTTTTCCTCTCATTTGAGTCTGTGGATTATCTGGAGTTGACTCAGCATTCAAGTTTTGGCATATTTTTAGTAAGTAAAGTTTTCAACCTTAAACAAACCCTTATGAAACACCTATTTCATGTTCTCTTCCTTTTATTGACATCCGCTGTTCTGGCTCAACCCAAACAGCAAAAAACTTTCGATCATGTAACATTCGGAAAGAAAATTTATGGCAACTTTTCCGCGGGCATGAACACAGCCATTTTCCTGCCGGACGATAAAGCGCTGGCATTTATAAGTACTAAAACCGGGAGATCTTTAGATGATCTGAAGAAAGAGAAAGAATTAAATATAACCTACATACAGGCAGACAAAGGGACGTTGCAAGGCGAACAGGCTGGCGGGCTCATGGTTGCGAAAGTTGATCTCGTCAAAGTGGCGCACCCTTCTTTAACCATGGCTAATATTATTATCGAGGTTGGTGCTGGCGCCACAATGAAACGGATTGAATTGGGTAATTGCATTCAAACGGATGTTACCTGGGTATTGGGCGACTACATGTGCCTGGAAGGGAAAAAACCAGTGAGAGCTAAGATAGAGTCAAAGGAGGAGATAACAGCAAAGTATTTAGCCAAGACAGAAAAAGATTACAGCAGGATAAAAGATAGGGAATGGTCTGTGCTGGAAGTTATCATTATCAACACGGAGAACCCCAAGGGATTGCTGCGGGGAGGAGCACAGTTGCAACGTGAAAACTGGTATCATTTTGATGTAAAACTTAATAGCAACGGAACAAGCCAAGGCTACCTGGGCAAAGGAGCCGACATCGTAAGGAATTGGAACGGTGGCTATGAGCTGGGACTTGATAAGTTGACGTTCAAGAATGGAAATGAAATTCTTGACTCGTTTGATTTTGTAAGCAGCTCGAAAGATGAGTTTATTGTAAAGAGAGATTTGGATAACGCTACCTACTATTTTATTGCTTCTGCTGCCCCCGAAGTAAAAAAATCTGAGGCCGTGGCTGTAGCCGCAGTTTCCGAAACAAAGAAACCTTACAAGGCAGTCCTGTTTGCTCAATCAGGCGCTGATCTTTCCAGCCAATTTATCCAGAAGGATAAAATAGGGTTACCGTTGGCGGGCTATTACATTACCAACAAGGACGAGAAAATTAATGCTGTCATAGCTTACCAGGAACCCGAGAAATTGTTGAATCAACTCTTTAGCGTGGTCATTTGCAAAAGCGCAAATAATATCAAGGTAGACTATCTCAATCCTGATAAAGAACCCAACTTCGATAAGTTTATTCCAAAAGATCAAGTCAAGGCATTCTATGTTGGTGACCAGTTGTTTGTTCAATCTAAACCGGGTAAATGGTATATCCTGCAGGAAGAGGGTGCTATCCAAAAATTGGTTAATCTTCTTAAGGTTACCAGTGGAGCAAAAAGTGGGTACGATGTCAGCTACTTCATTCAAAAACTGGATGAGGATCCTCGAGGTCAGCTTGATATGGCGTTTAATTTTAAAACTATCATGAGCGAGTTAGTGAAAGAGAACGCGGAACTTGCCTTAAAAGTAAAAAATAAGGAACAGGGTTATCAGCTTATGCAAATGGATAAAATCGTTGCGCAGTATAATCAATGGTACGACCAACAGTTTCCGGGAAAAGTAAAATATCTCCCGATCAATCCTTAATCAATCTCTAAGACTAAAGCACCAAACACCAAAAACACACCACGAAAAAATTTCTTCGTCCTCAGAGTCTCCGCTTCGGGACTCTACGATTAGGTGAAGCGAACCCTTTTTCTGTATTTTTATTCCATAAGGGAATATGTGCAATAGAGCATATTCAGACATTGTGCGGATTTTTTTAACGAAGATTCTCCATGATTAGATTGATGATTGACAAACTTGGTGACGGCCATAAGGATTTATTCTTAAAAGTGGACACAATGGTTAACTCTGTAAAAGTTGCCGACAGCTATTACCTCTTTGGCTTTCTTGAATTTTCGGACAAAGATTTCAAAAATATATCCGACCAAGATGGTGAACGACTTAAATACGGAGCAAGTCAGCTAATTGAATTTTGGAGAGCCCGGATACAAAAACTTGAAAGAGGACAAAAGACATTTATACCATTTGACTTAAGTGACCAGTATATAGGTGGGCTTCAACTTGAAAAGACAAAATTGGGATTCAAAACACGACTAGTGTTTACGGACAAAATTGAGGGGTCGGAGGTTGGTATTTCCAACTTGGACAAATTAATTAACGACAGAAATATAGAGTTTGAGTCTGAGGATAATGAATGGCTAATTGGAGAAGATACCATTTATAAAGGACTTGAATGGAGCTTGAAAGAACTTGAGAACTAAATAAACGACCGCACAACAATGTGCATATTTCATTCTGTCCCCGCAGAGTCTCCGCTTCGGAACTTTGCGATTAGGTGGAGAGAGCCCTTTTTCTGTATTTTTATTGGATAAGGAAATATGTGCAATAGTACATATCCAGACGTTAGCTGTAAGCGCTTCAGGACAGATTGGACTTCGAATGAAAAAACAAATACAAATTTCGGGGATATATAAGTTGGACAACAAAACTGACTCTTTCACGGGGACAGTGATGTTTGACGAAAGAGACAATTCAATTTATTACAGTTGGACGTTGCTTGACGAAAAAGGGAAATCAATCGCGGGAAAATCATTGAACGTTGCTTTTCAACAAATTCCTGAGGGATACGACAAATTTGAATTCTCAAAAACTCATGCAATTGAGGGGATAAAGAATTTCAGAATTGGAAGAGAAAAAATAATCCACGAACTAAGTGTGGATTGAAGCGCCAGCAGCTAACAAAGGGTATGTGCCATTCTCGTCCCCGTGTCTCCGCTTCGGGACTCTGCGATTAGTTGAAAAGAGCCCTTTTTCTGTATTTTTATTGGATAAGGGAAATATGAGTAATAGCACATACACGGACATTAGCGGCAATTTTACAAACAGGACAAGTTATTTACGAAAACTAACTTAAAACTCAAGGGACATGAAAACACTGAGAAGACACTGGTATAACATCGGAGGTGTTATATCAATAATATCAATTTTCATATTAGTATACCTGTGGGACGATATGGCAGTTGTGCAACGACTGTTGTTCATGAACTTTATTGCGTTGCTCATTCATCAATTTGAGGAGTATGGATATCCAGGAGGTGAACCAGCTATTATGAATATTGCATTACAAAATAGCGAATCACCTGACCGCTTTCCATTAAACCAAAACTCGGCAATGGTGATAAATGTTTTTGCTGCTTACGTTTTTTATTTATTTCCAGTTTTCTTTCCTAACATGATATGGTTAGGAATAGCTCCGACCATCTTTGGCTTCGGACAATTTGTAATTCATGGCATACAAACACCGAAAAAACTTGGACAATTTTATAACCCGGGACTGGGAGCAGTGACGCTACTACACATCCCAATCGGTGCGTATTTTATGTATTACATTATTACGAACGACCTAACGACAGCCTTTGATTGGATTTATGGAATCGTCTACTTAATGGCGTTTGTGTTTATATGTATGGTTAAGATGACATATTCCTGGCTAGCTGATAAAAACTCACCCTATGCATTTCCTGAGGAAGAGATGAGACGGTTTAATGTTCAGGCCAAAGTGGACAGGGTAGCAAAAAATCATCAGATAGGGAGTAAGTAAAATTGCCGCTAACAAAATGTTTATGCAATTGCGGGGCGAACGAAGAGTTTAGTTGTAGTTTGTGTTTCAAATAAAGTTCTGTCCCCGCAGAGCCTCTGCTTCAGGGCTCTGCGATTAGGTGAAGAGCAACAAAAAAATAAATGACAACTATTGATAGCTTGTTCGAATTAGCAACCGAACTCCGGGACAATGGACAACTGGAGCATTCGACTAGAGTTCTTTCAAAAATCTTAGACGAGTACCCAAACGACAAAGACCTCTGGAAAGTCTATACAATTTTGGGTGGTGTTAACAGCGACTTAAAACAAAATATAATCGCTGTGGAAAATTTCAAAAAAGCGACTGAGTTAAATCCAGATTCAGAACTTGCTTCCCTTGGACTATATGTCACTTTAGCATCATTGGACAAAGATGTAGACGCAATTGAAGAAATGAAAAGATTTTTGAAAAGTCGTCCGGCAAAGTTGTACAAGGACACACTTGAAGAACTTCTGGACGGCTTGACCAAAGGATTTATGATGAATTATGAAGACGACATCATGACTCTGGCGAGAAGTAATGGATTTAAGATTTGAGTTCTGCCCCGCAGAGTCTCCGCTCGGGACTCTGCGATTAGGTGAAGCGAACCCTTTTTCTGTATTTTTATTGGATAAGGGAATATGTTGCGATAGCCCTATTCGGACGTTGTGAGTTATTTTTCTCCGACAAATTACAATTGACTGATGAATACAACTTTGACTAAAGAAGAAATTCTTCGACTACTTGGGAAATACTCAATAGCATTAATCATCTTTCAAATCATATCTCGATTTGGACTAAACTTTGGCATACAAACCTTTTATGATTTATTTCCAATCGACCCAGTGGACATAATAAAAACTCATGAATCATATTTTGAACTTGTGACAGGTTCGATTTCTCTGTTAATCGACCTGATATATGCCATTTATTTACTAACCGACATGGATAGAAAAATAAAATTAACATGGGCAATTTTCGCGTTGACAATTTTCAATCCTTGGACAGGCACGGCATTTTTTATTATCATGAAATTAGTGGATTCAAAAAACAACACACAACAATAGGTTTATTCAATGCCGGGTGAAGAGTAGAGATAAAGTTCTGTCCCCGCAGAGTCTCCGCTTCGGGACTCTGCGATTAGGTGAAGAGAGCCCTTTTTCTGTATTT
>Ga0315912_10001808_pt1 | contig 24593 bp, 14 predicted proteins | sample VfabasoilMG_FD_204469 | JGI IMG/M metagenome (GOLD analysis project Ga0315912, IMG submission 204469) | Garden soil microbial communities collected in Santa Monica, California, United States - V. faba soil | ecosystem: Environmental > Terrestrial > Soil > Garden | place: USA: California... | reverse complement strand
GATGAAGTCGTGCCGTATATCTGGCACAGTTGCAATGGGCGCATCGGCGTCATCACCAGCGGCGCGAGCCTCGGGGCCTACCATGCCGCCAACCAACTCTTCCGCCGCCCCGACCTATTCGATGGCATGATCGCCATGAGCGGCAACTACAACATCCGCAACTTCACTGACAATTACTACGACGAAAACGTCTACTTCAACGACCCGTTGGCTTACCTCCCCAACATGGGCGATGACTACTATTTGCCTCTGCTCCGCCAAAAGAAACACATCCACATCCTCTCCGGCCAAGGCAACTATGAGCGCCCTGATAGTTCCCGCGAACTGTCGAACTTGTTGAACTCGAAAGGCATCCCGAACGAGCTTGATCTGTGGGGCTATGACATGCCCCACGACTGGCCGACGTGGCGCGCGATGCTCCCCTACTACATCGCTTCCCGCTTCTAATTCAAGCGAGCATTGGAGGATTAGAGATTTAATTCTCCAATGCTCTAAACCTCCAGCCTCTTTTACAAGGAGATTGCCATGCCAAAAATTGGTCTCTTCGTTGGGCGTGAGTGGTCGTTCCCACCCGCCTTCATTGAAGAAGTGAACAAGCGCAACGCGGGCGTGACGGCCGAATATGTGCAAGTGGGCGGCACCCAAATGGATGAGCCCTGCCCGTATGCGGTGATCATTGACCGCATCTCGCACGAAGTCCCTTACTATCGCTCGTATCTGAAGAACGCCCTCCTCCAGGGCACCCACATCGTCAACAACCCGTTCATGTGGACGTCGGATGACAAATTTTTCGGCGCGTCACTGGCCACCAAGATCGGCATTGCCAGCCCCAAGACGGTCGTGTTGCCCAATAAAGATTATGTGCCGGGCATCGTGCATAACGAGAGTCTCCGCAACCTGGTCTACCCCATTCCGTGGCAAAAGATCGTGGATGACCTCGGTGGTTTTCCGGTGGTGCTGAAAGACGCGCATGGTGGGGGCTGGAAGCAAGTGCACGTGTGCAAGACCTTTGATGATTTGTTCGATGCTTATAACCAAGCCGGCCTGCTTACGATGGTCTTGCAAGAATTCGTGAAGTGGGATTACTACATCCGCTGTATGTGCATTGACCAAAACGACATCCTCGTGCGGAAGTACGACCCGGATCGCCGCTTGTACCTGCCACCGGATGACCTAGCGCCCAAACTCCACGACCGCGTGGTGGCCGATTCGCGCAAGCTGGTGAAAGCGCTCGGCTATGACATGAACACGATTGAATGGGCCCTCCGTGATGGCGTGCCGTACGCGATTGACTTTATGAACCCCGCACCGGACATGGACATCAACTCCACCGGGCGCGAGTACCACTTCTGGTGCATCGAAAAGATGGCCGATATGTGTATCCGGCTGGCCAAAGAGCCGCGCCCGCAGATCAAAGACCTGCATTGGTCGAAGTTGTTTAAGCAAGGCTAAAACCTCATCTCATCCCCGCCCGCTCCTGAAGCGAAAAGCGCGCTTTAGGAGCGGGCACAACCTTAGTTCATACGAGCGTGCGCCAACCAGAGGCCCTATGACTCAACTCCGCGAAGCGATTGATTTCTACCATTCCCTCCTTGACGACGAGACCGGGCGTCAGAGTCAAGGCCAACTCAAGCAACAACTCCATCGCCGCGAACTCTTCTTCGGCGACCGCCCGCTCTGCACCGTCCTCCGCCCCCGCTTCCTCACGTTTGAACAATATCATCTTTTGCAAACCACTTTGCGCGTGACGCTCGGTGCATTTCGCAAGGCGCATCAGGCGGCCATCGCTGACCCAGCCATCCGCGCGCAATTTAAGTTGACCGATTGGGAAGAGAAGTTGGTGCAGGTAGACCCGGGCTTCAAGGCGTCCAGCCCTACCGGACGCATGGACTCGTTCTTCACCAGCGCCGATGAACTGTACTTCACCGAGTTCAACGCCGAAACGCCCGCCGCGCCCGCCTATAACGACGTGTTGTCGGAAGTGTTTTACGGCCTACCCATCATGCGCGCGTTTGAGAAGAACTATGAAGTGTCGCCGCTCCCGGCGCGCCATCACACAATGCACGCCTTGCTCGATTGCTTTGAGCAGTGGGGCGGGCGCAGTGAACGCCCGCGCATCGCCATCATGGATTGGCGCGAAGTGCCCACTTATAGCGAATTCGTCTTGTTCCAAGACTATTTTGAATCACACGGCTTTGAGTGCATCATCGCCGACCCGCGCGAATTTGAATATCGGGATGGGCGCTTGTTGGCCGACGGCATCTTGCCGATCAACCTGATCTATAAGCGCGTATTATTGAGCGAACTCGTGGAGCGGTGCGGCGTGGATCACGCCGTCATCCGCGCCGTGAGCAACCGCGTGGCCTGCATGGTCAATCCCTTCCGATGTAAAATTTTGCATAAGAAGACCAGCCTCTCGGTGCTGAGTGACGAACAAAACGCGCATCTGTTCACCGCCGAAGAGTTGCACTCCATTCAAAAGCACATCCCGTGGACGCGCACGGTCGCGGAACGCACAACGCTCTACAAAGACCAACCCGTTGATCTGTTGCCGTTCCTCAGCAAATATAAAGAAACCTTTGTCTTGAAGCCGAATGATGAATATGGCGGCAAAGGCATTGTCTTGGGCTGGGAAGCCGACCAAACCCTGTGGGATGAGACGCTCAAACTCGCGCAAACCGAAACCTACATCGTGCAACAACGGGTGAACCTGCCCAGCGAGCCTTACCCCAGTCTGGTCGAGGGCAGTGTGCAAATCTATGACCGGATGCTCGACACCAATCCCTACATTTGGCATGGCGAATATGTGTCGGGGTGTCTCACCCGCCTGTCCACCGCGGCGTTGCTCAACGTCACCGCCGGCGGCGGCTCAACCGTCCCGACTTTTCTCATCGAAAAAAGGAGTTGATCTATGAAGGCCCCCTCCCTCACCATCGGCATTGAAGAAGAATATCAGATCATTGACCCCGTCTCGCGCGAACTGCGCGCTTACATCACGCAGATGCTCGAAGACGGTAAATTGACCATGCGCGAGCAGGTCAAGGCCGAACTGCACCAATCTATTGTCGAGGTGGTCTCCGGTGTGTGTCATACGCCCGCCGATGCGCGCACAGAACTGGTTAAGTTGCGCCGCGAGGTGATGCAACTCGCCGCCAAAAACAATTTAAAGATCGCCGCCGCCGGGACACACCCGATTTCCCTGTGGACGGAACAAGCCATCACGCCCTTCGAGCGATATATCGGCGTGCGCGAAGACATGCAAGACCTGGCGCAACAATTGTTGATCTTCGGCACCCACATCCACATCGGCATTGAAGACCGCGAGTTTATGGTGGATGCGATGAACGTAGCGCGCTACATGTTGCCGCACTTGCTGTGTCTCTCCACTAGCTCGCCGTTTTGGATGGGGCGCAACACCGGCCTGAAATCGTATCGGAGCATCATCTTCCGCAACTTCCCGCGCACCGGCATCCCGCGCGAATTTCGGTCGTGGAACGATCTCTTGGAGACCGTGGACTTGCTCGCTAAGACGCGCTCGATCCCTGATGGCACGAAGATTTGGTGGGACATCCGCCCCAACTGGAAATATCCGACGTTGGAGATCCGCATCTGCGATGTCTGCACGCGGGTGGATGAGGCCATTTGTATCGCCGCGATCTATCAGGCCATCATCGCTAAAATCTGGAAATTGCGCCGCGATAATCTAACCTTCCGCATCTACCCCGAGGCCTTGGTAGAAGAAAACAAGTGGCGCGCGGTGCGTTACGGGCTGGATGGCAAGATGATTGATTTTGGCAAGGAACAAGAACTCCCCGCCCGCGAACTGTGCAAAGAGTTAATTAGTTGGTTTATTGACGACGTGGTGGACGAGTTGGGCAGTCGCAAAGAGGTGGAATATGCCTTCCGCATCCTGGCCGAGGGCACCAGCGCCGACCGTCAGATCGCCGTCTATGAGCGCACTGGTGATCTCAAAGCCGTAGTAGACCACCTGATCAAGGAAACTGAAGAAGGCGTGCTGGATTAAGACACAATACACAATAGTGTGTATTGTATTTTGAGTGTTGTGCATTGAACTAGGAAGCTGACTTATGACCAAACCCATCACCATTCTCTGCCTCGCTAGCCACTTCAAAGGCATGGCGTTTGTCAAAGCCGCCAAAGAAGCGGGTTGCAACATTATTCTGGTCGCCAAAGAAACCTATAAAGATGAAGACTGGGCGCGCGACCTGATTGACGAAATCTTCTTCATGCCCGACTTGGGCAAGCGCCCCGACATCATCTACGCCATCAGCTATCTGGCGCGCAGTCGCCCGCTGGATCAGATCATCGCCTTGGATGATTACGACGTGGAGACCGCCGGGCATCTGCGCGAACATTTCCGCTTCCCCGGCCTTGGTGACACGTTGGCGCGCAACTTCCGCGACAAGCTCGCCATGCGCACCACTGCGCGCGCGGGCGGCATCCTCGTCCCCGAATTTACGCCGGTGTTCAACTATGACCGCGCGCGCGAATTTATGGCGCGGGTGCCAGGGCCGTGGCTCCTCAAGCCGCGTTCCGAAGCGAGCGCCATGGGCATCAAGAAGGTGAACACCGCTGATGAACTGTGGCCCAAGCTGGACGCGCTAGGCGATCAGCAGTCCTTCTTCCACATGGAGCAGTTTGTGTATGGCGACGTGTTCCATGTAGATAGTTTGGTAAACGAAGGCGAGGTGCTGTTCTCCATCGCCAGCAAATATGCCATCCCACCGATGGAGGTGTATCACGGCGGTGGGGTGTTCACCACGCGCACGATGGATCGCAAAGATGCGGACGCCAAAGCCTTGCTTGAACTGAACGAGCGTCTGTTGAAAGTGTTGGGGATGATCCGCGGCGCGAACCATGCCGAATTCATCAAAGGCAAGGATGGGCAGTTCTACTTCTTGGAGTGCGCGGCGCGTGTGGGTGGCGCAAACATCGCCGAGGCCATCCAATACGCCACCAACATCAACTTGTGGGAAGAGTGGGCGCGGATCGAAGTCGCCGGATTGCGCGGCGAGAAGTATAAACTCCCCACCACCAAAGTTGGCTATGCGGGCGTGATCAATTGCCTTTCGCGCCAAGAGTATCCCGACCTCTCCGGCTACAATGACCCCGAAGTGCTGTGGAAGCCCACCAAGAAACAACACGCCGGGCTGATCGTCGCTTCGCCCGACGCGCAACGCATTGAAACGCTCTTGGAAAATTATCGCCAGCGCTTTATGCAAGATTTTCTGGCGGTGTTGCCTCCGCGCGATAAGCCCGAGTAAACGAACCCTACAAAAGGCGCAGGCAAATGCCTGCGCCTTTTTTGATACTAGAGGAAATTGCTACTGAGTGGATGGGCACATCCTTCGACGCCGCGCGGAACCCTTCGACAGGCTCAGGGTGCTTTCGTGATCTACTGATTATGCTCTCCCTCCTCCGCCTCTTCTTCCGCCTGCTCTATCACGAATTCGCCTTTACCTACGATTGGGTGAGTTGGTTCGTCTCGATGGGGCAATGGCGTAGTTGGCAACGTGCCGCCTTGCCCTATCTGCGCGGGCGGCGGGTGCTGGAGGTGGCGGACGGCACCGGCGACATGTTGCTGGATATGGCCGCGCTGGGGTTCGAGCCAATCGGATTTGATTTATCCCCACAGATGGGGCGTGTGGCACGGCGTAAGCTCCGCGCCCACCACCTCGCCACGCGTATCCCACTCACGCGCGGCCAAGCGCAAGCGCTCCCCTTCGCCTCGGCCTCCTTGCCCGCCATCCTATCCACCTTCCCCACCGAGTTCATTGTCGCGCCGGCCGTCATCGCCGAGTTCTATCGGGTCGTGCAACCGGGCGGTGTCGTGGTGTTCGTCCCCTCGGCGCAGATCACCGGCCTTAACTTTGCTGACCGCTTCGCGCACTGGTTATTTCGCGTCACCGGCCAATCGGCCTCGGACTGGTTTGAGCCATTTCGCCAACGGTATGCTCAGGCCGGCTTTGCGGTGCGCTTGGAAACAGTGACCCTGCCACGCAGTGTGGTGGCGGTGGTGGTGGCAGAAAAGAAATGAAGTAAAATCTCAGCGTCAGACCTTTAGAGAACTCAGAGGTGTGCGCTGGAGGCGACGACACCCCTTAAACGACCATTCGTGAAAATTCGTGGATAATACTTTTGTCCTTGATAAGGTCGAGTCAGCCTCAAACCCATCTGCTTTGTGAAACGCTCCCCTTCCGCCCTCCTCCGCCTCTGGCGCGCCCTCGTCCTCAACTTCCGCGACACGGTGGTCTTATTACGCCAGTTTCGCGGGTCGTTGGGCTCCTTCGGCCTCATCTTGTTAGGCGGGGGTTGGGCCTATCACTCCCTCGCACAACAAGCGCATGAGGCGCGTCCGGCCTCGCTGGTCGAGGGGATGTTCCTCGTGCTTTCGATGATCTTCCTACAAGCCAACGCCGATTTTCCGAGCGTGTGGTACCTGCAAATTTTTTTCTTCCTCATGCCCCTGCTGGGGTTCATCATCCTCAGCCAGGGCGTGGCCGATTTCGGCGCGCTCCTGTTCAACCGGCGAGCGCGCGGGGAGGCTTGGCAAGTGGCTATCGCTGAAACGTTTACCGATCATATTGTCATTGTGGGGCTGGATCATCTGGGCTTTCGCATCGCGCGCGCGTTGCACGAACTGGACGAAAAGTTCATCGCCATCGAACTCAACCCGGAGGCTGAACTGACATCGTTGGTGCAGAGTTGGGATGTGCCGATCATTCAGGGCGATGCGAACAAACACGAGACCTTGCAAAAGGCGCGGCTGGAGCACGCCCACACCATCGTCATCACCACCAGTGACGACACGCTTAATCTGCAAATTGCCATCCACGCGCGCGCCCTCAAGCCGAGCATCCGCACCATCGTGCGCTTGTTTGACGACGACTTCTCGCGTGAAGTGTGCAATGCCTTTGGGCTGACCGCCGCCTACAGTGCCTCGGCGCTGGCGGCCCCGGCCTTCGCCGCCGCCGCCGCGAATTTAGATGTAGCCGAGGCAGTGACGATCAATGGGCGAGTGTTGAATGTGGCGCACCTGACCATCTCGCCCAAATCGAAATTGGTCGGCAAACAAATCGGCCAATTGGAAGAAGATTTTGACCTCAGCGTGATTCTGCTCCTCCGCAACCGCAAGGCCGACTTGCACCCCGCCCACCAAACCTTCATTTTGGCGGGCGATGAGTTACGCGTGTTCGCTGAAAATCAGGTCTTGCATCGGCTGAATAAAGCGAATCGGTAACTCTTTCCCAATCGAAAAGCACGCTTAGGAGGGTCGGGGTGAGGTCATTTGGGGCTAGCCCCTCGCCGTGTTATACTCCGCCCATGTCCACGCCCTCCCCTATTTTTATCGGTGTAGATGTCGGTGGCACCAATATCCGCGCCGCTAGCTTTACCCGCAATTCCCACCTCCCGCAGAAAAAAGTTAAACACCCTACCAAAGCCGCCGACGGCGCGGAAGCGATCATCAAACGCATTGAGAATGCCATCCGCGATGTCGCCCCGCCCGGCTTGGACGGCGTGGTCGCCATTGGCATCGGCACCCCCGGCCCGCTTGACCCGTATCAGGGCATCGTGTTCTCGGCCCCGAACCTGAAGGGTTGGGAAAATTTGCCGCTGAAGAAGATCATGGAGAAGCGGTTGGAAAAGCCGGTGTTTATCGGCAACGACGCCAACTTGGCGGCGCTGGGTGAGTGGAAGTTTGGCGGCGGGCGCGGGCATGATGACGTGTTATATATCACCATCAGCACCGGCGTTGGCGGCGGCGTCATCAGCCAAGGGCGGATGTTGCTCGGTGCAAACGGCCTCGCCGCCGAAGTTGGGCATGTCACGGTTGACCCGGCCGGGCCGATGTGCGGTTGTGGTCAGCGCGGGCATTTGGAGGCTATTGCCTCTGGCACGGCCATCAGCCGCGCCGCGCGCGCGCGTTTAGAAGCCGGCGAAGCGCCCGACTCTAAAATCCGCGACTTGGTGCAGGGTGACCTGACCAAAGTTTCGACGACCATCATCGGCGAGGCCGCCCAAGCCGATGACCCCTTCGCGCATCAATTACTCACCGAGGCGGGGAAGGTGGTAGGGCAAGCCTTAGCATCATTTCTCCATCTCTATAACCCGTCGGTGATCGTGGTCGGTGGTGGTGTAGCCTTTGTAGGCGAGTTGTTGTTTACCCCGATGCGCGAGGCTATGCGCCAGCACGCGATGAACGAAGTCTACTGGCGCTATTGCCCCATCGTGCCCGCCGAGTTGGGCGATGATTGTGGCTTGATCGGCGCGGCGGCGTTGGCGATGGAAGAGGCAAAGACCTAAGGGTAACAGAACGCAAAGGGGTCACGAATTAGTTAAGTGACAGAAGTAAATGGGTCAAATGAGACCCATTATTAGCAAGTAAGGTCATCTGAATAAGGCTCGCTAAGTTTGCCCCATGCGCTGGTCCTTCCCCCTCGGCCGTATTTCTGGAGTCCCCATCCAAGCCCACTGGCTCTTTGGTGTGTTGTTGATATGGGCGGGTTATGCCAGTTGGGATCACCCTAGCCAAAACTTTGTGGCGAATGTCAGCGCCGCAATCAACGCCGTAGGGTCGTTGGTATTGGTCTTCCTCTGTGTGTTGTTACACGAATTAGGGCATACCGTGCAGGCGCAAGCGTTGGGCATCCCGGTGCGGCGCATTTGGCTCTTGCCCTTTGGTGGCCTCGCCGAGTTGGCGCATCTCCCCGAAAACCCGCGCGACGAAGCCCGCGTGGCGTTGGCCGGGCCAGCGGTCAACTTGGGGCTGGCGCTGATGCTCGGCGCGCTCCTCGCCCTCGGTGGCCTCGCGGTCTATGGCACACCAGCCAATTTTTTGGAGCGCCTCAACACCGAAACCGCCTTAGCCCCGCTCAATATATTGTTCTACTTGGCTTCAATCAATTTCAGTTTGATGCTCTTCAATTTGCTCCCGGCCTTCCCGTTGGATGGCGGACGCGCCTTGCGCGGCCTCTTGGCCTTGCGCGTGTCGCGGCTCAAGGCCACCCGCATCATCTATTGGCTGGGCTGGTTTTATGGCGGGACGTTGCTCATGGTGAGCGGGTGGTGGATCGTGCGCGCGCAATGGCTGATGGCGCTCAGCCTGATCGGGTGCGGCTTGTTTCTCATCCTGAGCGCCCACTGGGAACTACAAGCTGAACGCAATCGCGCCGCGCTGAATGAGATCGCCGCGCGCCACGCCGTGCGCCAACCGACGTGGACGCTCGCCCCCACTGACCAGATCACGCCCGCGCTGGCCTTCACCTTTAAATTGCAAGCCACGTTGCCGGTGATGGTCGGGGAGCGGATCATCGGCGTGTTATCGCGCCAGGATTTTAAGGCCGCCCTGCCCCGGGCTAGCACGCTGACGGTCGCACACGTCATGCGCACGCACTTCCCGTATGTGCGCGCCGATGAGACGTTGTGGCGCGCGCATCAACTCTTGCTCGGTAGCGAAGTGGGCGCCTTGCCCGTGTTAGAAGGCGAGACCTTGCGCGGTATGTTGACCCTTACCGATGTCTATGCGGCACGTTTCGCCACCCCATCTACGATTCTGATCGAGAATCCAATCTACTTACCTGGAGGTACTTCCGTTCTATGACTGTCAAAAAATTGAACGTCCCCGGCCCGAAGGCCCAAGCCATCCTCACCCGCGACACGGCCACCATCTCACCCTCCTATCCGCGCGACTATCCTTTTGTCATGTCGCACGGCAAAGGCACCGAAGTGTGGGATGTAGATGGCAACCGCTTTCTGGATTTCGCGGCGGGCATCGCTGTCTGTTCCACCGGCCACAGCCACCCCGATGTCGTGCGCGCCATCCAAGAGCAAGCCGCCAAGTTCATCCACATCTCCTCAGACTTTTACCATGAGAAATGGGTGCAACTCGGCGAGAGGCTGGATGAGATCGCGCCCTTTGAAGAAGAGGCGTTGTGCTTCATGACCAACTCCGGCGCGGAGGCGGTGGAGACGGCGATCAAGTTGGCGCGCTATCACAGCGGACGCCCGCGCTTCATCGGCTTTCATGGTGGCTTTCACGGGCGCACGATGGGCGCGCTGGCCTTCACCTCGTCGAAATCGGTGCAACGCAAGGGCTTCTTCTTCCCGATGCCCGGCGTGACCCATGTGCCGTATCCGAATACCTTTCGCCCGCGCTTGGCCTTCGACCCAACGAAGCAAGATTACGGCGATGCAGTGATCGAATACATCGAGAACGTGATCTTCGTCTATGAATGTCCGCCGGATGAGGTGGCCGCGTTCCTCGTCGAGCCGATTCAGGGCGAGGGTGGTTATGTCATCCCGCCGCAATCGTTCTTCCCCAGCCTGCGCAAGTTGTGCGACAAATATGGCATTTTGCTGATCGTGGACGAAGTACAATCGGGGATTGGGCGCACCGGCAAATGGTGGGGCATCGAACATTGGGGCGTCGAGCCCGATATGGTGTGCGCGGCGAAAGGCATCGCGAGCGGGATGCCGCTCGGCGCGATGATCGCGCGCAAGAGTGTGATGGACTGGCCGACCGGTGCGCACGGCAACACGTATGGTGGCAACCCGATCTCGTGCGCGGCGGCCCTCGAAACGCTCCGTTTGCTCGAAGGCGGCTTCATGGCGAACGCGACCGAGATCGGCACGTACACGATCGAAGCCTTAGAAGAGATCGCAGCGCGTCATCCCAGTATCGGCGAGGTGCGCGGCAAAGGGCTGATGATCGGCGTGGAATTTGTGAAGAACAAGGCCACCAAAGAGCGCGCCCCCGACATTCGCGATGAGATGATCCACCACGCCTTTGAGCATGGGTTGCTCCTGCTCGGTTGCGGGCGCAATACGGTACGCATCACCCCACCCCTCAACGTGAACAAGGCCGAGATAGATGAAGGCTTGGAGATGTTCGAGACCGCATTGACCATCGCCGAGAATAAGATTTTGAAGTAAGGCTGTTTTGTTCAACTAAACTCCTGCTGAAGAACACTTCGGCGGGAGTTTTTTATTTATCGGGGGTTGAATTTAAGCATATCCTGTTCACCACACCACTTCGGGCTAGGGGCTTCAGCTGGTCAGCGTTGCACAATAAACTTCTCTAATTTAGCAAGATTCAGCCTGACATAAAAAGTTAGGGTCGCCTCTTGTCATTCTTAAGTGCCTATGTTAACTTAGACTCTGCCTAACCAAAAACCAACTTATATCAGGAGACTTCTTTATGGATCAAATCATGCAAATCATGCCGTTCCTCATTGACAACGGCGCACGATTGGTGTCAGCCCTCGCCATACTGGTGGTGGGTTGGATCGTGGCGGGCGTGTTGGCGGGTGGTGCGCGCCAGCTTTTGCGGCGCACCAACGCCAGCACGCGCTTAGCAGGGCTATTGGGGCAATCGCCAACGCAAACCCAAGAAGCGGAAAAATGGGCGGGGAATTTAGTGTTTTATATCATTATGCTATTCGTGTTGGTGGGTTTCTTTCAGGCGCTCAATCTCACCATCATCACCGAGCCACTCAACCGCCTGCTCATCCCCATCTTTGAATATGCGCCGCGCTTGCTCGGCGCAGGCCTGCTCTTGCTCTTGGCATGGGCATTGGCGACCATTGCGCGCCTCGTCATCCGCAAAGGCCTCGACTCTACCAAGTTGGATGAGCGCCTCGGCGGAAGCGCCACGCTCTCGCAAACGCTCTCCGAATCAGCCTATTGGCTGATCTTACTGTTGTTCCTGCCCGGCATTTTAGACGCCTTGCAAATGAACGGCCTGCTAGGGCCAGTGCAGGTCATGCTCAACCAAATCTTGGGCTTCCTGCCCAACTTGGTGGCGGCGGGCGTGATCTTGCTGGTGGGTTGGTTCTTCGCGCGTATCGTACAACGGATCGTCTCCAACTTGTTGGCGCTGGCCGGGCTGGACGCATTGAGCGAACGGGTGGGGCTCGCCAAAGTGTTGGGCGCGCAAAAACTCTCGGGCTTGCTGGGCATGGTTGTGTATGTCTTCATCTTCATCCCGGTCATCACGGCGGCCCTCAACGCACTGGCGATTGACTCCGTGACGCGCCCGGTCAGCAACATGCTCGACACGGTGTTGAAGACCTTGCCGCTGATCTTCGCCGCCATCGTCGTAGTTGCGTTGGCCTATGTAGTCGGGCAAGTAGTGTCGGGCTTGGTAGAAAACTTGCTGGCAGGCTTTGGGTTCAACAACGTGTTGGTATGGTTGGGGCTCGGCAAAGAGCCAGCCGAGGGCGAGCGCACCCCTTCTCAAATTGCAGGCGCCGTGACGATGACCGCCTTCATGCTGTTTGCCGCTATTCAGGCGACAGAACTCTTGGGCTTCACTGTGCTCAATGATCTGGTGACACAATTCACCCTATTCGCCAGCCAACTGATCGCCGGCGTATTGATCTTCGGCGTGGGCTTGTATTTATCCAACCTAGCCGCTTCGGCCATCCAAAAGAGCCAAGCGGCGCAAGCCAGCTTGCTCGCCGTTGTGGCGCGGGTGGCGATCTTAATTTTGTCGGGTTCAATGGCCCTCCGCCAAATGGGGCTGGCGACCGACATCATTAACTTGGCCTTTAGCCTCACCTTAGGCGCGATTACTATTGCGGCGGCCTTAGCCTTCGGCTTGGGCGGGCGCGATGTGGCGGGGCAGTTGTTGAGCGAATGGACGAAGTCGTTGCGAACGGAAAAGAAGTAGCCTAATTTTAGGCTGAAACGTTCGACTCTCAGCCGATTCTCACCACCCTTAATTTCTTAGGAAACTTTTAACCAACCACCCCACTCACCAGTGGGGTGGTTGGTTAAAATGGCTTTGTAGACACCCGCCCGCATTCCTCCATTAACCCTAGCTCATTGTGAGCGACCCGCTAGATTTTGCAACCCCAACCACCACCGCGCGTAGAAGAAGCTGACACTATTTCACCGGAGGCTTAAATGTCTTATCGAATGCATGTTGCACCGTGGTGGTTATGGCCGTTCATCGCGCTGTGGAAACTGCTGGCCGGGATCATTGAACTCACCGGGCGGTTAGTAGCAGTGATCATCGGGGCGGTCTTGATCCTCGTCGGGCTGATCTTGAGTCTGACGATAGTGGGGGCAGTCGTCGGCCTACCGCTGGCGCTATTAGGTTTGTTAGTGATACTTAAAGGCTTGTTTTAAAATCCCCTCCCCACAGTTGGGCCTACGCCAGCCCAGTACGCTAACTGGCGTAGGCCCAACACCGTCGCTTAGTCTACGACTACTGCTCTTCGATTTCAATGGAAGTGATCTTATCCTCAATGGTTAAGGTCTTCACCACTTCCATCCCCCCGGTCACGGTTCCAAAGACCGAGAAGAAACCATCCATTTGCGGGTTGTCTTGCAACAGCACGTAGAATTGGCTTCCGCTAGCGGCGTCTAAGTCTTGCCGATACCATAACCCAACTGCGCCTTGCTTATTGAGCAAGGTAGTTTCTTTCGGAACGCCATACCCAACATCGCTGGCGGGGTTTCCGGCTGGCGAACCAGTCAGCGCAAATTGCTCGTTGACAAAGACGATTGGAAAGTTATCCCAATAGCCCAAGCGCGCTAACACCACAAAATTATTCACACTTTGGAGGGCTGTGGCGACGTGGAGTTCCACGGTGAAGGTGCCTTTGGTGGTGATCACGCTCGCCGTATAGGCTTTCTGCGCGTCAACAACCAACGCCGGAACACCGGTAAAAAGGTTCTCGCGCTTGGCAATGTCCAGTTTGCCCAATGGACGCCCGGCTTGCATGACCGGGGAGACTGTTGGAAGCGGCGTGGGGGTCGGTGCAGGCGTAGGGATGGGTGGAAGAAGACTCGTTGATCCTTCTTCGATGATGACCGTCTGCAACACATCGCCGGCAAAGCCTGGATTCTGCCCCGGATCGCGGCGCGTCAGCGACAATGCCACATCTAACCCTTCGATGACCTTGCCAAAAATGGTGTGATTCCCGTTGAGCCAGGTGGTAGCCGTATAGGTGATGAAGAACTGACTCCCATTCGTGCCAGGCCCGGCGTTCGCCATCGCGAGCCACCCTGGGCCATCAAACGACAGGGTAGAAACGATCTCATCTTCAAATTGATAGCCGGGGCCACCACTCCCAGTGCCAGTAGGGTCGCCACCTTGCGCCATAAAGTTGTCTAATACCCGGTGAAAGGTGGTGCCATTGTAGTAGCCTTCGCGCGCCAAAAAGACAAAGTTGTTCACGGTCTTGGGGGCAAAAGCGGCCAACAGTTCGATTTTGATATCGCCTTTAACTGTTTTCAGTGTCGCGACATAGATTTTTTTAGGATCAATCTGCATTGCGGGTGGTGCGCTCCACTGTTTGGAATTGCCCGCCGACTGATTGCCGGTGCCGGGCGTAGCCAATAAGGCGGGCACTTCGGCCGTGGGAGCGGTGGTGCTAGCGGCGGTGGGCGCAGAGGCCGATGGAGAACACGCCGCTAAGAACCCGAAGCCCAGCACCAAAACGAAGAGAAGCCAAGAACGTTTAAACAAGGAAACCTCCAGAGAATTGGAAAGCGAAGCATTCAGGCAAGAAGTTTTAAGACACTTCTGCACCCAAACACTTCGCCGCAAAGGGTAATAACCGTATAGTAACAGGCTTGGGGGAAATCGTAAACTAGGTTGTAAGAAGGCCGCGTCGAGAGTAGAAACCGACGCGAAGGGAGTCAGCCCCAGCGACTACCGAGGCACAATAGCCAGCGACCCTCACCTAGGGCACGGCGGTAATTTCAACCGCAACCCAATCCGAGTGCGCGCGGGGAAATCAAAATTGCCACTCACCCCTAAGACGTCGCCCGTCGCAGAATAAACCACTCACCGAAATGACCCCCTGCCCAATCTTGGCTAGCGCCAGGGGCGAACTGGGAGCAAGGCCTCATTCACGTCGAGCGTAGTGGGCCTGGCTAGCACCGCCTCCGCCGCACCGGCTTGAGATGCGACTGGCCCCAAGATATTGTTGTACGGTTGATTGTCGCGCTCGTGCCCTTCTAACACACCGCCATACGTCGTGAGCAAATTCGCTATAGTCCAGCGCGTAATAAGACCCACCCAGCGTGAGGACGAGCACGCCCCCGGCTGGGATCGGATCGGTGACGCCCCAGACCAATCCTTGCGTCGAGCGCCCGTCATACCAAACCTGATTAACGCCGGTGGGGGGCGGGTTGGGGTTGAGATAAACATCTACCCAGAAGGCATCAATGACTGGCGCTTGACCGATGTTCCGGATGGTCAGGGTAATGTGGTTACTTGAAGCACTCAGACTCTCGACAACCAAATCAGGCAGGTCAAGCGCGCGCAGGATGATCGGGAGATAGACAAAGCGCGTAACGGGGGTGGGCGTGGCGGTAGGTGTGCGCGCCCGAGCTGTTAACAGAACGGCCAAGGCCGTCGCTGTGCCATCTACCGTTTCAGTTGCAGTTGGGGTGACGGTCGCTGTAGCGGTTGAACTTGCGGTCGCAGTAGTTGCAGGTGTCACACTCGCAGTCGCCGTGGCCATCGCCGTTGGCGTATCGGTTGCGGTGGCGGTTGCTGTATCAGTGCTGGTCGGCGTCGGTGTGTTGGTCGGCAATGTCCCAGTCGGAGTGACAGTTGGTGTTTCAGTGCTGGTGGCGGTCGCAGTGGCCGTCGCGGTATCAGTGCTGGTTGAGGTAGGAGTATTCATTGCCGTCGGCGTGGGGGTATCTGTGGCTGTCGCCGATGACGTATCGGTCGAGGCAGCGGTTGGGGTGCCGCTCGCTGTTGCTGTTGCGGTGGCCGTTGGTGTGTCGCTCGCTGTGGCAGTTACAGTTGTCGTATTGGTTGGGGTGGCAGTCGCGGTCGGCGTCGGTGTGTTGGTCGGCAATGTTGCAGTCGGAGTGACAGTTGGTGTGTCAGTTGCAGTCGGTGTGTCAGTGATGGTGGCGGTCGCAGTGGCCGTCGCGGTAGCGGTGCTGGTTGGGGTAAGGGTATTTGTTGCCGTCGGTGTGGGGGCATCCGTGGGCGTCGCCGTTGACGTATCGGTTGGGGTGACGGTTGGAGTGTTGCTCGCTGTCGCGGTGGCCGTTGGTGTGTCGCTCGCCGTCGCCATAGCAGTGCTGGTCGGCGTCGGTGTATTGGTCGGCAACGTTCCAGTTGGGGTGACAGTTGGTGTGTTAGTTGCAGTCGGTGTGTCAGTGATGGTAGCGGTGCTGGTTGGGGTAAGGGTATTTGTGGCCGTCGGTGTGGGGGTATCCGTGGGCGTCGCCGTTGACGTATCGGTTGGGGTGACAGTCGGCGTGTTGCTCGCAGTCGCCGTAGCCATCGCCGTTGGTGTGTCGCTCGCCGTCGCTGTAGCAGTCGCGGTCGGCGTCGGTGTGTTGGTCGGCAATGTTCCAGTCGGAGTGACAGTTGGTGTGTCAGTTGCAGTCGGTGTGTCAGTGATGGTGGCGGTCGCAGTGGCCGTCGCGGTAGCGGTGCTGGTTGGGGTAAGGGTATTTGTGGCCGTCGGTGTGGGGGTATCCGTGGGCGTCGCCGTTGACGTATCGGTTGTGGTGACAGTCGGCGTGTTGCTCGTTGTCGCTGTCGCGGTGGCCGTTGGTGTGTCGCTCGCCGTCGCGGTATCGGTGCTGGTTGACGTCGGTGTATTGGTCGGCAACGTTCCAGTCGGGGTGACAGTTGGTGTGTCAGTTGCAGTCGGTGTATCAGTGATAGTGATGGTGGCGGTCGCAGTGGCCGTCGCTGTAGCAGTACTGGTTGAGGTAGGGGTATTCGTTGCCGTCGGCGTGGGGGTATCTGTGGCCGTCGCCGTTGGCGTATCGGTTGTGGTGACAGTCGGCGTGTTGCTCGCAGTCGCCGTGGCCATCGCCGTTGGTGTGTCGCTCGCTGTGGCAGTCTCAGTTGGCGTGTTGGTCGGGGTCGCGGTAGCGGTCGGCGTGGGCGTAGATGTACTCGTAGCCGTCGGCGTGGAGGTATCTGTGGCTGTCACCGTTGGCGTATCGGTCGAGATAGCGGTTGGCGTGCCGCTCGCTGTCGCCGTCTCAGTTGGCGTGTTGGTTGGGGTAGCAGTCACGGTCGGCGTAGGGGTCGGAGCCGGAGACACATTAATCGCCGCTTGCCCGATGTTATTCGTAAACGTCACGTCGCCCGTCGCGGTGATAAAGGCCGTATTAGTGAACGTCTCACCCAAAGTGAGCGAGGGATTGATCTGCCCCATGAGGGTGATGATGCCCCCCGCGCTCGGCGCGAGATCGGCCACTTGCCAGACATAACTGAAACTGCCGGTCGCGGTGATCAGCGCGCCGCTACTCACAAAGCTCAAGTTAGTTACGCTCACGGGCACGCTATCGGTGATGACTACGTTGCGCGCGGTGTTCACGCCGGGATTGCTGTAGATCAAGGTGTAAGTAATGAAGTCACCGGGGAGCGCTGAAGTGGGAGCAACAGATTTGACCAACGCCACGCCGGGTTGTACGGTGTACGCCGACTCGGCATAACCGAGGTCGGGTGCGTTGCCTTGTGGGCGGGGGTTGCCAAAGTAATCGTCCGCAATGCCCAAGTTAGTGCCCGCATCAATCGCGTCGCTACTCGCGGTGAGCGTGTAATTGGTCGTGTCGTAAAACGCCGCCGTGCCGGTAAGCGACGCCGGCGTGCCGCCACTGATAACACTGCCAGAATAAGGCGTGGTGACTGTATCGAATAAGTTGTAATTCTCAACGACCACGCCGCCTGCGCGTTGAATGCCGGTGGTGTGCGAGGCGACAATGGTGTTGGTGAGATAGACTGTGCCCGCCGCCACATACACCGCCTGCCCGGCGCCCGTCGGCGCGGTGGGGCTGACAATCGTCGTATGTATCATCTGTAACGGGCTGGCGTCGGCCACGTACACCGCCGCCCCCAAGTTCCCGGCGCTATTCTGCGCGAAGAGGATATTGACCAGTTGGCGAGCAAAGGCACCGTTGAAGAACGCCCCGCCGCCGTCGCTGAATTCGTCGGCCGTGTTGTTGATGAAGGTGGTCCCCGTCACGCTCGCCGTGCCGGCGAAGTACGCCCCGCCGCCGCCGAAGCCGAAGCCGAAGCTGACCGTGTTGTTGGTGAAGGTGGTCCCCGTCACAGTCGCCATCCTTTCGAAGTACGCCCCGCCACCGTCGCCACTCGCCGTATTACTCATAAAGGTTGTGCTCGTCACGTTCGCCGCTCTGGTGAAATACGCCCCACCGCCGTTGGAGCCGTTGGCCGTGTTGTTGGTGAAGGTGGTCCCCATCACGTTCGCCGTGCCGTTGAAGTACGCCCCACCGCCGAAGCGGGCCATGTTGTTGATGAAGGTGGTTCCAGTCACGGTCGCCTCCATTCTGAAGTACGCCCCGCCGCCGAGGCTGACGTCCGTCGTATTGTTGGTGAAGGTGGTCCCTATCACGGTCGCGGTGCTATTGAAGTACGCCCCGCCGCCGTTGCCGTCGGCCGTGTTGTTGGTGAAGGTGGTCCCCGTCACATTCGCCGCGCCATCGAAGTGCGCCCCACCGCCGCGAGAGCCGTTGTCGGCCGTGTTGTTGGCGAAGGTCGCCCCCGTCACGGTCGCCTCTATTCTGAAGTACGCGCCGCCGCCGCCGCCGCTGGCCGTGTTGTTGGTGAAGGTGGTCTCCGTCACGGTCACCGCGCTAAAGAAGTACGCCCCGCCGCCGTTGCCGGCCGTGTTGTTGGTGAAGGTGGTCGCCGTCACATTCGCCGCGCTGGCGAAGTACGCCCCACCGCCTCTGTCGAAAGCCGTGTTGTTGGTGAAGGTGGTCGCCGTCACATTCGCGGCGCTATTGAAATATACGCCGCCACCATCGCCGGTAGTCGCTGTATTGCTATCCATGGTCATCTCGGTCAACGTCAGCGCATTGACGGCATAAATGCCGCCGCCCACACTCTCGATGCCATTCGTCACCGTGAAGCCTTGCAAGGTCGCGGTCACATTCGCGACCACCACCCGGCCTGCGCCTTGGGCATCCAACGTGGTGGGGTTCGCCACCGGGTCATAACCCGCCCAGTTATCGGTGGTGGTGTAGCCGCCCGCCAACGTCAGCGTTTGGGCGAGGTTGACCACCTGCCCGCCGCTGACGCCTGCACAATACCCAGCGACCTTGACTGTGCCGCCCGAGCTCGCCGCCGCCACCGCGTCGCGCACGGCTTGGGCGTCGGCACTGCTAAAGTCGGTGATGTTGTCGCCGGTGTATTCGGTAAAGCATTCAGGAGTCGCCGTCGTTAGCAGGCGCTTTTCCTGCCAGCCGTTCCAGGGTTGCGTCAGCCAACGGCTCGTTTGTTGGAAGGGCGTGGTGGCTGGATGGTAGCGCAAACGCACGCGCCAATGGTAAGCCGTGTTATCTGTAAGGCCGGTGACCAGCTCATTCAGCGCCGCCCCGGCTGTGCCTGTATCCAACCAAGTGGCGCTACTATATGTGCCATTGCCATTAAACAGTGTGCCTAGTGGTTTCACTTCCCACTCTAATTTGACTTGGCCGCGGCCAAAGGGTGTGCGCCCCAGCGCGGCCAAACGGAAGCTGGCCGAATCGTCTGAAGCGCCCAGAAAGGCAATCGGCGCAGTATCATCCGCGCGGCGTTGTTGTGGGCGCAGGCCGACCCCGCCGTTATTGGCATAATAGACATACGCTCTCCCAGTCTCGTTGGAATAGTCTATAGCCCCAACGATGACATCGGCGTAGCCATCGCCGTTCACATCCCCTACAGTCGCCACCGGATAGCCAAAGAAATCACTCCCAGCCTCCCCGGTCAGGGTGATCATGGGCGTGGCGCTCAAACCGCTGACACTACCATAGTGCACATACGCCCGCCCCGTACCGCCGGAATACCCATTCGCCCCAACGATGACATCGGCGTAGCCGTCGCCGTTGATATCCCCTGCCGTCGCCACCGAAACGCCAAAACCGTTGTTTGTGCTTTCCCCGGTCAGGGTAAGCGAGGGCGTGGCGCTCAACCCACTGGCCCCCCCGTGGTACAAATACGCCCGCCCGGTATCGCTGGAATACCAAAGCGCCCCGACGATGACGTCGGCGTAGCCGTCGCCGTTCACATCACCCGCCGTCGCCACCGAAACGCCAAAACCGTTACTTGTGCCCTCCCCGGTCAGAGTGAGCGCGGGCGTGGCGCTCAGGCCGCTGCCCCCCCCGTGGTACACATACGCCCGCCCGCGATTACTAGAATAGCTACCCGCCCCCACAATGACATCGGCGTAGCCGTCGCCGTTCACATCACTCGCTGTCGCCACCGGATCGCTAAAGTAGTTATTGGTAGTTTCCCCGGTCAGGGTGAGCGCGGGCGTGGCGCTCAACCCGCTGGCACTACCATAGTGCACGTACGCCCGCCCAGTACGAGTGGAATACAGACGTGCCCCAACGATGACGTCGGCATAGCCGTCGCTGTTCACATCCCCCGCTGTCGCCACCGAATAGCCAAAACCGTTGTTTGTGCTTTCCCCGGTCAGGGTAAGCGAGGGCGTGGCGCTCAACCCGCTGGCCCCGCCGTGGTATACATACGCCCGCCCAGTATTGCTGGAATAAACAATAGCCCCAACAATGACATCGGCGTAGCCATCGCCATTCACATCCCCTGCCGTCGCTACCGACCAGCCAAAGTAGTTATTAGCGGTTTCGCCAGTGAGGGTGAGCGCGGGCGTAGCGCTCAACCCGCTGGCACCCCCGTGGTATATATGCGCTCGCCCGCTATCGCTGGAATGCCAAGGTGTCCCAACGATGACATCGGCATAGCCGTCGCCGTTCACATCCCCGGCCGTCGCCAACGACCAGCCAAATTCGTCGCCAGTCAGGGTGTTGCCCGGCGCGGCGCTCAGGCCATCGGCCCCCCCGTGGTACATATACGCCCGCCCGGTGTAACTATTGTATTCATCCGCCCCGACGACAACATCGGCATAGCCATCGCCGTTCACATCCCCCGCCGTTGCCACTGAAACACCAAAGGAGTTATTCGTGGCACTGCCCGTGAGGGTAAGCGCGGGTGTAGCACTCAATCCATTAGTGCTCCCCTGATACACATACGCCCGCCCGGTTTGACTGTTGTAGCGCCACGCCCCCACGACCATATCAGCATAACCATCGCCGTTCGCGTCTCCGGCGGTTGCTACTGAATAGCCAAATTGGTTATTGGTGGCCTCCCCGGTGAGGGTAAGCACAGGGGTAGATCCCAACCCAGTGGCACTGCCGTGGTACATATACGCCCGCCCGGTTGCGGTGGAATACCCAAACGCCCCTACGATGACATCGGCGTAGCCATCGCCGTTCACATCACCCGCCGTCGCCGCCGAATAACCAAAGAAGTTGTTTGTGTTTTCCCCGGTCAGGGTGAGCGCGGGCGTGGCGTTTAATCCGCTGGCCCCCCCGTGGTACATGTACGCCCGCCCGGTGAAACTGGAATACGCCATCGCCCCGATAATGACGTCGGCGTAGCCATCGCCGTTCACATCCCCCGCCGTCGCCGCTGCAATGCCAAAGTTAGATGGGGTCTCCCCGGTCAGGGTGAGAGTGGGTGTGGCATTCAGCCCACTAGGACTACCCTGATATATATAAACCCGCCCGGTGGAACTGTTATACCTTCTTGCTCCTATGACGACGTCCACATAACCGTCGCCGTTCACATCTCCGGCAGTTGCCACTGAAGCGCCAAAATAGGTGGTGGTGGTTTCCCCAGTGAGGGTGACTGCGGGCGTAGCATTTAGCCCGCTGGCGCTACCATGATAAACATACGCCCGCCCGGTATCGCTGGAATACCCTAGTGCTCCAACGATGACATCGGCATAGCCGTCGCCGTTCACATCCCCCGTCGTCGCCACCGAAATGCCAAACCAATTATTAGTGGTTTCGCCAATGAGGGTGAGCGCGGGGGTAGCGCTCAGCCCGCTAGCCCCGCCATGATACACATACGCCCGTCCAGTAATGCTATTGTATCCGTTGGCTCCCACCACCACATCGGCGTAGCCATCACCGTTCACATCCCCGGCTGTCGCCACCGAATAGCCAAAGTCGTTGCTGGTAGTTTCTCCAGTGAGAGTGAGTACAGGCGTGGAGAGGAGGGGGTCAATGGTGAGGGGAAAAGTGGCGGAGGCGGTGTCTATGAGAAGCGAGAGGATTAGAGAATTAGAGGAGAGGAGATTGGAGCGCAATTTAAAGTGCGCGGAGAGGGTGCGGCCCTGGGCATCGTAAACGTGGAGTTGGTCGTAGCGGAAGCGAGCGGCGCCGGTGGGGTCGAGAAATTCAAGCGCTTGTTGGTCGGCGGCGAGGCGAGGGGTGAGGTTGCCGGAGAGCGCCAATTCCAGTTGATAGGTTGATGGAGACTGACCTTCATCCGCGATGGTGAAGCCGTGTTCCAAACCCTGCTCGGTATTAAGATACCACTCGGTCACCGCCCCACGCTGATATTCCAGCCGGTTGCCCACAACGCGCAGGGTAGCGGGCGAGGCGGCTTGCATCGCTTCGGGCGCGCCATAGGTCAGCAAATGCAGGCTAACATGTAGGGCGTCGGGCGTTAGCTCATCCCCCATACGAAACGGATTGATAGCACGAGCGCGAAGCATGGAGCGCTGATACTCAGCGGTGAGGCCCGTCGCATCAAACTGCGCTTGCCAGCGTTGGCCGATGTTTTGCGCTAGATAGCGGTCGGGCGCGGCGGCGGCAAACTCGTAGCTTTGCGCTCGCAATTGCTTCTGCACCTCGGCCCACCAATCGGTGGGCACAGCGGACTGCGCTTGGGCAGAGGCACTTACGCCTATGATCTGCACTTGGGGCACCTGCTCCAAAGGCGGCTTACTCTGGCGGTTGATTAGGTTAGGCGCCAAACCAGCGGCGGCCTTCACTGGGCTGGGCGAGGCTAAGGGGGTCAGACTCAATAACAAGAGAACCGCCAAAGCCGGAGCAGTTAAAACCGCCCCATACCGCACAGCGCGCGGTATAAGAAGTGAAGCAGGCATAATCAATCCTTCAACAACAATCACAAAGCGGTTCTTTAAAACCGGCCAGTTTTCCGGGTCGGGAACGTTTTCCCACTTTTGGAGGCTAACGCTCAACTCTTCCCACCACTGCTCAAGGGGTGTGCGTGCTGAGCAGTAAATCGTACAGGCGCAGGGAGGTGACCCGCGCCGTTGGGTTCATATGGCTCACCGTCGTAATCACTACAGAGGCGGCATTATAAGCCATGGTGGTGAATATCGTGTTGTGAGAAAGTTGGACCAATACGCCCGATGGATGTTTATGATGATCAGTGCTATTTGGGTCAAGCCGCTATCAAGTGCTGTCCCCCAGACTGTAGCCACATCTAGGAACGTTGTATAGGGTTGGGGCAGCACATCACTTATCAGTGGTGTAAGTGGGCTAACAACGGCACTAGTCGGGCTGACGTAGTCGAGGGCTAGCGGAGGGGAGAATAACTCAGATTTTTAGACCACGGAACTTTTAAATACGATAGCCGGGTTCGAGCACAGCAAGGCCGCCGCGTAATCGCTAAGCGGCCCACTGCGCTCTGGGTTGACCCTCAACCGGGTTAGGGCGCAACAGTGATTTCAACCACGCCCCAACCCGATTACAAGCGGGGCAAATCAAAATTACTGCTCACCCCTAACACGTCGCCCGTGGCAGAATAGACCCTCGCTTTGCGGCAGTCGCGTGGAGACAGGCGCGGGAGTGTGAGCGGCAAAGCGCTCATGGGTTCCAATGGGGCCGCCCGCGCCTGCCGTGGGATACTGCTCCCAAACAGACATCCTAATCCTATGTTGACTAACCCGATGAGCTAGATTCCAGTTTCCTGCGACAGAAGCGATCCTTTCTTCGTTAATGCCGGGGACGCGTTGGGAGCAAGGCCTCATTCACTTCGAGCGTAGTGGGCCTGGCTAGCACCGCCTCCGCCGCACCGGCTTGAGAAGCGACTGACCCCAAGATATTGTTGTACGGTTGATTGTCGCGCTCGTGCCCTTCTAACACACCGCCATACGTCGTGAGCAAATTCGCCGAGTCCACTTGGGCATAGAGCGGCGTGCCGGGCGTTAGGCCTCCCACAAATTCGCTATAGTCCGGCGCGTAATAAGACCCACCCAGCGTGAGGACGAGCACGCCTCCGGCTGGGATCGGATCGGTGACGCCCCAGACCAATCCTTGTGTCGAGCGCCCGTCATACCAGGGCTGATTGACACCGGTGGGGGGCGGGTTGGGGTTGATATAAACATCTACCCAGAAGGCGTCCGTGACTGGCGCTTGACCGATGTTCCGGATGGTCAGGGTGATGTGATTACTTGAAGCACTCAGACTCTCGACAACCAAATCGGGCAGGTCAAGCGCGCGCAGGATGATGGGGAAATAGACAAAGCGCGTGACGGTCGCCGTTGGCGTATCGGTTGCGGTGGCAGTGGCCGTCGCCGTGTCAGTGCTGGTTGGCGTCGGTGTGTTGGTCGGCAATGTTCCAGTCGGAGTGACAGTTGGTGTGTCAGTGATGGTGGCGGTGGCGGTAGCGGTCGGCGTAGGTGCACTCGTAGCGGTCGCCGTGTCAGTGTTGGTCGGGGTAAGAGTATTTGTTGCCGTCGGCGTGAGGGTATCCGTCGCCGTCGCCGTTGGCGTATCAGTTGCGGTGGCGGTCG
>Ga0315912_10001807_pt1 | contig 24596 bp, 21 predicted proteins | sample VfabasoilMG_FD_204469 | JGI IMG/M metagenome (GOLD analysis project Ga0315912, IMG submission 204469) | Garden soil microbial communities collected in Santa Monica, California, United States - V. faba soil | ecosystem: Environmental > Terrestrial > Soil > Garden | place: USA: California... | reverse complement strand
CTTTCCCCACCACTTTCCCCCGATGCCCCTTCGACCCCACCAACGAGCCGTTAGGCGAGCGTTTCGGGTGTGCGGAGGCAGCTTCGCTGCCGTAGCGAGGGGCCTTTGCGAAAGGCCCCTCAAAGACTAGATCAGCCGAATCCTTGCCTCCCTCGCGATGTAGGGCACGTAACGATAGTCGCGGATCGCTCGAACGAGGCCGTCGACCATTGTGAGTTCCACGTAGTAGTACGCCTCGGAGCCTCCCGCCGAGCGAAGGACCCCGATCACTTCGTGCCCTTCCAGCCACGCGGGGACGAAGAACCAGTCGTGATGTGGCTCGTGACGGGTCAAGTATCCGCCGACCGCATCGCGTCCCGCCCATTGCGCCCGGGTGACGAGATCGAGCCGTACGTCTTCCGCGAGCATCGCTCGCACGCCGTCCCAATCGCGCGCATTGAACAATGCCGCATATCGCACGAACGCGGGTGAAGGTGCCGAGGGCGAGCTCTCCACATCTTCGATGTGGCGCAGACTCGTCCGACCTCGATGCAAAGCAGCCTTGACCGCGGGAATGCTGAGTTCGAGCAGATCTGCGATCTCTTGGAGCGAATGGCCGAGGACATCCTTGAGCACTACGCAACTTCGCTGCTTCGGCGGCAGGTCGACGAAATGGGACAGGGCGAGTCCTGCCGCCTGGACACCCGCCAGGGCATCTTCCGGGTCCAGATCGTCCGCGACCGCGTCCAGTCCATCGTCGAGTGAATCGACCATGCGCCGCTCGTAGCGACGCAGGTGGTCGATGGCTCGCCGCTGGGCGATCCGAAAGAGCCAAGGCCGAAGCGGGGGTAGCTCCTTGAGCTCGGGCAGGATGTAATACGCCCGTGCAAGCGTGTCCTGCACGATGTCTTCACCGTCCGCAACCGAGCCGGTCATGCGAGCGCAGTAGCGGTGGAGTTCCGCTCGGACGTCCGCGACGAGCTCGAGAAATCGCGCCCGTCCGTCGTTCAGCTCCGAGATCAGAAGATTGCGGTCCGTCATGATGCTCAACGATCGAGCACGGTGATGCCCGTGTCGCCCTTGAACCCCACCGCGACCGCGTTCTCGTATTTTGGGTCGGTGAGCAGGGTAGCGATGGACTCCCCGTATTCGCGCGGTGGCATCGGTTTGCCGAACCCGGCGAGAAACTCCGTCGCGGCGATGCCCTTGCGAGCTGCATACGCTCGCGCTCCAGCATCACCGACGCCGGTATTGCCGACCATTTGCTGCGGGATCGCGACTTGGAAGCGGATACCGAGATCGAGCTCCTCGGCGACGCCGTTGGCGTAGATCGCCATCAGCCACAACATACGCTTGGCACCCGCGTAGCCGCCAGATAGCGGTGAGCCGTTCAGTGCAGCCCCGCTGCTGCCGAGCAGCACTCGACCGCCCGGTGGCAACGGCAGGCGAATCGCCGCTTGGATCCAATGCAAGCCAGCTTTTACGTCGGTGTCCCAGACGGCGGTGAACGCCTCCCAGCTGAGCTCGTGGACCGGGCCCATGGGGGGCGCGATCCCGGCATTGAGGATGAGGACATGCGGCCGTACGTCGTTCACGATGGAGGTCGCGAGCTCACGATCGGTCACGTCGCCGGCGATCCCCCGCACGCCGAGCCTTCGTTCGACGTCAGCAAGACGGGCGCGGTCACGCGCGACGACCGTGACCTGGGCTTTGCGCTCCACCAGCGCTTCGACGATGCCGAGGCCGAGCCCTCGGCTGCCTCCGGTCACCAGAACGGGTCGGTGTTCGAGATTCATCGATCCGACGACGATCGAGCCGACCCAAAGGATGCGGTGCAAGACGCGCGCCGGGCGAGGCTCAGTCCGGACTTCCGGAGATCCGTGGCCCTCAATCGTGCCAGTGCCCTGCTCGCTCCGCTACGCTCTCGAGCAACTCATCGAGGAACCGAAGCGCATCCTCGTCGTTGTCGTCGGTCACGTACCCCGAGGATACTGGGCATCCCAGAGCTCCTCGGCGAGTTCTTCGGCCTTGCTTTCCTTGAGCCGTGCACTCGGGAGCTTGGTTCGGAGGGAGGCGAGGAAGGCCAGCGCCTGCTCCTCGGTCATCGTCTCGTTGGCGTCGTCGTCCTCGTCCGTCATGGGCCCGCGTGGACTCAAGCGTCCGCGGGCCGGGGCGATCACGGGCATGCGGCACCGCGACGGCACTCGCTCAGCAGCGGGTCGCGAACGCTCGGCAAGCCACACTGATCACCCTGGAACAAGGTCGTGTAGTCTCGACCGAACGGCTCGATTTCGCAGCGAAGATGGCAGGCGTCGATCAAAACGCTTCTTGGAAGTTGAAGTAGAATGCATAGCTATCGTTGCCAAAGCCGACGTCGACGCGCACATTGAGACGCGGCTGAACCTCGAAGCGATAGCCGACACCCGCGTTGGGCAGCCAATGGGTCATCTTCGTGATGTTGGGGGCGACCGAACCCACTCCGGCCCAGACGACGAATCCATGGCGAGTGAGCGGACTTTGGTCTTCGCTCGGATGCCGGCGGGCAAACATGTAGCGGTATTCGAGCAGCGCGTAGAGCATCGAGTCATCGCGGTATCGTCCCCAACGATACGCGCGGAGGTCGAACGGGCTCCCGAGCATCGACGTTTCGGCATACGGCACATCGCCGAATCCCGAGCGACTGTGGATTTGCCACGTAAGCGTACTGCCCGGTCGGCGGATCGTGATGTAGTGACGGTAATCGAGGTCGAGCACCTCGTAGAGATTGTCGCCACCGAAGTGTGGGCCGTACACCATGAACGACGCGGCTGCATAGATCCCCTCATAGGCGTTGACGGGAAAATCGCGGCTATCCCACGCGATCATGGCACCGACCCCACCATTGTAATTGTCGGCGCCATACTCGATGTAGTCGGGATCCGCTTCCATCTCGGGACTCGGGTCGCTGACGACGGTCTGGTTGAAATCGAAAATGCCCCCGACGAAGAGATCGCGATAGACCCGTCCGAGCAAGGTCGGACGAATTTGCCACCACGTCCGATCATACGCAGTGGTTTCATCGGGGTCCGAGGGTCCGCGTGCCGCTTCGTATCCAACCCCCCAATAGTTGTCGGGCATGTCCTTGAGCCAGATCTCGGTATTCCAGCGCAAGCGGTCATGCAGCCAAAAGGTGGTGAGACGCGTGCTGAAGACAATGGCTCCGGTGGTCGAAAAGGCGACCGAAACCGGCGCGGACGACCGTGGCAGGTCGGGGTCACGACGGTCGCTGGTCCAACTCATCTGGATCCCACCCGCGAACGAAAAACCGAGTTCGGGGGTGTAGGCCGGGCCGACGAGCGGCATGATGCGAAAGTTCTTCGTGGCTTGAATCGCCGTTCGGTTGGCCCGGAGCGCGCGCTTGACCTCTGCGAACTCGCGCCGTTCACCTTTGGTGCGACCGAGCGTACCCCGCAAATATTTGAGCCGCTCTGCAAGGCTCGACACCTCGGCCTCGTCGACGGGTTGTCGGGCTCGCGCGCGATCGAGTTGCGCTTCCGTATCGGCGATCGCCCGCTCGAGCGTGGTTTTGCGGAGCATCAATTGGCGTGCCGTCAAACGCTTGTGCTCGGCCTTCAACGCCGAACGCTCGGCTTTGAGCCTTGCTCGTTCGGCCAACGCCTCCTGGCGGGCCTCCTTAATTGTCGGCTTGGGTCGATCGGTCTCGGGCGGTGGTTCCGACGTGAGCAGGCGATGCGTTTCCGGATCCTGGACGGGTGGATGCGGCGTGACCCCGTCGGCGATCGAAAGCACTTCGTCTTCGACAGGTGGGAGGATGGCTGGGGCGAATGCGAACCACAAAATGGACGAACAGCCGAGCCCTGCGCTCACGGAGTCCTCGACTCGGCTCGGGGTGGCTGCTTCGCTTGCTGTTTCGCTTGGCGTTTCGCTCGCAACCCCGCGCCGAATCGATAGTTGGGACCCACGAAGAACTGGAATCGCCCCAAAAACCCGAGCTCGGCTCGGATCGCCCAATGGGGCGTAATCTGGACGTTGGTCCCAATGAGCATGTTCCACGGTTTTTCTACCCGCTTGGTCAACGAATAATTGACGGTCGTTTCTCGCGGCGGGCGTTCTTGCAGCTGGGCGAGCACTCGGTCGAACACGACTTGTCCGGCCGGGCTCAGGGTCTCGCGAAAGGCATCGAGCTCTTCCTCGAAGTCTTCCAGGTTCGGCAAGACGTCCGAAAGATTGACCGAGCCCTCGGTGCCGGATGTGATCGCGGTATACATCGCGCCCAACCAGACCGTGAGTTGGGGGGCATAGCGAGACTTCTTGAACGTGTGATTGTAACCGAGTCGCGACGATGTGACGAATGCCGTCGTGGAGTCTTTGTTTTTGGGGATATAGGTCGACTGCGCATTGAAGTCGACACTGAGGAACAAAGGTCCCATCGATCCGACCACAGTCGCGCCGCCGCCGAACGCGAACGCGTCGAAGGGCACCTCAGCCCCGAACACGATCGGTTCGACGACCTCGACCGGGGTCGCGATCCGGACGTAGCTCATCATCCCGTAAACGTTGAGAAATGGCAGCACCCACCAATCCAGCCGAAAATTCGCCGCTTGACCCGTCCCCCGAACCTCGCCGAACTTGATGAATTCGATGGGTTCGGTCGGATTGTCGTTGGCGCTCAACTCGAGGCCTTCGATGACGATGGGCTGCGAAAAATAGAGGTAGTTGATACCGATGCCCCAGGGTAGCTGCAAACGGCGTTTCTGTTTGTGGGCGATCGAACCCAAGAGCGGAAACGTGTGCGGCCAGGACTGGTCGAACGACAACGGCTCGTTGCGTTCTGCGAGGGTCTGGCGTGGCTTCGATTCGCTCGGAGGTGTCGTGGGCACAGTCGGCCCAGCGGTTTCCGTCGCGACCACGGCTGCGGCACCTGAAGGTTCGGACCCGGTTGGAATCGGCTCGGCTGGCGTGTCCACGGATGGCGACTCGCTCGGTTCCCCGGGTGAACTCGTCGATGCCTCCGCGGGTGGCGATGCCGTAGGAGTTGCGGATTCGGTGGCCGTGGATGCACCCGGAGGTGGACTCGCCAAACCACCGGCCGGCTCTTCGGGCGTGCCGCCTTCAGGTGCGGCGAGAAAAAGTGCGAAACACGCACAGAGTGCTGAAGCCATCGCTCGCGATGGTAGCCAACTCCCGGTCAGGCGGAGAAACAAAGTTCATTTCTGCCACCGCCGCGAATGGACGAGTCGTCGTTGAGCCCCGAAGACCCATGACGACTCGCATTCGCTCCTTTGAACGATTCAACAACCAAGGATGCGGTCCCGGTCCGACCGACCCGTTCCCCCGCATGCCTCGAATGCCCAAAGCGAGGGTCGAAGGGGCGCTAGAACACGTAGAACCCAACGCCGATGTTGAACGTCATGAACATTTCTTGCGGCGAGTCTTCGGTCTTGGCCGCCCAGTTGAAGTGCGAATCGAGGGTCACGACGGTCGGGCTCGGGGTGCGAATCTCGATACCGACCCCCGGAGCGAGCGCGAACTGCCAATCGCCATCTTCGGTATAGAACCAACCGATATCGTTGGTCCGATACTTGTAGACCGTTCCGAGATCGACCGTGAGGAACGGTTCGACGATCGACTTGTTCTTGATGTGATAGGTCGCCTGCGCGTAGATCGGAAATGTTCTCAGGGCACGGAACTGCGTAGCCGTGAGCGCAAGATTGTCGAGCGTTTCGGTCTTGCGTTCCTTTTCGTGCGACGCGTTGTAGCCGAACCGCAAGCCGACCGAGAGCGGCGGGAGGACGCGATAGGAGACACCGCCCCGCAAGCCCTCGACCGAGAAGACTTTGGCGAAGTCGTAGCTTCCATCGACGGTTTGATTCATCGACCACGCAATGTAGAACGACCCTTTGGCCTCATTCCACCAGCCATCGTCGTGGCCGGACTTCTTGGCGGGCGGCGGAACCGGTGCCGGACCGGGTCCCTGCATCGGACCCGTCGCGACCGGAGGGAGTTCGACGGGCGTCACCGCAGGCTCGACCGGGGCGGCCGTCGGTTCGACGGGGGCCGCCGCAGGTTCGGCCGGAGCGGCCACAGGTTCGGCCGGAGCGGGAGCGACGGGCTCCACAGGTGATGGACTCGCCGCGGGTGCGGGTGCCGGCGTCGCAGCGGCCGGAGTCGTGGCATCGGGAGCCATGAGGCCCGCGACCAGGACGAGGGTAGTGAGCGCGTTCATTCGCCACCCCCGGTTTCATCGCCGCCAGTTTCATCGCCCTCTCCAATGGGTCCGTCGATACCGATCCCGTAGATAGGGGGGACGGGATCCCCTACGCGCAAATAGTCGGATTGGCGAAACGATTGGTCGATCACGTCGTTGATTCGTTCCTCGCTGGATCTTCCGCTGCTGCCAATGAGCCCGCGAGACCCCGCGAACCAGATCGCCGGTACGACGTCTTGGCCGTCGCTCGACTCCATCTCGTCAGGTTTGACCATCGTCGTGATCAGGCTGCCGGTCGCAAAATTGATCGCGGTCGTATAGGTGGGATAATAGATGTAGTAGGGATAGTAATCCCACCAATAGCTGTAGTAGACCCAGTTGTCGGCAGCGACGATACCGTTCAGCACGATCACGTCTGCGGCTTCGGCATCGTCGGTCCGGGTCCATCCGAGCTCCGCGAGGTTGCGCGCGATACCTCGCACGATCACGGTGTCGTACTCATGATCGACATCGATCGGGTCGTCGGCCAACTCGCTGAGATCGGCCACCTCCTCGCGCATCGCGAACGTTCGCAGGTCTCCGTACTCGCGGCCAGGGTCGCGCAACGTGGCGATAGCGTCGAGTTCGGAGATATCGTCGATGGCATTCAGATAGCACCCCGTCGTGAGCGTGCCGAAAGCTACGCTCAACCAAGCGAGGCGGAGTGGGCAGAGACTAACTCGCATGCGGCACATCTAATACCGATCGATCTCCAGGGTCAAGCCGCCTCTCGGTCCCAAGATCCGGCAACGATGAGGGGAAATGTTCGCTCCCTGCTGGGTACCGATTTCGCAACGCTCATCGGCCGGTCGACGCGAACCGGCGATGTGGTGGTTCGTCGCCGAGACGTCGCCGATCTGTCAAACGATGCTATTGGGGGACCGGCCCGAGCTGCTGCGCGATCTGGAACTCGGCATCGATCTCGGGTCCCGCGATCATGACGAGAGGATGGTTGGGTTGAACCGCCCGGAGGTTCTCGAGTTCGTCGTGACGAGCGGCAACGTCATCCTGGAGCAGCACGAGATCGGCCTGGACCCGGACCAAACCGGGATCGGCCAAAAGAGCAGCTCCGAGCCGTTCCCGGCCGCCAGGCCGGTCCAGATTGCGCTGTGCCGACTCCATTCCGCGAAGATAGTCGATGAGTGGATTGGGCTCGCCCGCTTCGAGGATCTCGAGCTCGTGATCGAAGCCGCTCCAGTCCTTGACGATCAAGTAGTAAAGGGCCGCCGCGTGATGAGGACCGGGGTTGAGCGGCGACGTCCGCAGGGCTTCTTGGAACAAGTCCAGCCCCGCGTCGAGATGCGGTTGGGCCAACGCAAGCAGCGCATCGCGCCCACCCATCAACCGTTCCACGTCCTTCGACATGGTGTCGAAGCGCGTCTGTAAGGTCGCGTCGGGGGTCGCTTGGAGCTGAGCCTCGAGGCGATGCACCTCGACACTCGTCCGTTTGGCGAGTTCATCGAGAATACGGGCGATCGTGATTTGACCCGCGGCCCAGTTGACTTCGAGGGCCGACCGAAGCGTGAGTGCCTCGGGCCCCCCTTGCCCCTGCGCAAACGATTGCGCAGACGCGAACCGATCGATGTCGTCGGCTCGCAAGATTTCGCGGACTTCGACTAAGGAGGATACGGCGGCAGGGGAAGGACCCGGCCGAGCCGAAGCGCGCCAATCTTGAATGATCTTTGCAGCCTGATCGAGCGGCATGTGGTCCGCCGGAGGTGCATATTCGCGGGGCGGCACCGGTGGCGTGGGCTTGGGAGCACAGCCAATCGCCAACACCATGACGCATCCAACCACGAACGAACCCGAGGAGTGCACGTGTCGGATGATACCAAATCGGTGGCTCTACGTGAACCGAACGGGTTCGGTGAAGACTGCCCCGCGACTCGAGGTTGCAACCTGCGGGACGTTCTTTTCGGTAGGTGAGCCCTGCGAGATCTCTCCAGCGTCCTCATGGAGGATCGCCCACCCAGCGGCAAATACGAACTGGATGATTCGGTGCGAGTGGTTCGATGTTTCGATCCGATCGGCGAGCGGTACTCGTCTTCATCCACCCTTTGGATCGAACGGTGGAGAGGGTGCTAGAGTCCCGCCAGAGTGCGCGAGTGGAGCGGGAAGGTGTTGGCTCGAGTGGTCGCGGCAACGATCGCGATGCCCTCGCCCGCCAAGGCTCGTGCGTCGTCCCACGAACCGAGTCGCCCGACAGAACCTGTTCCGTCATTGGAAGAATCACCGACGCTGCCGGGGGAACTAGGTTCACCCCTCGAATCGACGCCCCCCAAAAAAACCCCTCCACCAGTGGAACCGACCCAGACGCCCACTCCCGGGGCGCCGCGTTCCAAGCGGATGGAGGCCGAACGATTGCTCGAGCGCGCCGAGGTTCATCGCCTTGCGGGTAACCCTGCCGGAGCGTTGGCCCTGTTGGCCGATGCGCTCGAACTCGGTGTTCCGGTCGAGCTGCCCGCGCGAACCGAAGCACGGATCCGTCTCGCGCTCGTCGACGCCCACGAAGGGCTCGCACGGACGGGTCATCCCGGTCACGCCGAGATCGCCGAAGAGCTGCGGACGATCCTCCTCGCCGACCGCGTCCGCTTGCAGCTGACGGACCTCGAAATCGAAGCGCTCGACGACCCCGAGCCCATCGCAAGCGCTTCGGCGCAAGCGAAGCCTTCGCCAACGGCCGGCGTCACGAATGCGGCCGTTGCCGAAAAGGTGATCGAGGCCGAGGTCATGAGCGATCGAAAAATGATCTCGGGCGGCACGACGATGGTCACGGTCGGGTTGGGGTTCGCGACCGGGGGACTCGTGCTGCTCATCTTCGCGAAGGCAAGCGAAGAGAGCCTCGACGAGTACAAGATCCCCGACCAAGAGGATGAACGCGCCGACGCCATTCGAGACGGCGCAGCCCAAAATGGCGCCGGAATTGCTTTCGTGTCACTCGGTGGCTTGCTCCTCGCCACGGGCGCGACGTTGCTGGCGGTCGGGGTGGCTCGTAAACGCAAACGGCTTGGAGAACAGCGAGTCGAAGTGACCGGGGGCATCGGATCCATCGGGGTGCGATTTTGAGACGGAGGATCGAACCCTTCACGCTCGTCGGCCTCTTGGCCCTCGCCCACGGCTGCTTCAGCCAAGAAGCGACCCTCGGCCTCGAGTGCACCAGTGCGCGCGCGTGCGGTCGCGATCAAGCCTGCATCGACGGCGTCTGTCAGCGTACCGGCGACGAGCCGGTCTATTGTCCGTTGCGCGATGACGTGATCGATCTCGGCAATACCTTTCCCGTCGCCACCGACGTTCTCGTCCCGACGAACGCGCTCGACCTGCTCGGTGAATGCTCCGGGGGTGACGCTCAAGCGGTGTATCTGTGGAGCCCACCGCAGTCGGGCGACTTCCTCGCGCACGTCCAAGTACTGCCCGCGTACTTCGCGTTCGACGACAGCCGCCCCTCGATCATCTTGCGTTCGGGTGGATGCATCGGTCGCCAAGACGCGTGCGACTTGGATCGACCCGGGGCCCACAGTTTTGCGGCGACTCGCAACGACGTCCTCGTCTTGACCCTCGACGACGTGCCGCCGATCGACGCCGGTGAGGTGGGCTTCCGGCTGCTCATCGAAGGCGCCGAACAATGCATCGGCGGAGGTAGTCTCGCGTCGACGGTTCCGCTGCAGATCCAGGGGACGACGCGGGGCAGTCAGGATGCCGTTCAGCCCGATCGCTGTTCGGGATCCGTGGGGCAAGGCTACGGACCGGAGGTCGCGTTCTCCTGGGCAGCCCCGCGAACGGGGACATTTGCGTTCCACGCCGCATCCGACGATGGATCCGTGCTGGTTTACCTGTTCGACACCGATTGTGGGGGAACCCAACTCGCGTGCGCGAATGACCTGGGGTCGAGCGGCGTGGCATCGACGGCCGTTTCGCTCCAAGCGAATCAACGCGTGGTCGTGGTCGTCGACTCGCCCGAACAAACCTCGGACATCGACTTCGAGCTCACGATCGACGAGGCCTTCGGCTGTGTGCCAGTCGAGCACGATCTCGGGTTTCAATTCCCCACGGCCGGGCTCGAAGTGGATGCGGCCGAAGCCACGACGACGTCGGCCATCACCTGTGCGCCGACCGACGCTCCACAGCTCGTCTATCGCTGGACGGCTCCGGCGTCGGCGTTTTGGACGTTCGACACGCAAACGTCGGACGTGCCGGTATTGCTGTCGGTGCTCGAAGGCAGTTGCATCGGCAGTGTATTGCAATGCGATACCGGCACGAACCGCTCGAACACCGCGGAGGACGGCCAGATCATCCTGCCGGTCGCGACGGGACAAGATCTGGTGTTGGCGGCCGCCCCCCAGAGCGCCGGTGTGGTTCGCATCACGCTCACGCAAACACCGTGTGGCTCCAAGTTACTCGCGAGTCCTCTGCCCATCGTCGAGTCCGGTCGGTCTGCGGCGCGCGCAGCCGGGCCCCTCGAATGCAACGGCCTGCGACCACAACCCGAAGACGCGACCTTCAGTTGGCGGGCACCCGCCCAGGGAACGTATGAATTTACGGTCGAGGCCGCCGGAGCGGAGCCCCTGCTCTATCTGCTCGAGTCGAGCTGTGCGGGTCGGACGTTGGCCTGCAGCCACGAACCCGCCCCGCAGATCCGTCTCGACCTCGGCTCGCAGGACACCGTCGTGCTCGGGATTGCCGTTCCGGTCGGCACCGCGGAGGTGGAGTACACGCTGCGCATCGACGCGGGGTGATTCGCAGCCAGTCGTGCGGCGGCGTTCGAACGGGTCGTCCATGGTTCGACGGGGTCGGTCGGTGGGCACACGCCGACGCGGTTCGCCCTCGACGGCCCGCAAAACATGCGCTAAGGATGCCGCCGTGCGACACCACCTTCGAGCGGTACGCCCATTGATTTGGGCCGCGGCGCTGACTTGCGTCGCCGCGTGTGAATCGAATCAGGAAGCGGCCGACCTCGAGGTCCTGACCCGGATCAACGAAGAGAGCGATTTGAATGCCTTCGAGCGCTTCGAGATCATCGATCCGCTCGAGTTCGTGTACGAATCGCCTCCGCCCAACTACGACAAGATCAACGGAGCGATCCTGGGTGCCATCGAACGAGAAGCCACGGATGTCGGCCTCGTTCGGGCGCGTCCGGCCGAGCTCGCCATCACGCCGATCATCTTTTTCCTCGACGTCGAGGGCAACCTCGATCGTTACGGCGCGTATTGGGGATACGACGAAGAGTGGATCGAAGGTCGTGAAGAACCCGTTCGCGGCACCCTCGCGGTCGATGTCGTCGACCTTCGTGGGACCAACGAAGACGAGACCGACGACGTGTTGGTCTTCCGCGGAGCCGCCACCGACTTTCGAGCCGAGTCGCTCGAAGGTCTCGAAAACTTGATCGATCAGGCCGTGACCGAAATGTTCGAGTCGTGGCCGACCGCGCAATGATTATTCTCTTGGGAGCAAAACTCGTGAATCCATTTTCGACTGTCGCGGTTGTGTTGGCCTTGGGCGAGCCTGTCGAAGCGGCTCCAGGTCCCGAATCTTTTTCGAGTCCGCCGGTCGCAACGGAGGTTGCGCCGTCCGACCCACCGATTGGCGATCCGTTGTCTTCGCCGCCCCCACCCGTGGACACGAGCGTTGCTCCACCGGTCGCGCAGCCCACGAGTGTCGTCCCTCCCGCCGCTGCTCCCCCGCCCGCGGAAACGTCGAGGCGAGGTCGCGAGAAACGACGAGGGGAAGGCAAGGTTGGCGGATTCGTCGGATTCGACATGCGCATGCAAGAGGTCGACTACGAGTTCGCCCTCTTGTTGGGCGGAGTCGCTGGAATCACCATCCTGAACCGACTCACCATCGGCGGCGGTGGTTACAGCATGGTCTATCACGACCGGACCTATTATGGGCTCTCCGATACGCAACAACTCAAGATGGACTACGGCGGAGCCCTCATTGCGCTGCATGCATTCAAGAACCAGCGCGTCAGCTCGGGGGTCAACTGGTTCATTGGGGGCGGCCGCGCTTGTCTCGACTCGGAGGTCGAGGACGAATGCGTGTCGGATACTTCGATCTTCGTCTCCCACGTCGAGGCGGTCGCCAACATCCATTTGGCGGCGTTCATCCGGCTCGGGATCGCGTTCGGTTATTCGTTCGTCGGAGAAGCCGAGGATTGGGTCGGCCCGGGCAACTGGGACCTTTCGGGGTTCGTCGGCGCCTTCAAGTTGGAACTCGGCCGCTTCTGATCTTTGAGGGGCCTTTCGCAAAAGGCCCCTCGGCAGCCAAGCTGCCTTCGCACACCTTAAACGCACGCCTCACGGCGTGACGGGGCTTTGCCGGAATCAGGACAAAGCCTCATCGGAGTCCGAGCGGGGAGACCCTACCGTCGGCGACCACCACCGCCACCTCGGCCACCACCGCCGAAGCCTCCACCACCACCGAATCCGCCGCCTCCACCACCGCCGAAGCTGCCAGCACGCTGGGTGCTCGGAGCACTGCGATACGAGTCCAAGTTCGACGTTCGAGCGGCCCCTTGCGATCGGGCCGCTTGATCGCGATTCAACTGGGCAGCGTCGTAACTCCGGGCCCCCGTTGGGCCGCGATTCGCAGCCGTGGGCTGCAGCGTCACTGCGCCTTGACTCGGTCGTGCCCCTCCGGGCTGCAGCGTCACTGCGCCTTGACTCGGTCGTGCCCCTCCGGGCTGCGTCACTGCGCCTTGACTCGGTCGTGCCCCTCCGGGCTGCGTCACTGCGCCCTGACTCGGTCGTGCCCCTCCGGGCTGCGTCACTGCGCCCTGACTCGGTCGTGCCCCTCCGGGCTGCGTCACTGCGCCCTGACTCGGTCGTGCCCCTCCGGGCTGGGTTCCCGCTGCACCGCCCTGGCCCGCGCCGTGCGGCGTCGCACTTGGGCCTGAATCGACATTGTTCCAACCGCCATCGCCATAGTGTTGCCAGGAACCGTCTTGACGGCGGTACACCTCGCCATTGTGACCGGCATAGATGTCACCATTCTCGCCGCGAGCCACCGTCGAGCGTCCATCGGGCCCGCGGTGGGTGATGGCCCCACCATCATCCGTTCGGATCGCGCTCGTGCTCGTGCCTCTTGCGTAGTTCGTGGAATGGGCGGTTCGAGCCCATTCATCCCCACGCTGGACGTAACTCGAGCCCCAATGGCCGTAGACGTTCGAGCCCTGCCGCGTCGCCGCGTATGCCCCCGTGCGAGGATTGTACGCTTGCGCGGCCATGCGTGATCCACCCGGACCATGCACGGCGGCACCACGGGCATAAGTGCCCGTGTGAGGGTTGTAAACAGCGCCCACGCCAGCGCCACCATAGGGCCCATACACCGCGGCACCACGACCATAACCGCCCGTATATGGATTGTACCAAGCACTAAAGCCATACGTATGGGGATAGGGGTGATAGATCGGATGGAATCCGTAGTGCACGTATGGGGGGTAACGCCAGCCGGTGCCCCATACTGCACATCCCCACGCGATGGCGAGTCCCGTGTACATCGCCACATAGGCAAACGTGACCCATTCGTCGTCATCATCGTCGTCCTCGACGACGGTGACATAGGTCACCGAATGCGCCGGCGAGCTCGCCGGAATCGTATAGATTTCCTTGGGCACCGAATTGACGACCTCCCACGGTCCACTGGGACTGCGGGACATGAACCACACCGCCTGAAAACACATGTAATAGAGGTCGCCGACCTTGATGATGTCGCGGTCGGTATTTTCGGCACGTGCGAGCGTGGTGCCCTCGATCGGCTTGAACGATGGTTCGCCTTGATAGGTGACCTCAGGTGCCTTGAGCTGCTTCTTGTCGACGCGCGCGGTATGGGGGATCTGCGCGAGCAAGATCGCTTCCAGGGCTTGATCCGTCCCCGGCACCGAGACGAGCACGCGCGAGCGTGGATGATCGAGTGGGATCTTCTTGAAGTCTTCGGGCAGGGTCGGGGTCGCGAACGCCCAAGCGCCAGTGGGATCGGTCGCGGAGAACCAGCGGCCCGCGACCAGATAATAGAATGCACCGGTCTTCCCGAGGCGAAAGAGATCGCTGTCGGTATTGCTCACCCAGAGCAGCGAGGTTCCTTTCACGGCTTTATAGACAGGCGCCCCCTTGAGCAGGAGCAACTCGGCGGGTTCCGTACTCACGAAGACCTGCGGAGCTGATTTCGCAGACAGCGAACGACCGGGCACGTTCGCCTTGACCTCTTTCCAATTGTCGTCCGCGGGCAACTTGCCGAAGCTCGGAGGCAACTTTCCCGCGGGCGACCAGGGGCCTTCGAGGGCGGTCGCTTTCATCCAAGTCTTGTCGTTGCGCAGGTACAATGTCTTGGTCGACGCGTCCTGAAACACGTCCCAGTTCGTGTTGACCGCGTACTGGAGATCGACGTCTTGAATGGGACTCCATACCGGAACCCCATCGATATTGACGACCAACGCCGACTTCGTGCTGTAGAAAATCTTGGGGGGGTCCGCCTTGATCCCCGGAGTTTCCTTGGGTCGGATCGAACTCTTGTCGACCATCGCCATCACACGGTCGAGGGCGATCACGCGCTCGGATTCCGGGATGGCTTGTTGCAAGCCGGCCACGAGAGTGCGCGAGTCGTCCCGCGAGAGTGTCGAGAAGTTGAACTCGGTGATCTTGAAGTTGGCGAAGTTGACCATCCGATCTTCGACGGCCACCAAGGTGTCCGCCTCGATCTTGACCGTGCCGTAGATCGGCTCCTTCGCGTCCGGCGACTCGTAGGCCACGGCCGACCAAGCGACCATCGCTTTTTGGCCCTCCCAGCTCGCGACCTGGGGCTGATAGAGAATCGCCGTGCCACCGCCTTTCACGGCGTACGCTCGCGGCCAGCCGCCATCGGCTGAGGCGTTCGCGGGCGGCTTGGCTGCCTTCGCAGGCGGCTTGGCTGCCTTCGCAGGCGGCTTAGCGGCCGTTTCACTCGCGCTCGCGGGGGTGGTGGCTGGACTCGGTGCCGACCGACGAGCGATCGCAGCCTGTGGCCAGGCCATCATGATCGCGAGGAGTACGGAGATCCAAAGAGACTTAACGCATCGTACGTTTGGCATGTCGCCCTTCCTGCACATCGATGAGCGCACGAGCTGCCTCGACGCGGGACCGACTATAGGACCGTCGCGCGCAGACGAGCAAGCTGCCGTGGACCATGGCCTGCGAGCAGGCTGGCCATGATCGCAGCAGAGGTGGATGTTGAACGGCTGTTCGACCTTCCACTGTTCGTGAGCGGGTCGGGAATCATCCTGGCGCGTGGCCTGTTCGCCACGAGCGGAGTCCTGTTCGTTCGACGCTCTTCGGGTTTACGTGGATGATGTTATGACGGCCGCACTCACATGACGAAACGGGCTGCCCGCGCAAGAACGTCGTCGAACGGCAGCACCATCACACCGGCCACCAGGAACGGCAATGCGGTCACGACGATGAGCGACGTGACGAGTTTCTGTTCCACCGAATGAGCCGCGTTGCGTAGACCCTTCTCGCATCGCCAGATTCGCGGCCGTCCCCGCGACGATCGTTCCAAACGCAAGTGCGACGGACGCGAAAGCCCGCACGGACTGACTGAGGAAGCCAAGTGCTTCAAGTCGGAAGTTCGTTCCGTGATAGGCGCGGGGCTGCGGCCCCGAGGGCGAGGCGCGAGGCCGAAGCTGTATCGGGCATACTGCGAGCGCCGAGTAACAACGCCATCGGGCTGCAGAACCGTGCATGGCACGGAACGAACTTCCGACTTGAGGCACTAGCCAGCAGCCGTGGCTTGTGCCTTCTTGGCCTTCTTCGCTGCCTTCGCGTCCTGCTTGGCGTCTTTTTCGTCCGCGTGTTCGAACTTCTCGCGGATGTGAGCCAGGATCTCGTCGTAGTCGTCTTCGTCGATGGTTTCGCGGAGCTTGGGTCCGGCTTCGGTGATGGCCGTCATCGCCGAAAGCAAGGTCTCCGAGACGGACTCGAGCGGGGCCGTGAGCTCCTCGAGCGTCGCGGAATAGTTCCGATTGATCGCGGACGAGTCTTTGGCCGCTCGGAGGGCGACCTGGTTCACGGTCAGCAATTGTTGCTGAACACCATCGACGACGGCAAGCGCATTGTTGCGCTCCTCGTCGTCCTTGATGTGCTTTTTGATCCCCTTCCGCCACAGATCGACGAGCTGTTGAATCTCGGGCTTTCCCGCTCCACGGGAGCCACCCAGGGCGGCTCCCAACACAAGGGCAATGATGGCAGCTATCAGCATGGTCGTCTCACACGGTCGGGGTGGGAAACACGCGGGCCCATTCACTCTCGGTCACGTGTGACCGAAGCTCGATCGCATATTTGGGCAAGGTGCGTAGGACGTTCATGAATTGTTCATGGTACTCCGCGATGATCGGAGCCATGTCCTCCTCCTTTGCATCACGGGCCTTGTCGTTGGCGATGCGCCAATTCTTGGAAACTTCCTGCAGACCCAGGAAATCCTTCTGAGCCCGACCGATGACGGCGACCGCTTCTCGACGACGCGCCTTGTCGTCGACATGCTTGTGAATCCGCTTCTTCAGGTCCGAAAACAGATCCGTCGCCGCGGCGGTGGCCGACGGATCTTTGGTCGCTTTGGGCTTGCAACCGAAACTCAAACACAGCGACGCCAACGCCAACTGAGCGACGAAATCACGACGCCCAAGGGCGCGTTCGAGCGCAGGATTCATCACACGGGATTATGCATGTTTTCGTCGGCGGTCCGCAACTCTTTCCGTCACTCGCTCTGCGAAGAGACCTGCAGTTCCTTCAGCTTCTGCGGGCCTTCTTTCGCGAGATCCTCCGCCTGCGCGAAGTCCTCGTCACTCCATCATTCGTTGTAACTATTCGTGCAGGTGTAAAGGATCTTCCCAACCGCGGACCGAGCGTTCGCCCTCATGACGGATTCGTAGCCACACACGAGAATCCTCGTGTCGCATTCGGACAATGCTTGGCGTGAACTGCGGTGCACGCATTGCGCGGAACTTGCCCACCCACTTGGAAAGTGTCAACCAAAAAACCTTGCCAATCGACCACCCGGACACGGGACTCCAACCTTGGCGATCGGCATGCACTGGCACGATCCGCTCGCCGAATCCATTCGAGTTCGGAGCGACGGTTTCGTGCGCTTTTGCACCTAGCCGTGCGCCGTCACATCGATGTCAACCCGGCTTGCTTCGTCACACAGAGATCGGCAAGCACGCGATTGAGCTCTTTCGAGGTTCGTTCCTTTCGCAGGATCTCGGCATGCCCGGCCGAAAATCCGACCACCTCGTCCGCAGCCTCCATGGCGCGCGGAATCAACTGCGAGATGAGTGCGACCGTTCCGTCACTCCCCGGCTCGGCCGGAATATGGCCAAAGAACAGCGCATAACGCAGATCTTCGGGTAGGTCCCGCTCGAGCAGGTGGCGGATCGTCTCGCCATTCGGATCGAGGTCGCGCCATGAAGGAACGACGACCGGTGCCCATTTGGCGCCAGCAGCTGCCGAGGGCATCCCCCCGAGCGGAGACACAATGGTGACGAGCGCTCGCACTTGACGGGCCGCTTCCTCGCGGTGCTTGTCGATGAACAGATGCGACAGCACGCCCCCCATGCTGTGCGCGACGATGCACACTTCGCTGCCGTACTCGAACCGGCGCGCGAGTTCGTTGAGATCGAACGCCAGGCCATTGGCCAGCGTCTCGAGGCTCAACCCCGAAGGGTATTGAAACACCCACGGCTGAAAGCGTTCGCGGTCGAGACCATCGATCAAGGTCTTGAACTCTTGCGGATAGCCGACCATGCCGTGGATGAAGACGACCGGCGTTTTTCCGGGCTCGAACGGTTGGAGAAAGAACAGCCCCGCGCCCGGCTGCTCGAGGAACGTCAACGGCGTCCACATCCCGAGCGGTCCGAACGCGGCCCCAAACCGCGAATCATCGATCTCGGTCACGACACCGACCCGTTGCCACTTCTGGTTCGGATCGCCTGCCGCGATCGGGTTCACGATCGCCGGCATGACGTCGGTGATCTCGACCGCGACGGAAGGTTTCTTGCCCTCCTTGATTTCGACCGGCTCGAATGCCTTGTACGCCCCCACGCGTTCGCCCTGCTCCCAGATGTAGTTGGCGTTCGTGTCCTCGTAGGCGAGTACCCGGTACTGACCTGGCTTCACGAAGAACTCGTGGACCCCAGGCTTCTCCATGGGCGCCTTGGCAGCCGGGGTATCGGGGAGTGACGAGTCGGCGGACACATCGAGGAGACCCACGACGAGCGGCAGGCCGGTCCAGTTCTCCACGTCCACACGAACCTGGATCGACGGATGGTTGTCGGCCCGCTTCAGATCCTTTTTGAGCCCACGGAAGTCGCAACTGGGCAAGGCTAGCCCTAAGGCCACTCCAAGCACGCCTCGCAAACTGGCCCGCAAGAAAGCACCACGCACGATAGCCTCCGAGAACATGAGCGAGCTTCTAGCCGAACGGCGACATTCTGGAAACACGATGTCGACCTCCCTCCGCCGCGCCGATGAGCGGGACGACCATGATGGGCGTCCGGGTCTTGGCCTTGCGCAGGCTTGAGGAATGATGTTTGGTTACGGAACGACGCTTCGACTTGCCGACGTCGCAGCGCTCGCGTAGGAAAGACGCCATGTTGACTGTGACTCCTCGATTTCCTCGAACGCTCTGCATGGTTGGGTTCCTCGCAATCACGGTGGCGTCCGCGTGCGCGGACGACGATGACGACGACACGTGCGAGGATTCGGTCGCCACAAGGGTCCTTCCCGGCGTTGACTTCAGCACATTTCAGACATTTGCGTTGCTGCCCGCGGATAGCTACCCCGACGACGTTCCCGACGACCTTCCCGACGACATCGAAACGGATTTGCTGGTCGCAGGTGCGGCCGCGAAAAGTAATCTGCTCGAGCTCGGGTTGACCGAGGTGGATTTCGCGGCAACTCCCGAACCCGATCTCGTCGTATTCAACGTGGCCGGATCAAGCGGCGAAACTGGCACCGTTTGGACTTGCGTTCCAGGCTACGTTTGGTGGGGTTGGTATTGGTATTGGGATCCCTGTGCCTGGTACGAAGCGGTCCCGGTCGAGTACACCGTGGGTACCGTGGTGGTCGGACTCGCCGATGGCGTCAACCGAGAGACTGGGCAGGTCGTGTTTGGTGGAGCGGTTCAGGGAGTGCTGGAGTGTGGCGACACACAAGCGCGTTTGGAGGCAGGAGTCAATTCGATTTTCGACGCGTATCCCACCGTCGAATAGCTTGAATCGTTGGACTTAGATCTTCGGTGCGGGTTTCAAACACGCACCCCGCGTATCGAATGCAATGGGGGCGTAAATCCTGGGTCAAGAGCCTAGTCGTCATATTCTTGACTCAAGGCACCGTAGGATGTGAACGCGCAACGGTCGAGTCCACACCGGACATGGGAAAATCGGCTCAGCCATCGCCCATCACGGTTCCGACTTCCCCGCCCAAGTCTGCCAACTATGTTGGATCGGCCGCTTGCGTTTCATGCCACGCAGAAGAGCATCGAACCTGGGCTGGCTCCGATCACGGTCGGGCGATGCAGACTGTCACGCCCGAAACCGTCGCTGGTGATTTTAGCGACACGAGCATCGTCGTCGGTTCCGAGACGTTCACGTTTCGTCGCCACGAGCAGAGCTTCGAAGTGGAGGTTCAGGAGACCGGGCATTCCTCCGAACGTTTGGCGGTCCGCTACACATTCGGGGTCTGGCCATTGCAGCAGTACCTCGTCGACGTTGGCCATGGTCGTTTGCAAGCCCTCCAAGTCGCCTGGGACACCCGCCCCGCCCCGCAAGGCGGTCAACGATGGTTCTACCTCGGCGGCGATACGATCGATCCGCCCGGCGATCCGCTGCATTGGCGAGGATTGGCCTACAATTGGAACCGCTCTTGTGCGGATTGCCATTCGACGAACGTCGACAAGGGATACAACCCCTCAACTCGCGGATACGAGACAACGTTTGCCGAGACGAGTGTCGGTTGTGAGTCGTGTCATGGTCCTGCGTCCGTTCATGTCGAACGGGCGAAAACCGGCACAGCGGGAGGCGATCACGATCTCCTGCGAGCGATCGAAAAACCTCCGACTCGGCAGTGGGTATTCGTGCCGGGAAAACCCATTGCCGTGCTCGAAGGCGCTTCGGTCATCGATCCCGAGCTCTCGACCTGCGCTCCGTGCCACGCCCGCCGCGCGCAACTGAAACCGCACGAAGGGAACTTCGACGACGACTACCGGCTGGCCTTGCTCGAAGACGACCTCTACTTTGCCGATGGACAAAGCAAAGACGAAGTCTTCATTCACGGTTCGTTTCTGCAGAGCAAAATGTATGCAAGTGGAGTCGTGTGTTCGGATTGCCACGAGCCCCACGCCGCGACCCTCAAGGTGCGGCCCAATGCACTCTGCTCGGGCTGCCATCGCCCCGAGGTCTTCGATACCCCATCCCACACGTTTCATCCCTATGGCAGCGCCGGGGCCGAATGCCCCTCCTGTCACATGCCGCAGCGCACATACATGGGGGTCGACGAACGGGCGGACCATCGATTCGGAGTTCCGCAGCCGCTCCTTTCAGCCAAGATCGGTGCCCCCGATCCCTGTTTGGGTTGTCACCGCGATTGGACCCCCCAACATGCCCACGAGCTCATCGAACGCCACATCGGTACCCGGGCACGAACGGGCTTTGCCGAGGCGCTCTGGGCCACTCGGCAAGGTCACATCGAGGGCCCGAAGCAACTCGCCGCGATCGCCCAATCGGAGGACTTCCCTCCCATCGTCCGCGCGACCGCGCTCGTCGAACTCTCGGCGAACACGTCTCCCCACGTGATCGAACTGGCGCGGTCGCTCGCCGCCGCTGCCGATCCATTGCTGCGTCGGGCCTCCGCAACGATAGCCCACTCACTTCCGCCCCTCGATCGGGACCGCATCGGTCGTAGGTTGCTACGGGACCCCGTCGCCAGCGTTCGGCTCGAGGCCGCCTCGGCGTTCATCGACGCACCGCCCATGCAAGAGTGGCCGGCGTCGGATATGCAGAACCTCGCCACGGCGGTGGCGGAATATCGTGACAGCAAAACCTGGGTTTCGGATGGCCCTGACGGACTCGTGGATCTTGCGAACCTCGCCCTCGCGATGGGTGATGGCCAAGCTTGCCAAACGTACCTGGAACAAGCGATTGCCATCGATCCCTCGTTTTCGCCAGCGCATCTCAACTTGGCGGATTACTACCGCGCCATGGGCCAAGACGATCGAGCGGTCGTCGTCCTCGAGAACGCCTTGTCGCGAGCGCGCGATCCCGCAATGATTCACCACGCGCTCGGCCTCGCATTCACGCGTCTCGGTCGGCGCGATGAAGCGATTCGCGAATTGGCTCGAGCCTTCCAACTCTTACCTGCAGTTCCCCGTTTGGGATACGTATACGCGGTCGCACTGTTCGATACGGGCAAGCGCGAAGCAGCCCTCGAGGTTTTACGCGCGGTGCACGAACGATTCCCCGGCGATCGCACCGTCCTCAATGTGGCGATCCAGTACGCCCGCGAGCTCGGGCATGACCACGAAGCTCAGGGATACGTGCTTGCGTTGCAGGCCCTCGAACGCAACAATTGAAAGGACATGATCGGAGCGATGGGAAAACGGAGCAGTTTTGTCGCTTGTCACCGTCTTGACCATCTGGTATTTCACTGCGCGTTTAACCAGTCTAAGGATCGGAGAACACCACCATGAATCATTCGAATCACTGGAACCGTCTGCTTCTCGCCACCGTTGCGGGTTGCGTATTGACTGCCTGCGCGCACAAAGATTCGAGCGCGTCCACGGCGACCCCTGCGGCGCAACCGAGCGTGACGACGGCGAGCGGAACGGAAACCACGGAAGACGGCGCGTACGTCCGAGCCGAGGCGACCCAAGTCACGGCCGTCGTCGAAGCGGTCGACCACGCCAAACGCGAACTCACCCTTTTGGGACCGGACAGCAATCGCACCACCTTCGTGGTCGACGAAGAAGTCAAAAACTTCGACCAAATCCAAAAAGGGGACACGGTCAACATCAGCTACTACGAATCCGTGGCCGTGCAGGTGAAGCAACCGGGCGAAGCGGCACTAGGCCTCTCCGAGGCCTCCACGGTCGAGCGAGCAGAACCAGGCGAAAAGCCAGCCGGTGTCGGTGCGCACTCGGTCACCCTGGTGGCGAAAGTGCTCGCGCTCGATCCCGACAAAGGGACTGCAACACTCGAAGGCGCGAACAGTGAAAAGATGACGGTCATCGTGCGCGATCCGACACATTACGAGCGTGTCAAAGTCGGCGACACCGTAGAGATCACCTATACCGAAGCGCTCGCCATCTCGGTTGAAAAGGCGAGTCCAAACTGATCAGGAACGCGCCGGCAGATCGAAGGAGGCCCTCAGCCCCAAAGGCGTGAGGCGCCTTCCGGTGCATCGAGGCCTTCCGCCATCGACGGACAGAGGGGAGCGGGTCACGCAAACGCGGTTGTGCGACGGACTCCGCGATGATTTCAAGCGGCTTTGTCCATTACGGTCACCCTTGGTTTTGTTCACGGATCGCCTCGCGGATCTTGTCCCGGAGTTCGTCCTTGAGACGCACGTAGGTTTCATACTGCTTCGGCGACAGGAGGGCCTGAACTTTCACATCGGTCCTTTGCTGGACCGCTTGGATCTGGAGCTCCCGCTCCTTGAACGCGACGAACTTGGAACGCCGGTCCGGTTGGCCGCGGATGTACTCGATATGAGGCTTGAGAGTCTCGCGATGCTCACTGTAGATCGATCTCAGCTGTTCACTTTGCTCGTCGGTCAGCTGCATCTCGACCTTCGCGTGTCGGAGAAACGCCACGATCTCGCGCTCGACTCCGCCATGCGCCTCGGTCGGTGCCGCGGTTGGTTCGTTCGAGGCCGACGTCGATGACGTGGTCGCGCAAGCAACCACGCTCAACCAAGTCGCAGAAGCCACGATGATGATCTCTTTGGCGCCCAAGCGGCGACAGGCTGGCAACGCCTCGGTTTGAAGTCCAGTGGTTTTCTGACACCTCTCCAACTTGTCGGCATCGCGTCGTTGAAACGCCACCGACGCAAACCTTCGGTGTGTTCAACCGATTGTGGGAATTGTTCCAAACGGGGTCGAAACTTCCGCTCAGTCGGCTAGTGCACCGCCGTCGAGGTGGGATCCAGCAGAACGTCGTCAGTGCGGGCTCAGGCAAGGCGCGAGACCGAGTCGTATCGGGCATACGGGGAGATCTCAAGCGTGAGAAATCGCGGGTGACACGTCTCGTTCGTGGCTCATCTTGCCAGCCCCCGCACTGAAACTCGCCTATAGTCCCACCAGTGTCGCGCGGGCAATGGCAACGATGGCAACGGTGGACGAGCGCGGCGGTGCTCGGCATCTCGGGATTGAGTGGCTGCATACACGCCAGGGACTTCGCGTCTCCGGCCGAGCGAATCACGACCGATACCGCATATACGTTGCGAGCGGGTGAGGGGCGGATCGACGCGGGCCTCGTCGGTGCGGGTCTTTACGATCTCGGGATTGGCCTCGGTGCATCCGGCGGCGTCACCAAGCGATTTCAACTCGGCGGCAATGTTGCGCACGCGGGCTTTGGAATCCTCAATGTGAATGGTAAGGTCAATCTCCTCGATCACCGGTATGTCGGTGTCGGGATCGAAACGGGTTTGATCTATGCAAACCCGGAGACGATTTGGGTGTTGCCCGAATCCTTTCAAGAGGCGATTGGCGGGAGCCAAATCATTGCGATCCCGAGCGTCGCAACGGTCAGCGTGCCTGCAACGCGCTGGATGTCGGCACATATGGGGATTGGGTACACCCATATCCAGCTCATTGGCGAATTGACCACCGATTCATTCGTGGCGCAAGGTGGCCTCGCTTCGAGAGACTTCTTTTTTCAACCATCTCTCCACTTTTATGCGGGTCGTCGGGTCGCTTTCATCACCTCCGCCCATCTCTCGGCGTGGGCGGCCGCTCAAGGGAATCTATCCGCGGAGTACACCGTCGACCCCGGGGTCGTGGCGGGAGTCGTGTCTTCGGATTGGCGACGGCGGCCATTCAATACGACAGACCGCTATTCCATCGCGGTCGAGACTCGTTTGGCGCAACGGACTCATATCTTGGTCGGAGTGACCTTTGGACGATTCCAGCCCGTGCTCGATCCAAGTGTGATCCCATTCGTCAACCTCTATTGGCGACTCGGTCCACCGAAAAAGCGAGACAAGAAAGGGAAGGAGAAACCGACTCCGGTTCCGGCCTCCGCTGCCCCACCTTCCACTCCGGCCCCTGGCGCCACCACTGCCCCAATCTCCACTCCGCCTCCGGCCTCCACTCCGCCCCCGGCCTCCACTCCGCCCCCGGCCTCCACTCCGCCCCC
>Ga0315912_10001806_pt1 | contig 24597 bp, 24 predicted proteins | sample VfabasoilMG_FD_204469 | JGI IMG/M metagenome (GOLD analysis project Ga0315912, IMG submission 204469) | Garden soil microbial communities collected in Santa Monica, California, United States - V. faba soil | ecosystem: Environmental > Terrestrial > Soil > Garden | place: USA: California... | reverse complement strand
GACGTACTTCTTGCGCGCGGTTTCGGCGTCCTTGAGGCCCGGGTAGCTGCCCTTGCCGATCAGGTCGTCGATGGTCTCGAACGCCAGGTACGGGTTCACCGCGCCGGCGCCGTAGCCCACGAGCAGGGCGAAGTGGTGCACCTCGCGCGCTTCACCCGTCTCGACGATGATGCCGATGCGCATGCGCGTACCGGTGCGCATCAGGTGGTGATGCACGGCGCCGAGGCCGAGCAGACTGGGGACCGGCGCGTACTCCGCGTTCGAGCCGCGGTCGGAGAGGATCACGAGGCTCTGCCCCTCGTGGACCGCCTGGGATGCTTGACGACAGAGCTCGTCGAGTGCGGCCTTGAGTCCCGGGCCGCCCTCGCCCACGGGGAACAGCATCTTCAGCGTCGGCGGCTGGCGCACTTGCTGGAGGTGCGTCTCGCGCAGCTTCGCGATGTCGGTGTTGGTGAGGACCGGCCGCTCGAGCTCGAGCATCTGCGCGTGGTCGGGCAGCTCGAGCAAGAGCTGGGCCTCGCCGCCGATGTACTGCTTCAAGCTCATGACGAGCTCCTCGCGGATCGGATCGATCGCGGGGTTCGTCACCTGGGCGAAGTGCTGCTTGAAGTAGTTGAAGAGCAGCTGCGGCTGGTCGCTCAACACCGCCAGTGGCGTGTCGGTACCCATCGAGCCGGTGGCTTCCTCGCCCTTTTCGGCCATCGGGGCCATGAGCAGGCGCAGGTCTTCCTCGGTGTAGCCGAAGGCCTTCTGGCGCTGCAGGAGGGAGGCATGCTCGCGCCGGGTCGCCGTCGGGGGCGACGCGTCGATCTCGCTGAGCGCGATCTTGTTCTCGCGCAGCCAGCGGCCGTACGGCTTGCGGCGCGCCACCTCGTCCTTGATCTCCTCGTCCTCGACGATGCGGCCGACCTCGGTATCGACGAGGAACATGCGGCCTGGCTCGAGGCGGCCCTTGCGCTCTACGTTTTCGGGGGGAAAGTCGAGCACGCCCGTCTCGGACGCGAGCACGACGAGGCCGTCCTTGGTCACCGTCCAGCGAGCGGGGCGCAGGCCGTTGCGGTCGAGTAGGCCACCGATGCGCTTGCCGTCCGTGAAGGCGAGCGCCGCCGGACCGTCCCACGGCTCGACCAGGCACGAGTGGTACTCGTAGAAGTCGCGCTTGCGCTGCGACATCTGATCGTCGTTCTGCCACGCCTCGGGCACGAGCATCATCATCGCGTGCGGGAGCGAGCGCCCGGCGTGAACGAGCAGCTCCACGACGTTGTCGAGCGTGGCGGAGTCGGACCCGCCTGGCGCGATGATCGGCATGATCTGACGCACGTCCTCGCCGAACACCTCTTCGTCGAAGAGCTGCTCGCGAGCGCTCATCCAGGCGGCGTTGCCGCGCACGGTGTTGATCTCGCCGTTGTGCGCCAGCGTGCGGAACGGCTGCGCGAGCTCCCAGGTGGGGAAGGTGTTGGTGCTGAAGCGCTGATGCACCATCGCGAGCGCGCTCACCATCGTCGGATCGGTGAGCTCGGTGTAGAAGCCCGCGAGCTGCTCGGCGAGGAGGAGCCCCTTGTAGACGATGGTGCGTGACGACAGGCTCGGGATGAAGAACGAGCCGCGCCCGGCCATGTTGCTCTCGCGCACGGTGCGCTCCGCCCATTTGCGGATCACGAAGAGCTTACGCTCGAACGTCGCTTCGTCTTCGGCGGTCGAACCGATGAACACCTGCTTGATGACGGGAGCGCTCGCGCGCGCCATCGGTCCGAGGGCGTTCTCGTTCACGCGCACGTCGCGCCAGCCGATCAGGCGCTGGCCCGTACCGAAGATCTTGTCTTCGAGGATGTGCATGCAGCGACGACGGTCGTGCTTGTCGCGCGGCAGGAACACACAGCCGACGGCGTACTTGCCGGGCTGGGGCAGCTCGACGTCGCTCGCTTCGCACTCGCGGCGGAAGAACGGATCCGGCGTTTGGATCAGGATGCCGGCGCCGTCGCCCGTGAGCGGATCGCAACCGCACGCGCCGCGATGCACGAGGTTGAGCAGGATATCGATCCCCTTCTTGACGATATCGTGGCTGGCTTGGCCGTTGATTTGCGCCACGAACCCGACGCCGCAGGAGTCGTGCTCGAACTGGGGATCATAAAGACCCGATTTGGGAGGTAGGGGCATGTGGGAGCCGCAGCGCCGTCGTAGGTCTGACGGGGTGCGTCCGGCGATTATATGCTCGAAAGCTGCGCCGGTCAGTCGGCTTCCTTTCGAGCATCACTCCACCGTCGCTGGAACCCGAGCGCGGCCGGGCCGCCACCCGTCGTCCTCCGGTCCGGCTCTCCCCCGAGGGTGACGCCTCGAGCGTGTCTCGGCTTGGGATCAGCGGCGCGCGCGTCGCTCGGCTTCGGCGCGCGCACCGGAAACAGCGCGCGCAGCGGCACGACGCACCTCGCTCAGGACGAGCGATTGCGGAGCCGGAATGTGGAAGTCGGGCACGATCAATAGCTCGAGGGCGAGGTCCGCGGACGTTTCGTCTACTTTTCGGACACGCCACACCGCGTCGAGGCGCTTGACGTTGCCGCGCACCATACGGCCGCGCACCACCTCGTTTTCACCCTCGGCCTTCGGCGGGTCGAAGCGAACGATCGCCCAGACCTTCGTCGCACCGTGGAGGATCGGCACCTCGAGGTAGACGTCGGTTTGCTGTCCGACGCGGCCGACGATCTTCGCCTTCTCGAAGCGCGTGATGATCTGCGAGTAGTGCCCGTAGTCGGTGACCACCGAGCGCAGCGTGTCGCGCGACGAGAGCACGCGTGCCCGGGCGGCGCCGGCGTTCTGGTCGACGTTCGGAACGCGCACGTCGTACCCTTGGATGTCGCGCGCGTCGGCGGCGCGGGCCGGGGAGGCGGAGAGCGTGGCCCCGGCTGCAAAAACTGCGAGTGTGAGAAGCGACGTACGCGGGAGACCCTCGGAGGACATGCAGACCCTAAATGCACGCCACGTGCCGCCCTCGCGGGCGATGGGCCCCTCCACATTTCAAGTACTTACGCGGTGGTCACTCGGCCTGGGCTGGACGGGTGACGCACCAGCGGCACACCGTTACGCATCCCGTGCCGGTGGCACAACGGATCCGTGCCACTCCCGGACGGGGGTTCGAGCCGCCCGGCGCTACCCCCCGTGCGCGCCTCAGGCCTCGGGCTCCGCAGGGGGAGCGGTCGCCGCCGAGGAGGAGGGGGCGGGCGCGTCGAGCGGGCCGATCGTGCAGGTACCAGCGAACTGCACGCCACTCTCGATGTGGACCGCGGGGGCGTGCAGCGTGCCCGAGGCACGCGCCGGTACGTAGAGCTCGATGGCGTGAGCCGCGCGCACGTTGCCTTCGAGGCTGCCGCCTTTGACGATCACCATACCGACCTCGATATCGGCATACACCTCGGCGCCGTCGCCGATGATCAACGCGTCGTCGCCACGGATTTCGCCGCGGAACGTCCCGTCGATCCTGACGCGACCCTCGAAGTGGAGCTTCCCCTCGAAGTGCGTGCCGCGGCCCAGGAGGGCCGTGATCTCGGTGGCGGGCAGCGCGCTCGGCATGCTTCGGGGCATCCTAGCGCGGCTCCCGCCCGGTGAGATACTCTCGCGTCGTGGCTGCCCGCCTGGTCCGGACCCTCGCCGCGCTCGCGGCCCTTGCCGTTTCTGGCGCAGCGCACGCTCAAGGCACGGCCGATCAGGCCGTCACCTCCGCCCAGCGCAAGAAAGAGGGGGAGAAGCGCGTCGCCTGGCACGACTCCTCGGCGATCTGGCAGCAGCGGGCGACGACCCAGACGCTGGGTATCGGCGGCGACTACCAGAGCGCCGATCCCTACTACGACTGGGTCTTCTACCTCCGGCCTCGCTACTACCTCTGGGAGACGGGGACGTCCTCGTTCAGCCTGCGCGGGCAGCTCGCCGGTAGCGTCGAGCTCACGAACAGCGACACGACGGCACGGCGGGGTGAGTTCGAGATTCAGGACACGATCATCGCGCTCGCGCCGGAGCACGCGTTCGTGAAGGACGGGGAGTACCTCACCGACCTCACGCTGAGCTTGCCGCGCTTCGTGATCCCCACGTCGAGGGCGGGCTACGAGAGCGGGAAGATCCTCCAGGTCGGGCTGCGAGCGTTGCTGGTCCAGGCGTTTCCCCTGCGGGAAGGGCAGGATTGGCTCGCGCGCGCGTTCGTCGGCATTCGCGGCGGCTACGACTACCAGTTCGCCCGCTCGATCGTGCCGGAGAGCTCGACGCTGGATCGGGTGACCACCGATCTCGGGGGGCATCTCGTCACGAACGATCAACTGGCGGGAGCCGCCATGGCCGAGCACACGGGCGTGATTCACGGCATCGTTCACGCCGATATCTTCAAGGACTTCCTCGGAATCGAGTCCGAGTTCGGGCTCGACCCCGCGTACAAGTTCGCCCTCCCCGCAGCGACGCCGGTGTGCAACGTGTCCACGGGCTGCGTCGAGCCGACCGACGTGAAGGATCCGACGCGCCTCGCCGTCACCACGTATCTCGACGCCTACGTCGACGTCCTCCTGTTCGACCACGCGCTCAAGGCCTCGGCCGGCTACGAAAACATCACTGGCCAGATGGGCATGGATGGCGAGCGGCGCAGCTTTTTCTGGAGCCCGGACGCGAAGGTTTACCTGAAGCTCGAGTTCCAGCCCGATTTCCTGGTGAAGAAGCCCGAAGGGGTCACCGTGCGCGGCATCCCGAGGACGCGCGTCGCCGACGCGCGTCCTCGTCGCTGATTTTGTATGCTTGGGGAGTGGCGATCGTTCGGAGGATGGCGTCCGTGACTTGCAGGGAGGCCTGGGGCGCCGGCCTCGCCGGTTTGTCGTGCGCGTCTTCGCCGCAATCGCTGATCGATCTGTTCTTCCGAGGCTGAGGGGTCTTCGCGGCGGGCCTCCGGCCCGCGTCGGGCTTCGCCCCTACTCGAGGGGGCCCTAGTGGCGGACGCGCGTCGCCGACGCGCGCCCTAGTGGCCCGACTTCACGCTGAGCTCGGGGCGCCCCGGCTCCGGCCAATCGGTATGGAAGAACTCGCCGCGGGGGCGGTCGGTGCGCTCGTAGGTGTGCGCGCCGAAGTAGTCGCGCTGCGCCTGGAGCAGGTTGGCCGGAAGGCGTTCGCTTCGGTAGCCGTCGTAGTAGGCGAGCGCGCTCATGAAGGCCGGTGCGGCGATGCCATGGCTCGCCGAATGGCCGACCACCATGCGCCAGTGGCCCTGTGCGCGCGTGATCTGCTCCTTGAAGTACGGATCGAGGAGGAGATTCACGAGCTCGGGATTGGTGCGGTACGCCTCGGTGATCTTCTGGAGGAAGCGCGCACGGATGATGCACCCGCCGCGGAAAATGGCGGCGATCGTCCCGAAATCGAGCTTCCACCCGTACTCGCGCTGCGCCTCGCGCATCAGCTGGAAGCCCTGAGCGTAGGCGCAGATCTTCGAGCAGTAGAGGGCGTCGCGCACGGCCTCGACGAGCTCGGTACGGTCGCCGCTGAACGGCGCCGCCGCCGGTCCCTTGAGGACACGGCTCGCGGCGACGCGCTCCTCCTTGAGCGCGCTCAGGCAGCGGGAGAACACCGCTTCGGAGATGGCGTTCGCGGGGATGCCCATGTCGAGCGCGTTCACGCTCGTCCACTTGCCGGTGCCCTTCTGCCCCGCGGTGTCGAGCACGCGGTCGACCAGGAACGCGCTCGGATCGCGCGCATCCTTCTGGCCCAGGATGTCGGCCGTGATCTGAATCAGGTACGAATCGAGGTCGCCCTCGTTCCAGCGCGCGAACACACGGCCGAGCTCGTCCGGGCGCATGCCGAGCAGGTTCTCGAGCAGCGTGTACGCCTCGCAGATGAGCTGCATGTCGATGTACTCGATGCCGTTGTGCACCATCTTGACGTAGTGCCCGGCGCCGTTCGCCCCGAGGTACGCGGTGCAAGGCACGCCGCCGACGACGGGCTTTCCCGGCTGGCCCGTCTCGATGGGCTTGCCGGTCGCCTCGTCGACCTTGGCGGCGACGGCTTCCCAGATCGGCTTCAGGTGTTGCCACGAATCCGGATCGCCGCCCGGCATCAGCGAAGGACCGAAGCGGGCCCCGAGCTCGCCACCGGAGACGCCCGAGCCGAAGAACTTGCAGCGTGCGGCGTACTCCTTCTCGCGCCGGATCGTGTCGGTCCACAAGCTGTTGCCGCAGTCGACGACGATGTCGTTCGGCTCGATGCCGGCCTCGAGCAGCTCCTTCACCACCGCGTCGACGGCAGCGCCCGCTTTCACCAGGATGATGAACTTGCGGGGCCGCTTCACCGCCTGCACGAGCTCGCGCATCGTCGCGGCGCCCACGAGGCCTCCCGGAGTGTCCGGGTTCTGCGCGACGAATTCACGCATCGTCGCGGTGGTGCGGTTGTAGGCCGCCAGCTTGAACCCATGGTCGGCGATGTTGAGCGCCAGGTTCTGGCCCATCACCGCCAAGCCGATCAGCCCGATGTCCGCCGTCGCTTCCATGCTCACGATCTCCGGGGAGAGCGGCGGTGATAGCACTACCTCGCGTGGAGCCCCAGATGTAAGCTTGCCCGCATGGCTCCGCCGGCCAGCGATCCGCCGCATTCGCCACGGCTTGGCACCATCGTGGTGGCGGACGACGACCGCCTCACGCGCGAGCTCTTGGCCGGCATGCTTCGTGCGAGGGGCCACCAGGTGGAGGTGGTGGCGGACGGTCAGGCGGCCGTGGAGCGCGTCGCACGGGGTGGCGTGGCGCTCGTGCTGCTCGACGTGCTGATGCCGCGGCTCGGCGGGCTCGAGGCGTGCCGGATCCTGAAAGGGATGACGAGCGGGGCCTTCCTGCCGGTCGTGCTCGTCACGGTCAAGACCGACAGCCAGAGTCGCGTGGAGGGCCTGAAGATCGGGGCAGACGACTATGTCTGCAAGCCCTTCGACGAAAACGAGCTCCTCGCGCGGGTGGAGGCGATGCTTCGCATCAAGCGGCTGCACGACCACGTGGCCGAATCGCGCCAGCGCCTGGAGCAGCTCAGCATTTTCGACGATCTCACGGGCCTCTACAACTACCGGCACTTGCAGGTTCGCCTGGGTGAGGAGTACAAACGTGCCGAGCGGCATCATGAATCGCTCGCCTGCATGGCCGTGGACATCGACCGTCTGCAGCTGCAAAACGAGCTCGGGGGCCGCGCGCACGGCGATCGTGTGATCCGTCACGTGGCGGACACACTGCGGCGTGGTACGAGGGAAGAGGACGTGCTCGCTCGTTTCGGAGGGGACGAGTTCTTGCTGGTGCTGCCGGGGTTGCATTTTGCCGGTGCGGTCGCGGTGGCCGAGCGGTTGTTTCGCGAGCTGCGCGAGCGGCCCCTCGCGGCCGACGGTACCTCGGCGCCCGCGGTGACCGTGTCGGCCGGCGTGGCGCTGTTTCCGTCGCGTGACGTGCGCACCCGCGATTCGCTACTGCGCTCTGCCGACGTGGCCCTCGGTGCCGCCAAGCGCGACGGGGGCAGCCGGGTCTGCGTCTACCAGCAGGAAGGGCAGATCTACACGCCGCTCGTCGGCTCCGACCCCCGAGCCCCCGCGCCCGGTGGGGAGGGTTGATGGACGCGAGCATTCGACCGGGTGAGCTCGGCGGACCGAGCCTCACCGCCGCGCCTCCCCGCGTGCTGGTCGTCGACGACGAGCCCGGGTTGCGTCGCGCGTTGTCGCGGCTCCTCTCGTCGCACGGGGTCACCGTGAAAACGGCGGACGACGGCGCGATGGCGATCGAGACGCTCGCCGAGGAGTCTTTCGACGTCGTCTTGGTCGATCTGATGATGCCTCGGGTCGGCGGTTTGGAGGTGCTCGCCCACGTGCGAGAGCGCCACCAGGGCACGCAAGTGATCTTGATGACGGCGTTCGGCGACGTCGAGACCGCGGTGCAAGCGGTGCGTTCCGGCGCTCATCATTTCCTCACCAAGCCCTTCCGGTCCAACGACGAGGTCGTGCTCGCCGTCGTCAAGGCTGCGGAGCACCGGCGCCTGGTCGATCACGCGGTGATGCTCGAGCGACGTCTCGAGCAGATGCAGAAGTTCGGCGGGCTCATCGGCAATTCGCCGAAAATGCAGGAGGTGTATCGGCTGGCGCTCGGCGTCGCGACCACCGCCTCGACCGTGCTCATCCTCGGCGAGAGCGGCACCGGTAAGGAGCTCACGGCGCGGGCGATTCACCAGCATTCGGCGCGCTCCGGCAAGGCGTTCGTTCCCGTGAACTGCTCGGCCATCCCGGTCGACCTCATCGAGAGCGAGCTGTTCGGCCACGTCAAGGGCGCCTTCACCGGCGCCACGACCTCACGTCCTGGCCTGTTCGAGGTGGCCGACGGGGGCAGCCTGTTCCTGGACGAGGTGGGCGACTTGCCCCCGCTCGCCCAGGTGAAGCTCCTGCGCGCGCTGCAAGAGGCCGAGATCAAGCGCGTGGGCTCGAACGAGACCAAGACGGTCGATGTTCGGGTGATCGCGGCCACGAACGTGGACTTGAAGACGCGCATCACCGAAGGCCGCTTCAGGGAGGACCTTTTCTACCGTCTCAACGTCGTCGCGATCGTGCTGCCGTCGCTGCGCGAGCGGCCGGAAGACATTCCCCTGCTCGCCCAGCACTTCGTGCGAAAGTACGCGGAGCGCGCGAATCGACCGATCCGCGGCATCAGTCCGCCAGCCCTCGAGCTCCTGAAGGCGCAGTATTGGCAGGGCAACGTGCGCGAGCTCGAGAACGCCATCGAGCACGCGGTCGTCTTCTGCGCCGGCGAGAGCATCGAGCCGAAGGATCTGCCGCCCGACACCGAGCAGCTCAAGCCCCCGTCACCGCGGTCGAACGGCGCGGGCGCGGCGAGTGCGCTCGCCGAGCTCCCGTTCCCGGTCGCGAAGGCCAAGGCGCTCACCGCGTTCGAGACGGCGTATTTCCAGAACGTGCTCGATCGCGCCGGCGGCAACGTCTCGGAGGCCGCGCGGCTGTCCGGGCTCGACCGCTCGAACTTCCGGCGGGCGGCGCGGCGCGCAGGTGTGAAAATGCGCGACGAGAGCTGAGACTTCTCTGCCACACCCCCTTGCGAGCGGGCCACGAGAGTTCGATAACGGTTGCGCGGGCCCGGACCAAAAAAGAGCAGTCGTCGCGAGAATCGGCCCGTTCGAGGTCGCGCCCCCGGAATTTGGCTGGCGGGTGGCCGAGGATTTGCAATGGTTGTGCCCGCGCCGGCTAAGCTCGCCAACGTGCAGGCTGAAATCTTGGAGCAATCCCTCGTCATCCCGCCCGAGGTGCGGCGCGGCGTTCGTCGCCGGCGCTGGGTGACGCTTGCCGTGCTCGCCGCCCTGTCGGCCGGCGGTGCGGCCGTGCTCGTGGCCCGCAACCGGCCGCAGCCGACGCAATACCGCACGACGTCGGTCGAGCGGCGCACCGTCGTGCGGATGGTGGAGGCGACCGGGCACCTCGACGTGAGCACGCGGGTCGAGGTGGCAGTGCCCGAGCAGGGGGCGCTCGTGAAGCTGCTCGTGCAGACGGGGGAGCCGGTGAAGGCGGGTCAGCCCTTGGCGCAGCTCGACGCGCGCGCGGCACAGATCGCACTGCGCGGTGCCCAGGCGACGCTCGCCGCCGCCGGGAGCCGGGTGGCCGAGGCGCAGACGGCGCTCGCCGCGGCGACCGAAGCGCGGGAGCGCACCGAGCGGCTGGTCGAGAAACAGCTCGCGAGCACCTCGGACCTCGTCTCGGCGAAATCGGCGGAGTCGAAAGCCAAGGCTGCGCTCGCGACCGCGCGTGCCGAACGCTCGGCCACGACGCAGGGCCTGCAGTCTGCCGAGCTCTCGCAAACGCTGACCACGCTCGCATCGCCGATCGACGGCGTCGTGCTCCAGGCGCCCTCCTCGCTTGCTCCTGCCGCGGGGGACAAGCGCAGTGGCTTCGTCGTCGGCTCCGCGCTCGAGACGCTACGCGTCGACGCCGACGTCGCCGAATCCGAAGTCGGTCAGCTTCACCCGGGCCAGGTGGCGCACTTTTCGGTGCCCGCGTTTCCCGGGCGCACCTTCGACGGCAAGGTCGTGCGCACCGGCATCGACGCGCAGCGCGGCGTTGCGGCAGTGCGGTACCCCGTGGAGCTCAGCGCCGACAATCCCGGTCGGGTGCTCTTGCCGGGGATGACGGCGACCGTGACGATCGAGGTCGATCGAGCCGAGAATGCGCTCGCGGTGCGCGAAGCCGCGCTCAGGTATCTACCCGAGGAGGCAGGGGAGGCGGCGCCACGGCGGCAGGTCTGGCTGGTGACCCCCCGCGGGCTCGAGGCCGTCGCGGTCAAGCCCGGGCTCACCGACGGAGCGTTCACGGTCGTCGAGCCGGAGTCGGCGAGCGCGTTGCCGGTCGGGACGCGGCTCGCGCTCGGTGTTCTGAATCCGGAGCCGTCCAAGGGTTCGGGTCCGGGGATCAAGCTCGGTCGCTGAGCCATGCTGGCACCTTCGAGCGCGGCGGGCGCACCCGTGATCGAGACGCGCGGCCTGACGAAAGTCTACCCGAACAGCGTCGGCGGCGTGCCGGTGCTGGCGGGAGTCGATCTCAGCATTGCGCACGGCGAGATCGTGGCGCTTCGTGGTCCGTCCGGCTCCGGCAAATCCACCCTGCTCAACATCCTCGGCTGCCTCGATCGGCCGACGCGCGGCGCGTACGTGCTCGGCGGCTCCGACGTGTCGGGGCTCACCCGGGAGGAGCAGGCCTGGGTGCGGCTCCACTACATCGGCTTCATTTTCCAGTCGTTTCACCTGCTGTCGCACGCGACGGCGCTCGAGAACGTCGTGCTGCCCTTGCACTACGCGGGCATCAGTCGTTCGCGTGCCGAGGAGCTCGGCCGGGAGCTTTTGGTTCGCGTGGGTCTGTCGCACCGTCACGAGCACTTCCCGTCGCAGCTCTCGGGCGGCGAGCGCCAGCGCGTCGCCATCGCGCGGGCGCTCACGGGCCGCCCGCCCGTCGTCCTCGCCGACGAGCCGACGGGCGCGCTCGACACCAAGACCGGGGCGGAGATCATGCGCCTCCTGCTCGAGCTTCGGGACGAGCGCCGGACGAGCATCATCCTCGTCACCCACGACCCCGAGGTGGCGGAATACGCCGACCGTCAGATCTTCTTGCGCGACGGCCGGGTCGTCGACCGTTCGGAGGTGCCCGATGGGCCTCGGTCGTGAGACGTGGCGCCTCGCGTTCAAGCTGGTGGTACGCCAGCCGGGGCGCAGTGCGCTCACCATGCTCGGGCTCGCCATCGGAGTCGGCGCGTTCATCGCGATGGTGAGCTTCGGCGAAGGAGCACGCCGCTCGGTGGTGGCCCAGTTCGAGGTCCTCGGGACCAACCTGATCAAGCTTCAGACCCAGAACCCGGGCCTGAACCCGCGAGCTCGGGCGGCGGTTCCACTCACGGATATCGACGTGCGCTTCATCGAGCGCGAGGCGACGACCGTGTCGCGCGTGCTGCCCGTGGCGCGCCGCAATGCAGGCGTCGCCTGGGGTGGCGAGCAGCGGCCGACCTGGATCAACGGTGTGGCCCCGGGCTATCTCGGGCTGCACGCCTGGGAGCTCCGGGCAGGGGGCAACTTCGACCAGACCGACGTCGACGAGCGTGCGAAGGTTTGCGTGCTCGGCAAGACCAACGTCCGCGCGCTGTTCGGTGAGCGCGATCCGCTCGGGGAGACGGTCACCCTCGCGGGCACCGTGCCGTGCCGCGTGGTCGGCGTCCTTGCGGAGAAGGGTTTCTCCACGAACGGAAACGACCTCGACGACATCGCGCTCGTCCCGTACACCACGTACAACACGCACCTCGCCGAACGCGTCGCCTACGCCTACGTGGAGGTGGAGCCCCTCAACAAGACGCTCGTCGACGCCGCGCGCGAAGAGCTCACCGGCATCATTCGCCGCGCGCACGGGCTGGAAGGCGACGATCCGAACGATTTCGTCGCCTCGAGCCCGCTCGAGGTGATCCGCGCCGCCGACCGCACGGCCCGCATCCTCGGCACGCTGCTCGCCGCGATCGCGGGCGTTTCGCTCCTGGTCGGCGGCATCGGCATCATGAACATTCAGCTCGTGTCGGTCGCCGAGCGCACCGAGGAGATCGGCGTTCGGGCGGCGATCGGTGCGTCGCCCACGCAGATCTTGAACCAGTTCTTGATCGAAGGCCTGATCCTCACGTTGATCGGCACGCTGTTCGGCGTGACCCTCGGGATCGTCGTCGCAACCGTCGTGGCCGAGCAGATGGGCTGGCCGCGCGTGATCTCGCCTTCGGGAGTCGGCCTGTCCGCCGCGTTCGGCATCGCGGTCGGTCTCCTTTTCGGTTACCTGCCCGCCCGCCGCGCGGCCATGCTGGATCCGATTCATGCGCTTCGTCGCGAGTAGTCTCGTCCACCTTTCAGGCCTCCTCTCGGTGCTGAGCGCCGCGGCGACCGCGCATGCGGAGCCGATCCGTCTGGAGGATCTCGAGCAACGCGCGGTCCAGAATCGCGCCTCCGTCGTCGCGGCACGCTCGCGGGTCGGTGTCGCGGACGCCCGTATCGAGCTCGCGAAGGTGCCGTACTACCCGACGCTCTCGGCGGCCGTCGACCTCGACGCGATGCCGGGTGGGCGGCTCATCAAGGTCAAGAGCGTCGATGATGAGGGGATCCCTACGGCGGACTCCCCCTACACCGTGAGCGGCTCCCGCACCATCACCGAACGCGGTGCCTTCATCCCGCACCTACGCTGGGAGGGCTCCGTCACCCTGCAGAGTCGCCTCTACGACTTCGGTCGCACGGCGGCCTCGGTGCGTGCCGCGCGCGCCGATCGCGACGCGACGGCTGCGGGCGTGAACGCCGAGCGCCAGGCGGTCGTCGTGGAGGTGCGCGCCGCCTACCTCGCGTGGCTGTCCGCTTTCAGCACGCGCCAGATCCTCGCCGAGAGCGCAGCCGACTCGACCGCTCTGCGCGCCTCGACCGAGGCCCACGTCGCCGCCGGCTCGCGGCCGGGCGCCGAGCTCGCCTCAGCCCGCTACGACGAAGCCCGTGCCGCTCTCGACCTGGAGCGCAGCGATGCGGATCTCGCTTCGGCGCGCGTCGACGTCGAGCAGGCCGCAGCCCTCCGCTTGCCGAAAACGGCGGAGCCCGACACGTCGCTCCTCGAGCGCGCTCCCCCCGCAGGTGCCGTTCCCTCGCATCCGGAGGTCGCTGCCGTCGAGCGGCGACGCGACGCCGCCGTGGCGTCGGCGGACGCCCACGGCAACCCCTACGCCCCCATCGTCGCCCTCGGCGCGCACGCCGGCGTGAGCGGGCAAACGACCAGCATTTTCCCCCTCTACCAGGTCGGGCTGTCCGTCACCGTGCCGATCCTCGACGGCGGAGCCGAAGCCGCCGCCGCGGCCCTGGCGAGTGCCCAGGCCGGGGACCTCTCCGCGCAGGCGCACGAGCTGCGGGCGCGCGCCGCCGCCGGCACCGAGCGCGCGCGCGTGGCTGTCGAACGCTCGATCCGCCGCGTGGCCCTCGCCGAGCAGCTCGTGGCGGCGGCCGAGCAGGCGGTGCACCACGCCGAAGACCAGCATTCACTCGGCTCCGGCGGCCTCGACGAGGTGGTGCAGGCCAAGCTGCGCGTGGCTCGCGCGAAGCTCGAGGTCTTGAACGCGCGCCTCGAGCGCACCCGCGCCGTGCTGGATCTCAGCGCAACGAAGCGCTGAACGCACGGCCGGGACACGGCCTCGCGTCAGGAAGCGGCGGCGGCGCGCGCTTCGTCGTCGAGGCGCTTTTCGATGCTGGCCAGCGCGTTCATGATCGACTCGTTGACGAGCTGGATGATCACGGGGAGCTGCCCCTTCAGGGCCTCGTAGTAGCGCTGCCGCTCGGTCGAGTGGACGATGGCGGGCGGGTAGCCGCCGCGCAAGAGCACGATGTTCATGAGCAGCCGCGCGACCTTGCCGCTGTCTTGCGCGAACGGGAACACGCGCAGAAGATCGTAGTGAACGCGCGCGCCGACGCGCAGCGGGTTCTTCATCTTCTTCGCCTCCGGACCGTTGAGCCAGTCCATGATCTGCCGCACGCGGTAGGCGATCTTGTCGGGGGCCGCGTACTCGTGGAAGTACAGGCGATGCTGGGGGATGTCCTTGCGGTACTTGACCGTCTTCACGTCCCCTTCTTCGGGGTGCAACATGATGAACAGGCGCTTGACGACATCCACGTTGAGCGGAACGCGCTTGCGCTCACCGAGGTCGCGCACGTACGCGATCGCCTGACGGTGGCGGCGGATCTCCTCGCACACCGGCTGCATGCTGGAATCGGGGGTGGAGCTCGGCGACGGGTCCATCGCGGCGCGCAGCTCCTGGAAGGTGTAGACGACGCCCTCGAGGGCGCTGTCGTGGTGGATCCACGACATCTCGAGCGTCTCCTCGTACTCCTTCTTCAGCGCTTCCTGCCCGGTGGCGAGCCGCTCCAGGATGCGCCGGTAGCGCTCCTCGACGCCTTCGGCCACGGGGGGAAGCGGCGCTGCGGGAGGCGGCGTCGGCCGGTGCGGCGGAGGAGGGGCGACCGGCTCGGGGAGGGGAATGCGGGACGGCGAATCGGCGTGTCGCACCCCCACCAGGCGGTGGATGATGGGCGCGGACGAGCCCGTGTGCCGCGTCGTACCCGACTGATTCGGGATCGCCGAAGGGTCGTAGACGCGCGCCGAGCCCATGCGCAGGCCGTCGATGCGCTGTGCGGCGCGGGTAGCTCGCGCGACCTTGCTCTCGCGCAGGCGGCGGGCGGCTTCACGCTCGGTGCGAAGCCGTTCACGCTCGGCCTCCTTGGCCTTGCGGTACGCTTCGCGCTCGGCCTCTCGCTTGGCGCGCTCCTCTTCCTTCGCCTTGCGCGTGGCTTCCTTCTCGGCTTCGCGCTCGGCGATCAGGCGGCGCTTCTCGGCCTCGCGCTCGGCCTTCTCGCGGGCCTTCTGCGCGTCGGCTTCCTTCTTCTTGCGCGCCTTCTCGGCTTCTTTCTGGGCGAGCTCGCGCTTCTTTTCGCGGTCGCGCTGAGCCTTGTCGCGCTCGCGTTCCTTGCGCTCGCGCTCTTTTTCCTTCTCGCGTTCCTTGCGCTCGCGCTCTTTTTCTTTCTCGCGCTGCGCCCGCTCGCGCTCGCGCTCCTTCAGCTCGCGTTCGCGTTCTTTTTCTTTCTGCGCGCGCTCACGCTCGCGAGTGAGCTTGGCTTTCTGAGCCAGCTTGGCCTTGGCGCCCTTGGCAGTGGCCTTGGCTTTTGCACCCGAAGGCTTCGAAGCGCTCTTCGGCTTCTTGGCCGGTTTGGCCGCAGGGCGGGCGGGCTTCTTGCGCGCGCTCGTCTGCTTGTTCCGGGTGCTCCGGTCCTTGCCCTTGCTGCGCTTTTTCGACTGCTTCTTGCGAGCTGACATTGACAACGGCAGGCGCAGCCAGACCCCGGCTTCGCCAAAAAAACTTTATAAAACGATGCGTTGCGATTCGGCCGGCCGCTCGGATCGAGACCCTAGCGGGACCTCCGGGTCCAGAAGCCCCGAATGGGAGCGCAAGCTAGTCGCGCCAGATGCAACACGTCAAGGCAAAGCGGCAACAGGCCGGCCGGTGGCCAGGCCGGCTAGCCAGGCTGAGCGCGGCCTATTTATCGAAATAATCCGGAAAGATCTCGCTGTTTGCCAGTCGGCCGGCGCGAGCGGTGAGCAGCTCGGCACCCGTCGGGGTGACCAATACGGTGTGCTCGAACTGGGCCGACCAGCGGCCGTCAGTCGTTACCGCGGTCCAGTCGTCGTCCAGGATCCTCACCTCGTGCGAGCCGAGATTGATCATGGGCTCGATCGTGAAAGTCATCCCGGCCTTGAGGCGCAGCCCCTTACCGCGCGTGCCGTAGTGCGCGACCTTGGGCTCGTCGTGGAACTTGCGGCCGATGCCGTGCCCGACGAAGTCCTCGACGACCGAGCACCCTCGCGCTTCGGCAAACTCCTGGATGGCAGCGCCGATGTCGCCGAGCCGCGCACCGGGGCGGACCTCGGCGATGCCGAGCTCGAGGGAGCGACGCGCCACCTCCGTCACGAGCTTGGCTTCCGCGCTGGGGGTGCCGACGTAAAACGTTGCGGACGTGTCGCCGTGGAAACCCCGATAGATGTGCGTGATGTCGACGTTGACGATGTCGCCTTCGCGCAGGGGACGCGGAGAGGGGATCCCGTGGCAGACCACCTCGTTGATCGAGGTGCAGATGCTCTTCGGGAAGGGGGGGCTATCGCCGTTTCGGTAGCCGAGCGGCGCCGGGCGCGCGCCCTTCTTGAGGGTGTCTTCGTGAACGAACGCGTTGAGCTCGTTGGTCGTGATACCCGGGCGAATCAGGTCCGCCACCTTCAGCAGCGAGTCGCCGGCAAGACGTCCGACCTCGCGCATCGCGTCGATCTCCTTCGCGCTCTTGATCTCGACCGAGCTCGACCTGAAATGTAAGTCCAACGACATCGCTCCGCTGTGGGGAAGGGGAGTCTACCTCAGCAGCCGCAGGCCCGCATCGCGCTGCACGGCGGCGCGCATCTCCGGGGTGTCCGGCTCGCAGCGGAAGTGCAGCCTGGTGGCGGCCCCGTCCTTGTAGGGCCGGGCGAAGAGCAGGAGGTGCGAGCCGACCCAGTGCGCCCCGGCGCCGTCGACCCAGGAGTAGGACGGGCTCGTCGCCGGCACGTTCAGCACGAGGGGCGTTCCCCCGAGCTCACCCGCGAGCGGGGGCCCACTCGGGGCGAGCGTGATCTCGTAGGCGCCCCTGTGCTCCACGCCCCCCACGCGGGAGACCGTTTCGACGCGGGCCGGCACGATGAACTTTGCCAAGCGTGTCCGCTCGCGGAGCTTCGGGTCGCGCGCCGGGTTCCGCCCCTCCGGGTCGAAACCGAACACCGCGGGCGCCAGCACGTCGTCGAAGAGGACGGCGGCTTCGGGCGTGTAGGGCGGGAGGGAGGGGTCGGGCTCGGAGGCCGGGGGTTGACCGCCGGCACAGCCGAGGGCGACGGCGAGGCTCCCGAGAAGCAGGGCAGGGAGACACGAGGAAGGACGGGCTTGCATGGGGGCTTCTCGGCGCTTCCGCTGGGGCTTTTGGATTTGAATCGGCCTTTAGCACGGCGCCGGTGCGGAAACGGTGAACATCGGGGCGGAGCTTTGCGTATAACGATCGGCCGCTTGAGCGGGCGTGAAGCCCGGTGTTAGGTTGTCGCGGCCCTGAATCGCTCGGAGACGGTAGGAGGAACCCTAAAATGAGGCTCAAGCTTTGGACGACACTCGTCGTCCCCACCTTCGCAATTTCGGCGCTGCTCGCCGCCCCCGCTGCACACGCCGAGAAGAGCGTGGACAAGGCCGCCAAGGGTGTCAGCGGTCCCGGCGCGGTGCCGAAGAAGATCGCTCTGGCCCCCGAAGGCCTGAAGTTCGGCATGGGCCTCGAGGCGATCGCGAAGCTCTACGACAAGACCTTCGACGACGAGTACCTGCCGCTCTACAAGAAGGCCGCCCCCGGCCCCGAGTCGGAGGCGCTGGACGCCGAGATCAAGCAGAAGAAGGCGGAGGTCCGGCGCAGCAAGATCGATTTCGGCAACACGCCGACCGGCGTCGATCAGACGTCGCTCAAGGGCGAGTACAGCTACGCCAACGGCGAGAGCATGGCTCGCCTCACGCTACGCAGCGGAACGGAGCGCTACTTCTTCTTCTTCAACGATCGCTTGTGGAAGGTGTACGACGAGCACAAGCTGAAGAAGGGGACACCGCTCGGCGACAACTACGCGGGTGCCGTCAAGGTGCTCCAGGGCAAGTACGGCAGCGCCCCCAAGAAGGTGCCGGCGAACTTCGACAAGGGGCAGAGCTTCGACGAGTCGGTGTGGACGACGCCCGACATGGTCATCCGCGCTCTCGACCGCGACTCGATCATGGCGGTGGTCTACGCCGATCGCTCGGTGCAGGAAGACCTGCCCAGCCGACGCAAGAACAAGCCGAAGAACGAGAACGCGATGGATCCGGACGTGGCCAGCGCTCTGAAGAAGAGCGAGCCGCCGCCCGGACCGCCCGACAAGAAGGGCGGCAAGAAGGACACCGCCAAGCCGCCCGCGAAGAAGTAGCGCCTCGGCGCCGAGCGAGGTCGACGCGCTGGCCCGCGTCGGCCTCCTCAGCTCGAGGCCAGCCCGGCGCCCCCGGTCGCGAGACGGCCCTAGAGCTGCTCGGCGCCTTTGGGCACGAGCGGGCCGCTCGTGATCTCGAGCTTCAGGTCGGGAAAGCGCGCCGCGAGCAACGGTTCGAGCACGCGCCGCTTGGCGAGCGTGTTTCCTGGGCAGCCCGAGAAGCGCCCGGCGAGGTGCAGCGTGAGCGCACGGTCAGCGAGCGTTACCAGGTAGATCTGCCCGCCGTCGGCCCGGATCAGCGGGCATACTACGTCGCGGACGACCTCCAGGATCTGGTCCCGCGGTGCTCCCATCAGGGTTAAATAGCCTAGCACGCCCGCGGCTTTGAGGTGTCACCGCTTGCGATGGCGGCGGCCCTTGGGCTAGAAGCCTGGCGCGGCACCCCCCGGGTGCTAGCGTTCCGCCGCTTTCAAGCCCCCGTCACGCACCTTTCGAGGAATTCCCATGGTTCAGATCCGCCTGGCCCGCCACGGCACCAAGAAGACGCCGTTCTACCGCATCGTCGTTGCCGAGCACCGTCGCCCGCGCGACGGCCGCTTCATCGAGAACATCGGCACGTTCGATCCGGCGGGTAAGCTCGCGATCGACATGACTCGCTTCGAGCACTGGAAGAAGCATGGCGCTCAGGCGTCGCACACGCTCGACCGCCTGCTCAAGGCCAAGGCGCGCGCCGAATCAACCGCGAAGAGCTGAGTCGAAACGCATGGCGCTCAAAGAACTCGTTGGGACGATTGCCCGGGCACTGGTCGACGACCCGGAGGGCGTCGAGGTGACCGAGGTCGACGGCGATCGCAGCGCCGTGCTCGAGCTTCGCGTCGGTGACGGCGACATCGGTAAGGTCATCGGTAAGGATGGACGTACGGCACAGTCGATCCGGACGATCCTCCTCGCCGCTTCGACCAAGATCGGTCGACGGGTTCACCTCGACATCGTCGACTGAGGGCCGCGCGCCCGTGGCCGCGGCTCCGAGGCAGCGCCCGCGCCGGCTCCAGATCGGCCGCATCGGCGCGCCGCACGGCCTCACGGGGGAAGTGCGGGTGACGCTGCATTTCTCGGGGAGCGACGTGTTCGAGCACGTTCGGAGCGTGCTGCTCGTGACCCCGACGGGCGAACGAGAGCTCGGCGTGCGGGCGGCGCGCCCCCACGGCCCTGGCGTGCTGCTCCGGGTCGAAGGCGTGAACGATCGCGACGCTGCGGCTGCGCTGCGTGGCGCGCTCGTCGAAGTCGAACGGAGCGGCCTGCCTCCGCTCGCTCCGGGCGAGTACTACCTGGTGGATCTGGTGGGCGCCCAGGTCGTCGGTCCCGAGGGACCCGTCGGCGTGGTGACCGGCATCGCGACGCACCCGAGCGTGTCGTGCATCGAGCTCGAGCTCGGTGACGGTCGGCGCGCGGAGCAGATGTTGTCGGAGCCGTGGGTGACGCGCGTCGACGTCGAGGGCGGGACGATCGAGCTATCGAGTCTCGACGGCCTCGTGATCTGACGCCTGGAACCCAGCCATGCGCATCGCCGTCGTGACCCTGTTCCCCGAGCTTTTCTCCGAGTTCGCGCGCACGAGCTTCGTCGGGCGCGCGGTGGAACGCAGAGCGCTCGAGCTCTCGTTCCAGCCGCTGCGCGAGCATGGGCTCGGCAACCACCGCTCGGTCGACGACACCCCCTACGGCGGCGGTTCGGGCATGGTGATGCGCCCGGACTGCGTGGTGGCCGCGATGGATGCGGCCGAAGCCGCGCTCGGCACGGGCGCACGCCCGCGCCGAATCCTGCTCACCCCCCAGGGGCGGCCCTTCGACCAAGCGCGGGCGAAAGGCCTCTCCGAGCTGCCCGCGCTCGTGCTCGTGTGCGGGCGCTACGAGGGCTTCGACGAGCGCGTGCGCTACTTCGCGGACGAGGAGATCTCCGTGGGCGATTTCGTGCTGACCGGTGGCGAGGTCGCTGCCATGTGCGTGATCGAGAGCGCCGTGCGGCTCCTGCCCGGAGTGCTCGGGAACGCAGACTCCGTGCACGAGGAGTCGTTCAGCCCCGCCTGTGGCGGCTTGCTCGAGTATCCGCAGTTCACCCGGCCTGTGAACTTTCGCGGCTACGAGGTGCCCGAGATCCTGCGCGCAGGGGATCACGCGAAGGTGGCGGCCTGGCGGCGCAGCGAGGCTCGGCGCCGCAGTGCCGTCCGGCGACCCGATTTGACGCGGCGCCCGCGAGGCGGACGATGAGGCGAGTTTCGGCGGCGCTCGTGCACTACCCGGTGCTCGACCGCCAGGGCGCCGTGGTGACCACGGCCATCACGAACCTCGATCTCCACGACATCGCGCGCAGTGCGCACACCTACGGGCTCGAGGCGCTCTACGTCGTGCACCCGATTGCTGCCCAGCGTGAGCTCGCGGGGAAAGTGAAAGAGCACTGGACGGAGGGCTCCGGAGCGCGCCGCATTCCGGACCGCACGCCGGCGCTGCGGGCGCTCGAGATCGTCGAGGCGCTGGACGACGCCGTGGCGGCGCTCGGCCGCGACGCCGAGCTCTGGACGACGAGCGCGAGCGCCAGGAACCCCTCGCTCACGCACGCCGCGGGGCGCGAGCGCCTCGCCGGCGACGGGCCGCCGGTGCTCATCGTGTTCGGGACGGGTTGGGGCCTCGCCGAGGCGGTGTGCGAGCGCGCCCACGCGCACCTCGCGCCGATCCTTTCGCAGCGAGACGACGGGTACAACCACCTGAGCGTGCGCGCCGCGGCGGCCATCCTCTTCGATCGACTGCTCGGCGGTCGTTAGGCTGCGCGCGTCGGCCGTCAGCGCGCCGGCCCGAAGCGCCCGGCGACGATGTCTTCGACCTCGCGCGAGCGGGTGCGACCGTTCCACTCGACGAGCGGTGGCAACACGATCAAGCCGCCCGGCTTGGCGCGCCGGAGCTCGACGAGCGCGAGGCGCGCCGTGTTCTCCTGGCGGGCGTGCACGAGGCGAAGTCGCTTGGGAACCAGGCTTTCACACGCCGCAGCGGAGAGGAGCTCGGGGAGCATCGGCGCCGGGTAACAGAAAGCAGCTCGGGCACGCGGCCCCGACAGGGCGGCCTGCGCCGCACGCAGGAAGGGCTCGAGCAGCCCGCTCCTGGCGCGGCGCGCCCCCGCGTGGCGTGCCGGGGTTCCACGCGCCGGCGGGAAGAAGGGTGGGTTCGAAACCACGAGCTCGCCGTGCCCGACGAGCTCGCTGGGGAGCTTCTGCCGCCCGAGGTCGCACGCGTGGGCGGCGCCCCGCGCGTCGTTGCGCGCGAGGTTCTCGCGTGCGAGCGCGACGATGCTGGGATCGGCTTCGACGAGGGCTGCGCTGCGAGCCGCACCGACCGCGACCAGCACGAGGCCGAGCGCCCCGACACCGGCACCGAGGTCTACGACGACCGACGCGCGGCGCCCCTCGGCGGCAAACGCGGCGAGCAGCAGCGAGTCCACGTTGACCCGGTATCCACGCCGCGGCTGCCGCAGGGTGACCCGGCCGCCAAGGATGCTGTCGATCGTGACCTCGTCTGCTTTCAACCTGCCGAAGGGTACCCGATCGGTCTCCCCGGCGAGGCTCGACGTTCGGAGCCGGGCCACCTACATTCCGTCGCGATGCACCCCGACGGAACTCCCCGCCGCCACGAGTCGGCGCTCCTTCGGCGCTTGGCGCTGGCGGGGGCGCGGCACGGCCCGGAGTGGTTCCTTCGGCTCACCCCGCCCCTCATCGGGGGTCTGTTCGCGCTGGCGCTGCCCGACGAGCGGCGCCGCGTGCTGAGCGCGCTCCGACGTGTGCACGGGCCGCGCGCGCCGCACCTCGAGGCCCGCGATGTGCTCAGAACCTTCTGCGACTACGCGTCCTGCCTGGCGGAGGGGCTCGGCGCCGAGCGGGCGGAGGCAGCGCAGGCGCGGGTAGTGGTGAGCGGGAGGGAGCACCTCACCCACGTGCTTTCCGAAGGGAAGGGGGCGATTCTCGTGACGGCGCACGTCGGCCCGTGGGACGCGGCGGCGCGCATGCTCCACACGGATCTGCGCGCCCGCGTCGTGCTGGTCATGGAGCCGGAGCCCGACGCGGAGGCGCGCGCCATGCACGACGAAGTCCGGCGTCGCGCCGGGGTCGAAGTCCTGTCGGTCGGCGCCACGCCGCTCGACGCGCTCCCGCTGCTCCGACACCTGAGGACCGGAGGGCTCGCGGCGTTCCAGCTGGATCGGTCGGCGCCGAGCTCCCGCCTGCTGACGACCACGTTGTTCGGTCGCCCGTTCCTCGTCCCCGAGGGGCCGTTTCGCCTCGCGGCCCTCGCGCGGGTCCCCGTCTTGCCCCTGTTCGCCGCGCGCACCGGCTACTTTTCCTACACCATCGACGTGGGCGAGCCCTTGAGCGTGGCGCAGCCCGGGGGAGAAGCGGAGCTCGAGCTCGTGGCGGAGCGGGCCGTGCGTCGGCTCGAGCGTTTCATCGCCTCGTACCCCACGCAATGGTTCCACTTTGGCGACGGCTGAGCGGCGGTGCTACCTCTCGCCGCCCCATGTCTTCCCTCCGCCTTCACTTCGGCCTGCCCAGGCTGAAGGGCCACCTGCCCGAGTACGCGAAAGCGTTCGACCTGCTCGAGGTGCCGTGCGAGCCCGCGCCACCGACCGCCAAGCACCTGGGCCGCCTGAAGCGCGAGGCACCGGAGGCGTTCCAGTTCGTGGTGGTGGCGGGGCGAGCCCTCGCCGAGCTCGGAAGCTCGGAGCCCGATGCGACGCTCGTCGAGGCCACGCGCCGTGCGGCCCAGATCCTCGAGGCGCGCTTCGTTCTCCTCCGCACACCGGCGAGCGCCGGCCCCAGTGCCCGCACCCGTGCCCGACTCGCGCGGCTCGGCGAGGCGCTCGCGGTCGCGGCACAGGGCATCGCGTGGGAACCGCGCGGCATGTGGACGGACGAGGAGCTGGTGGAGGTGGCGGGCGAGCTCGGTCTCACGCTGGTGCGTGATACCGCGGAGCATGACGCGCCTCCCGGACCCCTCGTCTACACGCGCCTTCTGTCGCTCGGCCGCAACACACGTCTCGGCTCGGGCGCGATCGAGCGCGTGAGCGAGCGCCTGGTCGACGCGGAGGAAGCGTTCATCGTGATCGAGGGCGACGGCCCCGGCGGAGTAGCGAAGCGGCTGCGCGCGAGCCTCGGCCAGCTGCGCGAAGACAACGCGGCGCTCGGCGACGACGAGGACGACGACGACCTGGACGAAGACGAAGACGAGGACGGCGACGACGAGGGCACGGACGACGACGAGCGCGACGACGCATGAGGACCCGCGCCGCCGCGCTCGCCACGGACGACCGCGTCGAGGAGCTCGCCTCCGAAGAGCTCGTTCGCTCGAAGAGCGCCGTCGCGGCCGTGGTCGCCGGCTTTTTCGCGGCGGCGGGGGCGTCGGCCGACGTGCTGCTCGGTCCGGTCACCCTGGTCGTTGCGGGCGTCGGCAGCGGCGGGCGCGCCTACGACGGCCGGCTGCGCCAGCCCGGCCTCGGCGCGCGGCGCCCTCGCGGCGTCGTGGGCGAGGACATCCCGCTGGCTTCACGCGTCGCCCTACCGACCAGCATTGCTGCGCTCACGGTCGCGCTTGCTTATGACCGTCGTGCGACGCTCACGGCCGTGGCGCGCGTGGGAGCCCGCGAGGCCGCCTCCGCGGGGGCGCCCGAGCGCGCGCGGCTGCTCGAGCGTATCGGGTCCGCGGGTCCGCGGGCACTCGGTGAGTCCTCGTTCGTGAGGCCGCTTCTGCACGTGGCAAGCCCGAGCCAAGGAGGGCTGCTCACCCCGGCCGATTTCGTGGCCACCGAGGACGTGGCGCTGGAAGCGAAGCTGCGAAAGCTGCGCGGCGAGACGTTGCTCGAAGCCCCTTGGGCCGACGTGAAGCTCGATTCCATGGCTCCGGGCGGAGAGCGGCACGGCATCTGTGCCGTGGATGCGAACGGCGTTTACGCGGCCCTCTGCTACGAGCGCGTGGGCGAGGGGCTGCCCGTGCCGGCCCTCGGCCTGGTTGCCGCACTGGCGGCGGTGCCGGTGCGACGTGGCACCCCACGGGTGACGCCCGGCGCGCGCCTGCCGGCGTTCGCTCCGGTGGCCATTGCCTGCGACGAGGGTGGCGCTCCGCTCGAGGCCAGCGCGTCGCTCCAGTCGGGACCGCGCATGCGAAAATCGCACCTGTCGATCGCGCGCGGCAGCGGTCGCTGGCTCGTGGTCACGCGACGCTAGATTCGTCCTCGAAAGCGACGGGGCCCTCGGCGCCCCTGGGCCGCGAGGCGGCTTACGCGAGCTTGACGCCGTGGCGCTTCGCGTACTCGAGCAGGCCGATCTTGTCGATCGTGCGAAGGTCGCCGGTGGTGACCTTGACCGCGACGTGACGGCCGAGCTCCGGCACCCAGAGCTTGCGGCTCTGCACGTTCACGTGCTGCCAGCGCATCGTCTTGATGTTGGAGTGGGAAACGTTGCGCGCATGCATTCTGCGCTTGCCGGTGA
>Ga0315912_10001805_pt1 | contig 24597 bp, 17 predicted proteins | sample VfabasoilMG_FD_204469 | JGI IMG/M metagenome (GOLD analysis project Ga0315912, IMG submission 204469) | Garden soil microbial communities collected in Santa Monica, California, United States - V. faba soil | ecosystem: Environmental > Terrestrial > Soil > Garden | place: USA: California... | reverse complement strand
ACTGAAGGTAGATGCTCTCGCCGCCGAGGAAGTGCGTCGACACGGTCAGGCGCGGCGTGATGGCCGAAAAGACGTAACCAGGGTGGTCGCCCATGTTGTAGTTGACCTCGTCCCAGCGCAGCATGAGACTCAGCCAGTCCAGCGCTTGGACTTCCAGGTCCGCTCCGTACTTGAATTGTCCGATGCGATCCTGGGTGATCACCGAGGTCGACGGCAAATCGAGGCTGACGTCGGCGAACAGCCCGAAGACGTTCAGCGTCACCTCGGGGCTCACACTCCCGCGCGGCAGGCCCCGGATGCCGGAGAGGGTATTCTCATACAGAAAGCCCAGGTTGAACATCGTTCCGCTGCCGGTGCTGTCGGTGAGGCTGCCGCTCCACGCCATGTAGTTCGTGGCGAGCCCGTCTCCGCTCAGGGAATGCATGATCTCGGTGCCCCCTTCGGCGAGCGCCCAGCCATTTTTCAGGCTGATGTAAGAGGGCGAGATCCACAAGCTGCCCGCGTACGGTACGCTCAGGGTGGCTTCGGCGCCGACGGTCGTGAGGTGGGCCTCACTGGCGTTCCCGTAGGAGCGCCCTGGCACGGTGGACTGATACAGGTTGGGGTCCTGCGTCCACTCGTGGTTGTAGTGCAGCCCGACGTCGATGTGCTTGCCGTAGGTGAGTTGGATGTGCTCGTAGTGAAGCAAGACCAGCCCCACCGTGGCCTGGTACGGAGGCGGAGCCAGGATGTTGGAGCTGCCATCTCGCGCCGAGCCAAATCCCTGTACGAGCCCCAGCGTGAGCTCGGAATGAATCGGCACCGTCAACTTCAACTGTTCGCCGAGCTGTCGAAACTGTCCGAGCGTGTACGTGTCGTACTTGGCGAACGCACCAAACTTGGGCCACCAGGCGCCGGCCGTGAGCATGATGTTCGGTCGGAGTCCGGCGAAGTCGAAGTCCGTATCGATGACGGCGTACGCCAGCCCCGGTGTCCACGCCGCATCATTGTTTCGGAAGCCGGCCGCCTGAAACCAGTATCCCATCCACCCCACGACGGCCTCGAAGTGCTTGGTCTTCGCGTGGATGAAGACCTCGGCCCAGTCCTGCTCCTGCAGCCGCGTGTAGGCAAAGCTGTAGTAGTTGGCGTCCACGGTCCGGTTCGGTCCGTATGACAGCTGGGTTTTGGCGGGACCCTCCGGGTCATCAGGGCTACGGCGCGGGCTGATGCCGACGGCGAGCGGCGCGCGGAAGTACCCGCTGACAAACAACTGCCAGTCTCGAGCTGGCTCGCTCGGCGTCACCGGAGCAACGGGCGCGGCCGATTCCGTGACCCCCTCCGCAGGCTGCGGCTCGCCGGAGGTGAGTTTCTCCGGCCCTGCCTCTGCGCCGGCAGGACGACTCTTCTCCGGCTCCTCCGGTGCGACGCCCTGAGCGGCAGCCGGGGCTGCCAGGGCCAAGACCCAGAGCACGAGGAACGCTTGAAACTTTAGCGGCATGTTCTGATTGTTCTGGCGCCGAGGGTGGACGCAGGCGCGTCCAGCGTGCCGGTGGCCGTGCAGTTCCATGCGAGCACCCGGCGCTGGTGAGACGCTGCGTTTCGAGCCGGCGGTGAGGGTCGACTATTGCTTCTCGAACACGATCGTGCCCGTCAACGAGCCGGTGTTACTCACGCCCTGCGGAGTCACGGTCAACCTGTTTCCCGAGACACAATACGAGTAGTCTCGGGGGTTGCGGCCCGCGGTCGTGATCACATTGTTCGCGGTCGTGTAGCTGCCCGCTGCCGGTGCTCCCAGCACGACGAACCCCATTCCACCTGTCTGCTGGACGGTGCCCGTACAGGTGCACCCGCCGCTCGCGGCATCTGCACACGTGACCGAGGCATAGCCGAGCGCCTGGAGTGCTCCGTCCAGTCGATCGCAGGTCGTGGAGGTCCCCGACACGTTGAGGCAGGAGGAAGGCAGTTCGAGCTGCGAGTCGCCCGTCGTGCTGGTCTCGTCCGTGAACGTTCCGTCCGAGTTGGCAGACCACGTGCCCGTCACCTCGAGCGCACCGGTGACGGGAGCCGCGGTGCAGCCCAAACCAAACCCCGACATGTTTACCATGCCAGACACTGGCAGACACGCCCCTGCCACGACCCAGGTCCCGACCACGTCGCCACCGCAAGGCTCCACGGCTTCGCAATCTGCCTCTACTGGAGTCACATCGAGAGGGCCGCTGCTGCCGCTCGCGCCGCCCATCCCCGTCGGAGCGGCGTTCCCCGCCGCGCCGCCCATCGCGGTTGGCGCGCTGCCCGCAGAGCCACCCATCGCCGATTGCCCGGCGGTGTTGAGCATTCCGGTGCTCAGCGTTGGCCCGCCGTTGCCGGCGGCCGCGCGGGGCGCGGGATCGTAGTCACCGCAACTCGTGAGCGGCAGTGCCCACAGCACGGTGCCCGCGCCGAGCGCGGTGATGCGGTGTCGGTATGGCATGGGCCGGGTACCGTTTACGATCAAAGCCCGTACCCCGCGGCCTGGACGTTCCGGAACACGGCCTCGTCGGTCGCATCCGACGGCCTGCCCGCCGTAATGACGCCTTCGAAGAACGTGCCACTCCCATGATTGCTGTTGTCGCCGCCGATGCCCAGCAGGATGCCACCCTCCATCTGCCAACGGGCCAACGTTGCCGGCGTCTGCCCGTCATAGGCGGTCGTCAAGTCGCCCTGCTGCGCGTCCCCCATGCGGAGCGCATAGTTGTTGGGGCGGGTCTTCAGAAGGCCGAACGCGTAGTTCATGGTCATCGACGGGTTATTCTGATTCACGGGCCACGGCTCACCGGGATCCCCCGTGCCTTCGTTGGGAAAGCGTCCGGCCGTGCCACCCGCCCAGACGCCCGCCTCAAAGTCGCCCATGAACCAGGGGCCGTTGCCTGCCCCCTCGCCCCAGTAGCCTCTGCCGAACATGAGCGAGGCCATCATGCCCGTCGGGCCGAAGCAGTTGTCCCGGGATGCAATCCCAAAGTTCCAGCAGCAACCGGGGAGGACTTGCTGACGGGTACCGGTCCCCGCCACCACCGAGTAGGCGCCCATTTCTGCTTCGCCTTCAGGCGTGTTGATCGCTTGGTTGTTCCGGTAGCCTTCTCGGTCCTCCATGTAGAGCCCGTAAACGGCGTTACCGCCGACCGTCAGCGAAGCGCCCGTCGCGTTCGACTCAAAGTCGTCTGTACAGGCAGTGTCGGGAGGGGCGAAGTCGCAGCCGTAGCAGCCCGCCTTCGCGACGGTGAGGTTGTTGCCTTGCCCGGATTGGTCATACAAGACCGACACGGTGCAGGTCTGGTTCGCGCAGAACGCGATCTGGGTCGCCGTGTCGGCGAAGCCATTGGCGAGGATGCCGATGTCCTGCGTCTGGCCACCGGTGCCCGTGTTCTCCAGCGGGCTCGGGGCGCCCGCCCTCACCTGGTAGAGAGGCCCCGTGTACGTGCTCGAGAGCGCGCGCACCATGCTGTACGCCGCGACACACGGCGTGCTGGCAGCGGCGTAGATGTCACACGGCCCGGCGCCGCGGGTGACCACGGGCGGAACGCCATCGCTCCCGCCTGCACCTGCCGCGCCCATGGCGACGCCAGAGGTGCCCGCCGCACCCGTGCCCGTGCCCTCTCCACTCGCACCGGGGACGAGGCCGCCCGGCATCGGGCCGCCCTCCGTGATGGATGAGCCGGGAGTCTGGCCGCTTCCGGCAGGACGGCCTTGCCCTGGCATGGCTGAGTCCTGGGCACCGGGGCCCCCGGAATTGGTGGTTCCGTCGGTCCCGGAGGGAGCTCCGGAACCGTCATCCACGGCTCGGTTCGCATAGTCGCTGCAAGCGGCGACGGCCAGGCCGCTCGCGAGAGGAAGGACAAGGGCAACGCGAAGTCTGGTTTTGCTAATCATGGGAGCCGATCTCTGTTGCTGGGGAGCTCGAGCCTGGGTGTCATCAGCTGAGTGCGGCAGGGGCAGCGCCGTGAAGAACGTGCCGTGCCCCGCGCACGCAGTAGCGGAGTCGAGGTTGAACTGTACGTGGGAGGTTCACTTCACCACGTCGCGGACGCTGCACTCGCGTCGCTCGGTGGAATGCTCCGCAACTACAGAGTCGCGAAAGATCAACGAACGCGCAAGTCGTGATCGCAAGACGCGCGCGAAGAGACGCTCGAGCTTCGCGAAAAATGCTGTTCGACTCGAAGCGCTGATGCAAAACCGCATTCCGTCATGACGCAAACCGAAGCGCGCTAGAGCGAACGGGAACGGTCGGATGCGGAGCGCAGAAATGATGAGCAAAAGACGCGAGTGAAGTGTCTGTGTTGCATGCCTCGACTTCGCGTTTGCATCATTCGTCCGCACAACTCTTCGGTCGGCAACTGCGCTGGCTCGCCCACGGTTGCAGAGCCCAGGGGTTCCGAGGTATCTCCGAGCGACGGCGACGTCCTGCCTTCGCGTGCCCGAATGCGTGTGCCTGGCAGTGGCGAGCGCGCCTCAGACGAACGGGAGAATCATCCGTGAAAATCCTTTCGTTGTTCCTCGTGGGTGCCACCGCGGGGATCTGGACCGTCAACCCGACTACGGATGACTGGCTCACCCTGATGTTGCAGCCAACCAGTCTAGCCAGCCGGATCGATGGCATCGAGATGCATGACTACCTCTATTTCCCTGAGGCGAATGCGACGCCCATTCCCAACGTTGGCTTCACTGACGAGCAGGGCACCCAATACGCTCCAGAGCGAGACGCTCCAGAGCTTCCCCGTGCTGTCGTCGGGGGCGACCGTCGATGACACGGGCGGTGTCAACATCAGCCTGGTCAACGTCGATCTGGTGAACACGCGCTCCATCGACATCACTCTGAACGGCAGCACGCCGTCGTATGTGGTCTCGAATGCGCAGGTCATCACCGGCGCCGCCAAGGACACCTACAACGATTTCGACCAGCCGGAAGCGGTAAATGCGCAGCCCCTGTCATGCTGCGTCTGGACCCGCGCTAGTGTGCCCGGCTCAGCTCACGATCCGCGCCGATCGACCGGGAGCAAAGATCGACCGCGACATCTATGGTAGCTTCGCCGAGCACCTCGGTCGCGGCATCCACGAGGGCATCTGGGTCGGCGAGGGTTCGGCATTCCAAACACACGCGGCATGCGGAACGACGTCATCGCCGCACTGCGCCAGCTCGGGCTGCCGCTATTGCGCTGGCCCGGCGGGTGCTTTGCGGACGAATGCCACTGGCGGGATGGCATAGGTCCGCGTCGAGAGCGGCCGCGCCGGGCCAACATCAGCTGGGGCGGGGTCAGTCCAGGTCGGGCCCGGCGCTGAAGCTGTCGCGGATGAGCGCTGCATCCAGGGCGGCGGAGTAGATGCGAAAGTCCAGGATCTTGCCCTGGAACGTAGGGTCCTCGATGTGTTGCGAGCGCCCGATCCAGTTGTTCCAGTCGCACGGAGCGGGACGCCCCGAGCAGTTGGTGATCGTGGCGATCGAGCCAGTAAACGCCGGCGAAGCGACGAGCTCACCATCTCGGTAGAGGGAGAACAGGTTCGCGTCGTCGTTCACCACTGCCACGAGCTGCACCGGGACGCCGACGGCCAGGGCCGCTGTCTGGATCTGGGTCTCACCGCAGGTCTCGCACTTGAGCTGGAGCTGGCCCGCGTTGGTTCTCGGCGTCAGGTACAAGGAGGTCGCGTCGGCGTCCAGCTCGCACTGCTGGCCCTCCACGCTGGTCCCGTTGCGACCGAGATCAAAGATGCGCTGCCACGCCGAGCTGCTGTCGGTCGGATCGTCCACCTCCCAGGTCACCCAGATCTCGAAGGTGGCATTGCGTAGACCGGAGAGCAGCCCGTTTGGCAAGTCGACGTAATCGCCGTCCCCGCCGAGCACTGCTGCGCCGGCGCTGAAGGTGGCGCCGACCGAGACCGCGTTCGCGCCCCCCACCGAGTCGAGCAGCGGCGCGGCCGAGTCGAAACGATAACGGTGGGCCAGCGCCGCATGCAGCGCGACCTGGACCGGACTGAGCGGTGCCGCATCCGGGCCGCCAGCATCCGGCTCCGGCTTCGGCTCCGGCGGTGGGCGCGGGCCGGGCCCGCCGTCTCGGCTAGCGCGCGGTGGGCCTGGCGGCTTGACGCTCGCATCCGGCGCGCCGACGTTCACGGAGAAGTCGTCCCTCAACAGCTGCGGACAGGCGGTGAGCACGCCAAGAGGCAGCGCCGCAAACGCGACCCGCCAGAATCGAGGACTGTCCCGCACCGCCTCTTAGACTGACACTCTCGATCGTGCCGGCCAGCCCGGGATGCCTGCTGCATGCGGGGTGAGTGTGCGAGAGGGTCCGCTTTCTGTGCCAATCCAGCACGGCGCGAAGGGAAAGAGGCGTTCGGCTTCCACACACGGCACGCGCTCTCGCACGTCTGCCTACGGGATCCCTCGAACACGTTCATCCGGCATCGGCACTGCAAGCGCAGTCATCGTTCGTGGCCTTGCCATTGGCTCACTGGAACGAAAAGTAGTCCAGGTTCAAGAGCGGCGTGCCGGCGGCGCCAGCGAAGCGTAGACACAGGTCGTGCACGCCCGGGCTCGCCGCGGCGGGACATTGGATGTCTCGCCAGTTCTGCGGACCACCGCTGCTCTCCACGGAGCAGGTCCCGATGAGCGTGCCGGGTTGACCGGTGAAGGCTTCGCAGCCGTCCAGATACAGCTCGATCGCTCCTCCCGCCGGAGCAGCGGAGGACACCCGCGCGCGGAACGAGCTCGCTCCGCCCCGAAAGTCCAGCTGAGAATACCCGATCCAGTCCTGGTCCTCGAGGCTGGTCACGTTTACCCCCGAGCGGGAGCCACCTTCGAGCGCGAACTCGACCTCGACGCCGCGTTGATCCGCCATGGCTTCCGCCTCGATGCGCGAGAAAGCGTCGACGCTCTGGAGCTGCGCCACGCGCCCGCCCTGCGCAGGGACCGTCACGATGTTGCCCTGAGCATCGAAACTCAGCTGATCGAGCGTGATGCTGCGCTGGAACGAGCTGAATCCATCGCGGTTGGCGAGCACGCGGTTGTGATAGAAAATGTACCAGCTGCCCGCGTATTCGACGATGGAGCTATGGTTGTTGTTGCCGTTGTTGCCGGCGGGATTGGGCAACACGGTCCCCGCGAAACTGAAGCCCGTCATGGGGTTGTCGCTCACCAGGTAGTCGATGGATGGCGCGTGATTGGTAAAGCCCGTGGAGTAGGAGAAGTAATACTTCCCGTCCCGCTCGTGCAGGAAGGAGGCTTCGAAGAAGTCCGGCGCGGGGATGACCGTCGCAGCGGCGTCCATCAGGCTGACCATGTCGGGGTTGAGGCGAATGACCCGAGCGTTGGCTCCCGTGCCGTCGGGGCCGCCTCCGAAGTAGAGGTAGGCCTGCCCGTCGTCGTCGACGAATGCCGTGGGGTCGAAGATCCATTCGACGTCCGCGACGCCCGGAACGCTGTTGTCGATCAGAGGCCGACCGAGGGCGTCCACGAAAGGCCCCGCCGGGCTGTCGGATACCGCCACGCCGATCGCCGAGCCGGAGTTGGGGAAGTACAGGTAGTACTTGCCGGTGGCTGCGCCATACGCGCAGTCCGGGGCGTACAGTCGATCGGTCCAGGAGATATCCGCCTCGTCCAGGGCGACGCCATGGTCCTGCCAGTTCACGAGATCCTGCGAGGAGAACACGTGATAGTCGCGCATGTCGTAGGCGGCCTGGTCGTCCGGGTCGTGCGACGCATAGACATACACCCGTCCCTCGAAGACCCTGGCGGAGGGGTCGGCAGTGAAAGCCGAGAGGGTGACGCAAAGGGGCAGGTGCGGATGACGCAATCCGAAGCGCACGCATGTCATCATGGCGACGGCGCGCCTGGCGCACGGCTCTTGCGCCACGTTCCTGCAACCGGTTGGACGGCGAGCTCGACGGCCCGGACTTTGGCGCGGGCTTCCATCTTTCCTGGGGCCATTCTGCGGGGACGGCATCGTCCAGGCGGAGTCCGGCGAAGCGTGTGACGTGGGTCCGGGCGGGGACGGCGCGTGCCGCGGCTGCCGCTTCGTCCAGATCCGCTGACCGCAACTCAGCCGGCAGATGGCTTGCCGGCGTTCTCCGGCAATTGCGCCGCGAAGGCACGCTGGTAGGCGGGCCGCGCTTCGCCGCGGGCGACATAGGCGGCCAGGTTCGGGTATTGCCCGAGAATGCCCGACGGCTTCAAGCGGAGCAGCACGGACACCATCATCAGGTCGCCCGCGCTGAACGCGCCATCGAGCCAGTCGGCATCGCCCAGGCGTGCGGAGAGTGGACGCAGCCGGTCGCGGATGCGCTCCTCGACGAGCGGCATGCGCTGTGCGGCCCAGGGCTTGTCGCCCTCCAGGAGTTTGGCGTTGGCAAACTCGAGGATCGGCGGCTCCACCGTGCTGAGCGCGGCGAACATCCAGGTGATCGCGCGCGCCCGGGCATGGGCGTCCGCCGGCAGCAGGCCCGCATGGCGCTGCGCGAGGTGCAACACGATCGCCCCGGTCTCGAACAGCGCGAGGCCTCCCTCCTGATAGGTCGGAATCTGGCCGAACGGATGCAGTGCCAGATGCGCGGGCTCCTTCAGCGCACGAAACGAGACCGGGCGAACCTGGTAGGGTTGGCCCACTTCCTCCAGCGCCCAGCGAACGCGCGTATCCCGCGCCAGCCCCTTGCCCCCATCGGGTGAGCGTTCAAAGGCGGTAATGGTGATGGTCATCGAAGGGGATCCTCTGGGGCGGACATCATTGGCTGCGCGGCAGACCTACTCGCGCGTCGGCCCGCCCTCTCGTCTGCGCCGCGAGCTCCGCCGCCACGCGTTCGCCGGTCTCCACGCCGCCGTTCATGTAGCCCTGGAAGTCGACCGAGGTGTGTTCGCCGCAGAAGTGGAGGTTGCCGGCACGCTCACCTTCCAGGCCGATGAAGCTGGCCTGGCCGGGCAGGTAGCAGGCGTAGCTGCCGCGGGTGTGTTCGACGCTGGGCCAGTGCATGCGCACGGCGGAGCCGCGCTGGTAGGTGGCCGCGGTGCCGGGGAAGAGCTGATCGATCAGGGGCAGGCGAGCACGTAGCTGGCCTTCAGCGCTGCCGGCGCCCAGGCGTTCGCCGGTCTTTCCTCCCGCGTACACGGTCAGGATGCCGGAGCTACCGCGCTGTCCGCGTGTGGTGTCCCAGGTTTGTTGCAGGCCGTTGTCGGTGGTCGCCGATCCGCTCGCCTGCTGCTCGGAGCGCCAGACGCGCTCGCTGAACTGCCCCATCAGCTTGGCGTTGGTCCCCATGCCGAGCTCATCGATGATCTGGCGCTTCACAGGCGAGAGCCGCGCCCGGAGCCGCACCTGGCGCAAGCGGGTGAAGGGCAGGGCGAACACCACCTGGTCGAACACCGCTTCGTGGCTGGTCTGCGTGCCGCGGTCGAAGGCGAGCCGGAAGCTGCCGTCGCTGCGCTCCACCACGCTCACCAACTGGTGACCGAGCGCCACGGGGCTCTCTAGCCTGCAGAGCAGCCGCTCCGGGACCTGCTCATTTCCGCCGTGCACGTGGAAGGCCTCGTCCGAGTCCCCGTAGACGCGGAAGGGGTCGGGGTTCTCCGAGTCGATCAGCCAGAGCAGGTTCCATGTGCTCTGCTCGCCGATCTCGCGCCCGTACTCCACCAGGTACGCCGTCGCGAGCAGCTGACGCAGCATGGGATCGAGCTCGGGGAGCGAATCCAGGTATGCCTCCAGGCCCAACTCGTCGAGGCGCGTGAACTCCGCCTCGTCCTCCTCGTTTGCAGCGTCCGCCGCCAGGCGCGGGGCAACGGCGCGAAACGCCTCCACCACCTCCACGTCGCTCACGGCGCGGCCGCCGAAGAACCAGGTGTCCTGCGTGATGCCATTGCCCGGCTCCTCCAGGATCGGGTCCAGCCCGAGGCCGAGCTCCTCCACCAGCGCGCGCAGCGCGTCGTGGCCGGTGTCGATGAACTCGCCGCCGAGCTCCGCGTGCTGACCGCCCCCAAAGCGCCCGCGCTCCGTGAACATGCGCCCGCCGACTCGGTTCCACGAATCGAACAGTTGCGCGCGCAGTCCTGCTTGCTCCAGCCGATAGGCGCAGGTGAGCCCGGCGATGCCAGCACCCACGATGGCGATGCGCGCGCCCGTGTCCCCCGGGCGCGGCCGACCGTGAGCGCTGGCGGCGCGCGGCCCGAGGGCGCTGGCGGCGCCGAGCATGCTGCCCAGTTCGAGGAAACGCCGCCGGCTCAGCCGGCGCCGCGCGGCGAAGCGTTCCACGCATTCGCACGTGGGCAGCCCGGGGGTGTTTGCGTGCAGGGCGAGGGACAGCGTGCGGCGGAGGCGGGAGAAGAGTGGTGTCCGGGCCATGGCGACAAGATACTGGAGAGTGTCCGCCGCATGGAGGTCTGGATCGCACCCACCGCTCGGAATCCGAGGAGTGCAAAATCGATGCTGCAGCAGGGATGACGAGGGCGCGCCGCTACGTTAACCTTTTGCGCATGCGAACACTCGCCCTGCTCGGCTTGGTAATCACCGCTTGCTCTGCCTCACCCACGCCCGTCGCTGCGTCCGGCACTGCCGTCGCCGGCCCCTCCGCTGCGGCGGAGCCGGCAACCCCAGCACCCGGCCCGGTGGATCCTCCTGGCGAGCCCATCGCCGCTGACACACCCAGGACGACGGTCGCCGGCAACGCCTTTGTCGCGCCTGCAGCGTGGACGCTGCGCGTGCGCGGCGCCGGCACGATCCTCGAGGCGCCCGAGGGCGGATCGTTCGTTGCGCTCTACGACCTGGCGGAGGCCAGGGACGCGGACGATGCGGTCGCGCAGGCGTGGGCCGCCTACCACGGCAAGGCGCCGTATCCACTGATCACGAGCGTCGCCGCCGCGGACGCCGACGGGTGGAGTAAGATCAGGGGCTACAGCTACGACGTACCTCCGAACCTCAAGCGTCTGGTCCGCGCGAACGCGCGCTGGGCGAACGGCGTGTGGACGGTCGTGCTGTTCGATGCGGCGCGAGCCGTTGCCGAGAAGCGCTCCGCGCAGATCGGCTTGATGCTCGGCAAGCTCTTGCCGAAGGGTGGAGCGCGCGAATCCTTTGCGGGCAAGCCGGCGCACGAGCTCGACCGCGCGCGTATCGCCGCCCTGGTCAAGTTCGTCGAAGACGCCGAGCAGGCGACGCAGGTGCCGGGGGTCGCGTTTGGCCTGATCCAGCACGGCAAGGTCCTCTACGCCGGTGGCGTCGGCGAGCGCCAGCGCGGCAAGCCGGGCAAGGTCGATGGTGACACGAAGTTCATGATCGCGTCGAACACGAAGGCGCTTGCTACGCTGATGCTCGCCAAGCTCGTCGACAGCGAGAAGATCGCGTGGGACACACCGGCAACTCGGCTGCTCCCTTCCTTTGCGCTCGGCGACGCTGACACCACGAGCAAGGTGCAAGTCAAGCATCTGATCTGCGCCTGCACCGGCATGCCGCGCCAGGACTTCGAATGGCTGTTCCAGTGGGCTGGAGTGACCCCGGAGCGGGTGATGGAAACGCTTGCCACGATGCAACCCACGAGCAAGTTCGGCGAGTTGTTCCAGTACTCGAACCCGCTGGCCGCCGCGGCGGGATTCATCGGCGGCCACGTCGTGTATCCAGAGCTCGAGCTCGGCGCCGCGTTCGACAAGGCGATGCAGGCGCTGGTGTTCAAGCCCCTCGAGATGTCCGCGACCACGTTCGACTTCGCGAAGGGCCAGGCCGGCAATGCGGCGGTGCCCCACGCACCCGACATCGACGGCAAGCCGGCGCTCGCTATCGGCAAGGTCAACACTTCGGTCTTGCCCCTGCGCCCGGCGGGCGGCGCCTGGAGCTCGATCCGCGACATGCTGAAGTACGTGCAGATGGAGCTCGCCGAGGGGATGGTGCACGGCAAGGCGTACATCGGCAAGGAGGCGCTGCTGGCGCGTCGCTCCCCGCAGGTCGTCATCGGCACGGACGCGACCTATGGCATGGGGTTGATGGTCGACAAGACCTGGGGGGTCAGCGTCGTCCACCACGGCGGAGACATGATCGGCTTCCACAGTGACATGATCTGGCTGCCCGAACATGAGGTCGGCGCCGTGATCCTGACCAACGGCGATCCGGGTTGGTTGGTCCGGAGCCAGTTTCAGCGCAAGCTACTCGAGGTGCTGTTCGACGGCAAGCCCGAGGCAGACGCCAGGGTCGCTGCCAACGCGAAGGCGTTCTTCGAAGAGCTGGCGGCCGAGCGCAAGCTCTTGACCGTACCTGCTGCCGCGGCTCTCGCGGACCAGCTCGCCGCACGGTACACGAGCGTCGCGCTCGGCGACATTGCAGTGAGCAAGCAAGGCACGGTGACCATGTTTGACTTCGGCGAGTACGCGAGCGAGGTCGCGTCGCGCACGAATCCCGATGGCACGATCTCGTTGATCACGATCGTCCCCGGCATGAACGGTCTCGAGTTCGTCGTGGGCGAAAAGGCTGGCAAGCGCACCCTGATCACGCGCGACGGCCAGCACGAATACGTGTTCGTCGAGGCGGCGTAAGGGGGTTCACGGATCAGGCCTGCGCGGCGCGCAAGGGACTCATGAGCAACGGTCAGCCGAGAGGAGAGGAGGCGCAGGCGTCTGAGCAACCTGAAGCGCTGCAAGCCTCTGACGCCAGCCCGCTCATTGCGCCGCGTGCAGGGCCAGGCGCTCGACCCAGAGATCCAAGTTTGCCGGCCCGCCGCCGACCTTCGCCACCAGGTTGAGTGAAATCACGCCGTCGAGGGCGAGTGCGGCGGGCTGGGCCCAGCCTGGTTGGACGAGCGTGGCGAACGGGATCGCGAAGTCCTGGTAGGACTCACTGAGCACGATGGTGGTGGCGAAGTGGCCGAAGCAGCCGTTCCCCATGCAGGTGCCGCCTTCGCCGGGGGGAGATGTCGCGGGGGTCGCGAGCTCGACGACGATGGAACCGGTGCCGCGTGCCCGGAGGCGGACGCCATCGAAGGCGGTCAGATCCACCGACTTGAAGTAAGCGCTCAGCCCGGCACCCCAATCGGAGAAGCCGGCGCCACTCACGTGGGCCTCCCCGTCCAGCGTTGCGAGGCCCGTGTGATCGGGCGGCACGATGGCGCTCGTTCCATCCGAATAAGTGAACCACTCGCCGGAGATGTCGCCGGCTTTAAAACGAGCATCGCTGTCGCTGAGGTCGTCGAGGACGAGTTCCCCGTTTTCGTCGATGGTGCCGCTGCCCTCGGGCGCGCCTGAACTGATCATCGACGCCGGCGAGAGAGCTTCCGCCGTACGCTCGCGTCCGCCCTCGCCCCCGCAGGCAAGGGAAAGGGTCACCAGCAGCAGACTCCACCCACCCGGACCGGTCCGATCGATCATCCAGCCAGTGTACTCGGCTTTCTTTTGCCCCGTCGAGGGCCCCGATGGCTGTAGGCCGGGCCGGCGTTTCTAACGGGAGGATCGCCTCGGAGGGCGCCCGGGTGGGCTCTAGGGCGCAGTGAAGATACTCGCCGGTTGGCTCGTCTCGCAGATGCCGTTGGGGCCGTTGATGATGTCGTTGCCCCAGTCGGTGAGTTGGTCCGCGCTGCCGTTGACCGTCATGTCGAGATAGCGCACGTCGGCGCCGTTGCCGGTCCACGACCAGGGCAAGTATCCAATGCTCACCCGCTCGGCCTCTTGCACCATCACGTCGAACGGCACCGGTACGGGCGTAGCATTTCGGCCATGTTGAAAACCGAACTCGCCAACGATCAGGGGCAAGTCCGCCAGTTGTGCGCCCCGGATGACATCGAGGATGGCCTGGGGATTGCCATATTCCTCGTACATGTGGGTGCTAAAGAGCAGGTTGTGCTGCGGGTCGGCCTCGAGCAGGCCGGGGCCCTGCGACACGAGCGTCGAGCCGCGTTGGCCGTAGTTGTTGGCATCGATCACGAGCGTGTGGTTGATGCCCGCATCGCGCAGCACGGTGATCGCCTGGCGGTACGCCTGCACCCAGGCGTCGTCCGCGGTCTGGAAGGCGCCCCATTCGTTGGCGATGTTGATCAGCAAGAACGGTTCGAACTCGAGCAGCACGTCGCGCATCTCGTCCACGTAGTACTGCGCCATCTGCGCCGGGCCGTTGACGTCCGTGCTGCCCGTGACATCGTGCAGCTCCACCATGGGGACCATGCCGAGATCCACCGCGCGCTCGATGGCGTTCCGAACCAAGCGCACCGACTGCTGTTTCGCCTCCCAGACGATGCGCACGGAGTTCGCGTTGGTCCGGGCGATCTGATCCATCCAGGCCAGCGCGCTGCGCTGAAACCAGGCCACGGGATGGTTGATGCCGCGCAGGACGAAGTCATTGCCCAACGGATCGATGAGCCGCCCACCCGCAACGTAGAACCCCGTCGAGAGATTGCCTGCCGGCCGCGGTACACTCCCGCTCGGCACCTTCGGCGGCAAGGCGGGCAACGGCAAGAGCTCGGGGATGTCGCACGGCGCGTTCGACACGGCCAGCGCCGACTCCGGCGTGAGGCAGCTTCGCCCGCGCTCGAAGCCCCAGCCGTCCGTCACACCAGCGCGGTCCGCATCCGTCGAGGCATCGGCGCAGACGAGCGTGCACGCACCGTTCACCTGGCGCCCATTGCTCTGCGGCATTTCGGGCAGCGGTGGTTCCGCTCCCGCGGCGTCGCCCGCAGCGGCACCGGGCACGCACACGCTCTCGATTGAGGCCGGGCTCGTCACGGGCCGAGGCACGCTTTCGGCCGTTCCGTCACTACAGGCCGCCAGAAGAGAAACCGCCGCCAACGCCTGACCCAAAAAACTCGCTCGCTGCATGCGTGGCAGAGATTATCAATGCGTCAGCCCGGGCGCTGCCGCGACTTGGGTCACCCCTGCGGATTGCCGCTGCCCGAGCACCTCGGGAGCGCTCCGGGGCCCGCTCCGAGCGTGCCGCAACGGGTCAATCCGTCGACGTTCGAGCGCGGCAGGGCAGAATCGATAAGACGTAGCGCCAGAAAGGTGATCTTCGAGCGCACGGGGAGTTCCCGGACGGAGGCTGGATCAGATGCCGAGCCGAGTGAGCTTGGGGACGGTGACGTGAACCGGCTGCTGTCCCTGCTGGATGGTGAGACCGTACTGGAGCCAGCTCTTCAGTCCGGTCGCGCGCGCCTCGATCCGGTGCGTTCCGACCTGCACGCGCAGTGGCGTGTTCCAGCGCGTGGGAGGAAGGGGAGCGCCATCGAGCCAGAGGGTGAGCTCGGGCACCCTGACCTCCGCGGGTACGCTGACGTGTAAGACCCCGAATGCGGCGCGCGCGGGCGGCTTCGTAGTCCGCTGGATCGGAGGGCGCGCGGGGGCGGACGCCGTTCCACCCGGCGACGGCGTCTGCGGCGCGGCCGGGGCGAGGGGCGCGCCCTCGTAGCGCGCCGGAATCTCGGCGTCTGGCGCTCGAGGCGTGTCCGCGCTGGTCAGTCGCTCGATGGCAACGAGAGGGGGAGGCGGGACGCTGGAGCGGTTTACCAGCACTCGGGCCCCCACCAAAAGGGCGACGACAGTGAGCATGCCCAGCGCCACGGCGGCGGTGGGCCATGGCGCCACTCGAGCAGACCACGCGAGCGGCCAGCGCCGCAGCTTCTTGCCATCACGACGCCTGGTGGCCGGGACGGGCTCTGCTTCTGCTTGCGGTCTGGTCCAGCCGAGGTGCAGCACGAGGTCTCTGAAGAACTGATTGGAATCCACCCCGCGATAGAACTGAATCCGCGGCTGCAACTTTCGGAGCTGGGTGAGCAGCGCAGCGTTGTTCTCGACGATCTCATCGGGTCTGGGACTGAAGAACGTCCAGAGGATGTCCACCCTGTCGGACTCGTGCGCAAGTTCTGCGAGCGTCTGCGTGAAGACGTCGTTCCAACCGCCGTAGCCGAGCACGACCAGAACACTCTCCTCGAGACGCTCGCGCAGCGAGCTCACGAGCTCCTTGCGAGGTGTGCCGAGCGAGGTGTGCAACGTGTTTCCCTCGCTCCAACGTCCGTGCAGGTGCACGATGGAACAGAAAGAGGACTGCGGGACCGCTATGGGAAGGTCCTTGCTCAGCACCTGAGAGACGCATTTTCCGTCTTGGCGGCAGATGCTCACCGCGAGGAGCGGATCGAAGTTGGTCGTGAAGTGTAGCTCGCTGAAACGCGGGATATCCTTCGCCTGCTCGAATCGCCAGCGACGTTGCTCCTCTGCCACCAGGTACCCCAAGGCCTCGATCCCTTCGGGAAGCTGCCACGCGCCGAGATCAGCCTCGCAGCGGCGGCAAAACGCCTCTTGGGCGAGCTGGCTGCGCGGCAGCTGCCGGTGCTCGTCCCGGTAGGCCTCGAGCACGACGTTGCGGATGGTGGTGTTCGTGACGTCTGCGCCGGACTTCCGAAGGAGAAACTCGAACGCCACCTGATAGCGGTTCTTTCCCCCTTCCAGTAGGCCCTCCAGCGTCTTCCTCTCCGCGGCCTCGAGCCCCCGCAAGATCTTTGCCACGATCTGCTCGGTGCCCGGGACGCCCCCGCGTCCCGGCGACGGCAGGCTCACGCCAGCGCCGAGCAGAAAGGTCACGCGGCGTTTCCGTTGGTCGGCGGTCTCCCGTGGCGTTGCGACGGCCTCGACGAGCGCGGCGGCGTCGTGAAACTCCAGATCGGCGTGCGCTGGAGGCGTGGGCGCAAACGGAACGAGCGCTCGATGCAGGGCGTCCACACTGGGGAAGCGCAGGTGAACCTCGTGCTCCAGGCAGCGCGCGACATGGTGGGCCAGTCTGGGGTCGACGTCGGGGCGCAGCGAGCCGAGAGGGACGGCCTGCACCTGCCCGCCGTAGCCCTGCGCCGAGGGACCGCCGATCGCGGGGAAGGGCAGAGTCCCCGCCAGTAGCTGGAACAGTGTCACGCCGATCGACCAGATGTCGGACGCCGCGCCCGCGCCGGACGCGCCCGAGAGCTGCTCGGGTGCGGCATAGTTCGAATCAAAGAGGTCCGTCCCGGGCGTCGTCAGGGACCGTCCTCCCGCGCTTGGTTGCCGCGCCTTCCCGAAGTCGAGCACTTTGATCCGGCCGGTTCGAGCATCGAGGAAGAGATTCGCGGGCTTGATGTCCCGGTGCACGATGTTGGCGTCGTGAGCCTCCCGGAGTGCCTCGCACGCCTGCAGCACGTAGCTGACGGCGAGTTGGACATCCTCGAAGCGTCCGTTCTCCTTCAGGCGGCGCGCGAGGTTCTTGCCGTGCAGCAGCTCCGTGACCAGGTACGGGACGCCATCGGAGGCATCCGACGCATAACATCGGGGGATGCCTTCGCCCTTCAGGGCCTGCAAGATGTCCGCTTCTCTCGAGAACCGCTCGAAGAGCAGGGGATTGCGGTGGCCTTCGAGCGGGAGCTTGACGGCCACGAGGCGCGGGCCGCCGTTGGGCTCGAGAACCTCCGCTTCCCAGATCTCCGCTTGTCGGGGTGGGCCGTGGCGGTCCTCGGCTTCGGTCCCCTGATCGATCAACCGCCGGAGCACGTACTGATTCCCGATCAGCCGTCCTTCCATGCTCATCACGTCGCCCCTCGCTTGGCCCGCTCTCGTCGGCGAGTCCAGGAGTTTCGAGGCGTGTTGGGCGCGCGTCCAGCGCGTTTCACGGGTGACGCCCCGCTGCGGTGGGATGCTTCCCCACAAATCTGTCTGAAGGCCCGTGTGTCAGGCGCGACCTCGTGGGTCCTGCTTCGTCCGCTGCGATGCCACCGGCGAGTAGGAGGGCTCGGCGCCGCGCGTGCCGTTCGGCCTCAGGATATGCCCGCCGCGCGCCCACACCTTTCCGCTTTCGTGGGCTCAATCGTGCTACAGGGTCGCTCGAATGGCTTCGAAAAGTTTCTACGACTGGCTGGTCGAGCAAAAGAACCAGCGCACTCCGCTGGGAGAGTTCGCGTCTGAGTTCACCCGCGACCCTGCCTTCCCCAAGGACCTCCCCATCACCCTCGACGCGGTGCTCGACTTCGTCCGGGCCTCGCCCAAAGCGTCGCCTCGAGCCATCGCCGTCGCGCGCACCGCGTATCGCGCGTACGCGCGCGGCTGACGCTGCGTGCCGCTGGTGCGGGCTGTCGAGGTGCCCCGGCCGGGCCTCGGCGGGCCGACGCCGGTGGCAGTTGGGCCCTTCCGACGGTAGCTCACGGCACAAAAGAGAACGCGAGGAACGTGCCCAGGAGCACCAGGTGGATGAGGCCGTCGAGCGCAGTGCTGCTGCCGCGCCCCAGGGTGAGGGAGCCAGTCAGGAACGTCAGCACGAGGAACGCCATGTTCTTGGGCTCTAGCCCGAGCACCAGCGGCCTACCGGTGATGAGCGCGAAGACCCCTACCACCGGTACGGTGAGAGCGATGCTCGCGGCGCCGGAGCCGAGCGCAAGGTTCAGGCTGGTCTGAAGCAGGTTGTGCCGCGCCGCGCTGACGGCGGCCACCATCTCTGGAGCGAGCACCAGCAAGGCGATCACGATGCCCACCGTCGCACGTGGCGCACCGATGGCCGCCATCCCCTGCTCGATCGCGGGACTGAGCGTCTTGGCGAAGCCGATGACCGAGGTCAGGCTCAACATCAGACTGGCGAAACCGACCCACGCTTTGCGCCGTGTCGGGATCGCGTGTTCGCTGACAGCTCCGCCTTCGTCGACCGGCACCGGCTGAAAATGGTCCTTGTGCGTCTTGGTCTGCGCAAAAAGCAGACCCGCGTAGAGTGTGAGCGACGCCACGGACGCGAAGACCAGCTGCGCCGGGCTGTACGTGCGTGCCGCCGTCGACGTCGTGTAGGTTGGCAGGACCAGCGTCAGGCCCGACAGCACACCCAGCACCGCGAGTAGTGAGTTCGTGCCCCCGGCATGAAATCCGAGCTCCTTGAAGCGTAGTCCACCGAGCAACAAGGACACCCCGAGAATGCCGTTCGTCACGATGATGACCGCGGCGAATACCGTGTCCCGCGCCACCGTCGACGAGTCAGGCGTGTCGTTGGTCATCATCGACACGATCAGGCCCACCTCGATGACGGTGACGGCCAACGCCAGGACCAGTGTTCCGAGCGTCGCTCCGATCCGCATCGCGATCACCTCGGCGTGATGGACCGCCGTCGCCACCGACAAGCCCAGCACGACCACGGCAAACAGTGTCCAGAGCGCCGACCCGCTGCCCAACGCCACCACGACCCCCAGCGCCAGCACCGAGAGCAGGGACGCGACCTCGCTCTTTTCGATCAGCCGACTGGGACGATTCGTGCGGCTCGCGTTCATCCCGCCCGCATAAGCGAATTAGGATGCCCTGTCGACCTGCGAACGCCGAGCCCCACCGGGCACTCGGTCCGCCGTTGACGCGTGCTGATTGCCGTCGGGAGGCGACGGCAGATACCACTCGAACGCTTGCAGGATCGTTCCATTCATTTCTGACCTCGGCTCGTTAGCTCGAGCCGTACAGCACCGTCGCTGCATCCCCTGGCGTGCGAGAGGTCCGCAGGGAACAGCGGCGTCATGCGGGGGCGGCTCAGTGGAGCCCTGAAGACGGCGTTCCGCGCCGGATGTCGCTCAAACAAAAAGGGCGAATCGCAAGGCTTGCAGACGTCTCGACTGCACGTTTCCTGGACGTGTCCAACGCTCCAGCATCGGCGTGCACGGCGGATGGGGTCCTCGATCCGGAGCTTCAGCGGCTTGCGAGAGGCGACGATGAGCGGGGACGTAGCGCCGTCGCCGGGATGGACATCGTGGCTGTACCCTTCCGCCAGGACGCCAGCACCTGGCGCCCGCGCGGACATATGGCATGCTCTGTCTATGCCGGGTTCGTCGTGGTCCGATCGGTTCCCTGCCGCGCTCCTCCTGATCGCTGGCAGTGCCTGCGGGCTTGCCAGCTCGGGGACGGACCAGCCCGATGCCCCCCGCCCGGAGCCATCCGCCAGCGAGGCGCCCCGTCCCCCGGGGAATGACTCGGCGGCGCGTGAGGAGGCCTCGGGCGAGGCATCGCCGCGCACTCCAGCGTCGCCGCTCGCTCCGGCGCCGGCACAGTGCACCAGCGCTGCCGTCGGGGGCGACATCATCGCAACGACGCAAGCTTCGATCGACGCGCTGGCGGGGTGTGACACCATTCACGGCTCCCTGACCATCCAGTTCTCGAGCGCAACGCTCGACCTTCGGCCCCTCGCAGGGCTGCGCGTGATCGAGGGCATGCTTTGGGTCGGCCCCGCCTATACCAGCCTCGCCGAGCGCCTGCCCATCCAGCTGGGGTCTTTGCGTGGGCTCGAGCAGCTGAGCTCGGTGGAAAGCCTGGTCCTCGTGGGGATCGAGTCCGGGCTGGGGCCGCTGTCGCAGCTCTCCGGGGACGTGGCGGAGCTCATCCTGGACGATGTCTCCGGCACACGGGATCTCAGCGCTCTCGGCGGCGTCCGAGTCACCAACTCGTTCAGCCTGAACGATATGCCGGAGCTGGAGCGTCTGGGGCGGGTCGGCGTCGCGCCCCAGCTCGCGACGCTCTCGATCTGGGCAACACCGCAGCTGACTAGCCTGGCAGGGCTCGAGGGGCTGGTCGAGCTCGGGTCGCTCGACCTGCGAGACCTCGCGTCGCTGCGCGAGCTGGCCCTGCCGGACAGCCTGGACGCTGTGACGTACGTCGGAATCTTCGGGGCGGGCCAGCTGACCACGCTGGCGGAGCTCGCGCGCTTTTCCGATCTGCGCGCGCTCGTGGTGGCCAATAGTCCAGTGGGGGATCTGGGCGGCAGCGGCGCGAGCGCTGGTTCGCTCGAAACCCTCCGGGTCCTGTCGTGCCCCGCCCTCACGGAGCTCGACCCGGTGGGTGGCTTCTCCGCCCTGACGGAGGTCGAGATCGAGGACTGTGACGGCCTCACCGAGATCGATCGAATCGGCGAAAGCACGGCCATCCAGACTCTGCGCATCAGGAAGAACGCCGCGCTGACCCGGCTGCCCGTGTTCGAGCGCGGCCCTGCGCAGATGGTTCAAGTGACGGTGCGCGACAACGCCGCGCTCGTACGGGGGCCGAGCTTTCCGAACCTGACCGAGCTCTTTTATGTGGAGACACCGTACTACGAGTCCGCGGAGCTGGAATTCACGAACAACCCCGTGCTCGCGTCCATGGGCGACTATCCCAGGCTCGAGTCGATCACGATGCTGGCGCTGAACCAGCAGCCCGCATTGGCGGATTTTGCCCTGCCCAGCCTGCACTCCCTGCGCTGGCTGCGCGTGAGGGACAACGAGAGCCTGGCGCGGGTGGAGCTGAACCTTCAGGAGGGTCCCACCATCATCGAAGTCACTGGCAACTCGAGGCTCGAGGGGCTGACGCTGGGCCCCGCCACTGGCCTCCTTCAGCGCCTGGAGCTGCAGGGCAACCCTGCGCTCGCCAGTGAAGACCAGCAGCGCTTGCTCGACCGGGTCGATGCCTCGACTCAGACCCTGCCGAACTGAGCAGGGCGCAAGCGTCGAAGTCCCCCGCGGTCGTCAGCTCGAGCTGCTCACGGGTGCTTCGTGCAGTTCGATCGGATTGCCGTCGGGATCGCGTGGCGGGCTTTGGTCACCAGGCCATCAACGCGCTATACCCGGCGCCGCGTGGCGAGCCAGCGCCGGAGCCGGGGCCGCGCCTGTACAGCGCAGCGGATGAGCCCCGCTTCCGGCTGCTGCGGCGCTGCCTCGAAGATGAGTGGGTCGAGTTGTTGCGCGCGCGGCTCGGCTTGGCCGCCGCAGAGCTGCCGGTCCTGTGGGACGCCGACTTTCTGCTCGGTGGCGCTGAGGGGGCAGGCGCGCCGCAGCACGTGCTGTGCGAGATCAACGTGAGCAGTGTGGCGCCCTATCCCGAGAGCGCGACCGTCGAGATCGTGGCGGCCGTGCGCGCGCTGCTCGCGGGCGCGTGAGCGCGCCAGGACACCGAGTTTCAGGCCCCGTGTTGAAGACAGGGAGCGTCAGTGGCTGCGCGAGGCGCTGACGCGTTCTGGTGAAGGCGGACAGGACTGCAGTATCGTGACTCGCCGGTGTCCAAAACCGGGCCCCTCGCGCGTCTTCATGAGGCAAGCGGGTAACCTACCGCCGCAAAGAACCCAGGAGAAACACGCCCATGTCCAAGCGTAAGTACCTAGTCTTGTTCAGGAGTCAGCCCACGGGACCCGGCGCCCAGTCCGGCCCCTCGCCTGCACAGATGCAGCAGATGTTTGCGGCCTACAAGACCTGGATGGAGAAGTTCAAGGACGACATCCTCGACATGGGCGACAAGCTGAAGTCAGACGGGCGCGTGGTGACGGCGTCCGGGGTGGCGGATGGGCCGTTCGTGGAGGCCAAGGAAGTGGTGGGCGGCTTCATGATCGTCTCCGCGGAGAGCTACGACGGGGCGGTAGAAGTGGTCAGGGCCTGTCCGGCCGTGCATGCCCCGGGGGCCCTGCTGGAAATTCGCGAGCTGGCGCGCGCCAAGATGTGAGTGAGCCCTCCCAGGTGCACGGGTCAGGAGACACGGCATCACCGTCGGGCCTGGTCGACCACTACCTTGAAGACGCTGTGTGGCTTCAGCACCGGCGAGATTGCCTTCCGCCTGTTCACCACCGAGGCCAACGTCTACAAGCGCCTGGCCCGAGCCCGCGAGCGGCTGCGTCAGGGGGAGGTGGACACGGAGACGCCGGCGTTGGAATCGCTCCGCTCGCGCCTGCCCAGCGTCCACTCCGTCATCTACCTGCTGTTCAATGAAGGCTACCTGTCCACGGACGCGGAGCACGCTATCCGTGCCGAGTTGTGTGAGGAGGCGATTCGCCTGGGTACCTTGCTGGCTAGCCACCCCGTGGGAGCTGCGCCACCGACCTTTGCCCTGCTGGCTCTGATGCACCTGCACGCCGCGCGCCTGGTGTCACGCCAGGACGCGACCGGAGGCCTTTTGCTCTTGGAGGAGCAGGACCGCCGCCTCTGGGACCCAGAGCACCTGCGCCAAGGAGCCACCTGGCTGGAACGTGCGGGCCACGGAGAGGTCCTCACACGTTTTCATGCGGAAGCCGGCATTGCCGCCGAACACTGCTTTGCCCCATCGTTTGCCGACACATGCTGGAACGAGATCGCCGAGCTGTATGCGATGCTGGAACGCATCGACCCGTCACCACTCCACACACTCAACCGAGCCGTAGCTGTGGCCCAGGTACACGGACCGCAGGCGGGCCTCGCGGCGCTCGTCAGCGTCGTGCCGCCTGCTTGGCTCGATGGCCACTACCTGTGGGAGGCCGTCCTGGCAGACCTGCACCACCGCGCCGGAAACGCGAAGGCCGCGGAAGGGCATCGCGATCGGGCGCTGGCCGCGGCACCCTCGAGCGCGGTGCGACAACTGCTGCAGAGGCGGCTGACCCAGCCGGCCCGTTGAAGGCCCGGGGGAACTTTCTATGCGCGCATCGGTACGCCGCTGAGTGACCTGGACGCGGCGCAGGAGCAGCCCCGGGCATGGGGGCAAGAGGTCGGGCAGCGAGTCACGAGATCTCGCGAGTCACGAGACCTCGCGGCGCCTAGTGTCGGTCCAGCCACGCAAAAACACGGCGCTTCCTGCGCAGGGCCGCTGGCACGGCGGCTGCTCTTGCTGCCGTCATGCAGAGCACGGCAATCTTCAGGCGAACGAACCACGGTCTCACCGGCACACGGCACGAGCCCCTCCTCCAGCGAGCCATTTTCACCCTCGCCGCGCGTCTCCTCTCGTTGGCCTTGCTCTCGGGCTGTGGCACCGAGCCCGCACGCTCGCCTGCCCCGGGCGGGCCGCCGCGGAGCGTGCAACTGGCGCGTGCAAACCTGACGAGGCAGCCCATCACGACCGAGGTGGTCGGCACGGTTCGCGCCACGCGCAGCGCCAGCATCGCCGCCTTGATCAGCGGCACCGTCTCCGAGGTCCGAATCGGCCTGGGCACACCGGTCCGGGCCGGGGACATCCTGGTGCGGGTATCGGCCCGCGACGTCGAGGCGCGCTTGGCGCAGGCGCGAGCCGTGTATGCGCTGGCCCAGCGAGAAGGAGACCGGGCCGTCGCGTTGCGCGCTCAGGACGTGATCTCCAGGGCGCAATACGACGCCGCGCTCTCCCAGCTCACGGTCGCCGAGGCCAAGCGGCAGGAGGCGAGCAGCCTGGCCGGGCATGCCGTCCTGCGTGCCCCGTTCGACGCTGTGATCACCGTCAAGCAGGTCAACGTCGGGGACACCGTCCTGGCGGGTCAGACGCTGCTGGTGCTGGAAGCTCCCGATGCGCTTCGCTTCGAGGCCCGCGTCCCGGAGGCGGCCGGCAGGGGTCTGGCCGTCGGTACCAAGCTACCGGTGCGACTCGATGGGCTGGACGGCGAGGTCGAGGGGCGCATCGCGGAGATCGAGCCGGGCTCGGACGACTCGACGCGGACGCACCTGCTGCGGCTGGACCTCCCACACCTCCCCCGCCTGAAATCCGGCCGCTTCGGTCGTTTGCGGCTGGTCACGGGCGAGGCCCTCCCGGTCACTGTGCCCAGCGGCGCGCTGATCCGTCGTGGCCAGCTCGAGTTGGTGTTCGTGGAGGATGGCGGCGTCGCGCGGCTGCGCCTGGTCCGGACGGGGCGTTCGCACGACGGGTGGCAAGAGATCGCCTCCGGGCTCTCGGGGGGCGAGCGAGTCGTCGTCTCCCGAGCCGATGACCTCAGCGACGGCCAG
>Ga0315912_10001804_pt1 | contig 24623 bp, 24 predicted proteins | sample VfabasoilMG_FD_204469 | JGI IMG/M metagenome (GOLD analysis project Ga0315912, IMG submission 204469) | Garden soil microbial communities collected in Santa Monica, California, United States - V. faba soil | ecosystem: Environmental > Terrestrial > Soil > Garden | place: USA: California... | reverse complement strand
CGCATCCAACACGAAGTGACCCTGCTGGACGACAACGGTGAACAGGTCATCGATCCGGAGACGGGAGACACGATCCATTGTGATCGCAAAGGTCGCAATTGGGACTGCCCCACCAAGGACATGGCGGACGACGTCGCTGATGCACTCGACGAGTCAGACAAATACAAGCGCGGCAAGACCCAGCGCGCCGTCGGCATTGGCGTGGCCAGTGGTGGCGCGGCCCTCACCATCGTGGGCGCATACTTTTGGTACACGCTGTGGAAGCACAAGCCTGAGGCGGGCGCGCGGTTCTTTTACCCCAGCGTGTTGCCCGTGGTTGCGCCTGGTTACCAGGGTCTGGCGCTCTCGGGACAGTTCTGATCCGTTACCCGTGCTGGCTGCCGAGTGCCGTTCACGGGATGGTTTTTTGTTCACGGTTTGTGGTCCCTTCGTCCCCTGGATCAACTCTGCCCCGGGACATGCGAGAAAACGACAACGGCAGGTTGCTGGACACGAAGCCCCGGTTCATCAGACGCGCTAGGTGTCTTCGAGTGATCACACCCAGGGCACCGGGTCGTTAATTTTAGCGTAAAAACATAGTTCTGTTCAGGTCAAATTTCCTAAATTCCTCTCTGCCTGGATGAAAATCCACCCAAGTTAGCTACAACGATGGACACCATGATTTTAAGTAGACGTCTCACTCTCACCACCTCCTTTCTTGGCCTTCTTACCAGCCTGAGTCTTGTGGCAGGTGGCTGCTCTCCCTCCAATTCGAGCGGGGACGGCGATGTGGGATCAGGCGGCGGCGGGAATCCAGCAGGCGCCGGCGGCAACCCCTCGGGCTACTCGTTCTGCGAGCCGACCAGCACGTGCCCGCCCGACGTGACTGGCGCCGACCTGACCACTGCGGTCAGTTTCAAAACCGACATCAACCCGATCCTGTTTGAGGCGTGCAGCGGCGGCAGCGGATGCCACCAGACGCCCGACACCACTGGGTTGGCCTTCAGCATGGGTTCTCCCAAGATGGCCTTGGACGACGCCTCACAACAAGCTCTCGTCCAGTATCTCACTTCGAGCAATTCCAAGATTGCTCCGTCCGCTCCGCTCGTAACTGGGGGCAACTGGCAAAATAGCTTCTTGATGATGAAGATCGATGGTTGCCAAAACCACATGGGTCTCAGCTGTGCGCCTGCCCCCTTGGTCACCAGCATTGCTTGCGTGGATGTCGACGAGAATCCGTATCCCTGCGGTGACGGCATGCCCCAGAGTGAGGGAACCACCACGAGTCCCGTCCCCTACCCGCTTGCGCCTGACAAGGTGACCAAGATCCGCGCATGGATCCAGCAGGGCGCGCTGTTCAACTGAAGCACCGCGCTTCAACGGAAAGCAACGCGCTTCAGTTGAAGTACGGCCGTTCAACTGCAGCAATCGCCGACGCAGCGTGCGCCGGTGATTGCGCCTTCAAGTGATCTGGAAAAGATCATGAGGAGCCGGGTACGGGCGTAGCCGTCGGCTCCGGTGGTTCGGACGGCTCTGATGGTTCAGATGACTGTGCCGAGTCGGACGGTGCCGCGTTGTCCGAGGCCGGAGGCTCGCTGCTGCCGCTGGCTGACTCAGCCGGATGGGGTACGGGCTCGAGGGGCAGTGGCGTTTCACTCGAGGAACCTCCGCACCCGGTCACCATCAAGAAAAATCCGAAACTCAGTGCGGAACGGCCCAACCATTGTGTGCATGTCATCGTGGTGGAGCTTGCCGGCTCTGCGCCGACGGATCCAGTGCCAACCCAACCTATCCTCGAACGGTCGCGCCGTGTCGGCTCTGCGCAAGCAGGGTGAGGCTCAGGGGGCGCTTTTCGACTGTTGATTGGCGGCAATTGTTTCTAAGACGCCGGGATGATTGGACGTCTACAAGGCAAGGTGGTGCATGAAGAGCCCACGGGCTCCTTTATTTTGGACGTGGGCGGAGTGGGATATGAACTGCAATGTCCGCTGGGCACAGCCGCGCGCGCGCGCCAAACTGATGCGCCTGACTCCGTCGTCGTCTACGTCCACACCAATTTGCGCCAAGATGCGCTGGAGCTCTTTGGATTCGCTTCGCTCCATGATCGCGCGGCGTTTCGCCAACTGACTCATGTGCCCAACGTCGGGCCCAAGTTGGCCTTGTCGGTGCTCAATGTCTTTTCGGTGGCGGAACTCACTTCCGTGATTGAGAGCGAAGACAAAGTGAAACTGTCCAAGGTCCCCGGGGTGGGAAAAAAGACTGCCGAGCGCCTGGTGCTCGAGCTCAAGGACAAACTTCCCAAACTCCACCTCGACCCGAGCCCCGTCAGCAGCGCCGCGCGCGCACCGGGTCAACAAGCCGAGCGTCTCATCGCCGCACTCACTGGCTTGGGCTATCGCCCCGCGGAGGCCGAACGGGCTTGCAAGACCCTCATGGATGGACCGGACGCACAGGCCGATTTGGCCGGCCTGTTACGTAAGGCACTGAAGATCCTCTCGAGTTGATGAGGACGCACAAACCGGGTCGCCGCGGTCGACTACCCGCTCGGCGGGCCGACAACGCTGGCAAGCGGTGCGCGCGACAAGGGGGAATTCGGGAAAAAACGGCCATCAGTTGACCGACTGCACGAGCAGACGATAATCCAGCAGTTCCAATACGTTGCTCAGTCAGGGTGGAGGTTTGCGCGGGACGGGTCCGAAAAGCCATCCCTGCCGCCAGCCTGGCTTTGACCTCTGGAGGGTCATCCGTGATCAAGTGCGCTAAGTGCAGCAAAGAAAATCAAGACCACTACAAGTTCTGCTTAGGTTGTGGCTCTGAACTTCCCAAAGATGCCCCCAAGCAGTTCCAAGCGGAAAGCCTTCCTCCCAAGATGGCCGCGCACGTCGCTGCTGCGGACAAGACCGTCTTGGCCAGTGATCCGCCACCCGCACCGGTGAAGCCCGTCGTAGTGAACACGCCGCCGCCCAATCCGGTACCCAACATCGCGGCTGACCCGGGTTGCCCGCAATGTGGTCACCCCAATGGGCCAGGCAATCGCTTCTGCGCCGCTTGTGGTTACAAATTGGGCGGAGCAGCACCAGCAGTGGTCGCCGCCGCCAGCGCAGCAGCTCCTGTCGAAGCTGCTGGACCGCATGTTTCGCTGACCGCGTTGCGCGCCGATGGCAGCGAGGCCGGCGCCTATCGGTTCCCCACCTCACCCACGGTCACCGTGGGCCGTGACACCGGGACCATCTTCGCGGGAGACAGCTATCTCAGTCCCCGCCATGCCACGTTCACCTTCCGCGGCAACGAGATCCTGGTGCGCGATGAGGGCAGCCTCAATGGCGTCTACGTCAAGTTGACACCCCGCGTGCCCTACTTGCTGGAACCGGGCTCCGTCTTCCGCATTGGCCAGGAAATTGTGCGATTTGAGGCGTTGGTCAGTGACCCTAAGGTCGCGGGAGTCGAGAAGTTTGGCAGTCCCGCCAAAGGGATCGTGGGACGCCTGGCGCTGGTCATCGGCCGTGACACCACGGGCAATGCATTCCCCATTCCTACGCGTGGCTTGCACCTCGGGCGCGAGCGCGGTGACATACTCTTCTCTGAGGATGGCTACGTCTCAGGCTTGCATTGTCGCGTAGGTCCGGGGGACGACGGACGCGTGTACCTCACCGACGTTGGCTCGTCCAACGGCACGTTCGTGCGGGTGCGCGAGAATCACAGGATCGCACCCAGCGATATCTTGCTGATGGGTCAACAGGTGTTCCGCCTGGACGTTGCGTGAGACGCACCATGACCACGGACGCAGTTCCTGGGGACGCCATCATCGTAGTGGCGGCGGTCATTGAAGACAGCGGCCGCTACTTGATCACAAGGCGGCGCCCGTCAGCGGTCTTGCCGCTGCTCTGGGAGTTCCCCGGCGGCAAGGTGGAACCGGGCGAGGGTGATCAAAGCGCGCTCACGCGCGAGGTGATGCACCGACTGGGCGTACAGATCGAAGTGGCGGAGCTCATGAACACCGTGCGCCACAACTATGATCGCTACACCGTAGAGCTTCATTTGTACGCCTGCACGATCGTGGCGGGCGAGCCCAGTTCACGCAACGTGCATGAATTCCGTTGGGCCCGCAGTGATGAATTCGATCAGTTTCAGTTTACCCCGGCAGACGAACGATCCATGAGTTTGCTGCTGGGCATCAACTGACCGATAGGAGCGAGCGGCACCGCGGGGTCGTTGTCGCACAAATTCTCGTGCAACGACGCACGGCTCCGGCCGAGTAGAGCCCCATGGAGCTCGCGTATTTGTGTGTGTGTTTGTGCCGTGGCCGCTGCCCCTCGTGCGGCAGTGCTTACCGCTTGGGGATCTGCAGGGCGTGCCGCGCGCTCGGACCCCTGGGTCGTCAAACCAAAGGAGGCGTGCAATGTTGGGCGCTGGGCAGCTACGGCGGCCCGCTGCAGGAGCACATTGCGCGGCTGAAGTACGGTGAAGAGACGTGGCTGGCAGGATACTTGGGCGGCAGCTTGGCGCGTTTGTTTGCCGTACCGCCCACCTCCAGGGCCCTGGTGCCAGTGCCCCTACACCCCGCGCGTTTGGTGGAACGCGGTTACAATCAAAGCGCACTTTTGGCCCAAGTCATCGGACATCACCAGCGGGTCTCGGTTCAATTCGACCTCCTCCGGCGCCGCCTCGCCACCCAGCAGCAGGCCCGATTGAATCGCGACGAGCGCGCCAACAATGTGCAAAATGCGTTCATCGCTCGCCCGGCTCACTTGCAAGCGCACAGTGTCCTCCCGGGGACCCGCTTGTGGCTGGTCGACGACGTCATCACCACGGGCAAGACCATCGATGCCTGCGCGCAAGCCCTCAAGCAAGCTGGCTACGTCGTGGAGGGCGCCTTGTGCTGCGCGCTCGCCGGAGGCAACTGACCCAACGCTGCTGAGCCCACCATACGGGCACATCAGACGTTCAACCAAAACACCGTGAACGCGTCCCCACCCTCGTCTCGCTCCGCCGGACGCGAGACCGTGATGCACTGGTGAGCGCGCAGGTGAGTGCGAACTGCCTCTTTCATGGCTCCCGTGCCGTGGCCATGCAGCACGTATCCACCCGGCTCGTGGTGGTGCAGCAACCCTTCGATGAATTGGTCCAGCTGCATGAGGCCGTCCTCCACCCGCTGTCCGCGCAAATCAACGGTCAGGTCCTGACTGCGCACGATGCTGACCGACGCTGGGGCAGCAGGCGCCGCGGCCAGTGGGCGTTTGGCGCTCGCTTTGCTCAGCGGAGCAGCAACCATACCTGGACTGGGTAGGCTGATGTCACTGAGCGCGACGCTCATTTTCATCACGCCCAACAGCACGCGTACGCTGCCCTTCTTGGGCGGCTCGAGCACCTCGCCCAGCATGGAAAACCCCGCAACGCGCACCATACTACCGACAGCGATTTGTTCCGGCAGAGCTTTGGCCAGGGGCTCAGCTTGGCTTTTTGCATGCTGATGCAGTGGTCCCCCGACGGCGTCGACCCGCGCCGCGCGATCCAGATCAGCTTGGAGCTGATTGAGGTCTTGCCGATCAGTGTGCTTGAGCGCTTGTTGGATGCGGCGCAGTTCGGCGCGCGCCGCCTTGACCTCGGCGCGGAGCGCGTCGCCTTCGCGGAGTAACTCGCTGCGCTGTCGCTCTTCTTCCCTTGCGAGTTGACGCTGTAGACGGCGGTTGAGCTCTGCTTGCTCGGCCCGTACGGCCTGGAGTTCCGCGCGTTCGGCTTCGAGCCGTGCAGTGGCGCGCTCCACATCGATGCGCTCTTGGCGCTCGGCGGCCAAGTCCTGCGGCATCAAGCGAAGGGCGCGCTGGGTGATGAACGACGACAGACCAAACCGCTCGGCCACCACGAGGGCACTCGACGCTCCAGGCCGCCCCATCGTCACCAGGAAGGTGGGCTCCATCTTGTCGAAATCGAAGCCCACTGCGCCATTGTGAAACCGAGCATGCGAAAGTGCGTGGTTCTTGAGCGCCTCATAGTGTGTCGTGACGCACACACTGGCCCCAGCGGCCACCAGCGCCTCCACCGTCGCGATGGCAAGCGCGGCACCTTCATCAGGATCGGTGCCTCCCATCAACTCATCAAACAGCACGAGGGTGCCGTGTCCGGCCTCCTCCAGCACGCGCACCACTCTTTCAATATGGCCACTGAACGTCGACAGTGACATGAGCAGGGACTGATCATCCCCAATGTCACACAGCACGTCGTCGAAGAACCCGACTTTGGAATCAGCCGCCACCGGTAGCGGCAGCCCCGTTGCCTGCATGAGCGCCAAGAGGCCCAGGGTCTTGAGCGCCACGGTCTTGCCACCCGCATTGGGGCCCGACAAGATCAGCGCCTGCCCCGCGCTCATGCCTAGATCGCTGGGCACGACGTGCTCCAGAGTGAGACACAGCAATGGATGGCGCGCCGCCTTTACGTGCATCTCGCCGGGGTCGTCAAAGGCGACCACTTGGCTCTTGGTGCGTTCGGCAAAACACGTGATAGCAAACAGAAGATCGGCGCGACCACACACTTCAAGCGCCCACCGGACCTCGTCGCAAAAGGGCAGTACTTGCTCGCTCAGTTGCGCCAAAACGATGGCCACCTGGCGCTCGACTTCACCCTCCGAAAGGCGCAAACGATTGCCCAAGGTGCCCAATTCGTGCGGCTCCACGTAAAGAGTAGAGCCGCTGCCGCTGCTTCCCAAGACCACGCCATCGACACGAAACGGAGCGTCGGTGCGCACAGGCAGCACGTACCGGCCATCGCGTTCCGCAAAGTACCCGTCCTGCAGGGCCTCACGGTAGCGCGTGAGGAGTTGCCCCATCTTGGATTTGATTTCGTCGCGGACCTTGCGCACCTCGCGCCGCGCCTGGCTGAGGCCTGGTGACGCCTCATCGAGCACCAGACCAGCTTCGTCGATCGTCGCATCCACTGCGCGCACCAGCACGCTGAGTTCCGGGTCGATATTGAGCAGCCGTTCGATGAGCGGCGCGCTGTCCGCGTGCGCGGAGCCAAACCGCTCGAGACGCAAGGCAACGCGCAGTGCGCCGCGCAATTGCGCAAGCTCAGTGCCCGCTGCGCTGGCGCCGCGCTCGACCCGAAGCAGCATGTCCCCAAGCTCAGTGAACTCACCCGCCGGAATGGGGAAGCCAGCACGGCTGAGGGAAAGCGCCTCAGCGACCACGGATTGACGCAGCTCGGCCGCCTCCTGATCAGCGGCGGGATCGAGCTCCAGCGCCAAACGTTTGCCGACAGCGCTGAGCGCAAAGCTAGCGATAGCTTCACGCACGAGCGGCCATTGGAGATCTTCGTCCGAGCGGTCCACCTGGGCACTCACGCGCGGGCTTATGACACGTGGACCGCAGCTTGTCTCGCCGCAAGAGCCCCGGCCCTCGGCGTTCCCGGGCTCAAGGACCCCTGTGGGCAGCTTCAGCCGGCGGCGCGACGTCCCGGCGGCACACGCCGGTCGACCACGCTGTCCGCCAGTTGCTCGTGACCATGCCAGGAGCGCTCACCGATGCGTGCGGTGAGCATCACCGGCGCTCCGCGCAGCGAGCGTTCCAAACTAGCCGAGAGCGCGCGCACATCGGCGGCGGCCCTGCGCCCCAGTCGTTCTTCCACTGTGAGGATCAACTCGCCACGCCCCAGCAAGCGCAAGCGCGAGAGTAGACCACGGGCCAAGATGGACCGAGCCGCAATTGCATCCGCATCCATACGTCCATTGGACACCAACACGATGCGATCAATGTTCCATCCGACTGCCTCGAGGCGGGTGGTTCGGGTGGCCACCTGAGTGACGAGCGAGCTGGGGTGCCCCTCATAGTGTTGGGCCACCACTGCCATGTCCGCATTGCCGGCCGGCTTGAGCCAACGCGGCCACGCGGCGGAAAATTCAATCACGACCATGGTCGCGTTTCGAGTGAGTGCTGGCATGTCCCTCATGCCGTACACGGGCCTAATCCGGAGAGGCAACTTTTTGACGAAGGAACGTGGCAGCAGGCGGGCGGGACGAGCTGCGCTCCGATTGCAACATCAAGAGCTGTCGCCGTCGTTCGGCCTGCTGCAACTCCTCGAGCAATTTGCGGTTGACCGCGAGCAGGTCCGTCACGAATCCGAGCAACATGGTGTGAAACCCCATCATGAGCAGCACCGCCGCCAGGATGAGCGACTGGATCTTGCCGGTGCCGCTGCCGAGTACATAGTGATAGACGAAACGCACCCCAATCAAGAACCCCGCAAAGAAGATCATGCCACCCAGCAACATGAAGAAGCGAAAGGGCCGATACACCACGAACATGCGTACGATGGTGATCATCGACTTGCGCACGTAGCCGGTGATGCTGCTCACGAGGCGTGACGGACGCAAGTCAGGGTTTACCCCAACTGGAACGGAGACCACACGCAGGTTCTTTTGACCCGCTTGGATGATGGTTTCCAGCGTGTAAGTGTAACGAGAAAACACGTTCAAACTGAGCGCGGCTTCTTTCGAGAAGGCACGAAACCCGCTGGGCGCGTCTTGCACACGGGTGCCGCTCACGATCATCACCACGGTGCTGCCCAACTTTTGTAAGCACTTCTTGACCAGTGAAAAGTGCTCGATGGTCGCGATCGGGCGAGCGCCGATCACCATGTCGGCCTCACCGCTCAGGATGGGGGCGATGAGGGCAGGAATATCCGCGGCCGAATACTGATTGTCGGCGTCCGTGTTGACGATGATATCGGCGCCACGCAAAAGGCATGTCTGGATCCCCAGCATGAAGCCGCGTGCCAGCCCCTGATTGCTGGAAAACCCTACAATGTGCTGTACGCCACACTGCTTGGCAACTTGCACGGTGCGATCTGTACTACCGTCATCGATCACCAGCACCTCGACCTCGTCGATACCGGGCAGCTGCTTGGGCAATTCTGACAGCGCCACGGGCAAAGCGAGTTCCTCGTTGTAACAAGGGATCTGGATGATGAGTTTCATGGGCTTTGGGTAACCAACGGGTGCGCTCAGCTTATGCTGTGTTGGACTTGCGCGAGCGCTTGGGCTTTTCTGCGGCCTTGATGGGCGGCAGGGCCTGTGAGGGGTCCAACGTCGCGGTTGGGTTGAGACTCTGCTTGAGCGCCTCGAACAAGTCGATGATCTGCGCCTTGGGAGCCTCGGGTGCAGCTTGGATCTTCTGACCAGCTACCTTTTGTTCGACCGCGGCGAGCACACGACTGCGGTAGGAGTCCTCATACTTGGCAGGATCGAAGGCTTGATGGGAGAGCTGTTCGATCAGCTGCAGAGCCAGTGATTTTTCCGCATCGTGAAAGTCAAAAATTGCACCAGTGTCCACGTCGGCAAAGGCGCGCACTTCGTCCGCGTAGAACAATTGATGAAAGATGAGCCCATCCTCGTACGGGCGGATGACCACCAATTGTTCTTTGCCCTTGGCGGCCCAACTCCCTACGGCAACCTTGCCCGAAGTCCTCATCGCTAAACTGAGCAATCGATACGCCTTGTCCCCACCTTTATCCGGCCCCAAATAGTAGGATTTTTCGACCTGGATCAGGTCGAAGGTCGAAAGAGGAACAAACTCAACGATGCTGATGCTGCTGTCTTTTTGTGCCTCGAGCGCCTTGAGCTCAGTGTCATCGAACTTCACGAACACGTTGTCCGCGTATTCATAGCCCTTGACGGTCTCTTTGCGTGGCACGATTTCATCGTCCACGGGGCAGTACAATTGCTGCTTGATGCGCGAGCCACACTTGTCGTGCAGCATATTGAAACGCACCTGCTCACTCACTGCGGCCGTATATAACTTGACCGGAATGGATACGAGACCAAAAGAGATGGTGCCACTGGCAATTGCTCGAGCCGCCATAGAATGTGCATGTTAGCTTGAGGGAGCAGTACATCACCAAACTTTTCACCTCATGATGGGTGGAGCGACGCTCATGTCCGACCCGCTGGAGAAATACCGAAAGAAACGCGATCCCGCCGGGACCAATGAGCCCTTCGGTGCTGAACATACAGTCAGAAGCGACGCGGGAGGCGGGCGCTTCGTCATCCACCAACATGCCGCCAGCCGCATGCACTACGACCTGCGCCTGGAGATCGGTGGGACGCTGCAGAGCTTTGCCATTCCCAAAGGCATCACGCTCGATCCGTCTGAAAAACACCTGGCGGTGCATACCGAGGATCACCCCGTGGAGTATCTGCGGTTTGAGGATGTAATCCCAGAGGGCAACTACGGGGCCGGCGCGATGATCGTGTGGGACACGGGCACGTACACACTGCTCGAAGCGGACGGCCCGCAGAGCATGGCGCGGGGCAAGCTCGACTTCGTATTGTCCGGATTCAAGGCCAAGGGGCGCTTTGCCTTGATCGCAACGGGCCGGCGCAAAGCCGCGCAAGGGTTGGCTCGCACCCAAGGCATGGCGGCGGAGTGGCTCTTGATCAAGAAAAACGACCAGTTTGCCGCTCCGGGAAAAAACCTAGCCGAGCTGCACCCACGCAGCGTGGTGAGTGGATTTTCGGTCACTGATCTCAAACGCAAGGTAGAGCTTGGTCAAGCGTGGGAACACGCCGCCCAAGAGCTCGCCGCCGCGCACCCGATGCTCGCCAAGCAAGCGCCACTTGATCAGGCTCTACCCATGGTCGTCGAGCACGGACAAGCGCCCCATCGTTCGCCCCACCATCTGTACGAGTTGAAGTTGGACGGGGTGCGCATCCTCGCCCACAAGCTGAACAACGAGGTGAGCCTCCGTTATCGCTCGGGGCGCTCTTGCACGCGCAGTTACTCGGACATCGCGCGCTGCCTTGAGCACCTGCCAGTCAGTGAGCTGCTCATCGACGGCGAGATCGTGGCATTTGATGAAAACGGCCGTCCCAATTTTGGCCTGCTCGGACCGCGCATCATGGCAAAACGGCCAGGTGAGGTGCAACAGGCCCAAAACAAGGTGCCCGTTGTTTTCTTTGGCTTCGACTTGCTCAAGCTGGGCGCGACTGATTTACGGCACGTGCCTCTCGAGAAGCGCAAACAGCTGCTGGGGCAAATCTTGCCCGGTAGCGGCTTCACCCGCACCCTCGATCACATCGTACAGCACGGAGACGCCTTGTGGTCCCTGGTGCAGCAGCAGCAATTGGAAGGCATGGTCGTCAAACGTCTTGGGACCCCGTACAGCGTAGGACCGGAGGCGTCTGGAAATTGGATCAAACTCAAGCGCGCCGTGGATGAGGACTACGCGGTCATCGGTTACTCTCAAGGCGAGCGTGGCGCCCTCAAGGCGCTGTTGGTCGCTCAGTATGGCCCAGCTGGTTGGGTCTATCAGGGCCGGGTGGGCACCGGGTTTTCCAATCGCGACCGCATCGCACTGGTCAAGATGCTGAAGGACATCGTTACCCCAGAGCCCTGCTGCACCATCCCCGATGACGTACGCGCCACGTACACGGCTCCCCAGTTGGTCATCAAAGTCAAACATCAAGGGCACTCCAACTCCGGACACCTGCGCGCCGCTTCTTTTCAGGGCATCCATGAGGCGAAGGCCGCTATGGATTGCACCCTCAGAGCGCCGGCCGGAGCTCGCCCCAGCGATGACGATGAGGAGCTGTCCAGGTTGAACGCTGCACCGAGCGTTCTTGCGCCCTCGACCCAGCGCGGACCGCTCAGCTCCGGTCTCGTTCAACTGACCAATCTGGACAAGGTCTACTTTCCCGAGGACGGCTACACCAAAGGCCATCTCATCGACTACTACGCGCAGATTGCCCCGGCCATGCTGCCTCACCTCAAAGGTCGCCCCGTCGTCTTGGTGCGCTATCCCGATGGCATCCACGGCAAGAATTTTTACCAGTGGCGCGCACCAGAAAAGTCGCCCCCCTGGCTGCGCACGTTTGAGCTCTACGATGAAGAGAAACAGCGTGAACGCGGCAGCAACAAGTCCGCTTTCATCGTGGACAGCGTGGACGCCCTGCTGCACATCGCGAATCTTGGCTGCATTCCGCTGCATGTGCTTGCCGGGCGTGAGACGTCGCCGACCCACTGTGACTTTCTCACCATTGATTTCGACCTCGGTGAACGTCCCCTCGCCGACGGAGTGCGCTTGGCGCTGTCATTGCGCGAGATCTTGGACGAACTGGGCCTCGTGGGCTTCCCCAAAACCAGTGGACAACGCGGACTGCATGTCCTTGTGCCGCTCGGCCCAGGTATCAGCTTCGAGAGTGCAAAACTCATGTGTGAATTGTTAGGACGCATCGTGCTGAGCCGCCACGCGGACATCGCCACCATGCAGCGGCGCGTGGATAAGCGCGCTGACAAGGTCTACATCGACACCGGGCAGACCGGGCGCTCGCGCACCATCGTGGCGCCGTATTCCGTGCGCGCGTTTCCCGGTGCACGTGTCTCCACACCGCTGTTTTGGAACGAAGTTCACCTCGCACTCGATCCCGCTCTGTTCACCATAGAAACCGTGCCAAGTAGGGTAGAGCTGCGCGGTGATCCCATGTCGGGTTTGCTCGAAAGCCGACCCGACATGCAATCCGTCATGCAAAGTCTGGCGCGCTGGACTGGTTTTTAGAGGAGCAGGGCCCCTCTCGTCGCGCCGGCATAGCCGTCGTCTCCTCACTCCCACCTTCCGCCGGAAAATCCGGCGCCTCCCACTTGGTCGGCGGCGGTTTTCCGCGGCTCGTTCGCTGCGCGAACATCGTTGGCTTGTCGCTGGCGTGGTCGGCGGCGCCGCAGGTGCGCGATAGCGCACCGAGGACCAGACCAGGGGCTTGGGCCCCTGGTCCAACAAGAAACAACGCAGCGAAGCAGATGTGTCCCGACTGAGCGAAGGCACCCACCGCTCACTTCGTGAGCGGGTGGGTGCCGCAGCGAAAAATGACTGGCGAGCGCAGTGAATCGCGTCTCGTCGCTGCGCGACATCGTGTTGGTTTGCTCGCCGGCGTTCCGTCAGCAAGCGCCGTTGCGGGCACTACAACAGGCAGCGTTCGATCTGATCGGCGCTGTGAGCGGCCATCGCGCAGTCATACTGGGCGCGTGAGACGACTTGGGGACAGCGCTGAAATTCTGGGTCGATGAGCGCCTTTTTTTGCGCCTCTTGCTGCAACTCAATCCGACCGCGCGCATTGGTCGAGGGGCGCGCCTGCTCCACTTGACGTTCAGTGTAGTGATCTAACAGGGCCCGGCATTCGTCCGCACTGAGCTGGGGCTGGCATCCTAAGACACAGGCCATGGTCGTGACCCAAGTCCATCGCCAGGAGCGCCGATCTGCTGTTGAGGGGCGCGGCTTCAGAAACACTTGCCGAACAACTCCTCAGACGTCTTGGCCTGGCGGATGCACCCCAACTTCTCCTCGGTGATGCGCTTGCCAACGCATTTTTCCATCATGGTCGCCTGCATGGAGGATTCAATCGACTTCAGTTCAGCGTCGATCAGCTGATCATTGCCCAAATGCGCCTTGAGCTCGAGCCGCGCGGCAGTGCGGAGGATTTCACGGCATTCCCCTTCACTTGCAGGACGGCCGCATCCCACCAGCAGGGTCGCCCCAATGAGCAGGCGCAGCTTGACGACTTTGGACAAGAATTTAGTGCTCATGACAGAAACTTTACAGCAAAAGAAACGCAGGGTGACTGCAGCAGTCAGCCAATTCGCCGCCCTTCAGGGCTAGCCCATAGGACGTTGTATGACCGATCGCCAGCCACTGAGCTGGACTTTTTTTGGACGCTGGATGGGCTCTTGCTACCATTTTATCGTGACCGACTCGGGCTCTGTGCCGCCAAAATCCAAATCCCTGAGCTTGGCCGCTCGCGGGCCCGGCGTCGCTTCAGGGAAAAAGCGACCATCCAAGGCCCCGGTGCGACCCAGTGCAACTGACTTTCTGCTGCGCGCCCTCGGGAGCAAGGACGGCGCTACCAAACGGGAGTGGGCTGAGAAAGGCCTGGAGGCCTACGCCTCCCAGCATGAAGACGATGCCGAACTCAAGGCGCTGCTCTTGCGCCAGTTGTATCAGTGCGCGCTCGATGTCGAAGCACATGATGAAGCCTACGATCTTGCCCTTTGCATGATCGACTTGGAAGAACTCGGCGACATCGCGCGGCAAGACGCAGCGCGGGCAGCGCTCGGTCTCGGACGCGTCGATGAAGCCATTGAGCATGTGCGCATCGCCTCCAAGGTGTGCCCGCAGAGTCGGCGCTCGTTCCACTTGGGTCACTTGGGCGCGCTGCTTCGCTTCAGTGGGCAGCTGGAAAAATCGGTGGAAGCATTTGCGGAGGCTAGCCGTTGTGCAGGCCCTGACACGGCGCTGTACCAGGCGCAGCAGGCGCTCGCCGAGGCCGAGCGCGGCAACGACATCCCCCATTTACGGCGGCTGCGTGAGGAATTGGAAAGCGGTCTCCCTCAAAAAGGGTACGCACAGTGGATCTTGGGCGAGCTCTGCTACCTTTTGGGGGACTACTCGGCAGCGGCGCGGTATCTGAAGCGTTTTTTGGAGCGGATTGAAGACGCTCCTCGCGCTAAATGTCTGAGTCTCAAAGGCGAGATCGCCCATGCCCGGATGTTGCTCAAAAAAACCACTGCTTAGTTGCTCACTGCTAGCGCTCACCTTCATCCTCTGCGGATGGGTGAGCCCCGCCTGGGCCAGCTCCATCAATCAGTTTGAAAGTGCGCTGGCAAAAGGTCCGTTGTCTGCGGCGGGCGTCGCCTTGCTGGGCGGGCTGCTCGTCAGTCTGACGCCATGCGTCTACCCCATGATCGCCATCACCGTGAGCGTGTTTGGTGCCAAGCAGTCGCAAAGTCACCTGCACGGGCTGGGGCTCAGCAGCGCGTTCGTGCTGGGTATCGTCGCCATGTTTACGCCCCTGGGTGTGCTCGCTGGCATGACCGGCTCGCTCTTTGGGGCTGCCCTGCAAAACCAGTGGGTACTCACGGGCATCGCCCTACTCTTCGTGGCCATGGCGGCGAGCATGCTCGGCGCGTTTGAATTGGCCTTACCCAGCTCTCTCACCAATCGCCTGGCGCAGGTGGGCGGCGTGGGACCAAAAGGAGCTTTTGGTCTGGGTCTGGTGTGCGGCCTCATCGCGGCGCCGTGTACCGGTCCAGTACTGACCGGGATCTTGACCTACATCGCCAAATCCCAAAGCGGCACCGTGGGCGCCTTGGCCATGTTGGCGTTCTCTTTGGGCCTCGGCTTTCCGTTTCTCATCGTCGGAACATTTGCGGTGCGTTTGCCCAAGAGCGGCGCCTGGATGGTCCACGTCAAGAGCATCTTGGCCATCGTCCTTTCCGTCGTCGCGCTCTATTACTTCGCCACGGCATTTCCCTTCATCACAGCTTGGATTGAGCCGTCCCACGCGGTGATGATCGCAAGTTCACTCGCGGTGGTCTTTGGTGTCGCGGTGGGGGCCGTGCATCGCGAATTCAGCAGCCCCTTGTTCGCCGACCGATTCCTCAAAGGTTTGGGTACCTTCGTCGCCACCTGCGGTGCGTTTGTGCTGGTCATCGCCCTCACCAAACCGGCAAGGGTACTCAATTGGCAAACCGATGCGCTGGAGACAGCCCGCAGTGCAGCCTTGAAGAGCGAGCGACCGCTGATGGTCGATTTTACGGCCGCCTGGTGTGGGGCCTGCAAGGAATTGGAGAAGCTGACGTTTGCCGATCCCCGCGTTTCACGCGAGGCAGGACGGTTTCACGCTGTGAAGGTGGATGCCACCGATGACGAGGACCCCCGGGTGGTCGCCAGCATGAAAAGCATGCAGGTGGTGGGACTGCCCACGGTCATCCTGTTTGACTCACAGGGGAAGGAGATCCATCGCTTCACTGATTTTGTGGATGCGCCGCAGTTTCTTCGGGCGCTCCGCTCCGTAAAATGAACATTGTGCTGCGTGAAATAGGACGCGAGCTTATCTTCACGCGGCTTGTGAGCGGCGGGTCCGCATCCGCTCGGCCGCTGCCCGCGCGCCAGCGGCGTGCATGAGCCCAACGAAGGTGAGGCGGCAAGTTTCGCCCCGCACCAACCCCTCGAGCACCAGGCCATTCAAGGCATCCGCGACTTCCCGCCGGGACACACCCAGCTCCTGAGCGAGCACTTGGACGCTGGCGGGGAGGTCGTTCTGAGCGCAATCGAGCAGAGCAATGAGGATATTTTTGTTCAGTGTTTCCATACCAACCTCTGTACACAAAACACTGAATGTCTGGCCAGTTTTTTGCCAAAAAAATCAGCTTTCGGGCATGTGTTTTTTTCAATTATTTGAAATGATTAATCTTTTAAACTTACATGTGTTCAGTATTCCACAATCGCTGTGGCGTTGCTCCGATCGCAGGTCCGGCGCGTGGAAGGGCGAGATGGAATCAATTGTCGCACTTGTCTCACCGGAAATAGCGGGTATTACCCGGTCACCGGGACACCCCGCCCCACTCACTTGAGTGACGATTGAAAGGCAAAAAGCCATGACCAGTTGGAAAGAGAAGCTCGCCGGTAGCGTGCGCGAGGATTGGGACAAAGAGATCGACGTATTTCAGACCCAGATCGACCTCAAGAAGCAAGGCAAGATCGACGACAAGATCTTCGCCGAGACGCGGCTACGGCGCGGCGCTTATGGACAACGCTACGACAACGGTCAGCGGCACGATGGCGTGGATACCCGCACCCTCGCCTTCCCGTCCACCATCCTGAAGAAGGGCCCCGATACGGTGTGGGACGCGCCCGGAATGATGCGCATCAAGATCCCGTACGGGCGCCTGAACAAAGACCAACTTGAGCTCCACTGCGATCTGGCTGAAGAGTATTCTGATCAGATCCTGCATGTGACCACGCGCCAGGACATTCAGCTTCATTTCGTTCATATCGACGATACACCTGATCTGATGCGGCGTTTGGCCCAAGTGGGCATCACCACACGTGAAGCGTGCGGCAATTCGGTCCGCAATGTCACGGCCTGTCAGTACGCCGGGGTGTGCAGTGATCAGACGTTTGACGTCACCCCCTACGCCGACGCCATCATGCAGTTTCTGCTGGGCCACGACGACACGATGGACTTCGGGCGCAAGTTCAAGATCGCCTTCAGCGGTTGTGAAGACCAACCGTGCGGGTTGACGAATTTCCACGATCTGGGCGCGATTGCCCGCATCAAAGATGGCAAGCGCGGCTTCAAGGTCGTGGTGGGTGGAGGTCTGGGCGCCGTGCCGTACAACGCGCCCACCTACTCGGAATTCGTGCCGGAAGAGGAATTGTTTCCCCTGGCACAAGCGGTGTGCCGCATCTTTGGTCGCTTGGGTGAGAAACAGAATCGTTCGCGCGCGCGCATCAAATTCGTGGTCAAAAAACTCGGAATTGAAGAGTTCGTCCGCATCGTGGAGGAGGAGCGCAAGAATTTGCGCCCTGATCCGCGCTGGACGGGATTCTTGAGCAACCTGCACGTCACCGCTGAAACCCCTCACCGCGGTCCCAGCGAACTTTCTCAAGGCGGACTCTCGACGGAATTTGCGCGTTGGCAGAAGCACAACGTGCGCCCACAAGCACAGGCAGGCTACTCGGTGGTGCTCGTCAAACTACCGCTGGGCGATTTTACGCCAGTGCAGGGCCGACAACTGGCGGATCTGTGTGACGAGTTTGGCGCGGGCTCGGTGCGTTTCACCGCCGATCAGAACGTGATCCTCCGTTGGATCCCTAATGGCGACTTGCTTGAGGTCTTTGGCCGTTTGGGCAAAGTCGGGTTGGCTGAGCCAGGCGCTGAGACCATTAGCGATATCACAGCGTGCCCGGGCACGGACACTTGCAAACTGGGCATCTCTTCCTCCCGTGGCTTGGCAGGTGAACTCCGCAAGCGGCTCAGTGTGGTGGCCGAGCACAAGCCCGGCGTGGAGGACCTGCACATCAAGTGCTCAGGTTGCTTCAACAGCTGCGGACAACATCATGTGGCGGACCTAGGATTTTTGGGCGTGAGTCGCAGTGTCAGCGGGCGTCGCGTCCCGCATTTTCAGTTGGTGCTCGGGGGTGAATGGACCAACAACGCGGGCAACTACGGCCTGCCTATGGGCGCCATTCCCTCCAAGAACGTGCCCCAGGTGGTGCAGGTGCTCACCGACGAGTTCTCCAAGACCCGCAAAGAGGGAGAGAAGTTCCGTGAATGGGTCGACCGCATTGGCAAGCGTGAGGTCAAGAAGCTCATCGATCCGTTGACCGAACTACCCAGCTACGATGCAGATCCGAGCTACTACTCCGATTGGGGAGACCCTCGCGAGTACACCATCGGCGACATCGGCGTGGGTGAATGTGCCGGTGAGGTGGTGAGTGGCGTAGAGATGGGCCTCAGCGCCGCGGAGCGCGAGATCTTTGAGGCTCAGCTCGCTCTAGAAGAAAAGCAGGCGAAAAGAGCCGCTGACCTTGGCTATGGCGCGATGCTCAAAGCCGCCCGTGCCTTGGCTCGCGAGTACAACGCCAACATCTCCGAACAACCAGATGAAATTGTGAGTGAGTTCAACAAGCATTTGGTCGAGGGCACCAAGTTGTTCTTGGACAAGTACGCTGGCGCCAAGTTTGCTCAGTTCTTGTTCCGCATCCATGAGCAAGGCCCACGTGATGCTTCGCTCGAGGCAGCACGCGAGTTGATTGAAGAAGCCCAGCTGTTCGTCGAGGCCTCCCACGAATGCCGTGGGCGGATGCTGGCCGCAGCCAAGCCCACCGCCGCAGCGGAATGAACCCTCCTTTTGACAGAGAATATCCCCATGGTACCGCGCAAGGTTCAAGTCAAACTCTACGCCCAGTCGGGCACGGACAAGTCCCTCCATCCGTTCATCGTGCTGTTTCACACCTGGATCCAAAAGGACGCCTTGGGTGAGATGGTGTTTGACGTAGCGGACTACACCCACGTTCCTCAGGGGACAGGGGTGCTGCTCGTCGGGCATGGTTCGGACTACGCCATCGATCAAAGTGAAGGTCGCGTAGGGGTTCTGTACACGCGCAAGCGCGACCTGCCGGACAAGGCCCCATTGCTGAACGACGCACTCAGTCGCGCGCTCCGCGCCGCCGAGTTGCTCAATCAAGCCAAGCTGGACGCACCCGGAGCCTTCGAGCACCAAGAGATCTTGTTCCGTTTTCCAGATCGTTTGCATCTACGCAATGACGACGCCAGTTTTGAGCAAGTGCGCCCCGCCATCGAGGCGGCACTCACGGCTCTATTGCCGGTGCGGCGCTACACGCTGCGTCGGGAGGGCGAAGCCCGTGAGCCGCTCACCGTCCGCGCACTGAGCTGAGGCCCAGCCGCGCCTGCCTTTCATCGCCAGCGCTAACCGGCTTTCTTGGCCCAGGTCCGCGGCAAGGCGATGGGCGGGCGAGCAGGGTTGACCTTGAGGCGGCGTTCGGAAGGAAACTCGGGATCAAATTCCGCCAGTGCTTCAGCAATCATTTGCCCCAGTGCTAGGGCGGCCGTGTCTGCCTTCGGCAACGTCGGTTCGCGGTCAACCACGACCTCATTCGATGCTGGGCGATTGGGTTTGGCTGCGTCCATAGACATCCTTTTCACACCCCAATTCCTCAGCAACGGACGTGCCAAGGAAAACTTAAGAGAGAACCGGGACTGGGCGCGGAAATTTTGCTGCAAAACCCCACAATTTCCCGGCCTGACGTGGCAACAACAACTCAAGCCAGAACAACGTTCCACGCTGGACCGCGCAAACACGAGCCCACCTACGATCGCGGTGTCATGGCCCAGCCAAGGTGGGTCACCCAAGTGGGTGGGTCAGTCGCCGAGCATGGGGTGCTCTCGCACCAGCGACGTTTCTACGACATCACCCACGTGCAGCCAGCCCACGTCGCGCGGGATGACGTTCATGCCAAACCACACCGCGCCGCCCCAGCGGCGGAATTTCGCTAGGGTTGCCAGAGGCTCCTTGGCGCTCCTGGCGGTGGACACGTCCACCGTGGTCATCACACACCGATCACAAAGCTTGGGGGCGTCACAGGCGATGGAGCCCAACTTGATCTCGGCCCAGTGGTCCTCCTCGAACGCTCGCTGTCCGCTGTACACGATATTGGGCCGAAACCGCCCCATCTCGACCGGCGTCGACAAGCGACGGTTGAGCGCATGAAGCGATGCTTCATTGGTGATCAGAAGCGGATAGCCGTCCGCGAACGAAACCACATCACCGGGCCGCGACCGCTCGGGATTGACCTGGCGCAACTCAGACTCACCCAAAAAGACCAGACGTACCGGGCTACCCAGCAACGCGGAGAACCAGGCGGAGCCGTCCTCGTCCACGACCGCCCACGGTCGGTCGCGCCAGACCTCGACCTTTACACGTTCTCCGGCTTGTGGACCATGAGCCGCGACCTCCAGTGTCGAGAGCATCGATGGGTGAGCCGCCAAGAACACCGGACAATGGGCCATCACCAAACGCAGCTCCACTTGCAACAACCGCGGGACGGTACGACCGGTGATGAAGCGCCCGGCCTCGTCGACCAGCATATACCTTCGGTCGAATAACAACCCACCCCGGACCAACTGGGCAGCGTCGAGCGCTACGGGACCGCAGCTCTTGATGGGATAAACGAAGAGACCAACAATCTTGGATTCTTTCATCCGAGCGCACGCAATACCAGATCTTTGGGGCGGCCTTCCAGCGGCAACAAAAGTGCCAATTGCTGCCCCACCTCGCTCATCTTGCGCCACGTCTTCTGCACGATGTCGACCACCTTTTCGTCGCTGTGCTTGCCACAAAAATCGGCGTACTCGTGGTCGAGGAAGCTGAGGCAGAGCGCGTCCTCCATCGCCTGACAGTCGGCGTCCGCCTTCAGTTCCTGCTTCAGGTTGATTTTTCGCACCTGCTCGATCACCGCTGAGTCGAAGCCCACGTCCCGAAGGACCTGACCGGCAAGATCAGCGTGACGTTTGCTGAGGTCCTTGCGCCAAGTGAGGTACCCAACCCGCCCTTGTGGATATTGAGAACGCGGCACGGAGAAGCGCATCAAGTGCTGACACCGACTCGCCAGACGTAGGGGCACCGAGGGAGAGCTTTGCACACGATGGATCCACTCCGAGAGCCAAAGGGCGAGTGCCAATTCACGGGGCACTTGCCGCTGTCCCACTGCGATCAGCACGGGATCTTGTGAATTCATGCGATCAAATTCGGCGATCGCGCGCTCTATCATGGAATCAATGGCAGAGGACATGAGCTAAAATCTCCTGGAGCAGATCACGGTTGATGGAAAAACGACCATTGATTCACCACTGTTTGAGCGGAATGCCGCGTTCACTCGTATCAATGGAACCTGGCAACGTGGGTGAGTCCACGTAGATGCGCGCCCTCACTCCGGTTGAAAACGGCAAGAAACGACGCACAGTCACGGCGATGACCCGACCAAATTGCGGATCGATGGCATGGACCGCTACCGAGAAGGATTGAGCGATCCCAACGATGTTGACGTCCTTGAGAGGGAATAGATTCTCCGGGACGGGGCCATCGCCCACCTGCTGCACCTCATCTGGACCAAGGATCGTTCCCACGGGACTCACTGCGGTTGCGCCGGGGCCACCTTGTTTGCTCCCCCCTACTTGGTCTAGCGACGTGGCTTCGACATAGTCGATCTGTTTGAGCCGACCGCCGAGCTGCACGATGTACGAGAGTTGCCGGCCGCGAGCACGCATCTCCAAGAGCTCAGCTTGGCTCCCAACCCGCTCCAGAAGCGCGCTGTGCGCGCGCTTGAGAAACTCTTCCGTCAACTCGGGAGCCGGGGCTGGCGCAGGCGCGCGCTGCACAGTTGAGGGCTGGGACTTGTTGGGCTTTGGATTGCACGCGAGCGTCGCGAGCGTCACCCCCATTAAAAGGACGACCTGACTATGCTTGAACGGTCGACCCTTCCGCGACATCCGATGTGCCATGTGCACGTCCCAACCGGCTCAAACCGACACGCCAAAATCACGCAGCGCCTCGTTCAAGCTCGTCTTCTTGTCAGTGCTTTGTTTGCGCTGACCGATGATGAGAGCACAGGGCACCTGATACTCCCCGGCGGGAAACTTCTTGGTGCGCATGCCGGGGATAACGACACTGCGCGCGGGGATGCGCATCTCGATCTCCACGGGCTCCGAACCTGTCACATCGATGATTTTCGTGGACGAGGTGAGGGTCACGCCCGCTCCAATCACCGACTCGGCTTCGACCAGCATGCCCTCCACGATGACGCAGCGACTACCGATGAAACAGCCATCCTCGATGATCACGGGGCGAGCACCCGGTGGCTCCAGGACGCCCCCCAAGCCAACGCCGCCGGACAGATGGCAGTTTTTGCCCACCTGCGCGCACGAACCCACGGTCGCCCAGGTGTCGACCATGGTCCCCGAACCCACGTACGCGCCAATGTTGACGTAGCCGGGCATCACGATCGCTCCCGGCTCCACGTGCGCGCCGTAACGGATGGTCCCGGGTGGCACCACACGCACGCCCGCCTGGTCCAGATCCTTTTTGAGCGGCACTTTGTCATAGAACTCAAACGGCCCGACCGAGATCTTTTCCATGGTCTGTACGCCGAAGTAGAGCAACACCGCCTGCTTGATCCAGGCGTGCGTCGTCCAGTCACCCGGTGCGTTCTGACTGGCCACGCGGATCTTGCCTTGGTCCAAAAGACGCAAGGTTTCTTTCACCGCAGCCTGAACGACCTCTTGCTTGAGTAGTTCGCGATTGTTGAACGCCTCGCCAACCAGGCGCTCGATTTCCGTTAGCTCCATGTCTGCCGAATACCTGCGCTCGGCAAGCGGGGCAAGCATCACTGCCCCTGAGGTCCGCCTGACACGGGAAAACTAAGCACTTGTTCACTCACCGAGGCACCGAAGGGACGCAGCGCTGCCTCAACCACCAACTGGCCATACGGGGCGGCAACGAAATCGGGCAGGCGCACCACCAGGGCTGGGTCCACGATCGAGCGCATAGAAAATTGTACGGTCGCGTCGTCGCCATGAATGAACAGACCCCAGTGCGCGGGTTGTCGTGCAAAAACGCCCGCCGACCAGGCGGCGATGGATTTGAGGGCGACCCGCGGCGGGACGGACACCAAGCGCTCGAGTGCATGTCCCCCCACGGGAACGGGTCGAAACGGCCGTTCGCTACCGCGTTCGGGGATGGACGTGAGCAACTCTTGGACGCTCATCTCAGCAGGCCCTGCCTGGCAAGCGTCGAGGAGCAGGTCAACGTGGGCCGCCACACTGGCTAGCACCGGGAGCACCTGACTCAGCGCGCGCTCGAGGCCCAGACGGGCCTTGGCCGTCACGGGCTCCGCCGCAAGTTGCTCGAGATGCGCCAAGAGTGCGTCCACGCTTTGGGCGGCGGGGGCACAAACCGCAAGCCGATCTGGTCCAGAAATCCCGATGCCCAGCTCGATCACCGAGTCCAGAGCTTGGGCCAGGAATTGGTCAAAATCCCTGAGCTGTCGCGCTACATCAGGGATGACTTGGCTGAGCACCTGTGGGCCCACGCTGAGCGAACCCACCAAATGCTCAAGATTGCCTGCAGCGGCTACACACTCGCGAAGCTGCCCGGACGCGGCAAGCAGCACTTCTCGATCGTCGGGGCGCGACACGCCGCAGCTTAGGCCAGCAGGTCGGTTCCAGGAAAGAAGTAGTCGCACTCCAGGCGGCCATTTTCTTCCGAATCCGAACCGTGCACGGCGTTCTCGCCTACGTTGGCTCCAAATTGTTTCCGAATTGTTCCTTCTGCGGCCTGCGCCGGATTGGTCGCGCCAATCACGCTCCGCCAATGAGCGACCGCGTCGTCGCGCTCCAAAGCGAGGACCACAACCTTGCCGCTGATCATGAACTCGACCAGGCTCGCAAAGAACGGACGCGCGCGGTGGACAGCATAGAAGCCCTCCGCCTCCTTCTGACTCAGCTGCACTTGGCGCATCGCCAGAATGGTGAATTGCTCGTCCAAAATCCTTTGAACGACCACCCCCTGCTTGCGCTGGAGAACGACGTCAGGCTTGATGATTGCGAGGGTTCTTTGGGCTGCCATGGCGCGGCTTTATAGCTAGGTTTCTTGCCGACACCAGACACAGCATCACCTCGCCCTACACGCCCCCCACGGTCGCTGGGGGGTGCCGATTATTTGGCCCCCCGGGGGCAACTCCGCTAGTTCCAGGCTGTGATGCTCCGTACCCTGGTTGCGCCCAGCCTGATCAGCTTCCTGGTTTGGGGGTGCGTCCCGGAGGCATTGCTCGGGGCGCAGCAGTCCTCCCAAGATACCGATGAGGATGCCGAGGATCCCGACGATGCTCCGGACGATTCTCCATCCTTGGAAGAAGTAGAAGGCACCTGCACGTCCTGGAAGTATGCCTACTGCGACGCCATTGAGGCATGCAGCGCGTTTGTCTCGCGGGAGCAGTGTGAACTTGACCTCGGCTGGCTCGATTGTAAGCCCGATGCCGATCTTGAGAGCTGTGAGCGCCGCATTCAAGAGGCGCTCAGCGACGACGCGTGTGAAGATCTTCCAGATGACTGTGGTCCGAGCACCATCGCTGACCGCTCGCGTCCCACAGCGCTCTGTGAAGACATCCACCACGAGATGTGTGAGTTTCGCTTTTTCTGTGGGATGGAGGTGTCCACCGAGGCGTGCCTGGACACACTGTCCAAGACAGAACCCTGCGCCAAGTTCACCTCATTTTTACCCACGGCCTTCGATTGCGCCGATGCG
>Ga0315912_10001803_pt1 | contig 24631 bp, 19 predicted proteins | sample VfabasoilMG_FD_204469 | JGI IMG/M metagenome (GOLD analysis project Ga0315912, IMG submission 204469) | Garden soil microbial communities collected in Santa Monica, California, United States - V. faba soil | ecosystem: Environmental > Terrestrial > Soil > Garden | place: USA: California... | reverse complement strand
CCACGCCCAGGCGCTGCACGAGCTCCATCACCCGACCGCCGGTGAGGTGCTGGCGCTCACCGAGATCTACCTGGCCGTGCGCTTTGGCCGGCGCGACTTCAGCGCGGAAGACGAGCGGGCCTTTGAAACGCGCGTCAAGACGCTGCGGCAGTTCCGCCTCCTGCCCGACCGCGCCGCGTAAGCTCTGGCGGGCCGCAAGCGCGCCCCAGCCCCTGCTTCATTCCGCGCAGCGCTCGAGCTAGAGCGCCGCACTGTGGCGCCGCCGTCTGGTGGAACACGAGGGTGCGCTCCTTGCTCGGCACGCTAGACTGAGAGAGCTCGCTTCTTACTCTCGAGGGATGCTCGGCAATGACGATTCGCGATCGGCAATGCCAGACGACGCCCCTGACGGCGGACGTCGTCGTCGAGTAGCGCGAGCGCCCCGCCGCTACGGCGCCGGCTCGCTGCTGTCGTCCTCGGCAAAAAACCCTGCGCACACCAGCAACTCCACCATCTGGTCCGGGCACGCCACGTCTGGCTCGGACGATGGCTGCGACCCCGACTCCCCGCAGTCCACGGGCGAGGCGAGCCGGCAGTCATACAGGGCGAGATCCTGAGCCTCACAACCTGGCGTCGGCGTCTGACACTCCGCTTCGCAATCTCGCTCGGTCTGATCACACGCGTACACCTCCCGCAAGCAGCTGGCCACACAGCGCCCGGAGAGCGGCCAGACGCACTCTGCCAGCTCGGCGCGCTGTGCGGCGCAGATGGCTCGCGGGCGGCTCACGCCCTCGACACAGACAAAGTCCACCTCGGACGCCTCACGATAGCAGTCCGTCAGGCGAAGCCACTCCGCTTCACACCTGGGCAAGTCCCACTCGCGCCCGTCCTGCTCGCAATCCGACACGCAGCCTTCCGGATAGTCTTCCTCGCAGCCCGCCCGTTGGGTCGCGAAACACCAATCGTCGCACGCCGTCGGAGCCAGCGGATAGCCGTCTTGACAATTCACGCCCAGGCAGTGCTCGGATCCTGGTGGGCCAACCTCCGTTCGCCGCGGCCGCTCGCGAGGCCGCGCTCGGCTGGCGTTTCGAACCCGCGCGACGCGGTGACGAACCCATCTCGGCACGCATCCATTTTCAGGTCGAGTTTCACCAGGAGGAGGAGCTAGCCCCTGGCGACGGCAATCCGCCCGGGGCGCGCGGCGTTCAGTCCCCGAGCCCCGCCGCCACACTGCCCCCGGCTCCGCTGCCGCCCGCAGCGTCCCCGCCGATCGCAGTGACCGTGACCGGCGCGCCGCCCACGGGCTCGCGCACGATCTCGCGCGCGTTCGCGTTGCAGCTGCCGGGCGCCTTTGGCAATCCGTTAGCCGCGATCGGCGCGTCGCCGGGAGTGACGCCCACGCTGTCGGGGGCCCCCTACTTCTACGTGCGTGGTTCGCCCCCGGGTAACCTCGGCTACCTGCTCGATGACCTGCGCTTGCCTGCGCTGTTTCACGTGCTCGCCGGTCCGTCCGTCGTGCATCCCGCGCTGATCCAGAGCGTCGACTTCTTCCCGGGGCCGTATCCCGCTCGCTATGGTCGCTTCGCCGGCGGCATTGCCGCGGGGCAAGTGCGCGCAGCGAGCCATGCGCTGCACGGCGAGTTGAACGTGCGGGCCTTCGACAGCTCCGGGCTGGTGGAGGTTCCCCTGGCGGAACACACCAGCGTAACGCTCGGCGGGCGTGTCTCGTACGCCAACCCGATCGCCAGGCTCTTTGCCCCGGAGGTATCCGTCTCCTACTGGGACTACCAGGCGCGGCTCAGCCACCAGCTCTCGCCTCGCGACGAGCTCGTGGTGTTTGCCTTTGGGTCTCGGGACGCACTGGATCGCACGGACGATGACGGCCAGCGTCAGATCGTATTTGGGGCAGAGTTTCATCGCCTGCAGTTGCGCTACGAGCGCCAGCTGGATGCGGGCTCGCTCCGGGCCGTGACCGTGCTGGGGTGGGATCGCTCCGCCCAGGCCAACGGGGAGGTGACTCTGAGCGATTCGCTCGCTCAGGCGCGCGTCGACCTCGAACAGCAGCTGAGCGAAGAGTGGCAGCTCCAGGCGGGCCTGGACGTCGGTCTCGACAGCTACACGCTCGAACTCGGCAGGCTCGACAATCCCGAGGATCGGCAAGATTATCTCGAACGCTACCCCAGCCGCATCGACAGGCTCGCGGGCAGCTATCTCGCCGCGGAGTGGCGCGCCACTCCAGCCACACTGGTCTCTTTCGGGGCTCGCTTCGACGCCTATCGTTCCGGGGGCAGCACCGCGTTGGCACCAGCGGCGAGCATCTTCGCCCAGTTCGAGATCAGCCCACGCCTCTACCTGATCCACGGCCTGGGCGTCGCCCATCAACCGCCGAGCGCGAACGTGCCAGAACCGGGTTCCAACCCCGTGCTCGGGGCTGGGCTGCAGCACGCCCTGCAAAGCAGCGCGGGGCTGCGGCTCGAGCTGCCGAGCGACATCCAGCTCGAAGCCGTGCTGTTTCAGATGGCGCTGTTCAACCTCAGCGACGCGATCGGAATCTCTCGCATCGACAACGCAGACGAGAGCCTCGACGAAAGCTCGCGAGCGCTGGGCAGGGGCCGCGGGTTTGGAGCTGCAGCTGCGGCGCAGTCTGAGCCGCGACCTGGGCGGGTACCTGAGCTATACCTTCTCGGTCTCGCGCCGCTCCGCGGGGCGCGCCGAGGGGCCCTCCCTGTTCGACCGCAGGCACGTGCTGAGCGGCGCGCTCTCGTATCGGTGGGGTTCCGGCGTTCACGCAGGGCTGCGCGGTACGTTCTACACGGGGGTGCCCGCCGACGTGGCGTATCCGGCGGCGGCGCAGGACCCGCCACGTACGACGCCTTTCTATCGGCTGGACACGCGCGTCGAGAAGCGCTGGCCGCTCGGCAGTGGCGGCGCCTACTGGGCCATCGTGCTGGAAGTGCTGAACACCACGCTGCAACAGGAAGCGCTCGCCAAGAGCTGCAACGCGTACGTGTGCCGGGAGGACTACGTCGGGCCGCTCACGGTCCCCAGCATCGGGTTGGAGGCGGTGTTCTGAGGCTGGAGAGAAAAGGAGTGGCCGCCCCGTCGCAGCTCGCTTGCGCCAGTTCCGTACGACGCCGAGTGCCAACGGGCGAGGGCCTGGGAGAGCCGGCGCGCGTCGGGCGAGAGGCATCGGCGGCGGGGGGCGGCTGACGTTCCAGCCGCCCCGCGTCCGACGTTCAGGGTTTCTGGGCGAGCAGCGGTCCGAGGGCGACGCCGGCTTTTTCGAGCATGTTGCGTTGCACCTCGCACATCGACGCGATGCCGACCATGGCCAGATCGATCATCTTGTCCATGTCCGCTCGCGGCAGGGCCTGGCCCTCGGCTGTGCCTTGCAGCTCGACGATGTCCCCGCGCGCCGTGCCCACGGCGTTCAGGTCGACGCGAGCGATGCTGTCCTCCGCGTAACAGAGGTCGAGAGCAAACTCACCATCGACATAGCCGACGCTGATGGCCGCGACCTGATCGCGCAGCGGCGGTGCCTTGAGCACACCCTTCGCCCGCAAGCGGTCGAACGCCAACGCCAGCGCCACCCAGCCCCCGGTGATCGAGGCCGTGCGTGTTCCACCGTCGGCTTCCAACACATCACAGTCGATGACGATGGTGCGCTCGCCGAAGCGCTCGGGGTGAACCGCCGCGCGCAGGCTGCGCCCGATCAGGCGCTCGATTTCCTTCGAGCGCCCTGCCAGCGGCTTGTTGCGCCCGTCGCGAGGCTCCCGCCGTTGTGGATTGGCACGCGGATGAATCTGGTACTCGGCAGTGACCCATCCGCGGCCGCTGCCTTCCATGAATTTAGGCACATTCTCGTCCACGGAGGCCGTGACGAGAATCACGGTTCCTTCGCAGCGATACAGCACCGACCCTTCGGCGAGTCGATGAAAGCCTACGGTCCCCTCAATGACACGATGCGACCTCAAGTCGCGACCCCCGCGTCTGTTCTTGCTCATCGGTATCCAACACGTCCTTATCGAGAAGCATCTCGAACCCCCCGGGGTGACTAAGGTGGTGAACGTTCGGTTGTTCAGATCTTTCGTACTCGAAGACGGCCACGCGGAAAACAGCCCAAATGGGGTATTTCCGTTTTGCACGCTGACGATTTCAGACGTGCAACGAGCCGCCGGGGGAGTAACGCCGGCACTCGGACACGCCCCGGACGCCGTCGGCGCCGAAAAACGAGCGCACCCGCTGCTTGGGTGGCGGGCCAGTGTCCTTTCTGACACACAGTCCACCCGCGCCTGCCGGAACTCGGCCCACGGCGCGCGCGTGCCTCACGCGGGGGCCTGTGGCTCGTCCGAGCTCACGACGGCTGCGCTGCCCGGAGCGGTGAGCGGGCTCTCCAGCGCGCCGACCGTGCCGTAGCGGCGCAGCGCGCGCGCATAGCCAGGAGCGGTCCCGACGTCGATGAAGCTCCCCTCCTGGAAAGTTTCGACTTCGATCGACATCCCCGCCTCGATCGCGGCCTGGATGGCATGGCCCAGATAGAGCTCTGGAGCCCCACTGCCGCTGGCGCCACCCGACCGCGCCCGGGCGGGCAGCCACGCCTCGAGGAAGCGCGTGAAACTGGGCGCCCAGGCCGCCAGGATCCAGACGTGAGGCCACTCGCTGTGTGGCGGCTTGATGCGGATCTCGAGCGCGCGCCCCTCCGGCCCCACATGAACTCGGTCGGCAGCGATCTCCGGCGGGGCGGGCACGGCCCCCAGCACCACGTCCGCTCCGCGCTCGAACAGCCGCCTCGACAGCGCGACCAGGGCCGTCGCCGGCTCGAAGACGATATCCGGAAAGCCGAACAGTACGTGGCGACCGCGCAGAAACGCCGCCGCCGACACGAGCGTGTGAACGACGCTCGGCGAAGCCTCGGTTGGCGCATACGCCAGCTGAACCCCAAACTCGGCGCCCCCACCGAAGTACGTCACGATGTCGGTCTTGCTGCGATCGATCAGCCAATACACCTGCTCCACGCGCGCCTCGCGCAGGGCATCGAGCAGGTAGTTCGCGATCACCTTGGGCCGAGGGCCCTGGGCCGTGGCGCGAAACCCGAGCGGCAGCAGCTCTTTACTGCAGGGCAACGGCGCGAGCCGCTGGCCGCTGCCGCCCCCGGGAATCACTCCCACCAGCTGCTCCGGCCACGCTGGGCTCCCGGCGACGACGTCGATCATCGCGGCAGGATAGCCCGACTTGGTCCTGTTGTGTTCGGGGTGGGCCACCACCTTCGGCACGCGCTCAGCTGTCCCACCAGGGCCGATCTCGAGCGCGGCCCCAGCGCCGCACGCCCGCCCGCTGACCATCGGTCTCCCACTGTGCGCTGCCGGTCTGGTCCAACCGCAGCACCAGCACCCCGAGCGCGGCGAGCGTCGCCAGCGTTTCCGCGTGCGGGTGCCCGAAGCGATTGCCGGCGCCGGCGGAGATGCTGGCCACCTCCGGATGCACCAGCGCCATGAAGCCGCGCGTGCTCGAGCTGCGGCTGCCATGATGCCCCAGCTTGAGGAAGTGGGCGCCCAGGCGTGACCCCTCGCGCTCGATCAGCTGCTGCTCGGCCCAGCGCTCCGCGTCCCCGACGAACAGCGCCGTTTGCTCGCGCCAGCGGATGCGCAAGACCAGCGAGTTGTCGTTCGCACTGTGCCCGGGGCTGAGGCCCGGACAGGGCCAGAGCACGTCGATGGCCAGATCGCCGGAGCCAGCGCCCGAGCCGTTGGCGCGACGGCACAGCTCGGCCGCCGTCCGCACGACGCTGCCGCGCGCGCGCAGCTCCGCCACCCATGGCTCGACGGCGCTGGCAGCGTCCGCAGCGCCCGCGCCGTCCCCGGCGCTGCCCCCGTACCAGAACTCGCCGATGCGCAGCTCGCGGGCCACGGCAAACAGGCCCCCGAAATGGTCGGGATGCGGATGAGACAGCACCACGACATCGAGCTCGGCACGCCGCCGGGCGCGCAGCACGGGCAAGAGCACGCGCGTTCCCACGTCGAGCGAGCTGCCGGGCAGCCCGCCTCCGTCGATCAAGACGAGCCGCCCGTCGGGCAGATCGATCAGGGTCGCGTCACCTTGACCGACGTCGAGCGCCGTCACGACCAGGCGACCTTGCTCCCGCACGTACGCCGCCGAATGACGGCGTGCGGTCCACCGCTCGACGGCGAGCAGCGTGAACAGCGTGGCCGCGACCCAGAGCGGCCCCAGCCACGCCGGCGCGAACGCCGACGCCGCGGGCCCGGCGCGCGCCGCCGTGCCCGAGCCGCACCTCCGCCCACGCAGCGGCCCGGGCCAGGCGTGCGCGCCGAGCGCGAGCAGACCACCGGCGCCCAGCGCGAGCGCAGCGAGATGCCAGACGCCGGGCGGCGGCAGCTCGACGTACAGCCAATCGATACTGGCGCTGCGCCGGGCCACCTCCAGGATCAGCGCCAGCGCGCCGGAGGCGACCAGCGCCACCCCACGTTCCAGCGCCGGCCAGGGTGTGAGGAGAGCGTGGGTCAGGCAGAGCGGCAGTGCCACCAGCTCACCGAGCGGCCCCGCCAGTAGATTGGCAGCGACACTGGCCAGGCTCACTCCCGGCGAGAGCCACAGCAGGATCGGCAGGCACGGCAAGGTCGCGGCGACGCTGGCGCAGGCCGCCGCCGCCACGCGCCGCCACGCTCGTCGCGATAGCGCCGGCTGCGGCTCGGACAGGAGCGCCACCGGGCGAGGCGGCACGACGAACGACGACCCGGCAAACAGCAACAGGCCGAGCGTGGCCGCGAGCGACAACAGAAATGAAGGATCGAAGATCACCAGTGCGTCGGCGAGCCAACCGCCGGCGAGCGACACCGCCACCACGCGGCTCGGCAGCGGGTGGCGGCCGAGCGCGCGCACGCCGAGCACGCCGAGCAGCATGAAGGCAGCGCGCCACGCCGAGCCACTGCCGCCGGAGAAATCGGCATAGAGGGGCGCCAGCCCGAGCCCGGCGAGCCCGGCCCAGCGGCGCACGTCCGAGCGAGCGGCGAGCCAGCGCCAGCGCACGAGCAGCGCCTCCAAGGCTCGCAGCACACCGAGCACGGCGAACACCAGATGCGTGCCGCTCACGGCCAGGAGGTGGGACAGGCCACTTTTCCGAAACGCCTCGTCGTCCGCGGCATCCAGATCGGTCTCCCCGAGCACGAGCGCTCGCGCCATGCCGGACACCGGCGCAGCGAACGTCGCCAGGATGCGCGCCCGCACCTGCGCTCGCCAGCGGTCGATGCCGGCCGTGATTCCGCGCCCGGGGCGCGTCCGCTCGAGCTCGAGCAGACTGCCGCGCAACACCGCGCCCTGGCGCGCGGCCGCCGGTAGGGGATCCGGCAGCAGGAAGTTGCGAAACGACGTCACGAGCGCAAGATTCGCGATCGCGGTAAATGCATCCCCACGCGCTAGCTCGGACACTCCGAGCGCCGACACTCCGCCGTACAGGCGGACCACGAGCTCTTGCTCCTGCCGGCCCTCGCAGTCGAGCCGGTCGAGCTGCGCCTCGAAATGCACGAGGCCGGCGTGCTGCACGGGCGACCGCAGCACGCGCCCGGACACCGCACAGCGCGTGGGCACGGGGGCCAGCGTACGAGCGCGCGCCTGCTGCTCGTGGAACACCCCGAGCGCAGCCTGGCCTCGGCCCCAGCCGACGGCCAGGGCGAGCACGCCGTAGCCCACGTGCCGCCAGGGCAGCCGGGGCCTGCCCAGCCTCCAGAGCGCGAGACACGACGCGGCCGCGCCGAAGGTCGCCACTCGGCCCACACAGGCCGCCGCACCGAGAGCCAGGCCGCTCGCCACGACCAGCACCGGATCGAGGTGCCAGCGTCGTGCCTCCGGCGCTGGCGATGCAGACCGCGCCCCCGGCGCACGCGCAGCGAGAGCCTTACCGTCGCCCGTCATGCACGCCACCTAGCGAGCCGCGTGCCGTCTCGCTCCGGGCGGCCCCCGCGTGCCCCCGCGGCGGTTTTTGCCCCGCCACCTGCGCCGCTCCGCTGCTGCACAGGCCGTCGTGCGCCCGGCGCTCGCCGGGCTTTGCCACGGCTCCCCGAGCTCTGCGCGTCCGCCCCCGAGCGGCCGCCTTACTTCCCGTATTCGGTCAGCAGCTGCTTGGCGATGGTCTGCAGCTGCATGTTGCTCGTCCCCTCGTAGATCTTGCCGATCTTGGCATCCCGATAGAACTTCTCGACCGGGTAATCTTTGGTGAAGCCGACTCCGCCCAGGAGCTCCACCGCCAGAGAGGCGCTGCGCTCGGCGACCTCGGAGGCCGCGAGCTTGGCCATGGCGGCTTCCTTCAGGAAAGGCAGCCCCGCGTCCTTCAAGCGGGCCGCGTTGTAGACCAGCAGCCGGGCTGCCTCGATCTCCATCGCCATGCGCGCGTACTGAAACTGCACGCCCTGAAACTCGGCGATCGCCCGGTTGAACTGCTTGCGCTCCTGAATGTACCCCATGGCGTAGTCGAACGCGCCCTGGGCAATGCCCAGCATCTGCGCGCCGATGCCGATGCGACCCTCGTTCAGCGTCTCGATGGCGATCTTGTAGCCCTTGCCCACCTCGCCGAGCACATTGTGCTCCGGCACGTGGCAGCCCTCGAGCACGAGCTCGCAGGTGCTGGAGGCGCGAATGCCGAGCTTGTCTTCTTTCTTGCCGACGCTGAAGCCGTCAAAGGTCCGCTCCACGAGAAACGCCGTGATACCGCGGTAGCCCTGGCTCGGGTCCGCGTTGGCCAGCACGATGAACAGGGAGGCCTCGGCCGCGTTGGTGATCCAGAGCTTGCGCCCCGTGAGCAACCAGCCCCCCGTGCAGCGCTGCGCGCGCGCCGAGAGCGCAAAGGCATCCGAGCCGGAGCCTTGCTCGCTCAGCGCGTACGAACCGACCCACTGTGTCGCCAATTTGGGCAAGTAGCGCTGCTTCTGCTCGGGGTTACCCCAACGCATCACGGCATTGTTGACGAGCGTGTTCTGCACGTCGACCACGACCGCCAGACTGGCATCCACGCGCGCCAGCGCTTCGACGGCCAGGATCGCGTTCATGAAGCTGCCGCCGGCGCCCGACTCGGCCTCCGCAATTTCGATGCCCATCAGCCCCATCTGGAACAACTCGCCCAAGAGGGACGGTTCCAGCTGACTCTGCTCGTCCATGCGCGCGACGTGGGGTGCCACTCGCTCCCGGGCAAAGCCGAGCACGGCGTCTCGCAACAACGTCTCTTCGGCGCTCAACACGGTCAGGGCTGGTGCGGTCATCTGGCGACATATACGGGACTTCGGGGCGTCCTGCCAAAGAGCGCAGCAGCTGACCGGCCCGCGAGCATGTGGCCACCGGGCTAGCGCGGGCCCAGCGCCGGAACGCTGCTACACTGTGGGTGATGCTGGTCGCGGAAGCCGTCGTGGTTCGAGCGTATGAAAGCGCGGATGACGCCTTCATTGCACGCCTCGCGCATGACGCCTTCGACGAGTTCACGCCGCGCGCGGTGCCCCACACCCTGGGCATGGTGCGGCGCTTCCGCACGCTGGTGGCGCTGCGCGGCGGGCGCCGCGTGGGCTTCATCACGCTGAGCGGTCAGGATGAAGACGTGTTCGTGGTGCAAGCCATCGCGGTCAGCTCGCGCGAACGCGGGCGCGGCGTGGGCCACCAGTTGATGCACGCCTTCGAAGGCCTCGCCGCCACGCACGGGGCACGCCGGCTCGAGCTGTGCACGGCCGATTGCAACCTGGCCGCCCTCGATCTGTTCTTCAAGCGCGGCTTTCACATCCTGCGCCGTCGCGAACGCTTCTACGAGCGGGGCCAGGCCGCCTGCATTCTGGTCAAGGATCTGCGCAAGACGCTCGCGCCCTGAGCTCGCTGGCGCGATCTCTCGCGCCTTTTGGGCAGCTTCGCCGCGGGCGGGCTCGAAAGAGCTCTCGCGCGAGCTAGGGGGCTGCTAGCAGCTCCGGCAACGGGCCGGGCTGCGTGAACACGTAGTCCTGGGTAGCGACGCGCCCGGTGTGGCAGCCGACGCAGGGACGATCGAACTGCGGGTCCGTGGGCGCCGCGAGCTGCGTGCCCCACCAGACCCCGTACACCCAGCCGCCGTCGTCGGGGTAAGAGGCGCCGCGCCGCTGCATCAAGTTCAGCGAAATGAAGGCACCCGGCGTCACGGTGTCGGGAGCGTTCGGATTGTCGGTGGCGGCCCAGACGTAGTCGGCCAACATGCTGCGGTCCGGCCAGGGATTGGTCTTGCCGGCGCGCACGGCGTCGAGCGCGACCGAATTGCCCACCGTGACGCGTACGGTCTGGTCATCCCCACGACTGGCGGCGCCGATCACGCCCCACTCTCGAAAGTCTGCCGGCAGGAGCAGACCCCGCGGCATCGACGACGCTTCGGCGACCGCCGAGTCGGTCGGCAAGCGGCCGGGCCGCGTGAACACGTAGTCGTCGTCTTTGACGTTCTCGGTGTGGCAGTCGACACACGCGCGATCAAAATCCGTCGCGGTCGGCGGCACGAGCTCCGGGCCGCTCCACGAGCCGTAGGCCCAGCCGCCGTCCGCGACATAGGCAGCGCTGTTCTTGACCATCAGCGTGAGCGCCGAAAAATCGCCGGGGGTCACCGTGTTGACGACCGGGTCCTCGGAGCTGGTCCAGACCAGATGCGAGATCATGCTGCCGTCGGGCCAGGGGTGCGTCTGGCCATAGCGGGCGGCGATCACCGCCTTGTCGTTGCCGATGATGACGCGCAGCGTGCCGCCGCTGTTGGTGCGGTCGGCGACGCCGATCACCTGCCATCGTCGAAGGTCTTCGGGAATGCTCAGGCCGTTGGGCGTCGGCCCGCCGGGCACGCCAGCCCGCTCGGGGAGCGACGTCGCGGGCGGCTCGGGCACGGCTGCCGGTTGCTCTGCCAACGTGTCGGTGACCTCGTCCACGTCCGCCTCCGAGTCCCCGCCGCACGCCCCGAGCGCAGCGAACCCGAACGCGGCCAGCACGGTCAGCGAGCGCGCGCGCGGGGGCAGGCCAACGCGACGTGGGACGGCATGACAGTGGTGCTTGATCATCACGTGACTCCCCGGTTGGCGCCACACCGGCGACGCCCATGTGCCGACAGTCTACCGGTATCGAGGGCGCAACGGCGCAGCTATCTCGCGCTCAGGCCCGCTGCGCCGGGCGGCGCGCACGCGCGAAACAACGAGAAAACCCAAGTGAAGATCGGTGGCGCGCGCGTGACGGCGCAACCCTCGACAACGCGGCCGTGGGCGCGGCGGCCGCCCCACACGAACGCTGGGCGCGCTCCAAGATCCTGACGCTCGAGCTCTGCCTTGCAATGGAACGCCAATGAAAACGCCAGCTCAGGCGGCCACCGCAGCAGTACCACCTGGCTCGCGCGCGGCCTGCACGGCGCCGCCACGAGGCGGCTTGACGCGCAGGAACTGCGGGGTCAAACCACGCGCGGCGCAACCCCGGGCCATGACGACGTTCGGCCCTACCGCGCCGGCCCTCAGCTCGCGCCAGCGGCGGGCGCCGGTGCGCCGGGACCAGGGAAAACGGGGTCAGAGCCCGCCGCCGGGCTTGGAGCGCCCAAACATCCGCTTCAGCCGCGCCATCAAACTCGGTCGAAACTCGGTCTCGTCTTCATCCATGCTGGGTGGGCCCGGTGGTGGCGCGGTCACCGCATCAAATACGGACGGGGCCCGTTCCAGGGTCATCGGCGGGTAGCTGCCCGAGGGCCTCGGATCGTGCACGGAGAATTGCGGCGCCGGCGGCTCGCGCAGCGCCTGCGGCGCAGGCAGGCTCCCCGGGTAGCCGGGTGGCAGCGACGGCCAACTCGGTACGCGCGCGGTGGGCGCGTGGTTCTCCACGGGCGCGGAAGCGCGTGGCGCCTGCGGCACTTCACTGAAAGTGCGCTCGGGCGGCGCCTCACTGAAGGAGCGCTCGGGCGGCGCCACGCTGGCGCGCTGGGATGTCACGGGCTCCGCCTCGGGCGCTGGCGGCACCGGTGCAACACTGGGCCGACCGAGCAAGCCTTCGAGCACGGTCTGCATCAAGCTGGCGCTGACGCCGGCGTCCGGAACCAGGAGGCTGGCCACGAGATCATCAACGGCTGCCGGCACGCCGAGCGGTGGGCTGAACTGGGCAAAGCGCAACGGGCCCCGCTCCAGGCTCGGCCAGCCGCCGTTTTCGAATACGAACGGAGGCTGCCCTGCGATCATCTCGAACAGCACCACACCCAGCGAATACACATCCACAGCGGCGCTCGCCGGCAGGGCCTCGACGCCGGGCACGTGAGCGTTGGGCAGATAGATGCGCGTGCGCAGCGCCAGCCGGCGCGCTTCGGTCGCGCTCGCGGCGACCATCCTCACGTCGACCGGCAACATGGACATGCCAAAGTCGACGACCTTCACCAGATCGCCCGCCTGGGCGCCCGCTTGCACCAGGACGTTCTCGGGCTTGAGACGGCCGTGGTAGATGTCCTGCGCATGCGCCGCGGCCAGGGCCGCCGCGATCTGCCGCCCGAAGTCCAGCGCGCGCCGCAGCGGCAGTGGGCCCTGGCGCAGCAACGCCCGCAGCGGAACGCCGGGCACGCGGGCGCGGCTGACAAACGCGCCGCCGTCCGCCAGCGCGCCAAAATCGGTCCCCGGGACCACGTTGGCGTGGTCGAAATGGGCCATCGCCAACGCCTCGCGCACCAGCCAGGCAAAGCGTTCGACGGGCAGCTCGTGCGGACGCGGAATCAGCTTGAGCGTCACCTGCCGGCCTCGCGACGACTCGCCCTCGCAGGTGATGCCCATGGGTCCGCGCCCGAGCACGCTCGAAATCCGATAGCGCCCGCCGAGCACCGCACCGACGAGCCTATCGGGCTGCTCCAGCCAGTTCGCCGGCAGCGAGCCGGTCGGGCTCGCGCTGGCCAGGGCGGGCGGGCCTGGCGTCACGCCGAGCGCTGCACTCGCCGGCAGACCCGGAGGCATGCTCGAAGCCGCACCGTACGCTCCGGTCACGGGCGTTCCCTGGCCTGGCGCCGGGGAGTCTTGCCCGTCCGCTGTCGCCTCGCCCTCCGGCGTGGCCTGAATCGTGGGAGGCGGCCAAACCATTTGAGTCAGGCATATCAAATGCCCACCAGCGCGCAAAACATCGCGTCGAAAAACTCAAAGGACGCAGCAATCAGGAGGCAATCTCTCGCAGCAAGGTCGCTGCCAGCGCCAGACCACCGCCGCTGCGTTCCCGTTCAGTGGCACGCCGCACGACCTGACCCTGGGGCGTCACGCGATACAGATCGGAACGTTCCACCGCGAGCCGGGTGATCTTGGCCACGTCGAGGGGCGTGTCCTGCCGTAGATGCAGGGTCACGGCGCGTGCGCTGGCCTCGCACGACAGCACGCGCAGCTTGCGCAGCCGGGCCTTGAGCTGCATCAGCTCGATCAGATTCTGCGCCGCTCGCGGCAAGGAGCCAAAGCGATCCTCGATCTCGATGGCCAGCTCTTGCACATGTGCCTCGTCCTCTGCGCCCGCCAGGCGTTTGTACAGCGAAAGCCGAACCCCCACCTCGGGGACATAGTCTGCCGGCAAGAGCGCCTCGATATCGATGCTGATTTCGGGATCGATGTCGTGTTCGACGCGCTCCCCTCGCAGCTCCTGGGTCGCCTCCGCCAACATCTGGCAAAACAGCTCGAAGCCCACGCTCGCCACCGCTCCGCTCTGCTCGGCACCGAGGAAATTGCCGGCGCCGCGCAGTTCCAGATCCAGCTCGGCAATCTGCATGCCCGAGCCGAGCTCCGTGTAGCGCGTCAGCGCCTCGACCCGGATCCGCGCGTCGTCCGTGAGCCGGCTTGGCGGGGGCACGAGCAGGTAGCAATAGGCGCGCTCGCTCGAGCGACCCACACGGCCTCGCAGCTGGTACAACTGAGAGAGCCCGAACAGGTCCGCGCGATCGACGATCAGCGTATTGGCGCGCGGAATATCGAGGCCACTTTCCACGATCGCGGTGGCCACGAGCACGTCGTAGTCGCCGTTGACGAAGCCCAACATCGTACGTTCGAGCAGCGCCTCGCTCAGCTGACCATGCCCGATCGCCACGCGCGCGCGCGGCAAGAGTGCGGCGATGCGCGCCGCGCGCTCCGCTAGCCCCTCGATGCGATTGTAGACGTAATACACCTGGCCGCCGCGGGCGAGCTCCTGCTCGATCACGCTCTGCACGAGCGAATCATCGTAGCGGGCAATGGTGGTGCGGATGGCGCGGCGGTCCAGGGGAGGCGTGGCGATGATCGAGAGGTCTTGCAAACCGCCGAGTGCCAGCTGCAACGTGCGCGGGATCGGCGTGGCGCTGAGCGTGAGCACGTCGATGTCCTTGCGGAGTTGCTTGATGCGCTCCTTGGCCGCGACCCCGAAGTGTTGCTCCTCATCCACGATCAAGAGGCCCAGGCGCTTGAAGTGCACGTCCTTCGAGAGCAGGCGGTGGGTGCCGACCACCATGTCGATGCTGCCCGCGCGCAGCCCGAGCACCGTCTCGGCTTGCGCTTTCTTGTTGCGAAAGCGGCTCAGCATCTCGATCTTCACCGGGTATTCCGCGAAGCGCCGCTGCACCGTCTGGAAATGCTGGTTGGCGAGCAGCGTGGTCGGGCACAGGAGCGCCACCTGGCGACCCGCCATCACGTGACGGAACGCGGCGCGCAGCGCCACCTCGGTCTTGCCGAAGCCGACGTCGCCGCACACCAGGCGATCCATCACGCGGGGCTTCTCCAGATCGGCGAGCACGTCGCTGATCGCCGTCGCCTGGTCGGGCGTCTCCTCGAAGGGAAAGGCCGCCTCGAACGCCAGATATTCGGCATCGGCGGCGGGCAACTCCGGACGCTCGGTGTTGGCGCGCTCGGCGTACAGGCTGAGTAGCTCGTCCGCCATTTCGCGCACCTGGCGCTTGACCTTGGCCTTGGTCTTGGCAAACGTCTGACCGCCGAGACGATCCAGGCGCGTTTCCGCCTCTCCGCCGCTCAGCTTCTGAATCTGGTTCATGCGGTAGACCGGCACGAACAGTTTGTCGCCACCTTTGTACTCGACCACGAGCAGGTCCACCGGCGCGCCCGTACCCACCTCGCGATTCTCCAGGCCCAGGTAGCGACCGATCCCGTGCTCTACGTGCACCACGTAGTCGCCCGGAGCCAGCGCACGTAGGTCCTCCAGCGCGGCGCGCGGGCTCTGCGTGCGCTTCGTCGCGCGGTGCGCACGCCGCCCGAACACCTCCTCCTCGGTGACCAGCACCAGGCCCACGCTGTCGGCGATGAGGCCGCGGCTGAGGGCGCCGACACGCACACACACGCTGGGCGCCGCCGCGCGCGGGCGCGGGCGGGACGGCGTCAGGTCGAGGCCGGAGGTGATGCCTCGATCCTCGAGCAACGCATGCAGGCGCCGCGCCTGCGTCTCCGTACGCGCCGTGCACACGACGCTGAGCCCGCGCTCCCGCCACTGCTCGAGCAGGCGCACGAGTGGCCCGAGCGTCTGGTGCCCCCCCTGGCCGCGCTGGTTCATGGCCCGCTCGAGCTCGCTCTGATCGTCGAAGCCGAGCTCGGGGGTGTCGGGCGGGCAGACTTCCAGCGCGCCGAGCCCCGGCGCTGCCTCGAGCGCCGTTACCGCCACCGAGTGGGTCACGACCACGGCATCGCGCGCGAGCTTCTCCGCCAGCTCCGCCTCGCTGACGAACAGACGCGCCACCGGGTAGCGAGGAAACTCGGCCGGCGCGGCAAAGCTGAGCGCGGCCGCGTCGAGCGTCGCGCGCAGCTCGTGCACCACGTCCGCCGGGCGCTCGAAGACCCAGCTGACCCGCTCGGGCAGGTAGTCCCAGAGCGTGACGAGGGGATAACACGCGGGCAGGTAGCCCTCGGCGCCGAACAGACTGTGGCCCAGGATCAGATCTTCGAGCAGCCGCCGCGTCTTGCCGCTCGGCACGTTGGCGGCATCACACAGCTCCCGCAGTTCCGTGCCGGCGCGTTCGCGCGCTGCGGCCGTCAGCAAGATCTCGCTGGCCGCGGGCAGCCAGATGCGTTCGATGCTCTGCCCGGTGCGCTGGCTCTCGGGGTCAAAGCGCTTGATGCTGACGATGGCGTCTCCGGACAGCTCGATTCGCACGGGCGTCTCGCTATCCGCAGGCCACACATCGAGCAGGCCGCCGCGCACCGCCACGCAGCCGGGGTCCTCGACCACGGCGTTGCGCAGGTAACCGGCCGCCGTCAGCGCCCGGCTCACCTGTTCGAGCTCGATCGTCTCGCCGACGGCCAACTCACGCGCTGCTGCGGCCAGCGCGGCGGGCGGGATCACGCGCCGCACGAGCGCCCGCGCACTGATCACGAGGTAGCGCCCGGGTCGGCGCTGGGCGAGCGCCGTCAGCGTACTGATGCGCTGCATGGCGGCGCGCCGGTCCGGATGCACCTGGTCGTACGGAGAGCCCTCCGCGGGCAGCAGGAGCCGCACGCGTCGCGCCTCGGGCGGCACTTCCGGAGCGCCGAGATCGGGATCGTCCACGAGGTAGCGCAAGTCGCGCGCAGCCGCCGCGGCACTATCGCCGTCCGGCGCGACATACACGACCAGGCTGTCCGCTGGGCGTCCGAGCGCGCTCGCGATCAGCGGTGTGCCCGCCCCGCGAACGCCAGCGACGTGATGGAACGCTCGCGCGCCCTCGCGCCCGCTCGGCGACGGCTGCCTCGCCGCCACGGCCGCGAGAAACGCCGTCAGGGTCAGGGTCGGCGCTCGGGGAGCAGCTCGCTCCAGCGGATCCAGGCTCAGACTCGTCACTCGCTCAGCAGGGCCCCACACGCGGCCAGGTAATTCTTGGCGCGCAGAGTCCAAGCACCGTCAGGGGAGTCGCGCAAGTGCGCTTCGAACTCCGCGGCAGCGGCCGCGGCAGAACCGCGCTGATACAACAGAACCCCCCGGGCCAGGTGGGAGGGATAGCCCTGATCGTGCTGCGCCAGGGCCGCGACATAGCCCAGCTTGCGCTGCAAGTCGCCGTCGCGCTCGGCACCGCTCGGACTCGGCTGGGACAGCAAGAATCGATAGTAGACTCTCCATTCGTTCAGCGTTGGTGCATACGGGTGTTGGCGCAGGCCAAGGGCTTCCGCCCAGTGCACATGAAACAACACGGCGAGCTCGTCACGTCCGGCCGCCGTCGGGCTCGGAGCAAACCAGCCGCGCTGCCGGCCCGTGACGAGCAGCTGGCCACCGAGCTCCCTCTGCTCCAGCGTCGGCTCCGCATCCGAGCTTTCGAACAGCGCCTGAACGAACAGCTCGCTCTGGAGCGCGCGCAGATCGAGCAAGGCGTCGTTGCCGTACCCCGCGAGGGCGACCTGCGCCAGACGCCGCAACTGACGCTGCACGGCCTGCGAGGTTTCCACGTTGTCCGAGCTGGCTCGCCCGAAATGTCGAAATGCCTCGCCGACGGCGCGCACATCCCGTGGCAGCCCGGCGCGAGCGCGCGCGCTGCGGGCCTGCTCGAGCGCCTGAGTCTCGGCCTGCTCGATCCGGTCGATCACGGGGGGCGGAATCAACTCCGGCTCGACTCGGCGCGGCACCACCAATACGCTGCTGAGCAGGGCCGCGGACACGATGGCCAAGCCCACGGGCCATCCTTCCAAGTGGCGCCGAAAACCGCGCGCGGACCGCTGCTCGCTCATGAGTTCATTCTCGGCCGGCCCGCAAAGCAGCTGGACACCTACCCCCTGGCTGTTTATGAGCCAGGGGCGCCGACCGTAGAGGCAAATCGTGGCTGAGCACCGCAAGCATCATCGGGTTCCGGTTAGCTTCGACGTGACCTGCGTCCGGGACGACGCGACCACCTTCGCAGGTGTGGCCAAAGACGTCAGCGTCGGTGGAATGTTCATCGAGTCGGAGCACCTCCCCAGCTTCGGCTCCGCCATCACCGTGGTCGTGGTCGGCCTGGCCGCGCGCGAGCTGCGCCTGCCCGGCGTCGTGCGTTGGGCGGAACCGCGCGGCTTTGGTGTTCAATTCGGCTTGCTCGGGGCCTACGATACCCGCGCCATCGTGGATCTCGTGAAAAAGCAGACATCGTGATTGTACCGGAGAGTCCCCAGGAGTTGGTCGGGGAGTTTTTACCGCGCTACGTCGGACAGCTACTGGGGACGGTCACCCCCGGGACCGCCACCGCCCCCACGCTGACCCCTGGGGCGGCGCGCACCCCCCCCGCCTCTCCGGCAGCATCGGGGACGCCCGCGGCGGTCTCGCCCGCACGCAGCAATGGCGCCGGCAGCGCCGGCAGCCAGGGCGTGGCGCCCCGCGCTTCGTTGCGGCGGGCCCCCGCGCCCGTCGGCGTGGGGCTGCGCGTGGTGGGCGCGGGCGAGTGGACGCTGCGCATCGTGGCGGAGCGCTTGCTGGTCGACCCCGTGATCCAGAACGACGTGGCGCTCCAGGTCAGCCTGCAAGCGCGAGATTTTGCGCCGCTCGTGGTGCATCCGCTGCGCCGCGCACTCGAGCGTCGCGAGCCGGGCGCAACGGCCCAGCCGCAGAATACTGCCGGGATCTGGGCGCGGCTCGGGCGCTGGGACGAGGAAACCGTCGATCTGTTGCGTCGCCAGACGGGGGGTATCTTGCTGCGCATCGCCGACGCCGGCGTGCCACGCTGCATCGCGATCACGCCCGGCGTGACGCCGTACTCGCTCGAGCGCGCCGATTGCACCATCGATTGCGCGCTCGGCGATCTCAAGCAGCTGCAGGAGAAACGCTCGAGCCCACTCGATCTATTCTACGCCGGGCAGATCCGCATCTCCGGAGATGCGCAGATCGCACTGGCGATGGCCGGCCTCTTTCTCTGAGAGCTCAGGGCCCCGTGCCCGGCAGCGCAGCCCAGCGCAAAGATTCCCCGACCTGGCTCGAGATCTTCTGAGCTTTGAGGCTCTTGAGCGACTTGATGTACAGCCCCGAATCCTTCGAGCGCTTGGAGAAAAACGCCAGCAAGCGCCCGTCCGGACTGCACGCGGGATAGGAGTTGGAGCCTTCGCCCTGGGTCAAGCGTGTGACCTTGGCGCCGGTCTCGCCCGACATGACCAAGTCCTGGCCGTTGCCAACGGCCACGGCGTAGATCAGCTGCACACCATCCTCGGTATCGCAGAACGTCGGCGCCGCTGCGGAGAAGCCCGCGGGCGAAACGGCCGTGCCATCCACGTACACGCGGTGCCCGGTGTTCGCTACGCCGCCGCCGATCCAGGCCAGCTTGCCCGACGGACTGAAGGCGGGGTGCGTGGCGACTTCGGTGTACGACACCTTGCGCATGGAGCTGCCGTCCGCATTGCCCACGAAGATGGAGCTACCGTCGGCGTTGGCAACCGCCACGGCCAGCCGTTTATGATCCGGGCTGAAAGCGGCGCTGTAAATCGAATCCTTGAAGTTCAGCTTCAGCGGCCCCGCGCCCCCCTGCTGCACCAGGCGAAAGGGCGAGTAGTTGCGGCTGCGCACGTAATACAGCGCGCCGCCCGGTCCCCAGAGCGGCGCCATGCTGGTATCGGTGGCAGCCGTCGTGGAGCGAATGTTGTGGCCGTCCGCGTCCACCGTATAGATGACCGGGTTTTTCCCCGCCTTGCCCGCAAAGGTCAGGTGGCTGGTGAAGCCGCCGTTGCGGCCCGTGATCGCGCCCAGCAGCGCATCGGTGATGCGGTGAGCGGTGACGCGCACGTCCTCCTTCTTCACCACGAACGTCTTTTCGTAGACCGGCTCGCGACCGTGGCTCAGGAAGTAACACAGGCCGAAGATCTTGACCGTGCCCCCCTCGTGCTGGCGAGCCGCGACCTTGATGATCACCTCGGCGCCCAGCTTGTTCCACGCCTTGATGTCCACCGGATCATCGAAGCCGTACAGCCCCTCGGGCGCCTTGGCGTCCGGGATCACGTCGAACATACCGGTCAGCTCAAAGTCGCGCCGCACCACGCCGCGCACGATCACGTCCTCGAGATCGGGAGACAAGGACGGCAAGATCGCGAGCGGCGTCAGCTGTTCCTTCACGTCGCCGGTGATCAGGAGCTCGCCCAGCACGCTCTCATCCGGAGGCGCTGCGCTCTGCGCACTCACCTCACGCTCGAGCGCCGGCAAGAGGAGCAGTGTGCCGAGAAATGAGAGGCCAGCTCGCAGCCAATTGCTGCGACGGCTACCTGCGGAGCGGCCAGATTTCGGTGCGGGGCCTCTGACTCGGGACACTAGTTGCATTTTTCGTTCTTTCCTTGGAACGTCGGGTGAACCACCGCTTCGAGCAACTCCGGGAAGTTGGGGGGAGGTGGGGGCACGACCTCTCCCACGCGGCCTTCCATCGCCAGCCGCACCCGCGCATCGAAGATTGGGTTGCCGCTCGATTCCATGCTGTAGCTCGTCACCTCCCGGCCTGGCCCAATTCGCGCGGTGACCTTGGCGCTCAAACCGACCAGCGTTGCACAATCGAGTTCATCCAGCGGCAGAGTGAACCCCTGCTTGAACCAATTGATCAGTTTGGCCTGATACACGTCGACGGCGCGCGCCTTGAGCGGATCCTTCTCCTTGCCCTCCTCGACACCGTCCGCACCGCCTTCATCGGGCAGGGTCGGCTCGACTGCTTCCGGCTCCTGCTCCTGCGCCTCGGCCTGCATCTTCTTGACCAGATCGTCGACGCGCTTCTGCTGCGGGGTCTGCGGCTTGTCTTCGGGCTTGCTCGGCTGATCGGGCGATGCCTCGGAGATCTTCTTCGGCTCTGCCGTCGGCGCAGGCTTCGGCTCCACGCGCTTGACCGGGTCGGGCGGCTTCCACATCTCGGGCAGCTTGGCCGCCTGCGGCTTGCTCCCTTTCTTCAGCAACTCCGCATCGAGCACCGGCTTGACGGCGATCCGCATCACGCGCGGAGGCGGCTCACGCTGCACGGTGTGGCTGCCCGAGGTGCGGAACAAGAGCATCGCCACCACGACACTGGCCTGCATCAGGCCGGCGAGAGACATCGCGCCCACCACTTGGCCCGGTGAGAACGCGGGGGGTCTCACTTCGGGCTCGCAGTCGGCTCCTGCGCAGCCGTCTCGGCGTCGTCCGCCCCTTCGGGCTCCACCAGTAGGTTGAGCGAGTCCACGCCGCCGCGCCGGGCCGCCGCCACGACCTCCGCCACCGTCCCATAGCGCGCGTTCTTGTCCGCGCGGATGTACAGCTCTCGCTCGGCCTGGACGCGCGGACTCGACTCGAATGCCTGGAAGACGCCGCCGGTCACGTCCTTGTCTTCGAACATCACCCTACCCTCGGCGGTCACGGTGACGATCAGCCGCCCGTCCGCCACCGGCGTACTGGTCGCCTGAACGTTCGGCAGATCGATCTTCAGCCCCGTGGTGAGCAGCGGAGCGGTGACCATGAACACCACCAGCAACACCAGCATCACGTCGACCAGCGGAGTGACGTTGATGTCGCGGAACCCCCGCTTGCCGGAGCGACCCACGCGCGCCCCCATGGCTAACCTCCGAAGCGGGGCTGATGTGTGGGGCGCTGACTGGAAGGATTGACCGAGCCGAGCCCGGTCTGGCTGCGCCGCTCCGCCGCGTCACTGGCGAGGATCTCCACCCAGGTCTCGCTCGACGCCTCGACGCCCGCCAACAGATCCATGATGCGCTGATCGATGTAGTTGTAACCCACCGTCGCGGGGATGGCCGCTACCAGGCCCACCGCAGTCGCGATCAATGCTTCACCGATCGCCGGCGCCACCACCGGCAAGGATGCGCTGCCCTCGGCGCCGATCTTCAAGAAGGCATCCATGATGCCCCAGACCGTGCCGAACAGGCCGACGAACGGAGCTGCCGAGGCAATGCTCGACAGCGTCGGCATCAAGACCCCTGCCCGCTGCTGCTCGCTCACGATGGCGCGCTTGGCCACGCTCATCAGGAACTCGGACGTCAGGTTGGAGCGGGGCCGCTTGGCCATCTCCACCACGATGCGGCCGCCGGGGGCTGCCTTGTGCTGAATCCCGAGCGCGACCAGCGCGGACGCTTCCGCCACGCCGGACGCGTCCCGCTCGAAGCGATCCTGTGCGGCTTGCAGGCGCCGCAGCTGCATCGACTTCAAGAACCAGATCATCCAGACCGCGAAGGACGCCAGGACGAGCAGCACCAGCACCACCAGCACGACCCCGGACGCCTGACGGATCAGGCTGAGCGGATCGAGCGCGACGGCGCCGGGTTTGGGGGCAAGGGGAACGTTCATCCCGCTCCTCGGATTTCGTGATCGCTCATGGACGAACGAGGTTGCCAACAAACCCGGCAGGCACTCCGGGCTACCAGACTGGTGCTAACGTGAGCAGTCAACGCGCGCGGCCTCGACACTCTTTCAAGATCAGTCTGCCAGGATGACGTCCACGCGCCGGTCTTCACTCCAGCCCGTGTCGTCCGTGCCCGTGGCGTCCAACTCACCGCGCGAGGTGGTCTCCGCCTGCTTGTCCGCGAGCCCCTGCACGGTCAGGTACTGCTTGACGTTGTCGGCGCGCTTGCCGCCGAGCACCATGTTGTACTCCGCTTCCCCGCGAGGGTCCGCGTGCCCCACCAGACGCATCGTGCGACCGCTCAGTTTGCCCGTGGTAAAGCACGTGACGAGCTTGTTCAGCACCGGCTGATCGCCCTTCTGCACCTTCGCCGAATCGTAGGCGAACTTGGCTTCCGCCTCTGTGATGCCGCAGGCCACCATGATCTCGTCCGAAACGTTGATCACGCTCTGACGCGGATCATCGCCCGGCTTCTCGACAGGGGGCGGGGGGGGCGGCGGGGGCGGCGGCGCCTCAATCGGCGGCGCGGGTGCCACCGGCGGCGGTTTTGGATCAGATCCACACGCCAGCGCGGCGATTGCCGCCACGACGAAGAAGCTACGCTGAACTGCCATCTCCAGAATCCTCCTCAACGGTCTGCCTGCAAAAGACCATGCTCGTCCCGTATCGACGCGCGGTCAAACAATCGTCATCTGAGCGGAGTGCCGACGTGGCCGCCGCTGCCGGCGGCTGCCGCCGACTCCGAGAAAACCAATCGCGCCTGGGGCTGCCCACGGACCGACAGGGTGCCCGCAGGCCCGGGCCCGCGATTCAAAACACCGTGACAATTCATGAGCTTCCGCCCGGACAGGACGTCTGGCTCGCGGGTTTATAGTACCAAAGGCAGGAACCCGGCAAGCACACGGCAGTAATCGCCCCAGGGCGCACGTAAGCTACGCACAACCCCGGCCTTTTCTTCCACCGAGCAGCCCTCCACGAGCAGCCCTCCACGAGCAGCCCTCCACGAGCAGCCCTCCACGAGCAGCCCTCACGAGCAGCCCTCCACCGAGCAGCCCTGCCGAGCCTGGCGGAGGATTTCCCCTGGCGTCCGCCGCGGCCTGGGGTTCACCCCCTGGTCCGGCCCCTCCGGGGTCAGGGCCGCAACTGCCGGAGCAGCTGGCGGCTGAACTCGAAGTAGGTGGAGCGGTCGTAGGGCTGATTCAGGATGTGATAGTCCTTGTGGCTCAGCCCCACGCAGCCCAGGCAGTAGTTGCACTGCGCCATCGACTCGCAGCGCACGAGGTAGGTGCTGCCCATCGAGCTCTGGGTGTCCACGCAGTGATGGCAGGACAGTAGCCCGCGCGAAGCCTCGCAGTGGGAACAGTCGCTGCACTCTTCGCATTCCACGCAGTAGTGACAGCGCACCAGCTGGCGCGAGTGCCGACAGAACGTCGACGAGTCGCAGGCCAAGCAGTGCTCACACTGCACGCAGCGGTGGTTTTCGGTGGCGGCCTCGTGTGCGCGCAGCAACTCCCGATAGCGAGCCTCGAAGTCCTCCACTCGCAGGCCGGTGCCGCTCCATCGGTCAGCGGGCACTCGTCACCAGGCCCTCGACGGACACGTTCACCCGAAGGATCGGCGCCGTCTGCGCCCGATCCACGCTTGCCCTGTTGGAGCGGCTGCCCACGGCTGCAGCGACCGTCACATGCCGTGATGAACGCGCATCGAGCGGCGCAAAGCGCGCGCGGCGTCGCGAGTGATCGGATCCTCGGCAAACTCCTCCAGCCGGCGCAGCCGTTGATCGAGGATGGGCCGCTGCACCGGGGACTCTCGCTGCAAGAGCTCCGCCATGATGAACACGGCGTCCCGAGCGCGGTGCTCGTTCTCGTGTTCGAGCAGCTGAATCTGCACCTCCTGCAAGCGCGGGGCGATGAACTTGCTCTCCCACAGGTCGTCGGCGGCCCGGGAGATCGCGACGCGCCCCTGACTGCGCATCAGCCGCTCGATCAGCCGCTGCTCGCGGTTGTCCGGCGCCGCGACATTCTCCGACGCCTTGACGATGCGCACGGCGCGCCGCCGCACCTCCACGCGCGCAGAGCCGTTCGTCGCCCGGTCGGGCTCGCTCTCCGAGCCGTGGCTGCCAAAACCGTTCGTTGCAGCAACGCCGCCGGCGGCATCGCGTGCTTCCGCCAGCTCGGCGTCGATCTCGAGGTCGAGCTCGGCGTCTTCGCCACTCTGCTGCGCCACATCGTCTCGGCCGTCACTCGCGGGGCCCATGGCGGCCGCCGAGAACACATCCGTCAGATACACGCTGCTGCGCCGAGACCGCTTCGGCTCCGCCGACGCGATCACGTTGTGAAACCCATTCTTGAGCAACGGCGAATCCGGACGCCGCGCAGCGATCAATACCGGTTCCACCGTGATCTTGCCGCGGGC
>Ga0315912_10001802_pt1 | contig 24645 bp, 24 predicted proteins | sample VfabasoilMG_FD_204469 | JGI IMG/M metagenome (GOLD analysis project Ga0315912, IMG submission 204469) | Garden soil microbial communities collected in Santa Monica, California, United States - V. faba soil | ecosystem: Environmental > Terrestrial > Soil > Garden | place: USA: California... | reverse complement strand
AGGATGCCGGCGGAGAACACGGCGGCCAGCGGCGTGCGGGCGCCCGCTTCGTAGTTCGCGCCCGAGCGGTTGAACGAGCCGCTCGACGGATAGGCCGAGAAGAAGGCGCCGGCCAGATTGGACAGGCCCTGGCCGATGAACTCCTGGCTGCCGTCGATGCGCTGCCCCGACTTGAGGGCGATGGAGCGCGCGATCGACACGGCCTCGACGAGTCCGAGCACGGAAACCGCGATCGCCGCGCCGGTCAGGCTGCCGAGCGCGTCCAGGCTGAGGCTGGGCGCCGACAGTTCGGGCAGCGCCCCGGGTAGTGCCCCCAGCGTCCGGATGCCGGTGTGCTCCTGACCAAGCCAGCGGTTGAGGACGTAGCCGAGCGCGCCGCCCGCAACCATCGCCACGATCATGTACGGAACGCGCGGCAGCCAGCGCCGCGCGGCCATGCCCGCGGCCAGCGTCGCCGCGCCGACGAGCACGGCGTAGGGTTCGACCTGCGACAGGCCGGTCGCGAAGGCATGCAAGGTCTGGAAGAACGATGCGCCCGCCGGCACCGGCACGCCAAAGAAGTTGCGCACCTGGCTGGCGACGATGAGCATCGCTGCGCCGGCCGTGAAACCCACCACCACCGTGTGCGAGACGAAGTTGACCAGCACGCCAAAGCGCGCCAAGCCCATCACCAGCTGGATCAGGCCGACGACGAAGCTCAGCGTGATCACCAATGACACATATTGGCTGCTGCCCGGCTCGGCGATCTGCGCCATGGTCGCGAAGACGACCAGCGATATCGCATTCGTCGGACCGGACACCAGGTGCCAGCTCGAGCCCCACAGGGCCGCCACGACCGCAGGCACCATTGCTGCATACAGGCCGTACTGCGGCGGCAGGCCCGCGAGCGTCGCGAACGCCATGCCCTGTGGCAGCACCACGATCGCGCCGAGGGCGCCGGCCGCGAGGTCCGCGCGCAGGTTGTCGCGGTTGACGCGCGGCCACCAGTGCAACGCCGGCAGGAGACGCATTAGCCAGTTCATGCCGGCTCCGGGCCTCCAAACCCTTCGAACCATTTGAGCCGCTCGCGCAGACGCACCACTTCACCGACGATGATCAGCGTCGGCGCCTTGACGCCGCCACCGCGCACGAGTTCCGGCAGGCTGGCGAGATCGCCGGCCAGCACGCGCTGCTGCGCCGTGGTGCCCTGTTGTATGAGCGCCGCCGGGGTGGCCGCGGCCAGGCCGTGCGCGATCAGCTGTTTGCACAGCAGGTCTACACCGAGCAGGCCCATGTAGACCACGATGGTCTGGCGCGCCTGCGCCAGCACCTTCCAGTTCAGGTCCATGCTGCCGTCCCGCAGGTGTCCGGTGACGAAGACCACCGATTGGGCGTAGTCGCGGTGCGTTAGCGGAATGCCGGCGTAGGACGCGCAGCCGGCCGCCGCGGTGATACCGGGCACCACCTGGAACGGGACGCCGTCGGCGGCGAGGGTGCCGATCTCCTCCCCACCACGCCCAAAGATGAACGGATCGCCGCCCTTGAGGCGCACGACGCGCTTGCCTTCCCTGGCGAGGCGCACCAGCAGGTGGTTGATGTCTTCCTGCGGCAGCGTGTGCCGCGCGCTTTCCTTGCCGGCGTAGATGCGCTCGGCCTCCCGGCGCACCAGGTCGAGAATCGGCTGCGAGACCAGCCGGTCGTAGACCACGACGTCGGCCTGCTGCATCAGGCGCAGCGCGCGAAAGGTGAGCAGGTCGGGGTCGCCCGGGCCCGCCCCCACCAGCGCAACGTCGCCGCCGCTGTCTGCCAGACGCGAATCCTCGAGGGCCGCCCGCAGGCCTGCACGCGCTTCCGGTTCGCGCCCGTTGAATGCCAACTCAGCGATCGGCCCCTGCAGCACGCGCTCCCAGAAGCGCCGGCGTTCGGCCGGCTTGAAGCGCGCTTTCACCTGCTCGCGGAACGCCCCCGCAAGCGCGGCCAGCCGTCCGTAGCCCGCCGGGATGAAGCTCTCCAGCCGGGCCCGCAGCAGGCGCGTGAGCACCGGTGCGGCGCCGCTGCTCGACACCGCCACGATCACCGGCGCTCGATCGACGATGGCAGGCAGGATGAACGAGCACAGCGCGGGCTGGTCGACCACGTTCACCGGGATCTGCCGCGACTTGGCAGCCGCCGCAACCGCTCGATTCACAGCGTCGTCGCTGGTGGCGGCGATTGCGAGCGCCATTCCCTCCAGGTCCTGGCCGCTGAAGCGTTCCGCGCGATGCACGATGCGACCTGTTGCCAGTTCAGCGCCCAATGCGGTGCCCAGTTCCGGCGCCAGCACCGTCACGCGAGCGCCGGCGCGCAGCAACAGCGCCGCCTTGCGCGCCGCGACTTCGCCGCCGCCCACCACCAGGCAGGACTTGCCACGGATACTCAGGAAAATGGGTAGATAATCCATACGGCATGAAAGTATGCATTGTTTCCGACAGCCACGACCGCGCGGACGCGCTTGCGCAGGCGGTGCGCGAAGCGAAGGCGCAAGGCGCGTCCGCCGTGCTTCATTGCGGAGATGTCATCGGCGCACAGACGCTGCGCCCGGCGATGGCGCTGGGACTGCCGCTGCACGTCATCCATGGCAACAACCTCGGCGACACGATGATGCTGCACCGGATCGCGCACGACAGCGGCGGCCTGCTCCAGTATCACGGCGCCGATGCCCGCCTCGATCTCGGCGGGCGCAAGGTGTTCCTCGTGCACTACCCCGACTACGGCCATGCGATGGCCTGCACCGGCGACTGGGACCTGGTGTGCTGCGGGCATTCGCACCAGGCCGAGGCACGCAAGGTCGCAGGCGTGACGGGCAGGGAGACCTGGCTCGTCAATCCCGGAACCGTGGCGGGCCTCGCCGCGCCCGCGACCTGGACGCTGGCCGATCTTGCGGCCATGCGTTTCGAGACCCGGGAGCTCGGATCCCCGCGCCATTCACCGGCTTTATGAGCGCATAGCAAAGATTAGTGGCCGGCGCCCGGCGCGCGACACTTAGAATCGACAGGTCGATTGGCAGGGAGACTTGGGAGGGGTCGCGACGATGTTCACGAACAATCCGTTTGCCGACCTGTCGGCCATTGTGCCGCCCGCCGCCATGCAGGGCTACGTCGTCCTGATGGCGCTCCTTGTCGCTGCCGGGACGCTGTTCGACATCGTCCACAAGGGCAGCGCGAAGTACTTCTTTGCCAACTGGCGCAAGTCCCAGGGCAAGGGCACGCCGGTCGACGTCGCATCGATCGCGGTCAGGACCGCCATAGTCGACGTCCTCGCCTCGGGCGAATTCTGCAATACCCATCGACGGATCGCGCATCTGCTCGGTATGTACGGCTTCGTGATCTACGTCGTCGCCACCGTCGTGATGGTGTTCAATGCCTCGGCGGGCGCGATCTGGGCGCAACTCTGGTGGCTCGGCGGACTGATGGTCTGCGTCGGCGGCTACTGGTTCTGGTTCTTCATCCGCGTGGACGTCGCCGCCGAGGGCCAGTCGCCTTTGCGCGTGATGCGCGCCGACCTCTTCATCCTTTCGATGCTGGCCAGCGTGACGCTGGGCCTCATCTGGGCGGCGGCCGGCGGCGGCGCGGGCGTGCTGTTCGGCCTCTACATCATCGCCAACACAGTACTGTTCGGCGGCGTTCCCTGGTCCAAGTTTGCCCACATGTTCTTCAAGCCTGCCGCGGCTTTCGAAAAGCGGTTTTCCAGGGCCAACGGCACGTTCGAGAATCTGCCGACGCTCACCCGTGACGATCCAGAGCAACGGGAACGGCACTCCATGGAATTACTGAAGGGCGCACCCATGGACATGGGGCTTGGCATCAAGCGCGAACCACCCCGCCACTATTAGAAGAAGACCAGCTCATGCCTACTTTCGTATACATGACGAGGTGCGACGGATGCGGACATTGCGTCGACATCTGTCCCTCGGACATCATGCACATCGACAAGACCTATCGGCGCGCCTACAACATCGAGCCGAGCATGTGCTGGGAGTGCTACTCCTGCGTGAAAGCCTGCCCCCAGAATGCGATCGACATGCGCGGCTATGCCGACTTTGCCCCGCTGGGCCACAGCGTTCGCGTACAGCGCGACGAAAAAAAGGGCACCATCGCCTGGAAGATCAAATTCCGCAACGGCACGGAAAAGAACTTCCTGTCGCCGATCACCACCAAGCCCTGGGGAGAGTACATCCCCAAGCTCGCGGACGTTCCCGGGCCCAGCAGGGAAATGCGCGACGGCCAGTTGCTGTACAACGAGCCGAAATGGATCCGCATGGATGAAGGCGGCCTGCGCACGCTCGAGCAGGCAGGCCTCAAGCTGAAAAAAGGCATCCAATACTGATGGCCGACACGATCATCGAAGACGGCATCGACGTTCTGGTCGTCGGTGCGGGCCTTGGCGGCAGCGGTGCCGCATGGGAAGCGAGATTCTGGGGCCAGAAGAAGAAGATCGTCATAGCCGAGAAAGCCAATATCGACCGCTCGGGCGCGGTCGCCCAGGGCCTGTACGCCATCAACTGCTACATGGGCACACGCTGGGGCGAAAATAACCCGGAAGACCATGTGCGCTACGCCCGCATCGACCTGATGGGTCTGGTTCGGGAAGACCTGCTGTTCGACATGGCCCGCCACGTCGACTCCACGGTGCACCAGTTCGAGGAGTGGGGCCTGCCCATCATGAAGGACCCGAAAACCGGCCGCTACCTGCGCGAAGGGCGATGGCAGATCATGATTCACGGCGAGTCCTACAAGCCCATCGTGGCCGAGGCCGCCAAGAAATCGGCCGACAAGGTCTTCAACCGCATCTGCGTCACCCACCTGCTGATGGACGACAGCCGGGAGAACCGGGTTGCGGGCGCAGTGGGCTTCAACGTGCGCACCGGCAACTACCACGTCTTCAAGTCCAAGACCGTGATCTGCGGCGCGGGCGGCGCCTCCAACATCTTCAAGCCGCGTTCGGTGGGCGAAGGCTCGGGCCGGACCTGGTATGCACCCTGGTCGTCCGCGTCCGCCTACGGCCTCATGATCAATGCCGGCGCCAAGATGACGCAGATGGAAAATCGCATCGTATTGGCGCGTTTCAAGGACGGCTATGGCCCGGTCGGCGCCTACTTCCTGCACCTGAAGACCTATACGCAAAATTGCCTCGGCGAAGAGTACGAATCCAAGTGGTTTCCTGAGCTTCAGAAAATGGTCGGCAAGGAATACCTGGATCCGGAAGCTTCGCACCTGACGCACCGGCCGATCCCGACCTGCCTGCGCAACCATTGCATCATCAGTGAAGTGAATGCCGGCCGCGGCCCCATTCACATGGTGACCATGCGCGCCTTCCAGGATCCCCATCTGGAAGAGGTCGGCTGGGAAAACTTCCTCGGCATGACCGTCGGCCAGGCGGTGCTGTGGGCCGCAACCGATGTCGATCCCAAGAACGAGAATCCCGAGCTGACCACCTCCGAGCCCTACGTCATGGGTTCCCACGCAACCTGTTCGGGCGCCTGGTGCTCGGGCCCCGAGGACGTTTCGCCCCCCGAGTATTTCTGGGGCTACAACCGCATGACGACAATCGAAGGCCTGTTCGGCGCCGGCGACGCGGTCGGCGGCACGCCGCACGCCTTCTCGTCGGGGTCGTTCACCGAAGGCCGTCTCGCGGCGAAGGCCGCCTGCAAGTACATCGACGACGGCAAGGCCGAAGGCATCGTCGTATCCGATGCGCAGGTCGACCGGCGCAGGGCGGAGATTTTCAAGCCCCTGGAGCATTATCGGATCTACCGGAACGAAATCGTGGCGGGCGACGTCAACCCGCACTACATCAATCCCAAGCAGGGCCTGGAGCGCCTGCAAAAGCTGATGGACGAGTATTGCGGCGGCGTCACCGTCAGCTACATGACCAACGAAAAGCTGCTGAATATCGGGCTCAAGAAGCTCAAGATCATGGAGGAAGACCTCGAGAGCCTGGCCGCCAAGGACATTCACGAACTGCTGCGCGCCTGGGAATTGAAGCACCGTCATCGCGCCGCCGAATGCGTCACGCAGCACACGCTGTTCCGCAAGGAGACCCGCTGGCCGGGCTACTACTACCGCGGCGACGCCATGAAGGTGGACGACGCGAACTGGCACGTGCTGACGGTTTCGCGCCGCGACCCGGAGAGCGGCGAATACACCATGGAGAAGGCGCCGTGCTATCACCTCGTCGGGGATGAAAATCACTGAGAAAACGGATGACGAGATCCTGGCCATGGCGAAACCGCTGTGGCGCGAACTCGTCAAGTCCTCGAACGAAGGCAAGTACGGCGAGTTCGCGCGCAACTTCTCCAGCACCATGGCGCTGGCCATGAACCAGGTCGTTGCAGGCCACCAGTTCGCGAACAGCGAACTGGCGAGGAATCTGTCCGAAGACGTCGACTCGCTCGGCATCATCCGCCGCGGCGAGCATGTGACGGTTCTTTACCGTCAGCGGAGCACCCGGAAGCCAGGCGAGTGGCTCGGCAGGCTTGTCCTCGGCTATGAGGATGGAAAGGTCAGGATTTTCGGTGCGACCATCTTCTGAATTCATCGAGGACGGCAAGTTCGTCGAGCTGACCTACAAGGTGGCCGACCGGAAATCGGGACATGTCCTCACCAGGGTCGAATTCCCGCTGGGCTATGTTCACGGTCACAATGAAATCCTGGCCCCTTCGGTCCATAGGGCGCTCGCGGGCAAGGCCGCCGGCGACACCATCGAGGTGGCGATCGATGGCAATCAGATCTTCGGCCCCAGGGACGAGTCGCTGGTCTTTGCCGATGACATCGAGAACGTCCCCGAGGAGTATCGTCAGGTCGGCACCTCCATCCTCATGGAGAACGACAGAGGCCAGACCCGCAGTTTTCTCGTCACGCACCTGGACGACGAGACACTGACGGTCGATGGCAACAATCCGCTCTGCGGGAGGGAGGTCGTCTTCACGCTCGAGATACTGACCGTGCGCGACGCAACGAATGACGAGACAAGAGCGGGCGGGGCCATCCGAGCGGGCCCGGACATCGACCCGTCGCGCTTGAGACCGGTTTGAGTTCCAATTCACGGCAAGGAAAGTGACTTATGAGCGATGAGAAGCCGAAGCAGCCCCCCGCCAAGGTTCCTGACGGCCAAGCGCGTTACCTGACCACACGTCAGATGCCGCCAAACGAAAAGGGGTTCGTCGGATTCGAAACCGTCTGGGAACCGTTCCAGAAGGAAGTCGAATACAAGACGCCCAAAAAGCCGTAGGCGCTACCTGCGGCCGCATGGACTGCACAATCCGCCCAATGCGGCCCGCGGAAGTCGGGATCGCCATCGACTTCGCGGCGGCAGAAGGCTGGAACCCCGGCCTGCACGATGCAGCGTGCTTTCATGCCGCGGACCCGGGCGGCTTTCTGCTGGCTGAGCGCGATGGCAGGACGGTCGGCTGCATCAGCGCCGTGTCGTATGCCGGGCGCTTCGGATTCATCGGCCTGTACATCGTGGCGCCGGCGTGGCGCGCGCAGGGCATTGGGCGCCGGCTTTGGGCCGCGGGAATGGGACGTCTTGCGGGACACGTCGTCGGCCTCGATGGGGTTCCGGCCCAGCAGGCGTACTATCGCCGCAAGGGTTTCACACTCGCGTGGCAAAACGCGCGCTACGCCGGGGCCGCGCAGCCGAACCAGGGCAGCGAGCCGCGCCAGATCGTGTCTCTCCACGCAGTCGATCTTGCCGCATTGTGCGCCGACGACCTGCGCAGTTTCCCGGCCCCTCGCGACGCGTTCCTCCGCTGCTGGACCGCGATGCCCGAGGCTGCCGGCCTGGCCTGGCTGGACGACGGCCGGCTGCGCGGGTGGGGACTGATCCGCCGTTGCCGCAGCGGCCACAAGATCGCGCCTCTGGTGGCCGACAAACCTTCGATCGCGCATGCGTTGTTCGACGCGCTCTGCGCGAGGGTGCCGCGCGGCGACGGCGTGTACCTCGACGTGCCGTTGCCGAACGCAGACGCGGTTGCCTTGACGCGTGCGCGCGGGCTCGAAGCCGTATTCCAGACGGCGCGGATGTACGCGGGCGCCGCGCCGGCCATCGAATTGACGCGCGTCTACGGCGTGACCAGTTTCGAATTGGGATGACCGCGCCTGCATTCAGCGCACCATCGATTGACGGGGCGCTGCCGGGTCAAGGCTTTATCGCTTTTTCTCCTCCGCGATCCGGATGGTGCGCCGACCGGGGCTCAGCGGCGTTGCGCCGGCGCCCGCGGACTGGCCGCGCAGCCGCCGCAACCAAGGCCAGCGGTTCAGGATGCCCTTCTTCTTGGCATGCACCTTGACCTTGCAGTCGTCCGGTTCGTCAAAGCCGGCCAGGGATTTCTCCAGCCAGTCGTAATCGATCAGTTCTTCCGAAGTGCGGTCGATGGCCGCACGCCATCGCGCACGCGCCGGCAGCGTGTGCGCCTCCTGGATGCCGACCGTGCCGACGCAGTGCGTGCAGGCTGAAAGCGGCTGCGGCGAGTTGACGAAGGCCAGCAGCGCCGCCTGGAGCGCCGGTCCATCGACCAGGGCGATGCGGTCGCTCTCGGCGATCCCGCCCACCAGGCGGCCGGCGTACATGCTCTGCGGGCATTTGTAGAAATAGCCGTCCCTGACGCCGTGGCAGCCCCAGAAATTGGCGATCTTGCAGGACGCATACACCTTTCGCACCAGGGCCTGGTCGGCGGTTCCCTTCAGGCTGAAGGTCGCGCGGAACTGGCCATAGTGGTAGACGCTCAGGCGCTTGCCCATGGCCTTCATGCGTTCCCGCGCCAGGCGGATGTTGTCCTCGAGCCCCTGCACGCCCGGATAGACCGATATTTCGATTTCGTCGACAGCCTCCCAGACGGCATCGGGGGCGCGGTGCAGCAGCACGCCATTGGTGACCAGCATGAGTTTGCCGGCCATGCCGGCGGCGCGCACGGCGTCGAGCAGCAGTGCAAGATTCTTGTGCATGAGCGGTTCGCCGCCGAGCACCTTGAGGAAGGTCGGCCGGTAAACCTTGGCGAGCACCGAGAAGTCGCGGTACACCGCATCCGGGTCGGCAAACCAGGCAGGCATGGCGGGGGACGCATGGTTGCAGCCGCCGCAGGTGATATTGCAATGATCTACCGCGATCAGCTCGAGGTGCGAGGGCGGCACGATCAATCCGTCGACCAGGCGGCTGCGGCGCGCGTTGGCGACGACAGGCTGGAACATCTCGTCGGGTGCGCATGTGTTCATGGGGTATCCGAGATATCCGCTAGCGCGCCGCCGCGGCTGCCGGGGCCTGGTCCGTGTACTTCACGCGCCCATCGGCGCCATAGGTCGGATAGAGCGAGAACGGCACCGTCGTCACCGGGTCCTTGCCTGGTTGCGTGACATGCACGACGAGGCGCTCGTTGGCGGCGGGCTGGCCGACCATCCGCGGCTTGCCGGGGTCGAACACCGCACCCGCCGCGCGCGGTCCACCAAAGGCGCGGTCCGCGCCCATCGAACCCCATGCCGTACCCGGAATCTGGTCTGCGGACAGCGTGCCGCCGCCGAGGAGCCGCGTGCCGCTGCCCCAGTCCTTCCAGCCGCTGTCGTGCGTCCTGCGCCAGGGCCCGCCGTCGACGCTCTCGTAGCGCTGGATGCGGATCTTCGCCCACCAGTCTTCCCAGATCGCGTAGTGCAGCCATTCGACTGGCTCGGCGATTTGCCGGCCGCAGCTGCCGTCCGCAAGCGGCTGCATTCGTTCCATCGCTGCCTGATGTACGACGCCCTTGTCCTTCGCGCTGTCGACGTCAACGCTGACGACGAGTTTGCCGTCCGGGCGGTACTGGCCGCCGACCTTGATCACGGTCCCGGTGGCCGCGTCGGTGAACGCCTGCTTGTCGCGCACAGGGTCATGGGCAAGCCGGGGCGCCGCGGCAGCCGGCGGGCTGACAGCGGAGCCGCCGCCGCGGCCGCCGAGAAATCCGCCGATGAGGCCCATCGCCGCGCGGCCGACCTCCGCGCTCTTCTGATTCTCGCCGTAGCCGAACTTCTCGCGCGGACCGATGGTGACGGCCTGCGCTGCCGGAAACGCGCAGGCCGCCTGCGGCGGTTGCGCGGCCGCGCGCTTGCGGCACTTCTCCTCTACGCATTCACGCAGCGCCGCGCGCGCGTCGGCTTCGAGTTTGCGCTGCGTATCGCGGCCCTTCGAAGCGTAGTCGAGTTCGCCCGCGAGCTTGCCTTCCTCGGCTTTCAGCCGGGCGAGCTCCGCCTGCTCGCTTTCGAGCTGCTGGCGCAGCTTGGCGAGGTCGCGGCGCTGGCGCGTGTGCTCGCTCAGCAGCTTGCCGCTGCGGTCGCGTACCGTCACCCGCACCGAACCGTCCTTCTGGGTCATCGACTCGGTGGTCAGGCCGCTGTCCGGATCCGTGGCGCTGCCGCCTTCGCCCTCGCGGCCGCCGAGTTCCTTGTTCACCTGGTCGATGCGCTGTTGCGTCGCGCGCTGCCGCTCGCGGTTGACGCGCTGGCGCTCCTGCACCTGGCGCATCTCGGCCTCGAAGTCGAGCGCGCCGAGGCGGTGCTTCTCGGCGAGTTCGAGAAACGGCATGCACTCCGGGCAGGGATTGGCCTCGCTCCACAGCGGTTCGGCCGGCACCGGCGGCGGGGGCGGCGGCTTCGGAGTCTCGGGCGGTTGCGCGGGCGGATCGACCGGGTCGCGCACGAACCCCGAGAAGCCGCCATCGAGCCGGTAGTGCGTCACCGGTCCCTCGCCGCCCATGTTGCAGCACTTCACGCGGACGCGCGTTTCGCCGCTGGTGTCCGCGTCCCAGCCCGGTTGGTCGGCGCCCGCGCGCGCGTACCGCACCGGCACCCGGAAGTGCAGGTAGCCGAACTCAAGGTCGCTCGGCGCCCGGCAGGCGCACTCGGTGGCATTGATCTGGCCCGTAATGAAACCGCCTTCCGCACCAGGCGTACGGCGCTTGTTCCAATTCGCGGTGACCGAGATATTGCAGGTGCCGCCCGCAGTCCAGTTGATCGTCTCCGAGGCTGACTGGTAGCTCTCCACCGCGTCACGCAGCGCGCCGAAGGCCTGGTCCCAGCCCGCGCCGGCAAGCGCGTTTTCCAGGCCATCGATCCCGGCCTTGTCCAGGCCCTTGCCGATCGCATAGCCGATCGCCTCGCCCGTTGCGCAACGCTTGAGCCCCTGCCAGTCGGCTTCCTGCATGTAGCAGCGCACGAGGCTGTAGGTGGAAACCAGCCCGCCGGGCACGCCAAGCGCGCCGGCGGCGATCTTTGCGCCGACCTCGAGCGGCCCGACGACCACGCGGTTCATCAGCTGCGTGAACTCGTTCGCCTGGATGCCCTGCGACGCCATGTCGAACATCTGCGGCGTGCATTGCGGGCCGCGCGCCATGCCCCGGGCGCCACCTTTGATTTCGGCCTTGATCTCGCCCATCATCTGAAGGAGTTCGGGCGACTGGGCGTGCGCCGGGTTTCCCGGCAGCAGGAGCAGGCCCACGACCGGCAGCAGCAGGCGACATACGCGCAGGAACGCAACCATGATCCCCTCGCAAATCTTGTTATTGGCGGCGCGACCCGCCTACTCTATAACGAGGCGCCCGAGTGGGGAAGTCAAAGCCTGCCTCGCGCCACCAGGGTTTGCTACCCTAGCGCTTTCGGATCCATGTAGGGAGTGCGATGGCCGATCGTCGCCTGCAGGTCTTCCACGCCGTGGCGAAGCATCTGTCCTTCACCAAGGCGGCGGAGACGCTGTTCATGACCCAGCCCGCGGTCACTTTCCAGATCAAGCAGCTGGAAGAGCATTTGGGCACCCGCCTCTTCGACCGCGCGCAAGGCCGCATCTCGCTCACCCCGGCAGGCATCGTCGCGCTCGAGTACGCCGAGCGCATTCTCGGGCTGTCGGAAGAACTCGACCGGCGCCTGAAGGAGATGGGCGGACACGCCGCCGGGCCGCTGCTCATCGGCGCGAGCATGACCATCGGCGAGTACGTCCTGCCGCAGCTCATCGGCAAATTCAAGGCGCGCTTCCCGGCCGTGATGCCGACGCTTTTCGTCGGCAACTCCGAGGCGGTGCAGGACCGCGTCGCCGAGCGCAGCCTCGATCTCGGGTTCATCGAGGGCGACTCACACCGCTCAACGCTGCTCTCGGAGCTCTGCTGCGAAGATGAACTGCAGGTCGTGTGCGCGCCCTCGCACCCGCTGGCGAATGAAGCCTTCGCCCTGCCTTCTTCGCTCATGCAGCATCCCTATATCAATCGCGAAGCGGGCTCGGGCACGCGCGAGGTGATCGACCACTACCTGCAGAAAGCGGGCGTCACGCCGGAATCCCTCAATGCGGTCGTCGAGCTCGGCAGCCCCGAGGCCATCAAGGGCCTGGTGGCCACCGGCCTGGGCTTCGCCATCATGTCGCGCGTCATCGCGGCGAAAGAGCTGCAGCTCGGGCAGCTGGCGCAGATCCCGCTGCAGCCGCGCCTTCTGCGCAACTTCTCGGTGGTCTACCTGAAGGAAAGGTTCCACTCCCGGCTGGCGGCCGGATTCCTCGCCTTCGCGAAGGAGCAGCTCGCCGCGGCTCAGCGCCTCGCCGCGTAGTACTCGCGCAGGATCGCCAGCACCTCCGGCCGGGAAAATTCCGCCGGTACGTCGCCGCCCTGTTCCAGCCATTGCCTGAGCTGCGTGCCCGACACCTGAAGCCGCTCGGCGTCGCCGTGCGGGCAGGTGCGGTCGGAGGCCATCCCCGCGCAGCGATGGCACCAGAACGTGACGCCGATCCTGAGCGGCTGCGTCTGGAGCGCGTCCCGCGGAATTTCGTCGAAGATGCGGTGCGCATCGAACGGGCCGTAGTAGCTGCCGACGCCCGCATGGTCACGCCCGACGATCAGGTGCGAGCAACCGTAGTTCTGCCGGAACAGCGCGTGCAGCAGCGCTTCGCGCGGGCCAGCGTAGCGCATGTCGAGCGGGTAGCCCGCCTGTACGACGGTGCCCGCACGGAAGTACTTGTCGATCAGCACCGAAATCACGCGCGTGCGCACCTCGGCGGGGATGTCGCCTGCCTTCAGGCTGCCGAGCAGGGAGTGCACCAGCACGCCGTCGCAGACCTCGATCGCAGTCTTGGCCAGATACTCGTGCGAGCGGTGCATCGGGTTGCGCGTCTGGAAGGCCGCGACGCGCGACCACCCCAGGCGCTCGAACTCGGCGCGCGTTTCGGCCGGCGTCATGAACAGCGTGCCGTACTTTTCCTTGAAGCCGCCGTCGGACAGCACCTTGACGGGTCCGGCGAGGTTCACTTCGGGCTGCCGCATCACCATCGCGACGCCGGGGTGGGCGGGGTCCGCCGTGCGGAATACCGCCTGGCATTCCCTCACCTTGTCGATCGCGTATCGCTCGTTCACCGTCATGGTCGCGAGCACCGCCCCATCGTCGGGGTCCGCCAACGCGATGTCCGAGCCGGGCCGGATGGCATCGGCCTGCGCGGCAGAGGCGGAAAGGGTGATCGGAATCGGCCAGAACAGGCCGCTGGCCGTGCGATGACCGTTGCAAACGCCCAGCCAGTCGGCGCGCGTCATGAAACCGTCCAGCGGCGTGAACCCGCCAATGCCGAGCATGATCAGGTCGCCTTTCTCGCGCGAACTGACGCGCACGACCGGCAGCCCCCTTGCCCGGACAAGCTCGGCGGCGAGCGCTGCGCCCGACAGCATCAGGGGCTTGAGGCCCTTCCCTCCATGCGGCGCCACCAGACCGGGCAAAATCATCCCCCTTCACTATGAATGGATACAGTTTATCCCCCCGGATGCGGCATGCTTTACTATCCGGACACCGACAGCCGGAGAAACGGGAATGAGCCAGCAACGCAGGCAATTTTTACAGAGGACCGGCATACTCGCGGCCGGAATCGTGGCCGGACTGTGCAAGCCCCTGCTCGCACTGGCCGCGACCTGGAACAAGGACGCGTTCGGCGCGAAGACCGTGGCCGATGCGCTCAAAGGCCTGGGCGCGATGGGTGCCGTGCCCAGCACGGCCATCGTAATCGAAGCGCCGCAGATCGCCGAAAACGGCGCCGTGGTGCCGGTCGAGGTCACGAGCAATCTGCCGGGAACCACGTCGATGGCGGTGCTGGTCGAGAAGAACCCGTTCCCCCTCGCCGGCAAATTCGACTTCAGGGAAGGCGCGCTGCCTTACGCGAAACTCAACGTCAAGATGGGCGAGACCGCGGATCTGCGCGTCATTGCGTGGGCGGGCGGCAAGACATTCGTGGCGACCAAGGAAGTCAAGGTCACCATCGGCGGTTGCGGCGGATAGGAGGAGAACATGGCAGCAGGCCCCATGAGGATGCGCGCGACCCAGGGCGCGGGATTCACCGACGTACGCGTACTGATGACGCACCCGATGGAAACCGGGCAGCGCAAGGACGCCGACGGCAAGATCGTCCCGCTCCACTTCATCCAGAACGTCACCGTCAAGCTGAACGGCAAGGTCGTGGTGGAGGCCGAGACCAGCCAGGCGGTATCCCGCAATCCGGTGTTTTCCTTCCGCATCAAGGGCGGCGCGAAGGGCGACAAGATCGAGGTGAGCTGGCTCGACAACAAGGGCGAATCCACCAGCATCGAATCCGCGGTTGCCTGACCGCGGCGGACTGTGGAGAGGGCGACGATGACATTCAAGTTGGGACTGGTGCTTGCGCTCGCGGCGGCGCCTGCGCTCGCGCAGCAGTCGCCGTACGCCGAATACCAGCGGATGGCGCTCGAGAACGCGCCCGTGGAGCTGTTCGAGCTGGGCGGCGAAGAACTCTGGAAGAAGCGGCAGGGTCCGAAGAACGCGTCGCTCGAGCGATGCGACCTCGGGCAGGGGCCGGGCGTGCTGAAGGGCGCCTATGCCGGGTTGCCGCGCCACTTTGCCGACACCGACCGTGTGATGGACCTCGAAGCGCGGCTCCTGCACTGCATGACGACCCTGCAGGGCCGCAGCCGCCAAGAAGCGACCAAGCGCGTCTTCGGCAACGCGGACAGGCCCTCCGAAATGGAGTATCTGTCGGCCTACGTTGCGCGGCAGTCCAACGGCATGAAGATCGCGCCGGGCAGGACGCACCCGAAGGAGCAGGAAGCCTACGATCTCGGCCGGAAGCTCTTTTTCCACCGCGCCGGGGCCTGGGATTTTTCATGCGCGTCCTGCCACGGCGAAGAAGGCAAGCGCATCCGCATGTCCGACCTGCCGGTGCTGAGCAATCCCCAGTTCGCCAGACCCCTGATGGCGACCTGGCCCGCGTACCGGGTGTCCACCAGCTCATTCGTGACCCTGCAATGGCGCATGAACGACTGCTACCGGCAGATGCGCATGCCCGAGCCGACGTTCGGCTCCGACACGACGATCGCTCTGATTGCATACATGATGGCCACGGCCGCGGGCGAGCCCTACCGCGGTCCGGCCATCAAGCGCTAGCGGGAGGCGACGATGCGACATTCCCTGCCGCTGTGCTTCGCCGCCATGCTCGCAGCCTGCGCGGCGCCCGCGACGATCGGCGAGCGGCCGGAGGTGACGACCGGCGACCTCGACAGGATCACGGCGGTGCTCAAGCGTGATTTCCACGAGCGCGGACAGGCGAAGATGGATCGGATCGAACTCGACGCGGTGCAGCGTCTTTGCAATCTGCATTCGGACAATCCTCCCGAGGCGCTCGCGAAACCGCTGGAGCAAGCGCAATTCAAGGCGATCCCGTTCCCCGAGGGCAACCTGATCGGCGACTGGAAGCGCGGCGAACGCGTCGCGCAAAGCGGCCGCGGCTCGATGTGGAGCGACAAGCCCGGCGTGCAGGACGGCGGCAGCTGCTACAACTGCCACCAGCTCTCGCCCAGGGAGCCGGCGCACGGCACGCTCGGTCCGAGCCTGGCCGGCTTCGGCAAGCTGCGCGGCACGAGCGCCGAGATGCAGAAGTACGCCTACGGCCGGATCTACAACTCCAAGGCCTACAACGTCTGCTCGCAGATGCCGCGCCTGGGCCACGCGGGAACGCTGAACGAGCAGCAGATCAAGGACCTCGTCGGGTTGCTGCTCGACCCGGCCTCGCCGGTCAATCAGTAGCTTGCAGCGGCGGGAATTTCTCCGTCTCGTCGGACTGGCCGCAGCGGCGGGCGCTTCCTTGCGGCCGGGGCTGGGCGCGGCCCAGGCCGCCGCCGAACTCTACGACCCGCCGCCGTTCGGCAACGTCAGCCTGCTGCACTTCACCGACTGCCATGCGCAGCTGCTGCCGATCCATTTCCGCGAGCCGAGCACCAATATCGGCATCGGCACGGCGGCCGGCCGCGCGCCGCACCTCGTGGGCGAAACCCTGCTGAAGCAGGCGGGACTGCGGCCGGGCACGATCCAGGCGCATGCTTTCACCTATCTCGACTTCGTGCATGCCGCGCGCACCTATGGCAAGGCCGGCGGTTTCGCGCACCTCGCGACCTTGATCCGCCGCCTGCGCGCTTCGCGCCCGCAGGCGTTGCTGCTCGACGGCGGCGATACCTGGCAAGGCTCCGCGGTATCGCTCTGGACGCGCGGGCAGGACATGATCGAGGCGCAGAAGCTGCTCGGCGTCGACATCATGACGGCGCATTGGGAGTTCACCTACGGGGCGAAGCGCGTCCAGGAGGTGGTCGAGCGCAATTTCGCCGGCAGCATCGAATTCCTCGCGCAGAACATCCGCACCGCCGACTTCGAAGATCCCGTGTTCAAGGGCTGGACGATGCGCGAGGTGAACGGCGTGCCGGTCGCGGTGATTGGCCAGGCCTTCCCCTACACCCCGATCGCCAACCCGCGGCATTTCGTCGCTGACTGGACCTTCGGCATCCGCGAGGCGGAACTGCAGAAGACTGTCAACGAAGCGATCGCGCGGGGCGCCCAGGCGGTGGTGCTGCTCTCGCACAACGGCATGGATGTCGACGTGAAGCTCGCCGGACGGGTGCGCGGCATCGACGCGATCCTCGGCGGCCACACCCACGACGGCGTGCCGGTGCCGCTGGTGGTGCACAACGCGGGCGGCCAGACGATCGTCACCAATGCCGGCTCGAACGGAAAATTCCTCGCGGTGCTCGATCTCGACGTGAAAGGCGCACGCGTCGATGGCTTCCGCTACCGGCTGTTGCCGGTATTCTCGAACCTGCTGCCGGCGGACCCGGCCATGACGGCGCTCATCGAGCGCAACCGCGCGCCGTTCAAGGCGAAGCTTGAAGAGCGCCTCGCGGTTACCGAAGGCCTGCTGTACCGGCGCGGCAATTTCAACGGCAGCTGGGACCAGGTCATGCTCGATGCGCTGATGCAGGTCGCGGGCGCGCAGATCGCCTTCTCGCCGGGTTTCCGCTGGGGCACCACGTTGCTGCCCGGGGATGCGATCGCCTTCGAAGACCTGATGGACCAGACCGCGATCACCTATCCGCAGGTCACGCTCAGCGAGCCGACGGGCGCCGACCTCAAGGCGATCCTCGAGGACGTCTGCGACAACCTGTTCAACCCCGACCCCTACCTGCAGCAGGGCGGCGACATGGTGCGCGTCGGCGGAATGACTTACGCGTGCAATCCCGGGGCCGCGATGGGAGCGCGTATTTCGGACATCCGAATCAAGGGCAGTCCGATCGAGGCCGGCAAACGCTACCGGCTCGCGGGCTGGGCGTCGGTCGCGGAAAACCCGCAGGGCGAACCGGTCTGGGACGTGGTGGCGCGCTACCTGAGGGACAAGAAAACCATCGTACCGCCCCGCCTCAACCGGCCTCGGCTGATCGGCGTCAAGGGAAATCCCGGCATATCATAAAGCCGATGAGCAAACCGCCGCCCGCTGATCTGGGCCGCTGGCTCGTGCTGATCGCGAGCCTGCCCACCGAGGACCCGGCCGCGCGCATGCGGATGCTGCGCACGCTGGAATCCCTCGGCGCCGCGGTCATGCGTGAAGGCGCGTACCTGCTTCCCGACACCGCGGGCAGCCGCCAGGGGCTCGAGCACCTCGCGGAATACATCGCCAAGGGCGCGGGCGTGGCGCAGGTGGTGCAGGTCGTGCCGCTGTCGGAAGCACAGCAAACCGCGTTTCGCGGCCTGTTCGACCGCACGTCTCGCTACACCGAACTGATCAAGAACGTCGAGAGCCTGAAAATCGGCTTCGGCATCGCCGATCCGAGCGCGATCGTGCGCGTGCTGCACAAACAGCGCCGCGAACTCGACGCGATCACCGCGCTCGATTTTTTCCCGAGCGAAGTGCAGGGCCGCGCGCGCGACACGCTCGCCGCGGCCGAGGCGGCGGTACGCAAGCTGCTGTTTCCCGCGCAATCGCAGGAGCGCGGCGGCCCGGAAGAAGTGCTGCTGCGGCGCGTGTGGGCCACGCGCCGCCCGCCCTGGGCCGACCGGCTTGCCTGCGCGTGGCTGATCCGGCGCTTCGTCGATCCCGAGGGCAGCGTGCTCTGGCTGGACAAGGTGCAGGCCTGCCCGGCCAGCGCGCTTGGCTTTGCGTTCGAGGGCGCGCGCTTCGGCAACAGCGCCAGCCAGGTGACGTTCGAGGTCATGCTGGAGCGCTTCGGCCTGGCAAAGAACGCGGCGCTCGCCAGGATCGGCGCGATCGTGCACTTTCTCGAAGTGCGCGAAAAGCCGGTGCCGGAAGCCGCCGGCGTGCAGACGCTGCTGCAGGGCGCCGCGCGCCGCTCGGCGAACGACGATGAGCTGCTGGCCGAAGCGGAGAAAACCTTCGACCTGCTATACGAAGCGTATTTCGAGGCGCCGCGCTAGAAGGGCCGCTTGGATTCCTTCAATTCGCGCGCGTGCTCGGCGCGCAGCTCCTTCAGGCGCGCATCCACCACCGACATTTCGTAGAAGTTGCCGTCCCCGGCGCCCTGCGCAAACTGCAATTGCTCGATCGCCGACGCCAGGTTCCCCTGCAGCTGGTACACCTCGGCCTGCGCCTCGTGCTGCAGCAGGCGCTTGCCCAGCCCGGCATAGGCGCGCGCGCGCGCTTCGTACAGCCTGGGCTCGCGCGGATAAAGGCGCAGCGGATCGGCAACCGCCGCGAGCACGCCGTCGTAACGCCCGAGGCTCTGCAGCACGTCGAGCATCGCGTATAGAACCGAGCGCCGATGTGGAAAGCGCGCGCGCGCGGTTTTGAGCAGCGCCAGGGCGCCCTCCGCGTCGCCCTGCGCCAGGCGCGCGCGCGCCGCCAGCGTGTCGATCATCGGGCTATCGGCCCTGCCCGCGCGCAGCAGCGCGACTTCGCCCTCGGCGCGCTTGTACTCCTTCGCGCGCATGTAGGCGACGGCAAGACCGTAACGCGCACCCGGCTCGTTCGCGAAGCGCCGGTCGCTGACGGCCGTGGTGAAGGTCTTCACCGCCTCGCCGGGATCCATCGATTCGGCGCGCAGCCTGGCGCGCACCAGGTGGTACTCCAGCGTGTCGACATGCGGCCGGAACGGCATGCCCTGGGCGCGCGCCTGGGCGTCCGAAATACGGTCTGTGGTCACCGGATGGCTGCGCAGGTAGGTGGGAACCGCGCCGCTGTCCTGGAGCCGCGTGTAGCGCTGCATCTTCTCGAAGAAATCCGCCATCGCGCGCACGTCGAATCCCGAGCCATTGAGCGCCTGGAAACCCAGGCGGTCGGCCTCGCGCTCGAAGTCGCGGCTGTACGCGAGCTGGGTCTGGACCGCGCCTGCCTGCACTGCGGCGCTGGCGCCGCTCGCCATGTCCGGCCGCGAGCGCCCGAGCAGCATCGCCGCGGCCATCGCGATCATCATCGGAATCTGCATCTGCTTCTGGATGCCGATCTGGCGCGCAATGTGGCGCTGCGTCACGTGGGCAACTTCGTGGCCGAGCACCGAGGCGATCTCGGATTCGCTGTCGGAGGCGGTGATCAGGCCGGTATGCACGCCGATGAAGCCGCCGGGCAAGGCGAAGGCATTGATCGAGGCGTCGCGCATGGCGAAAAACTCGAAATCCTGGCGCGCGCCGGGCGTCGCCGCGACCAGCCGCCCGCCGAGCGCGTTCAGGTACTCCGCGATTTCCGGGTCATCGAGATATTGCGGATCGCGGCGGATTTCGCGCATCACCGTCTCGCCGAGGCGCCGCTCCTGCTGCGGGGTCAGGTCGGCGCTGCTGGAATCGCCGAGTTCCGGCAGCGACGAGCTCTGGGGCGGCAGCGGCGCGACGGGCACCTGCCCGTAGCGCGTCCCCGAATCGCTTTGCGCAAAGGCGCGCGGCGTACATGCCAGGGTCACGGCCAGCAGCCAGGCCAGGAATCGCATCCGGTTATGATACCGTCCGAACCGCCGAGTTCCCCCCGGAGCATCTTCTGGCCCGAAAACTTTCGCCGCAATTGACGCATTTCGACCGCAAGGGCCGCGCCCACATGGTGGACGTCGGCGCAAAGGGCGAAACGCATCGCATCGCGGTGGCCTCGGGCCGCATCGAGATGCGACGCGCGACGTTCCGCGCGGTGATCGAGGGCAGCACCGCCAAAGGCGACGTGCTCGGCGTGGCGCGCATCGCCGCGATCCAGGCCGCCAAGCGCGCCGCAGAGTTGATTCCCCTCGCGCACCCGATCGCGATCACGCGCGTGGCGGCCGACTTCCGCTTCGACGCGGAGCGCAGCGCGATCGTGCTGGTCGCCACGGTCGAATGCCGCGGCCGCACTGGCGTGGAGATGGAGGCGCTCACTGCGGCGGCCGTGGGCCTGCTGACCATTTACGATATGGTGAAGGCCATCGACCGGGGCATGCGCATCGGCGAGTTGCAGCTCGAGGAAAAAAGCGGGGGCAGATCCGGCGCCTATCGCCGTGCGCTGCGCGCCCGGCGCTGATGTAACAATTTGATACAGGCGCGCCCAAAGGGCCCGGCGCCGGACTGCTATGATCGTTTGGTCCGCCGATGAAATCCCACCTCCGGAAAATCGTCGTGTTCGTGCTGCTGGCGGCTGCCGCCGGCGGCGGCTGGTTCTGGCATGCGTCGCGCAGCAGCGCCGCGGATGCGAAGTACCGCATCGGCAAGGTGGAGCGCGGGCCGATCCAGGCCGTGGTTGTGGCGAGCGGCACGCTCGCCGCGGTCACCACCGTGCAGGTCGGCTCGCAGGTCTCCGGACAGGTCCAGGAGATCTTCGCCGACTTCAATACCCAGGTGAAAAAGGACCAGGTCATCGCGCGCATCGACCCGCAGAGCTTCGAGCTGCGCGTCAACCAGGCACGCGCCGACTTGGATGCCGCGAAAAGCGCGGTGGCGGTCGCGATCTCGGGCCTGGCCGCACAGAAGGCCGAACTCGGGCGCGTGCGCGTGAACCTCGCCGACGCCGAGCGCGACCTCAACCGCAAGAAAATGCTGGTCGACAAGAACTTCATCTCGCCGGCCGAACTCGACAAGGCGCGCACGCTCTACGACGGCACGCGCGAGCAGATGAAATCGGTCGAAGCGCAAAGCGGCATCGCCGAATCGCAGATCGCCAGCGCGCAGGCCGCAGTGAAGCAGCGCGAAGCGCTGCTCAAGCAGTCGCAGGTGGATCTCGAGCGCACCATTATCCGGGCTCCGGTCAACGGCACGGTGATCCTCAAGAACATCGACGCCGGCCAGACGGTCGCCGCCAGCCTGCAGGCCCCGGTGCTGTTCACGATTGCGAAGGACCTGCGCGACATGCAGGTGGAGGCGGCCATCGACGAGGCCGACGTCGGCCGCCTGAGCGTCGGGCAACGCGCGAACTTCACCGTGGACGCATTTCCCAGGCGCAATTTCACCGGGGAAATCATGCAAATCCGCAAATCCCCGGTCAACGTGCAGAACGTGATCAGCTACACGGTGGTGATCTCGGCGGCCAATCCCGACCAATCACTGCTGCCCGGCATGACGGCGAACGTGCGCGTGGTGGTGGACAGCCGCGACAACGTGCTCAAGGTCGCCAACGCCGCGCTGCGCTTCCGGCCGGCGGGCGCGGCCGACAGCAAGGCCGCCGACGGCCAGGCGGCCCAGCAGGGCGGCAATCCGGCGCAGCAGTTCCGCCAGCGCGCATTCGAGGCGCTCAAGCCCGACGAGACGCAAAAGGTGAAGCTGGAGCAGATCTTCGACGATGCGCGCCAGAAAATGGCCCAGCTGCGCGACATGCCCAAGGACGGCGACCGCCGCAAGGCGGGTGAACGGCTGCGCGCCGACACGCGCGAGCGCGTGATGGCGATCCTCAGCGACGCGCAAAAGCCGGTGTACGAGCGGCTGCTGGCGGAACTCGGCGGCGCCCGCGCCGGCGCGACCGCGGCGGGCCGCGTCTGGGTCACCGGCCCGGACGGGCCGAAACCGGTGGAGGTCAGGACCGGCCTCACCGACGGCACCAGCACCGAGATCGCCGAGGGCCCCCTCAAGGAAGGCGACGAACTGATCCTCGGGATCGGCGAAACGCCGGCGCCAGCGAAGAAGGGAGCAACGGGACCCAGGATGTTCTGATGAGCGATCCCCTGATCCACACGCGCGGCCTGACGAAGACCTACCAAGTCGGCGACAACGTGATCCGCGCCCTCGCCGGCGTCAGCATCGACGTCGCGCAGGGCGAATTCACCGCGGTCATGGGTCCGTCCGGCTCGGGCAAGTCCACCTTCATGAACATGCTGGGGTGCCTGGATCGCCCGAGCTCGGGCGAGTACGTGCTGGGGTCGCGCCGCGTCTCGGACCTCGCCGGCGATGAACTCGCCGAAGTGCGCAACAGCAGCATCGGTTTCGTGTTCCAGACCTTCAACCTGCTCGCGCGCACTTCGGCGGTCGAAAACGTCGAGTTGCCGCTGGTCTACTCGAGCGTGCCGACCGCCGAACGCCGCGTGCGCGCGCTGGAAATGCTCGGCAAGGTGGGGCTGGCCGGGCGCGCCGACCACCACCCGGCGCAGCTGTCCGGCGGGCAGCAGCAGCGCGTGGCGATCGCGCGCGCGTTGGTCACGCGGCCGCTGCTGATCCTCGCCGACGAGCCGACCGGGGCGCTGGATTCGCGCACCAGCCTCGAAATCATGGGCCTGCTGCAGGAATTGAACCGCGGCGGCATGACGGTGGTGCTGGTCACGCACGAACCCGACGTGGCGTGCTTTGCGCGCCGCGTGCTGCGCTTTCGCGACGGGCACCTGGTCGAGGACCATACGAACCCGGATCCCGACGACGCGCTCGCGATGCTGCGCGCGGAAGCGGTGCCCGCGTGAACGCCGGAAAGGAGAACGCATGAGCGCCGGAAAGGAGAACGCATGAGCGTTCTAGGCCTGCTGCGGGTCGCGATGCGCGCGCTGGCGGTCAACAAACTGCGCAGCCTGCTGACGATGCTCGGCATCATCATCGGCGTGGCGGCGGTGATCGTGATGATCGCCGTGGGCGCGGGCGCGCAAAAGCGCGTCGAGGAGCAGATCCGCTCGCTCGGCTCCAACCTGCTGCTGATCCTGTCGGGCACCACGACATCGGGCGGCGTGCGCATGGGATTCGGGTCCAACCTGACCATCTCGGAAGACGACGCCCTCGCGATTCCGCGCGAGATTCCGGAAACCATGTCGGCGCCGGCGCTGCGCGGCACCGCGCAGCTCATCTGGGGGAACCAGAACTGGTCCACGGTCATTTTCGGCGTCACCCCGGAATACCTCGAGGTGCGCCAATGGGAACTCGCCTCCGGGCGCGTCTTCGATGCGACCGACCTGGCGGGGGCGACCAAGGTGTGCCTCATCGGCCAGACGGTGGCACGGCAGCTGTTCGGCGGCGTCGATCCGCTCGGCCAGGTGATCCGGGTGCGGCGCGTGCCGTTCACCGTCATCGGCGTGCTCGAATCCAAGGGCCAGAGCATGATGGGTTCCGACCAGGACGACCTGATCCTGATGCCGATCAGCACCGCGCGCAAGCGCGTCCTGGGCGCCTCCAACCTCGCCAAGCAGCGCAGCGTCGGCACCATCTGGGTCAAGGTGGCCGAAGGCTACGACATGAAGGCGGCGGAAGAGCAGGTGCGCTCTCTGCTGCGCCAGCGGCACCGCCTGCAGCCCGGGCAGGATGACGATTTTTCGCTGCGCAACCTGGAAGAAGTCGCCGCCACGCAGGAGGCCTCGGGCCGCGTGCTGGCGCTGTTGCTCGCCGCGGTGGCCTCGGTCTCGCTGGTGGTCGGCGGCATCGGCATCATGAACATCATGCTGGTCTCCGTCACGGAACGCACTCGGGAAATCGGCCTGCGCATGGCGGTGGGCGCGCGCACGCGCGACATCCTGGGGCAGTTTCTCGTCGAGGCCGTGACGCTGTCGTTGATCGGCGGCGTAGCCGGCATTGCCATCGGCGTCGCGACCGCGGTGGGCATCGCGGAATTCGCCGGCTGGCGCATCGTGCTGTCGCCCGCATCGGTCGTTCTCGCGGTCGCGTTCGCGTTCGCGATCGGCGTGTTCTTCGGCTTCTACCCGGCGCGCAAGGCGGCCCGGCTCAACCCGGTCGAGGCGCTGCGTTTCGAGTGAGCGCTAAGCGTAGCGGCGCCTCAGATAACGCTCGAGCGCTTCGCGCCAGGGCGGCAGCGTAATTCCAAGCGCGCGCGCCTTGTGATTGGCGAGCACCGAATACAACGGGCGCCGCATATTGCCGGTCCTGCCCTGCCGATCGACGGGCACCACGCGCGCGGAAAGGCCGAGAATCTCGACGATCGCCAGCGTGAGTTCGTACCAGCTGCATTGCCCCTCGTTCACGAGGTGATAGA